>Ga0210143_1000020_pt1 | contig 37862 bp, 27 predicted proteins | sample MayberryNW_TuleC_2_FD_185527 | JGI IMG/M metagenome (GOLD analysis project Ga0210143, IMG submission 185527) | Wetland microbial communities from San Francisco Bay, California, USA, that impact long-term carbon sequestration - MayberryNW_TuleC_D2... | ecosystem: Environmental > Aquatic > Marine... | reverse complement strand
CAGTCCGGCATTCGCCAGCCATCGTCGCGGTCGACCAAGCCCATCTCTACCTCCTATGTCCGATCAACAGATCGGTTCAGGAGTTCGCCGGGGCTGGGTCGGACTCCTCCCTATGGGGATAGGTCCTAAGACGGAATGGGAACACCGACTGCCGCGGGGGCCGCAAACTGGGAGAGGCCCCTCGCGGGGCCTCTCCTTTAGCGGGCCTGTAAGCCGGATCCTGTCTTGAGCGGCCATCTGTCTCGCCGGGGCCGAAGCCCCGGAGGGTCGCCTGCGCGACCTGCGGCCTACCTGGACCTCGCCGGGCAGGGTCGACGGTCCTGCTTGGCCTTGCACCGGGCGGGGTTTGCCTGGCCGCCGCGTCGCCGCGACGCCGGTGCGCTCTTACCGCACCATTTCACCTTTGCCTGTACGCGGCTCACGTGTGGCCGCGCCATCGGCCGTGTGTTTCTGTGGCACTTTCCCGCGGGTTTCCCCGGGTGGGCGTTACCCACCGCCCTCGCCCTCTGGTGTCCGGACTTTCCTCGAGGGGTTTTCTCTCCCCCCGCGGTCCGCTCGGCCCGCACGTAGATGGTAGTCCTTGAACGACCGCCTGCAAACCGGCGCATCTCGGCGTGGGCGATCAGACTTTGCGGAAGACGCCCACCACGCGACCGAGAACCCGAGCCTCGGTGGTGCGGATCGGCTCCATCTCGTCGTTCTCCGGCTGCAGCCGGACGTGGTCGGCCTCGCGGTAGAGCCGCTTCACGGTCGCCTCCTCGCCGATCAGCGCGACGACGATCTCGCCGTCGGCGGCGTCGTCGGAAGGACGCACGATCACGTAGTCGCCCTCGATGATGCCGGCGTTCTTCATGCTTTCGCCGCGGATTTGGAGGATGTAGTCGCCCTCCTCGCCGCCGATCACGTCGGGGATTTCGAGGTACTCCTCGATGTTCTCCTCGGCCAGGATCGGCGTCCCGGCCGCGACCTGGCCGACCAGCGGCAGGCCGCCGCCGGGCGACCGGATCGTCCTCTTCGCCTTGTCGAAGAGCAGCTCGATCGCCCGCGGCTTCGAGGGGTCGCGCTTCAGCAGGCCGATCTTCTCCAGGTTCGCCAGGTGCGCGTGCACGGTCGAGGACGAATGCAGCCCGACCGCTTTCCCGATCTCCCGCACCGTCGGCGGGTACCCAGTCTTGGCCGCGTACTTGCGGATGAAGTCGAAGATCTCCTTCTGCCTTTTGGTCAGATCCAGATCAACCATCGCTTCGCCTTTGCCCCCCACTTTCGGACGCCTGCTCTTCGAACACCTGTTCGCAGGCTACCGCCTCCCGCGGACGCTTTCAACCCGCCACCCCCCACCCCGCCCGAACATCTAGAATCGACCACCCTCAAGCGGCTGTGGCGGAACTGGTAGACGCGCAAGGTTGAGGGCCTTGTGGGTGGAAACACCCGTGATGGTTCGACTCCATTCAGCCGCATTGCCAAACACCTGGAAAGCAGCGACTTCTGCGCCGCGGATCGCGGCGCAGAAGTCGCTGCTTCAAGGCTTCTTCGGACCGTTCTCGGACCAATTGCGGAGACGAAGCGCCTTTCGCCATCCAGCGCAGGCCGACAAAGTGGCGCGCGACCGCCCACGTCCGTGCATAGAACATGACCGAACGTCTGCGAGATGCCGACTACGTCGCCGAGCGATTGGGCGTCCCCAGGAGCTGGGTCTACCGTGCCGCTCGCTGCGGTGCCCTGCCCTCAGTGCGCTGCGGACGCTACCGGCGCTTCGCTGAGGGCGACATCGAGCGCTGGATCGAGGAGCAGCGCAGCGCCGCCGCGCGCCATCAGGAGGGCCAACATGGGCGATAGTCGCCGCAGCTACGGCACTGGCACGCTCTATCGCCGCGCCGATGCCCATGGTCGAGAGTGGTGGTACGGGCGCTGGCATAACGGCACCAGCCGCCCCAATCGCAAGATCGGACCGATACGCACCCGCGGCGGCGAAGAGGGACTGACCCGTCGCGAAGCCGAGCAAGCGCTGCGGAAGCTGATCGATGCCGAACAGCCGAAGCACGCCGGTACCGACATCACGGTCGCCGAGGCCGGTGAGCGCCTTCTGCGGCATCTCGAGGCGAAGGGCCTGAAGCCGACCACTCTCGGCACCTATGACTCGGCGCTCAGAACGCATCTCCGCCAGCCGCCACTCGGAGAGCTGCACTTGCAGGCTGTCGGCCCAGAGCAGGTCGAAGCACTCCTGACGAGGATGCACAAAGACGGCAAGGCGCCCAAGACGATCGCCAACGCATTCAAGCTCCTCAACCAGATCTTCGCCTTCGGCAAGAGGAAGCGGTGGTGCCATGAGAACCCGTGCGAGCTCGTCGACCCGCCGGTCGTGAAGCCAAGCACGGATATCCGCTTCCTGAACCAAGCCGAGTTGGCCGCCCTTCTCCGCGCAGTCGACCTGAACGCCAAGCCATTCGGACCCACTGACCATGCCCTCTTCCTGACCGCCGCGATGACGGGGCTGCGTCAAGGCGAGCTGCTCGCTCTGCGCTGGCGCGACGTCGATTGGAAGGCAGGCAAGATCCGCGTGCGCCGCAACTACGTACGCGGCCACTGGGTTACGCCCAAGTCCCGCCGCGGCGCGCGCTCGGTTCCCCTCGCCGATCAGGTGGCGGACGAGCTGCGCCACCGCTTCGAGTGCACCGCGTATCGAGCAGACGACGATCTGGTCTTCGGCCACCCCGAGAAGGGCACCGTGCTCGACCACTCGGACCTATGCAGGCGATTCAAGAAGGCCCTAGTCGCCGCCGGCGTGCGACCCATTCGCTTTCACGACCTTCGCCACACCTTCGGAACCAGGATGGCCGCCGAGGGCGCCGCTCCACGCAAGCTGCAGGAGTGGATGGGCCACGCCGACCTGAAGACGACCCAGATCTACACCGACTACGAACCCAACGACAACGAGCGAGAGCTCGTCGGCAAGGCATTCTCAGGCGTTGAGCTCTCGAGACCCTCAGCCTGACACACTGCTTTGGCTGGCGCTCGTCGCGAAACTGAGCCACAAAAGGCATCCACATCTGCGGGATCGCAGCGGCGGGACCCACCGATAGCGGGACTCTGACCTGGGCGACGGAACGAAACCGACCCAGGTCTCTCGAACGAGAGTTCGGGACTAGCGACGCGCAGATTCGTGGATCTTTTCCATCCGCTTGCCGAGCTCGCTGAACTTGATCCCCAGCGCATCGGCGAGCCTGAGGAGCGTCGAGAAGGTGGGATTCTCGCGGCCACGCTCATACTGGCCGACGCGGGAGGGATGTACACCGAGACGATCGGCGAGCTGCTCGTGGCTGAGGCCCGCTTCTTTGCGCAGCTCCTCGATCGCCTCCCCTAACGCCATATGGATCGGTGAGCGAGGTCGAGTGCGTCGACGGGGAGGCATTGCATCCGGCAGCCTTCCGCTTCGTGGAGCCAAATTTTACGAGGTATGCCTCTTAAAGCCAAGGAATTCGGCCCAGGTCGGCGGGACAAAGACGCATCACGAGGTCAACCTCACCTGGCGAGCTACATCGGCTTTTCGTTTATTCATGCGAAATTCGCCCAAGAAACCCCCGTGTAGCGATATAGTCGGGCGAATGTTAAGAGGTATAACTCGGGATAATTCGTTGAGAAGGCGTTGGCAGCAATGACGCCGCGGCGAGAGGGCAGGGCCGGACCGGATCCCCTCGAGCACCCCTTGCGCCGCAGGATCCTCCGTGAGCTGCACAACACCCCCGGCCAAAGCGCGGCCATGATCGCCGCCAGCTTTGGCGTCTCTCTTTCCCGCGTCCGCTATCACCTTTGCCGGCTCTATGAAGCCGGTCTTGTGCAGAGGGTCGATGGCAACGGGGCTGGTGGCGGCGACACCTACAAGGCAGCATGGGCTCCTGATGGGTCCTGCTGCTGGGGTACAGACGAAAAGCCGGGCGAGGGTTGACGGCGGAGCATTGTTGCCTCCTGGGATCTGTCATTCACAAAGAGGGCGAAGCATTGCTCGCTGCTCGCGTTCCACCTCCCTGCTCATCTGCCATTGGGGGCATTCAAAGCCCGAACTCCGAGCCCGAGCTGCCGCTCGACCTACTCCCAGCTTCAGGTGTCGGCAGCGGTGCCGCTTCGACGGGTTCGGGCGACGGCGCCAATTCAGGAGCTTCGGATTCGCTCGCTTCGGCCTGGCTCAGCGCTGCGGCTTCAGAGCGCTCCCCCCCGACTGCGCGCTCGCGGTGGTGACGCTCGGCATGCCGCCGACGGCGCCTTTCCTGGCGTCTTCTAGCCGCTCGCTCGCGGGCTCGGACGGACTCGCGAGTCCTTTGTGCGCCTGCCTCCGGGATCGGCGAGGGATCAGGTTCCCGGGCCGGTTCGCTCACGTGCCTTTCCAGCCGGTGAGCGCCAATGCTGAGGCCACTTACACCAGGGACGACCCCCGCGGCGACGCAGGCACCCGCAACCCCCGCGCACACGACCGCCACCTTCAACGCGGAAACGCCCATCGCCTGCCCGATGCTCCCCTCGGCCCCACCGGGGGGAAGCGATTTCGCTCGCAGGAAGAAGGTGCCAATCCTGTCGTGGGCGGCCTGAGCCCTTCGGGCGAGAAAGGACGGGCCCTTCCTTAAGGGCAGCCAAGGAGCGGGCGAGCGTCCCACTGGCGCTGGCAGCGCCGAGGCTCCCGGCGGCGACCAGCACCGCGAGCGTGCCCGCGACGTCGTGAAGGTAGCTGCGCATCTCGGTGCACTCGCGCTGGCAGGCGCGGCAGTGCCTAAGGTGGGCCTCGATCGAGGCCGCTGCATCGGGCTCTGCCGTCCCGCAGATGTAGGAGGAGAGCGTGGGTTGATCGAACTCCCCGCATCGCCTGCCCGACTCGATCCGGCTAAAGGCCGCCAGCACCTCGGCGTTCGCGCGCTGGATCGCCCTGCGATAACCGGGCTCGCACAGGTGGGGCACGAGCTCCCTGACTTCTGCGGGGGAGCGGTCCTCGTGGTGGCGGAGCCAGAAGACCAGGCGCTCGCGCGGGCGAAGCGAGAGAACCGCCTCTTCGCCGATCGCAATCGCCTCGCTTCGCTCGGCGAGCTCGTGGGGATCCTCGGCATCGAGGTCGGGCTCGGTGAGTCCCGCCTCGGGCACCGGCACCTCCCTGAGGACCCCCTCGCGGCGGCGGCGGCGGTCGATCAGCTCCCGCCGGCAGGCGGTCTTGGTCACCGCCACCATCTGCGCTTCATGCAGGTCGCACTCGATCGGGTCAAGCCTCTCCATCACCCGGGCGTAGGTGTCGGCGAAGATTTCCTCTGCCTCCGCCTGGGAGCAGCCGAGCCTCGCGAGGAGGCCCAGGCAGCCGGCCTGCGCCGACTCCCACAACTGCTCGTAGAAGGCGGCCGTCTGCGGCGAGAGTCGGTTATCCCCCACGGTGCCGCTTGACGACGTTCTGGTGGAGTCCCAGCGCTGCGAGCCTTGTCTCGATGAGCGCGGTTGAGGCGAAGGGGAGTCCGCTGCCAGAATCGATCAGACAGGTGGCTCACATCGTCGTTCCATTGGTCCACTGAAACGTCGGCTGTGGTTGCCAAGCCACCGAAGGTCCCACGGTCGCTGGGCGCATTCCCCTAAACCCGGATGATTCACCAAGGTGAGCGCCCCGGCAATTTGACCGGAGCGTTTGCGTCTGCCTGAGCAGGGATTCTCCGGTTTGCGAAAGTCGTGGACCGAGCCCAGAAGGTTTCCTGACTGGTAGCGCTGGGAGCAAGGCCGCCGGACTCTCAAGCTCAAGGACATCGCCGGCCGCATCCTGCGTCATCTACAGGGCGAGCGCCTAGCAAAGAGAGCGACCTCACTCACGCTCCTCAGCGTCGGCTTTGCTGCCCAGAGACTGGGCTCCGTTGTGTGGGTTCAGTTCGGCTGGGGGAGATGCATGGGCATTTGAGCAGGGATGCCCCTGCCCTGGTCGGAATGTCGCGAACTGGCGGTATGCAATCTGGTTCCTGCGCGGCTGATGCCTGGCAGGAGATCAGTCGCAAGCGCATGCGACAGAAGCGCATGCGACAGCATTCACTACTAGGGCAATGGCATCCCTCCTCCCCAACTTGTCCACGTCGTTGACGCTAACTAGATTCACCTGCCAATGCCCAATCCGTCTATCGCGCGCTTCCGACGTGTTATCACCTCCGCCTACGCGTACCTGGAGGAGCGGCGTCAGGAGATCAACGACCTCAACGTCTTCCCGGTCGCCGATGGCGACACCGGCGACAATATGGCGAAGACGATACGCGCCGTGATGGAGGAACTCGACCGGCTCGACGGGCTCGAGGTCGGCCGTGCGCAACTGATCCAGGCGCTGGCGCGGGCTGCGGTGATGGGGGCGCGAGGCAACTCGGGAGTGATCCTCAGCCAGATCGTCCGCGGCGCCGCCGAGGAGCTGGCGAGCCGACCAGGCGAGCTGATCGACCCCGTTCTCGTCGCCTCCGCCTTCGCCAGCGCCGCCGATGCCGCCTACGACTCGGTCCCCGACCCGGCCGAGGGGACGATGCTGACCGTCTTTCGCGAGATGGCCCACTCGATCACCCGCCAGCTGGCGCGCCTCGACTCCGAGAAGCAGCGCCTCGACCGCGGTGTCAGCGACACCCAGCAGGATGAGGTGCTCGCCGAGGTGCTCGAGCAGGTGATCGCCGACGGCCAACGGGCGGTCGAGCGCACCCCCGAGCAGCTCGAGGTGCTGCGCGAGTCGGGGGTGGTCGACGCCGGCGGCTACGGCCTGGTGCTGATCCTGGCTGGCATCGTCGCCGGCCTGCGCGGCGATCACGACGGGCTGGCGGAGATCTCCCACCACCAGGCGCCGCGGCTGACTCGCCCCCACCACGAGGACAGTCGCTACCGCTACTGCACCAACTTCATCGTCTCCGGCACCGGGCCCAGCTCGCGCGACTTCCTGCATCGCCTGGAGGGGCTGGGCGACTCGGTCCTTGTGGTCGGCGACGAGGTGACGCTGAAGGTTCACGTCCACACCGACGACCCGGAGGCGGCGGTCAACCTCTTTGTCGGCGCCGGCGAGGTCACCAACCTCGACGTTGCCGACATGCGCGAGCAGATGGCCGAGCGCGAGGCGAGGCTGGCCAGCGGGCGCTCGGGGGCGCTCGCCGTCGCCACCGGCGCCGGGATCGAGCGGCTGCTCGGCGAGCTGGGGGCGCACATCGTCCCCGGCGGGGAGACTCTCAACCCGTCGACCTACGAGCTGCTGGCAGGTATCCACGAGGTGCCGGCCGAAGAGGTGGTGGTGCTGCCCAGCTCCCCCAACGTGGTCATGGCCGCCGAGCACGCCTGCGAGCTCTCCGAGAAGCCGGCGCGGGTGGTGCGGGCGACCTCGCAGCAGGCCAGCCTGCTCGTTCTCGTCGAGTTCGACCCCGACGCCTCGGCGGAGGAGAACGGCGAGCGGCTCGAGGTCGCGCTCGGCGGGATCGCCGCCGGAGGTGTCGCTCCCGCTGCGCGCGACGACGCCCAGGAGCGCTTCCGCCAAGGCGACGCCGTCGGCTTCGCCGGCGAGGAGATCGTCGCCTGGGGCGAGGCCGGCTCGACCCTTGCCGCAACGATCGGGTGCCTCGCGGAGGGGGCCGAGGTCGTCACCGTGATTGCGGGCCACGACGCCCCGATCCCGCTCGCCGAGATCGGCGCCCATGTCCCCGAACGGGTCGAGGTCGAGACCTACGACGGCGGTCAACCGAACTGGTGGTGGCTGCTCGCCGCCCAGTCGTCCGTCCTGTAATTCGATTTTGCAGTGTCGAGGTATTCGCAGCCGCTCTGGAACGCGAACTTCCGCTCGACCGAGGAAGCACACGGCTTTAGCCGCACAGTAGACCAGTACGGTATATCTACGCTCCACAAGGTTAGCTGAATGCTTGTCGATCTCCATACCCACTACCCGATGCACGTTGGGCCGCAAGATCCGAGGCGGGTCGCGCTGAAGGTGTGGTCCCAGCGAGGTCGCGCAGGCGCCATCGACCGCTTCGACGCCACCGTCCTCCGCAACGCGAGCAGACTGTGGAACTGGGAGTCGGCGAGCGCTGGCCCACGCGTGAGAATCGAGAGCTTGCGCGCGGGCGGCGTCGGCGTCGCGCTTTCGGTGTTGTGCACGCCGCTGCTGGAGATGGCCAACAGGTTCACCAAGTGGTACTCGCGCAAGCCACCGTATGGCGCGCCACCGGGTGACGCATTCACGATCGTCCTGATGCGTCAGATGGAGGCGGTGGAGCGGCGCGTCGCGCGCTGGCATCCGGACGCTGTGGCGATCGCCCGGAGCCCCGCCGAGGTCGACGAGATTCAGGCTGCCGGCAAGCTCGCACTCGTGCACTGCGTCGAGGGCGGCTTCAGCCTCGGGGCAACCCCGGAGTCGATCGAGCGCACGGTGCGCATGCTCGCCGCTCGCGGCGTCGCGTACGTGACCTTGGCCCACCTCGCCTGGCGGCAGGTCGCGACGAATGTACCCTGCGTGCCGTTTGCTTCCGACGAGCTCTACGACAAGATCTTCCCCCAGCCCGACGTCGGTCTCAGCGAGCTCGGACGGGCCGCCGTGCGCGCGATGGTCGCCGAGGGCGTCCTCATCGACATCACGCACATGAGCCAGGCCGCGCTCGACGACACCTTCGCTTTGCTCGACGAGCTCGACCCCGAGGGAACCGTGCCGGTGCTGGCGTCGCACTGCGGCTACCGCTTCGGCGGCCAGGCATACAACCTGGACGACACGACGATCCGTCATATCGCCGAGCGCGACGGCGTCATCGGGTTGATGCTGTCGACGTACTTCATGGCCGATGGCCTCGATGCAAAGCCGGCGTCGTTCGACGAGTCATTCGACCTGCTCTGCCGCCACGTCGACGCTATACACGGCGTCACCGGCTCGTACGCAAACCTCGCGGTCGGAACCGACCTCGACGGCTTCATCAAGCCGACTCTGCCCGGCCTCGGCGACAGCGCCCAGCTCCGGCAGCTCGGACCGGCACTTCAGGCGCGCTACGGCCGCACGACGGCCGAGAAGATCCAATCGGGCAACGCAATGCGCGTGCTGCGTGCCGGCTGGTGCAGAACGCGCGAGGCCGGGTCCACGACGGCCGCCATCTAGATGATTGATTCCACGCCTCAGGCGACGTAGTCGACCAGGGCGCGGCTCGGACGCCCGAGGTCGTGGTTGAGGGAGACGCACGCAGTTAGCGCCAGGAAGCGCTGGGCGATGCGGGCCCGGAGGTTGTGCAGGGTGCGGGCCCCGTGGCGCTCCAGGGTGAGGATGTCCTTGCAGGTCCAGAAGATCGACTCGATCCGCTGGCGGATCGGGGCGAGGTGGATGGTGGCCGCAGGCTCCTCCTTGCGGGCCGGCCTGACGATTGTGGCCTCGAGGTCGGCGACGGCCGCGGCGAAGTCGCGGCCGGCATACCCCTTGTCGCCGATCAGGGTCTCCCCGCCGACCCTGTCGGCCCGCCCCAGCAGCTCGATCCCGACCTCGCGCTCGTCGCGCTTGGGAGAGGCCAGGGTGAATGCCCGGGGAGTGCCGTCGGGGGCGAATAGGCAATGCAGGCGAAAGCCCCAGAAGAAGCGTGAATGCGAGGCGCAGTAGCCGTAGTCGGCGGCATCTCCCAGGGCCGATCGTCTCGTCGTCTCGACCGAGCGGGCGCACTCGAGGGGGGTGGAGTCGATCAGCAGCAGATCGTCGTGGAAGCCGGGAGAGGAGGCGGCGAAGACGCCGATCAGCCACTCGATCGTCTCGCCCAGGCGGGCCCGGCGCTTGTGGAAGCCGGGCTGCTTTGGCAGCTCGGGGAAGAGGTCGGCAAGGCGCTTGCGGGCAACTGCCAGGAAGCGGCGATCGGAGGGGATGCCCATGATCGCCTGGGCGACGCAGAGCGTGGCCACCTCTGCGTCGGTTACCCGGCGCCGGGCATTTCCCGGCTTCTCAGGCAGGAGATCGTCTGCCATGCAATAAACGACGGTGCAGAGAGTGTCGAGGTCGGCGTGCATCGTGGCCTTTCGGTCGACGGTTGCTTCAGCACCGTCGACTTCGGCCTCTCTGCTTAAAACCCCTTGGCCACGGGGGTTCCCGTGGAATCACTCATCTAGTTCGGACCAGCTCGCCAAACCACACAGCTCGATCGTGAGGCTGGCGAGGAGCGTGGTGGACGCGTGAACTAGGCGGGCCGTGATATTTCGAGATCACGGACTGCCCTGGTAGAAAAACCGCCCCGCATGTCCGCCCCCACTGAGACCGCCGTCGTCACCGACTCGACCTCTTACCTGCCGGACGAGATCTGCGCCCGCGAGGGGATCGAGCGAGTGAGCCTCTACGTCACCCTCGACGGGGTAGAGCAACGCGAGGCCGAGGTCTCCGGCGACGAGTATCACCGCTTCTACGAGCGCCTTCTCAAGAGCGCCGGAGGAGCAACGACTTCGCAACCCTCGGTCGGCGATTTTCGCGCCGTCTACGAGCCGCTGCTCGCAGCGGGCCGCGAAGTGGTCTCGCTTCATCTCTCATCCGGACTCTCAGGCACCTACAACGCCGCCCGTCAGGCAGCGAAGCAACTCGCCAACGAGGGCTGCGGCGGTGAGCGAATCCAGGTCTGGGACAGCCGCTCGGTCTGCTCCGGTCTCGGGATGGCAGCTCTCGTCGCGGCCCGCGCCGCCCGCACTGGAGCGACGGCGGCCGAGGCCGCCGTCGCGGCCGAGCGCGCCCGGGCGAAGCTGAAGATTTGGTGCGTCGTCGACACGCTCGAGTACCTGCACAAGGGCGGACGCATCGGACCCGCCCAGGCGTGGCTCGGCTCGGCGCTTCAGATCAAGCCGATCCTGACCCTCGGCGAGGAAATCGTCCCGGTCGAGCGCGTCCGCACCCGCCGGCGGGCGTTCGAGCGAATGGTCGAGTACGCGCGCGAGCGCAAGCGCGACGGCGCTGATGGCTGGGTCGTGCAGCACATCCACAGCCCCGAGCGGGCCGGCGACCTCGCTGACGCGTGCCGGCAGATCTTCGGCAGCGAGCCGCTGTTTATGAGCGAGGTCGGGCCCGTGATCGGCTCCCACACCGGGCCCGGCCTGCTCGGCGTCGGGGGAATCCCGAAGGCGCTGCTCGGGTAGCGCCCACGCTCGCTGCTAACGGCACTGCAGCACGAGGAGGCGGGCCAGTGCCGGTGCCGCGACCGTAAACCGGCACGCAATCTCCCGACGCCGGGAATCGCGAGTTTTGGCCCGGCTGCCGGTGGACCGTAAGGTCCGGCGCCGCACCGGCTACGAACTGACAAAGGAGATGGGCGATGGGAGCAACTGACGCAGCGGCAAAGACCAGTACGCAACTCGATCCGGCTTTCGTTGACGATTTCGTGCGGCGCTTCTACGAGGCCTGGAACTCACTCGACGGCGACGCGGTGGCCGCGCTGTGCACGGAGGACGTGGTCTGGGACGAGCCGATCATTCCCAGGGCGGCGCGCGGGCGTGACGAAGTACGAGCCTTCGTCACGGCCACCCGCGAGGTCACGCCCGACTTTCAGATCGAGCGACTCTCCGAGCCGTACATCTCCGCCACCGAGCCGAAGGTACTCCAGCCCTACCGGCTGACCGGCACCCAGACGGGGACCTGGAGCTATACGGGACTGCTCGGGACCGGCTATCGGATCGACTCCCCCGCAATCGATGAATGGACCTTCCGCGACGAGCTGTTGTGTCACTACGTGACCTACTACGACACGCTCGACACGTGCCGTCAGCTCGGCAACATGCCTCCCTGGGGATGGATCGAGAACGGCGAAAAGCGCGGTTCCGCCGCCGACCGGATGTTGACCGGCTTCACCAATCTGAATACCCGCCTCGCCAGGATATTCAGACGCGGTCCCAGAGGGGACTTCCCGCGCGGTTACGAGCTAAGGCGATGACGGCGCCCGTCCGGGCGCCCGTCGACCTCTTTGAGAAGGCGCGCACGCACGAGCGCAAGGATCTGCTCGAGCTTGCCAAGCAGGGCGACCTCCTTCCCTACTTCCGGGTGATGACCTCGGCTGCCGGTCCGGTGGTCGAGATGGAGGGCCGGGAGACGATCATGCTCGGCTCCAACAACTACCTCGGACTCACCGGCGACGAGCGTGTCAAGGGCGCTGCCCGCGAGGCGCTCGAGACCTACGGCACCGGGCTCACCGGATCGCGTCTGCTGAACGGGACGACGCCGCTTCACCTCGAGCTCGAGCGCGAGCTCGCGGAGTGGATGGGCGCCGACGACGTGCTCGTCTTCACCACCGGTCACCAGGCGAACGTCGGCTGCATCGGCACGATCGCCGGCCCCGGCGACACGGTGATTTGCGACTCCGCCGACCACGCCTCGATCCTCGACGGGTGCAAGCTCTCCGGGGCAAAGCTGCGGCCGTTCCGCCACAACCAGATGGCGAAGCTGGAGCGGATGCTCGGACGCGCTGCCGGCGATGGCGGTGGCGTCCTTGTCGTTGTCGACGGCGTCTTCTCGATGGAGGGCGACATCTGCGACCTGCCCCGGATCGTCGAACTCTGCGACGCATACGGTGCCCGCCTGATGGTGGATGAGGCGCACGCTCTCGGTGTCCTTGGCGCTCGCGGCGCCGGCACCGGCGAGCTCTTCGACATCGAGCACCGGGTCGATCTGCGCATGGGCACGTTCTCGAAGAGCCTCGCTTCTTGCGGCGGTTTCATTGCCGGACCAGGCGAGGCGATCGAGTACCTACGCTACGCCTCTCGTCCGTTCATCTTCACCGCCTCCGCCGTCCCCGCCGCCGTTGGCGCGGCGCTAGCGGCGGTGCGGATCATCCGCACCGAGGGCCCGCCGCTGATGGAGCGGCTGCTCGACAACGCCGACTATCTACGCGCGGGATTCCGCTCGCTCGGGCTGAAGGTCGTCGAGCCCGGCGCCGGGTCCGACGGCAGCGAGGCCTCGACGCCGATCGTGCCCGTCGTCGTCGGCGAGGACTACCAGGCCGGGCTGCTGTGGAAGGCGCTCTTCGATGCCGGCGTCTACACCAACGTCGCCGCCCATCCCGCCGTCCCACCGGGCGGAGCGCTGCTGCGCACCTCGCTTATGGCGACCCACGAGCGCGACCACCTCGACCGCGCCCTCGAGATTGTCGAGCGCGTAACCGCCGCCTTCCCCGACCTGCCTCGCAGCACTTAGAAGTGCGAGCGAGTCGGCAGGGCTCTCGTCGGCCTCACGCGTTGACGCGGGCGGAGACGGCGTCAGCCGCCTGGCCGACGGTGAGGATCTTCGCGACCTCCTCGTCGGGGATGCGGATGCCATAGCTGTCCTCGATCTCGACGGTCAGCTCGACAAGGTCGAGCGAGTCCGCATCGAGGTCCTCGCGAAAGCGGGTTTCCTCGGTGATGCGCGCGGGATTGACCTCGAACTCGGTCGCGAGGTGATCGCGGATCCTCTGCAGCACGTCGTCCCGTTCCATGGCGGTCAGCGACGCTACCAATGGGGCGGCAGCACGACCAGATCGCGCAGCCGGGTCAGCGCCGTCGGGTCGCCCTCGATCTCTATTCCCTGCTCTGCCTCGCCGCTTAACACAATCGCGGCGATCACATTCGCAGCCGCGCCGCTCAGCGTGAGATCCGCTCGCTCCGTCGTCCCGCGGCCCGAGCTGCTCTCGCCGTCGACGAGCCGCAGCCAGGCCGAGTGGTTTTCGCTGTGCAGTTGCAGGGTGATCGGCCCGCCCTCGCGCGGCGGTCGCAGGACGATGCGCAGGGCATTGGCGAGCGAAGCAGTGGCCAGGGTCGAGAGGTCGTCGAGGTTGTAGAAGCTGAGGCCCCAACGGCCGAGCCCGAGAATCGCATCCTCCAGCTCGCGGCCCAGCTCGGTCAGCTCATAGACACCGCCAGCGGCGGGTGCCTCGAGCTCGCGCCGGTGCACGATCCCGTCCGCCTCGAGGTCGCGCAGACGGCGAGTGAGGACGTCAGTCGGCGCGTCGCCGACGCAGCGGGCGAGCTCCGAGAAGCGCAGCGGGCCAAGCAGCAACTCGCGCACGATCAGCATCGCCCAACGCTCGCCGATTCGATCGAGGCGCCAGCCACGCCGCACGCTTGACCATAGCTCCGCCGCAATGTCAGCGCTCACCGGCTTGCTCAGTCATCGCTGGCGTCCCTCGGTCTTCCACTCGAGCACCGGCCAGCGCCGGCGGTGTGCCTCGCGGGCGAGCCCAAGATCCGGGTTGACGGCATACGGATTCCCGACGACGTCGAGAAACGGCAGGTCACTCACGCTGTCGCCATAGGCGAAGCACTCAGCGACGTCCACTCCGTGCTCGACCGCCATCTGGGCGACGAGCGACGCGCGGCCGTCCGCCGTGAGAGGCGGCTCCGCAAGCTGGCCGGTGAAGGCGCCACGCTCCTCGACCAGGCGCGCGGCCACGAGGTCGTCGCCGAGGTGGCGAAGGGGCTCCATGAGGAAGTCGAGACCGCCCGTCAGCAACACGACCCGGTCGCCGCGCAGTCGGTGGGCACGGATCCGCCTGACCGCCTCGTGCCGGATCCGCGGCGACATGAACTCGGCGTGACACGCTTTCGCCTGCTCGCGCAGCTCGGCGGCAGGGAGGTCCCGGTAGCGACGGTGGAACGACCGGCTGAAGCGGGTGCGCGAACGCCGGTCGGCGAATCGCCAGCGCGGCGCCTGCGTGGCGAATCCGAGCTGCCAGAGCAGCGCTCCCAGCGCCGGCATCTCGCGGGTCCTCAGCCACGCATAGAGGTGAGCGACGGTGGCGTTCAGGAGTACGCCCTCCACCTGGAAGAACGCGATCGACGGAGCTCCCGCGGCAAGCTCGGTGGAGCGGGGATCGCGCGCCTTGCGGGCATCCTGGGCACGACGGGGGCCGCCCCAGAGGTCGACCACGGCGGGTATGTAGCACTCCTTGAGATAGGCGCCCCAGTCGATCACCGCCGGGTCAAAGTCGAAAACGGCCCGGTCCTCGGGGTCCATCTGATCGCGCAGCTCGGAGGCGTTACGGTCGTCGAAGCGAACATCGAGCACATGCGGGTGGTAGAGCTCCATCAGGTGTCGCAGGCGTTCGATCTGTCTGCGCTCGCGATGCAGGTTGCGCGAGGTCTCTTCTGCCCGCTTCAGCGGCACGAACCGATCGAGCGCTGACTCGACGGCTCTCATCAAGCCGATGCCGCGATCGACCACAGGTAGGATCGCGGCCGGAGCGGTCAGGTAGCGCATCTTGTGTCCCTTGATGGGGAGGCCGTGCTCGTCGAAGAACGGGTTATTGGCGAAATACTCGGTGATCTCACGCGTCGTCCCCCTCTGCGAGATCGGATTGCGGGTGCCACTGACGACGGCGATCGTCCGGGGACTTTCGGCGGGCGGATTGGCGGCGGCCACGATCGCGGCGTTCGCCACGAGGTCTACGGGGATGAGATCGCAGATCGAGTCGGGCTCGGCGGGGAGATAGCGGAGTTGGCCGCCGCCGTAGAGAAGGATGAACGGACCGACGATGTTGAGACCCTCGAGCCAGCCGGGGAACGGCGTGCGCAGGGCCGCCGTCACCCCCGATGGCCGCACGATCGTCAGTGGCCGTGAAGAGGTCGCCACCAGCAGGCGCTCGCCGAGCGACTTCGACAACGAGTAGCCGTCCTGCCATCCGAGCGCGCGGGCGCGCTCGCGGCCGCGTTCGACCAGCTGCGCGTCGACCCACTTCTGGCGCAGCTGCTCCACCTCTGCCCCGACGAGCATCGCGCCGGCCGCATTCAGCCGCGTGCGAGCCTCGCCGGCGAAACGGCGTTGGTGCTCCGGCAACCGCGACTCCGCCTCCAGGTCGTGACGCCAGCAGCGCGCGGCCTCCAGCTCACCCCGGAGGTCCACGCTCAGCTCGTTCGGCTGCGATCCCGATGGGCGCTCGAACACCACGCCCGAGCGCATCCCGCCGCAGAAGGCCGTTGACAGATGCACGAAGTGCGGGAACGATCCGGCCTCGTGAAGCCCGCGCAGCAACCGCTGCGGTCCGAGCGTGTTCAGCTCGAACGACACGTCGAGCGGGTCATCGAACGCGATCGACGCCGCCGAGTTGATGACCACATCGATGCCCTCGAGAACCATATCCGGGTCCTCGCGTCCGAGGTGGTCGAACGACAGGTCGGCCGCGTAGGCAGTCAACCTTCCGGTTGCCATCGCCTCGTCAGCCGTGGACTGAAGGTCAGCCAGAGCGGAGGCGGTGAGGATCTGTGAGGTGAGGCGCTCGACCGCCGCGGCGTCGTCGGTGGCGCGGATCAGCAGCCGGATCTCAGCGAGACCGGGGATCTCGCGCAGGCACGTGCTGAGCACGGCCTTGCCGACGAAGCCGGTCGCCCCGGTGAGCAACAGAACCTTTCCGGCCAACCCATCGGCGACCTTCGTCACGAGGAGCCCCCCATGTCCTGCACTGTTCCAGTTGGGGGCGTGCGGCATCGAATTTAGGCCGGTCGCTTCGAGCGCGGTCCTTCGCCCCGCTCAACCGCCTCGAGTAGATCGAGCATCTGCTTGCGAAGGCCGGTGGCCGCTGCGACTCTCCCGACGTCGGGAGAGTCGCAGCGGCGGATCGGAACATGTCCCACACAAGCTCCTCACCCTCCTGGCTGCTTAGCCCCACTCAAAACGAGGACCTACACAACACGACCCAAGAGGCTGCCTGACTCCAGAACCCCGACTCCGTTTTTGGGGGGTAGATCAGAGTCTCCGTGAAAGCCGGGATGGCTCAATGCGCGTCTTTGTCTAATTCGTAATTTGACTGGCGGAGGGATAGAACAAGCCTTCAATGGTCGGGATCTCAGATGAATGGACGACCACCAAAAGGAGAGAGGTAGAACATGCGAAAAAACTGGATTCTGATCTTTGCCCTCTGCACGGCGATAGTGGTCGCCTTCACGGCTGTCGCGGCTGCAAAGTGGGATGTCTTCAAAGCTGGAAACCTGACCCTCAGGGCCGACGGCGGAGTGCTTCCAGAAAAACTGCCACGAAAGCAGTTTGCGCCCGCCGCCGACACGCTTGCCGGCGAGATCTCGACCGCCGATGGCACTCACCCTCCGGCGCTCAGGAGGGCTGTCATCGACTTCGACAAGAACAACCTAGTCAACATTTTTGGGGTGCCGGTCTGCGGGATTGGCAAGATCAAAGCCCGCGACACGGCGGCTGCGAAACGGGCATGTGGCCATGCGATCGTCGGCACGGGTAGCGCGACCGCGGAAGTTGCCTTCGACGAACAGGCGCCATTTCGCGTCAAGAGCCCGATACTCGTTTTCAACGGCGGGGTGAAGGGCCACGCCGCGGTTCTGTTCATACACGCCTACATCAGTGCACCAATTTCGACCGCAGTCGTCTCCACGGTCAAGCTTACGAGGATTCACGAAGGTCGCTACGGCATGCAGGCGGTTGTGCAAATCCCTGCGATCGCGGGCGGCGCAGGTTCGCTGGTCGACTTCAACCTGAAGATAAATCGGATCTTCAAGTACAAAGGGAAAATGTCGAGCTTCGTGGTAGCCAGGTGCCCAGACGGACGCTTCGACACCAAAGTCGTCGGGGCTGAATTCAAGGACGAAGTAGGCAGTGGGGGCAGCGGCTCAATGCTCTCTGGGACCGTGGTTCGGTCCTGCACGCCGATGGGCTAGTTGCTGACCGGTACATCGGTGAGCCCTGGTTCTGTGGACCGGGGCTCACCGATGCGACGGCTAGATCGGAGCCACTCTCCGATCGTGGTAGTCCGAGAAAGGCCACGTTTTCCTGAAGGATTTGGTGCGGCCTTTGAGCCGGACCAGACCTGACTGAGATCGTGAAAGCGGAGACGGCTCACGGCGTCGAATGCAGGTCGGTCGCTTTCAGGTAGTCGCGCGATCCCAGAACAGAGATCAGGAAATTTGCTGATATGAGGAGATCAGGCAGTGTTCGGGTGGTGTACGGCGACGAGTCGATCTAGAGAAGGGGACCGATGAGCAGCTTCATGGAACGCGCCGTTGCAAGGCTCCTGCGTTGGCGCTGGGTCGTTCTCGCCGTGTGGACGGCACTCATTCTCGTGTCCCTACCGCTCGTTAAGCGCCAGGCTGAAAATCTGGTCAGCGGAGGCTTCACGGTTCCGGGGTCTCAGTCCGAGCAGGTTCGGGACGTGGTCGAACGCGACTTCGACATCCGGAACCAGCTCGCTGTCGTGCTCGTCCCGGGCGAGGGATCAAGCGCTGCGGCGCGAGCAGAGGCGACCGGGCAGTTGCTGCGCGATGTCAGGCAGGTGCCGAACGCGACGGTCACCGCTCGTGCGAAGGCGCAGGCGCAGGCAGCAACCACGCGCGGGCGGACCGCCGTCGTTCCGGTCGGGGTGCTCGTCGATCAGCGGCACGAGGCCGATGTGGCGAGGGACATACAGGCCGCAGTGGAGGACGCCGAAGGGGCGCTGAGCGCTCACGTGATCGGCCAGGGCGCCCTCGACGTGGCCATCGGGGAGGAAGCACAGAAGCGACTGGTGAAGGCGGAGGCGATCGGCTTCCCGATCGTGCTCGTGATCCTGCTCGTGATCTTCGGCTCGCTGACCGCCGCGGCGCTGCCGCTGCTACTGGGGGTCGGCGCAGTCATCCTCACCGGCGCGGTGATCTACCTGCTCTCGCAGGAGTTCCTCGTCTCGGTCTTTGCGACCAACACGGCGATGATGTTCGGCATCGCGCTGGCGGTGGACTACACGATGTTCATCCTGGTGCGCTTCCGCGAGGAGGTCCGGGACGGTCGTGATCGTGACTCCGCGATCACCAAGGCCCTTTCCACCTCGGGCGTCGCGATCACCTATTCCGGCCTGACGGTCATCGCCGCGATCGGCAGCCTTTGGCTCTACGACAACGCCGGGCTGCGGTCGCTAGCAGGCTGCGCAATGCTCACCGTGGCGATTTCCGTGCTGCTCTCGACGGTGCTCTTGCCGGTCCTGTTGCGACTGTTCGGCGACCGGCTGGTTCGGCAGCGTCGTTTGCTTCCCCGCCGATCCCGGCGCGCCGCAGACGCGGCGATCGGCGGGGAAGCGACGTTCTGGGAGCGGTGGGCCCGGATCGTGCTCGGTCGGCCGGTCCTGTTCGGAGGCGCTGCGCTCTTCACGCTGCTCGTCCTGGCGGTACCGACGCTCAGCCTGCTTCCAGGCGAAGATGTGCTCAGCCAGCTCCCTGCCAGCAACAGCACCCGCGTGGGCTACGAGCGCGCCGCGGCGGTGCAGGGCGCCGGGGCGGCAAGTCCCGTGCAGGTGCTCCTGCGCTCGGACGGCCAGCAGCCCATTGGCTTGCGGAGCGTGGCGTCTGTGCGAACGACGATGGCCAACGACCCCGAGATCGTCCGTGTCGGAGCCCCCGAGTACGCGGGACAGCGACGTTTCGCTCTCCTGACCGGGATCCCCCGCGCCGACGGCGGCTCGGAAGCGACGAAGGACCTGGTCAGGCGGTTGCGTACGGAGTTCGCCGGCGACAAGGCCCCGCCCGGAGGCGTGACCGCGTACGTGGGCGGGGTCACGGGCTACGGCCTGGATTTCCAGGACCAGGTCTTCGGCGGGCTGTGGAAGGTCGCGGTGTTCGGCCTGTTCCTCACCGTCATCCTCCTCACGATTCTGCTGCGGTCGCTGATCCTGCCGATCAAGGCGGTGATTCTGAACGTCCTCACGATCGCCGCTGCTTACGGCGTGGTGGTCGTCGTCTTCCAATGGGGATGGTTCGACGGATTCCTCGGATTCGAGTCCACCGGCTCGGTCAGCATCTTCACGCTGCCGCTGATCGTGACGACTGTGTTCGGCCTCTCGATGGACTACGAGATCTTCCTGATGTCGCGGATCCGCGAGCGCTACGACCGCACCGGCGATCCCGACACGGCTATTGCCGAGGGTCTGGTTAGTAGCGCACGCCCAATCTCGGGGGCAGCGCTGATCATGGTCGCAGTCTTCTCCGGCTTCGCCGGCACCAGCTTGGTCAGCGTGAAAGAACTGGGCCTAGCTCTCGCCGTGGCGATCGCGATCGACGCGACGATTGTCCGCCTCGTGCTCGTCCCCGCGACCATGCAACTGTTCGGGCGCTGGAACTGGTGGTTGCCACGATCGCTCGCCGGGTTGATGAGCCCCAGGGAGCCCAAGGCGGAGGAGGAGCCCGCGCAGTAGCGGACCTCTAGGTGGGGAAGCATCCGCCGCGGGGCTTCGCGCCGAGTGCACGGAGCGCTCCGATCAAGCGGCCGCGGGTCTGTGGCGGGTCGATCAGCTCGTCGACAACGCCGTCGCGCGCGGCGACCCGCGCGTCCAGGTGCTCGACGGCGTACCGGTCGGCGAGCTGCTGGCGCGTTGCATGGGGGTCGTCGGCCGCTTCGATCTCGCGCCGGTTGGTGATCCCGACCGCCTGCACCGCACCGAGGACGCCGATCCTCGCCCGCGGCCAGGCGAACGCAAAGTCGGCCCCGAGCTCCTTGCAGTTCATCGTGATGAACCCGCCGCCGTAGGCCTGCCGGAGCACGACGGTCAGCTTGGGTACCTCGGCCTCGATGAACGCGTGGAGCAGCTTGGCCCCGTGGCGGATGATGCCGGCCGACTCCTGCGTCTTACCGGGCATGAATCCGGGCGTATCGACGAGCACGACCAGAGGGATGCCGTAGGCGTTGCAGATGCGGACGAAGCGCGCACCCTTCTCCGCCGCGATCGCATCAATCACGCCCCCGATGTAGCGCGGCTGGTTGGCGATCACGCCGATCGGCTTCCCGTCCAGGCGGGCGAACGCCGTGACCATGTTGCGGGCCCAGCGCGGCGAGACCTCGAGCGGGCTGTCGCCGTCCACGATTCGTGTGGCGACCTCGCGCACGTCGTAGATCTGCGACGTCACCTGCGGCACGACCGCGGCCGGGTCGCCCGCCACCGGTGGTCTCGATCCGACTTCGGGGGGCGGCTCCCAGGCGTTCTGCGGCAGGTAGGAGAGCAGCGCGCGCGCCAGCGAGGCGGCATCGAAGACGGTGTCGGCAACGAAATGGCAGACGCCGTTGCGCGCGTGGACCCGGTCGCCGCCGAGCACCGCCGCGGTCACCTCCTCCCCGGTGACGGCGCGGACCACACCCGGGCCGGTGAGGAACATGCTGGTGCCCTTGGTCATCACGACGAAGTCAGTGAGGGCGGGCGAGTAGCAACCGCCGCCTGCCGCGGTCCCGGTGATGATCGAGATCTGCGGCACGCGTCCGAACAGCCGGACGTTCTGCCTGAAGACGTTCGCGTAACCGCCGAGCGCGGTAGATCCCTCCTGGACGCGCGCCCCTGCCGACTCAAGGAAGCCGACTACGGGAGCCCGCGCGTCGGCGGCGAGCTCGAGGATCTTGACGATCGTCTCGGCGTGCGCCTTGCCGAGCGAGCCGCCGGCGAAGCGGCTGTCCTGGGCGTAGCAGAAGATCGGGCGCCCATCGATCGTCCCGCTGGCACCGACAACGCCATCCCCCGCTTGCGCCTTGTCGCCGAGCTCCTTGGAGCGGACGAGCGACCGAAACACATACAGGGAGCCCGGATCGCAGAGCAGCTCGAGGCGCTCCAGCGGCGACCGGGCAAACTCCTCCTCGCGCGGCGTCGAGAGGACCGCTGCTCCGCGGTGGTTGGTCTCCGCAGCAATCGAGGAGTGCTCCTCGGAGGTTTGGGGCTGCGCATCCATCGTCGTGTTCCATCCTGGGCGGTAGGGCCCCAGCGGGCAAGACTGAGGCAACGCGGCAGTCACTCCGCGCCTGGTCGCGCCCGTTAGACGATGACGGCGGCGGCGACGATGCCCCCCTCGGCGCACCAGCGGCCGCGGAACTCGGTCAGAGGGCCTGCGCCGACCACGGGTCCCGGCACCAGCAGCCCGGCGCGGAAGGTGCCGCCCCCGACGTCGATCGTCAACACGACATCCTCGAACCCGAGCCAGCGCCGGGCGAGCGGGAACCAGGCCTTGTATATCGCCTCCTTGGCACTAAACAGCAGCCGGTCCAGGCAGACGCCGGCAGCCGGCTCGGCCACCACCGTCCGCTCGCTACCGAACGCGACCGCCTCCAACACCCCCTTCGGCAGCGGCTCGTCGACCTCGGCGTCGATCCCGATCGACCGCACCTGCCCGGCGCTGGCTACGGCACACGCGCGGTAGCCTCGGCAGTGGGTGATGCTGCCAACCACGCCGCTTGGCCACAGCGGCTCGCCACGCTCGCCGCTGGGGATCGCGACCGGGCCGAGCCCCAGCTGCGCCAGCGCCTGGCGGGCGCAGGCGCGGCCGGTGAGGAACTCGCGGCGGCGCTTCTCGACGGCGCGGGCGAGCGAACGCGCCTCTTCCGGGAAGGACTCGACCTCGACCAGGTCCGCCCGCGTGGAGGCGACGGCGACGGTCTCGGGCATCAAGCGCTCGATCACATACGGTCCCCTGCCGGCACGATGCGCCGCGGCAGGCGCCGGTCCCGGCGCCAGCGGCGCCGCTCGAGCGGGTAGCCGAGCGAGACCTCCTCGAAGCGGACGCCGTCGTGGACCGTGGTCCGCGGGATGTGCAGGTGGCCGTAGACCACTGCCGCCGCGCCGAAGCGCGTGTGCCAGTCGGCGGTCGCGGTCGTCCCGCACCACTGCGCAAACTCGGGGCGGAGCAGCGGTTGCGTCAGCTCGGCCAGCAGCGGGAAGTGGTTCACCAGCAGGGCCGGCACGCCGTCGGCCGCCATCGCGGTCAGTTGCCGCTCGGTGAGCTGCAGCCGCGCCCGGCACCACTCCTCCCGCGACGGGTAGGGATCGGGATGGAGGACGATCTCGTCCGAGCAGACGACGCCGGCCGCGCGGGCGCGGGCCAGCGACCCGTGCTTGGTCGGCGCCACGTTGACCCCGAAGCTGTAGTCATAGAGGGTGAACAGCGGCGCGACGACGAGCGGGCCGCCCGGTCCCGGCCAGACCGGGTAGGGGTCCTCCGGGGTCGCGACCCCGAGCCTGCGGCAGGTGCCGACGAGACGACGGTAGCGTGCCTCGCCTCGCAGCTGCACGGGGTCGGACGGGGTCGTCCAGAGCTCGTGGTTGCCGGGCACCCAGATCACCCGCTCGAACCGCCCGGCCACCGTCCCCAGCGCCCACTCGACGTCGGCCATCGTCTCGCCCACATCCCCACAGAGGACCAGCCAGTCGCCGTCGTGGTCGGGCCGCAGTCGTTCAAGGAAGCGGCGGTTGTCGGTCGCCTCCACGTGCAGGTCGGCGACCGCCACGATCGCCGGCTCGTTTGCCTCGGGCAATGTTGCGCTCCTCCCTGATCCGTCGGACATGATTCGTACCGGATGACGCCGCAACTCGACGCAGAGGCCCAGGCCATCCTCGATGCGATCGCGGTCTCCGGCGAGCCGCACCTCTCGACGCTTCCGGTCGCGCGGGCACGCGAGCGCCTGCGGGCGGCACTGGTCGCGAAGGGCGCGCCGCTGGCGCTGCATGGCGTCGAGGACGTCGCGCTCGCCTCGCCCCACGGCGCCTTGCGCCTGCGGCTCTACCGGCCCGCGCCGGGACCGGTGCCGCCGGCGCTGTTCCTGCACGGCGGCGGCTGGACGGTCAACGATGTCGACACGCACGACGAACTCTGCCGGCGGCTGGCCCGGCGCTCGGGCTGTCTGATCGCCTCGCTCGACTACCGCAAGGCGCCGGAGCACAAGCACCCGGCGCAGCTCGAGGACGCCCACCTCGCCTACCGCTGGCTGCTCGACAACACCGTCGCGATCGGCGCCGAGCGCTCGGGCCCGGCGCTGTTCGGCGAGAGCTCCGGCGGCACCACGGCGGCCGGCCTCTCGCTGCTGCTGCGCGACCTCGGCGCGCCGCCGCCCGTCCACCAGGTGCTCGCCTACCCGGCAGTCGACCGCTTCGACCGCTGGCCGTCCTACGGGGAGCGGGCAAGCGGCTACATCCTCGACCGACAGCTGATGCGCTGGTACTTCGACCATCTGCTCGCTGAGGACGCGGGGCTCGAGGACCCCTACCTCTATCCGCTCCTCGCCGAGGACCTCTCCGGCCTGCCGCCGACGCTCCTGCTCACCGCCGAGTTCGACCCGCTGCGCGACGAGGGGCTCGCCTACGCGCGGCGGCTCGCCGAGGCCGGGGTCGCGGTCGAGCACGTGCACGCGGCCGATCAGATGCACGGCTTCCTGCTGCTCGGCCGGGTCGTCAGCCGCGCCGGCTCGCTGCTCGACCGGGCCGCCGATGCGCTCGCGCGGGCGGGCTCGCGCCCGCACTAGGCGGGCGCGTTCGACTGCGCCACCCGCTGCGGCCCGGCAAGGCCGTCCGCCATCTTCGCGGGCTTCGGGATGTGCGCGAGCGAGGTCGACGGGGCGCCGTTCAGCGCGCGTCGTAGCAGCGGCACCGTCATGAACGTCGTCACCACTGCCATTGCCACGAGCATGAAGAACGTGGTCCCGTTGAGGATCCCGGCGTCGAGCCCGACGTTGACGACGATCAGCGCCATCAGCGCCCGCGTGTTCATCAGCACGCCGACCATGTAGGCGTCGCGCCAGGGCATGCCCGAGCCGCGCGCCATGAGCGTGCAGGCCCCGAGCTTGCCGACGATCCCGGCAACAATCACGAGGCCGCAGAGCGCCCAGGTGAGCGCGCCGCTCATCGATCCGACATCGGTGCGCAGGCCGGTATAGGTGAAGAAGATCGGCAGGAAGAACACCGTCACGAAGTCCCCCAGCCTTGCCAGCACCGCCCGTCGGAACTCCTCCTCGTCGTGGAAGACGGTGCCCAGCATGAAGGCGCCGAAGATCGCGAAGATGCCGATTTCCTGGGTGACCAGCGCTGAGGAGAACAACATCACGACGAGGATCGCCAGGTCGTTGAGCCCGATCACCCCGTTGCCGCGGCGGACGGCGGCGCGCGCCCAGCGTTTGAGGAAGGGCCGCGCGACCACGTAGATGAAGCCCGCGTAGGCGACCGTCTCCACCGCCATCGTCCCGACCCGGCCCCAATCGGCACCGGAGGCGGCGATGCTGGTGACGAGCGCCAGCAGGATCCAGCCGACCGCGTCGTCGAGCGCCGCCGAGGTGATCGCAAGGACGCCGAGTGGCGTCCGGTTCAACCCGAGCTCGATCAGGATCCGCCCGAGGATCGGCAGGGCGGTGATCGACAGCGTCAAGCCGACGAAGAGGGCGAAGGTCGACTCCGAGACGTCGCCCCCGACGTGGGGGTAGATCACCGTGGCGACGCCCAGCCCGAGCGCGAAGGGGGTGGTGACCCCAGCCGCCGAGACCAGCACCGGCTTGCCCTTGTGCGCGCGCAGGTGCTGGAAGTCGAAGTCGATCCCGATCAGGAAGAGCAGCAGCACCAGACCGAGCTCGCTGAGAGCGGTGAACGCTTCCGCCGTGTCGGCGGTGAAGATGCCCGCGGAGACCCCCGGAAAGAGGGCGCCGAGGACCGAGGGGCCGAGGATCAGGCCTGCCGCGATCTCGCCGCAGACGACGGGCTGCCCGACCCGCCGGGCGAGGATCCCACCCAGCCGGGCGAAGCCGACGATCACCGCCAGCTGGATCAGCAGGTGTGCGATCATCGCGTTGTTCATAGCTGGATGAAGTCGCGCTTGGTCGCGCCGCAGTCCGGGCAGACCCAATCGTCGGGGATGTCCCCAAACGCCGTGCCTGGCGGGATGCCTCCGTCCGGATCGCCTTTAGCGGGGTCGTAGATGAATCCACAGTCCTCGCAAATCCACTGTTGGGTGCTCTCAGATGTCATGAAGGGTCTATGAAGCGCGATCACGTACGCGCTAGCTCGCCGTGTGCGGGGTCGTTGAACCAGTGGTAGTCGCCCAGCTCGGCATCGAGGTCGATCGGATCCGGCGAAGGACGCTCGACGGCGTCGAACAGCCCGTCCGCCTCCCAGCGGCTCGGATCCATGCTGATCGCGTACGGATCGATTGGACGCCGCTCCAGCGGGTTCGGGAGCGCCTGCACCGCCATCCAGAAGATCTCGCAGGCCGTGTGTTCGAGGTTGGCGAGGTTGTTGCGGAACTTCTCCGCGAACTCCTCGTTGGTCCACTCCTCTTTCAGCTCGCGCAGCAGACGGTTGCTCCACGGATGGGTGAAGATCGGGATGAAGTAGTCCGTGCGCTCGGAGTTGCCGACCACCTGGTACCAGTCGACGAAGAACTTCTGCACCGCCCGCAGAAGCTCGATCGCGCGGTTGGTCTCATCCTCGACGCTCGCCAGCACGGCGAGATCGGTGATCTTGTCGTGAAGGATGAAGTTCGCCAGCACCGACCAGTACCAGGCGGTCGACCAGTGGACGTAGAGACTGAATATCTGCGGATTGCCCATCAACAGGTACTTGTCCTGGAACACGTCGAACATCGGCGCGACGTACCGGTTGAGGAAGATGTCGTTGTAGAGCTCCACCCTGCTGCTGACGTCCTCACCGGCGCGTTCCCGGAGGATCAGGTCGGCGATGAACGTGTTGCTCCAACCGATCACGTCGCTGCCGACCGAAAACAACGGATCGTGGAACGCGCCCGCGACGCCGGTGATGTACCAGCGGTCGGGGGAAAACACGCGCTCGCAGTTGTGCGAATAGTGGCGGAGGAACTTGAAGTCCATCACCTCATCAAGGTGCGGAGCTATCGCCTCGTATGCCTGCGGCTCGTGCTCCTCCATCCAGGCCATCGTCTTCTCGAGCGAGTTGAGCTCGGAGATCGGGAAGACCCGGTCGTCGACGACGACCCCGACGCTCGTGATGTCACCCGCGAGCGGGATCAGCCAGACCCACCAGCCGTGGCCGACCAGGTGGATCGTCGCGTGGAAGCGGATGTCCCCGGTGCGCCCATCGCCGAAGTTGTAGGGCTCGTTGCGGGCCTGCCAGTCGGCGTCGTCCGACCAGGTCCCGACATCGACCCGCCGCGGGATTCGGAACCAGGTCGCGTTCGCTTTATGGGGGGCCGGCACGGCCAGGTCGAGCTTCCGCTTCAGCAGTTGGAAGCGCCCCGTCGCATCGATCAGGTAGCGAGTCTCGATATCGGTCTCGGCGCCGTCGCGTTTTACGCTGACCCGGTGCATCCCGTCGCCCTCAGCGACGGTGACATCTCGGACCACGCACCGTTGCGCGAACTCCACCCCGAGCTCGATCGCGAGCTTCCCCAGCCGCTCCTCGAAGGTGCCGCGGTCGAGCTGGTAGGTGCGGACGGGCAGCGTCTGGCTCGGTCCGATCTCGACCCGGCGGGCAATATCGGTGTTGTCCCCGTCGGAGAAGTAGAAACGCAGACCCGACTTGCGCAGCTGTTCTTCCTCCAGCCAGGTGGTCAGGCCGAGGGTCTCGGCGAAGTGGTGCACGGCGCCCTCGACCGTGGACTCGCCGACCTTGAAAGCGGCCCGGGGTGGTGGGTGCTCGCTCCGCTCCAGCACGAGCACGTCGATGTCGGGATCGCGTTGCTTGAGCTGGAGTGCGATGCAGAGACCCGCAAGCCCGCCGCCCATCACCACAACCTCGCGTGAGTCGGTCGCCATGGTCACGCCCTCCTGTCTTTGGCGAGGTCACCGAAATCGGTGCCCGGCAGGTTGCCGAAGCGGAGGACGCCGACGACCCCGATTTCGAGGATGCGCGGCAATGGCCGGCAGATCAGCCAGACGAGCGCCGCTCGCACCGGTCCGTGGAAGCGTCTGACGAGACGGGGAAAGACGAACGCCGGGAAGGCCGCGATTGACGCCATCGGGCGCGCGTAGACCGTGCTGTCAGTGATCTTCCCGTCCTCGTTGAACCGGGTCACGCTCACCAGGTCGAGTTTGCGACCGCCCATGACGGTGGTGAGCGACATGAGATGCGTGTCTCCCATGTCCCAGAACTCCCGGACCCGCCACTTGTCCGGGTCGGACTGCTTCACCATCGTCTCGAACAGGGCGGCGGTGATCTCCGGCCCACGGAAGTTGAAGCGGGCCGCCGGCGAATGAAAGACGACGTCGTCCGCGAGGCGTCTGCGGAACTCCTCGTAGTCCCGCCTCGCCACGACGTCCACGTGTCGGTCACCGTTCCCGAACTCATCTCCGGAGAGCTCAGTCACCTGCGTCGTCGTCGCCATCAGTCAGCTCCCTTGTCGAACGTGCATTCACCACCCACTCACAACGCAGAGCACGCTAGCGCCGGGCCCGCAGTCAGCCCAAAGTTCTCCCGACACCGGGAGAGTTGAAGTGGGATGCGGCACAGCCGACGATGTACGGTGCGGTCGATGGCGGATAGCACCTCCACGACCACGCGCGAGCGTGCCCTCAGCGTCCGGCGCCGGCTACAAGAGCGCATCGCCGCCGAAATTCGCGAGCTGGGCGTCGATCCGACGGCTCACCTGATCGCAGATATGAGCGGCATCGAGTACTACCAGCGCTGGCTGGGGCCGGACGAGGTGACGCCGCCGCCGCCGATCGCCCTGGTGTTCCCGATCGACTGGATCGAGGTGGAGGCGGGAAAAGCTGTCGCCTCGCTCGAACCGGCGGAGTGGATGTTCAACCAGATCGGCGCCGTCCACGGCGGCGTCACCGCCACGCTGCTGGACACCGCCCTGGGCGCCGCCGTCCACAGCACGCTCCCGGGGCGCACCGGCTTCGCAACCACCGATCTGCACACCCGGTATGTGCGGCCGCTGATGGCACACACCGGCCGCGTGATCGCAACCGGCTTCGCGGTTCACAAAGGCCGCCGCCAGGCCACCGCCGAGGGGCGGATCGTGGCCGAGGAGACCGGCAAACTGATCGCGACGGCCACCGCGGCCTACACGATCTTCGAGATCCCGTCCTGAGAACGTCGGACAGCGAGGATGGCGGACGTGGCCAGGTCACAGAACTCACTCGCCCTCATCTCCATCATTCTGGAATCCCCCAGAGCAAAGGCCTTTAGCGAGACCTCGTCACGCAAAACCGGAGGGGAGATCTCCGGATCATCCCTCCAGCATCGAAGCGCCTCCCAGCCACGATCCGTGAGGTGGAACGAGCGGCGGCGGCGACCGGAAGCCTGCTGCTGCGATGCCAAGTAGCCGAGCTTCTCGAGGCGCAGCGGCTCCTCATAAGCCGTCGTATGGGCGAGTGGCCATATAGCGGCCAGGTCGGAGTTCGCCGCCGACTCGAGATCGTACGAGCTACCTTCGCCAAGCTTCGCAAGCAGTACGAGGATCGCGTAAGAGTTCGTGGTCAGCTCCCCGGCCATAGGCTGCCTCCCTTCAGGCGCTGCCCGCCCACGATCGCGAACGCTCACCGCGCATCGGCGACGCCGGCGGCGTGCCTCGAGTTCGGTTCTCCGATCGTTTCCCTGACCCAGGTGTCAATGGCCTGCGCGGTGCAGCTCGCCGACTCGTCGATCAGACCGAAGTGGTCGCCGGTGACCTCCACCACTTCGGGCGGGAGCTGCCACGCCGGCAGTCGTCCGCCCTCAAACGCATCGCCGAGAGGTTCGCTGGCGCGGATGAGCATCGACGGCGTCGTGATCGGGACCGGGTCCCATTCGGCGCCCACTCGGAAGTAGGCACCCATAGCAAGCAGGTTGTCGTCATCGAGCGCCTCTTGGAGCAGCGCGTGACCCTTGTCGAGGATCGTCCCCATCACGTCGATGAAGAGCTGGTTGCGCTCGTCCTCGGCTTCAGGGGCGTAGGTGTCAATCATCACCAAGCCGGACGGGAGCAGGCCCTGGTCCTCGAGCAGGTGCGCCAGCGCATGCGCCGGCGCCCCGCCGTGCGAGTAGCTGACGAGAACGAATGGATCGTCCCCGACGGCCTCCCGGGTCGACGCCGCCAGCGACTCGATCAGGGTGTTCCAGCTGCCCGGAACCGGCTCGCCGGGACGGAAGCCGGGCAGCGCCAGGGCGGACACCGAGCGGACGCCGTCGAGGCAGCCCGCCAGGCGCACGAACTGGTGCGACCCGGATCCAGCCAGGAACGAGGGGACGCAGATCAGCCGCGTGCCCTCACCGCTCGCAAGAGAGACCAGCGACGGCGGACGCTCGAGGTCGCCAGGTGAGTAGAACGCGGGAGAGAACCTCGACGCCTCCGTGATCAGGGGAACGAAGTCGGGAAGCGAGCCCAGATCGTGCGCGCTACGCAGCAGGGCGGCCAGCGTGCCGCCGTTGCTCGACACCTTCGCCGGCGCGCCGTCAGCCTGCGCGCTCTGCGCCTCCTCGGCGACGCGGTCTGCGAGATGCGTGGCGAGCGCCATCGGCGTCGGCAGGTCGAAGGCGACAGTCGGCTGGATGCGCAACCCGGTGCTCTGCATTAGTCGGTTGCGCAGCTCGACCGCGGCTAGGGAATCGAAGCCAAGCTCCTTGAACTCGCGCTCAGGGTCGATCATTTCGGCAGAAGCGTGCCCCAGCACGGTCGCCACCTCGCTAAGGACGAGATCGACGACGATCGACCGCCAGTCCGACTCGGGGGCGCCGGAGAGCCGCTTCGCCAGCGAAGCCCGCGGACGGTTCGGGGTCTCTCGAGTAGGCGTTCTGACCAGGCGCTGCAGGATCGGCGGCAGGACACCGGCTTCATGCAGGACACCCAGTGCCCTCGAGTTGAGGCTGGCCGGGACGAGCATGGCGTCGCCAACCTTGCCCGCGGCGTCGAGGAGCGTGAGCCCGTCGCCGTCAGGGATCGGGTAAGTGCCGAGGCGGCTTATGCGCTCCTGGGCGGCGCGCTCCCCCGCCATCCCCCGCTGCCACGCCCCCCAGGCCAGTGAGGTCGCCGGCAGCCCGGCGGCGGAGCGCTCCTGGGCGAGGGCGTCGAGGAAGGCGTTGGCGGCGGCGTAGTTGGCCTGGCCGGGGGAGCCGACCGTGGCGGCAACCGAGCTGAAGAGGGTGAACTGGGCGAGGTCTGCCCCTTGGGTCAGCTGGTGCAGGTTGAGGGCGCCGTTTACCTTCGGCGCCATGACCCGGCGCAGCTGGCCGGGATCGAGCGAGTCCAGGGTGCCGTCTTCGAGCAGGCCGGCGGCGTGGATCACGGCGCTGAGCGGGTGCTCGCCGGGGATCTGATCAAGCAGGGCCTTCAGCTGCTCGCGCTCGGCGACGTCGCAGGCGGTGATCTCCGCCTCGCAGCCAAGGTCGGCCAGCTCCTCGACGAGCTCTGCCGCACCCTCGGCCTGCGCTCCGCGGCGGCTGGTCAGCAGCAGATGGCGGGCGCCCCGCTCGGCCAGGTGGCGGGCCACCACCGGGCCGAGGCCACCGGTGGCGCCGGTGATCAGGACCGTGCCCTCAGGACCCGGCTCGCGGGGGACGCTCAACACGAGCTTGCCGGTGTGGCGGGCCTCGCGCATGTAGCGGAAGGCATCGGGTGCATGGCGCAGGTCGAAGGCGCGGATCGGCGGGTGACGCAGGTCGCCGGACTCAAAGCGCGCGACCAGCTCGGTCAGCATCGCCTCGATCCGCTCCGGCCCGGCCTCGATCAGGTCGAAGGCCCGATAGGCGACGCCGGGGTGATCGGCGGCGACCTCCTCGGCCTCGCGGACGTCGGCCTTGCCGATCTCGATGAAGCGGCCGCCGCGCGGGAGCAGCTGCAGGGAGGCATCGATCAGCTCGCCGGTCAGGGAGTCCAGGACTACGTCCATGCCTTCACCGCCGGTCACCTCCAGGAATGCGTCCTTGAAAGCGGTCTCGCGGGAAGAAGCGATGTGGTCGTGCTCCAGACCGAGCCCTTCCAACACCTCCCACTTGCGCGGGTGGGCGGTGGCGAAGACCTCGGCCCCCGCCTGCCGGGCAAGCCCGATCGCCGCCATCCCGACGCCGCCGGCGCCGGCGTGGATCAAGACCCGCTCGCCGCGCTTCAGCTTCGCCAGGTCAAAGAGGCCGTAGGCGGCGGTGAGGAAGGCGATCGGGACCGAGGCGGCCTCAGTGTTGGTCCACTCATCGGGGACCCGAGCAAGGAGCCTGTGGTCGGCGATCGCGTGGGAGGCGAACGACTCGGCGATCAGGCCCATCACCCGGTCTCCCACCTTGAAGCGCTCGACGCCGGGGCCGGTCTCGATAACCACGCCGGCTCCCTCGCTGCCCAGCGGCGCCTCGCCGGGATAGATCCCGAGGGCGATCAGCACATCGCGGAAGTTGAGCCCGGCGCTGCGCATCGCGATCCGCACCTGGCCCTCGGCCAGGGGCGCCGTGACGGCCTCGGAGGAGAGGATCGCCAGGTCCTCCAGCGAGCCCTGCTGGCGGATCCCCAGGCGCCAGCCCTCCTCGCTTTCGGGGAGCGCCAGCCCGACGCTTGACTCGGCGAGCCGCGGGACGAGGAGGACCCCCTCGCGCAGGGCGACCTCGGGCTCCTCGCTGATCAAGGCCCCGAAGAGGGCCGCTGCTGAGGCTTCGCTTGCGTCGAGGTCGACCAGGGCCACCCGGCCGGGGTTCTCGGAGTGGGCGCTTCGCAGGAGGCCCGCGAGGGCGGCGTGGGCCAGGTTCGGCGACTCCACCTCCCCGACCGCGAGGGCGCCTTCGGTGAGGAGGACGAGGCGGGAGCCGGCCAGGGGCTCGGAGGCGAGGAAGCCCTGCAGGAGGGAGAGGGTCTGCTCGGTGGTGTCGTGGACGGCGGTGGCCAGGTCGGTGTCACTGTCGGTCCTCCCCGGCTGAGCCACGACGATCTCGGGGGCGGATTGGTCCTCGGCGATGGCCTGCTCGAGGGCGGCCAGGTCGGGGTGAGGTTCGAGGTCGAGGGGCGAGCCGTCCAGGGCGGTGGCGTCTTCGGCGATCAGGGCAGACTCAAGCCACATCTCGTCCGATCCGGCGGCGCTGAGCTCGACCCATTCGACCGCGAACAGCGAGCCACGTCCCGTACTCGTCGCCGCGAGCGCCGCCAGATCAGCGCGGCCAGCCTCGAGCGCCTCGATCGCGAACACCGGGGCGCCGGTCTCATCTACTGCCCGTACCCCAACCGTGGTCCCGTCGCCATTGCCGCCGTCGGCCCTCTCGATGAGAGCATGCAGCGAAGTGACATGCTTTGGTACCGCCCGCACTCCAGAGAACGAGAGCGGCACCAGCGGCCCGCCGTTCTCCCTGTCTCCGTCGAGCGCATCGACCAGCAGCGCGTGCAAAGCCGAGTCGGCCAGCGCCGGGTGCAGGCGATAGCCCTCGCCACCCACCTCGCCTTCCAGCGCCACCTCCGCGTAGAGGACATCCTCCGAGCGCCAGGCCCGCCGCAATCCCTGGAAGGCAGGCCCGTAGTCATAGCCGGCATCGGCGAGGCGGGCATAGACGTCCTCGGTGTCGAGTTGCTCGGCATCCGGGGGCGGCCACTCTGCATCGAAGGTTCCGAGGTCGGGGGTGGCGTCGGCTCCGAGCAAGCCGGTGGCGTGCAGGGTCCAGCCGGCCTCACCGTCGCCATCGTCCTCGGCAGCCCCCTGTGGGCGCGAGTAGACGTTGACCGCGCGCCGGCCCCCCTCGTCGGCCTCGGCCACCGCGACCTGGATCGCCCGCTCGCCCTCCAGCACCAACGGCGCGGTGAGGGTGAGCTCCTCCATCCCGCCCGCGCCCACCCGCTCGGCCGCGGCCAGCGCCAGCTCGACGAAGGCCGTCCCCGGCAGGATCGCCGTGTTCATCACCGCGTGGTCGGCGAGCCAGGGGTGGCTCTGCCGCGAGAGCCGCCCGGTGAAGATCCAGCCCTCTCCCCCGGCCAGCTGCACCGCTGCCCCGAGCAACGGGTGCTCGGCCGAGGCCTGCCCCGCGCTGGCGAGGTCGCCGGCACCGCCGATGCTCTGCAGCCAGAAGCGCTGGCGCTGGAAGGCGTAGGTGGGCAGGTCGACCACGCGGGCGCCGCTGGTGGCGAAGAACGCCTCCCAGTCGACCTCGACGCCGGCGCCATCCGCGGCGGTGAGGAAGGCGAGGAGCGCCTGGGGCTCGTCGCCTCCGGCGCGCAGCGCCGGAGCGAACACAGCGCCCTCGGCCAACTCCTCGCCGAGGGCCAGCTCCGCCATCGCCGTCAGCACCCCGTCGGGACCCAGCTCGAGAAAGCGGGTGACCCCGAGACGACCGAGCTCGGCGACGCCGTCGGCGAAGCGAACCGCCTCGCGGACGTGGGCGACCCAGTAGCCGGGGTCGGTTAGCTCCCAGTCGAGGACCTCGCCACTGAGGTTGGAGACGATCTCGATCTGCGCCTCGCCATAGTCGATCCCCTGTGCCACCTCCCGGAACTCCTCCAGCATCGGCTCCATCAGCGGCGAGTGGAAGGCGTGGCTGACCCGCAGCCGCTTGGTGTCGGCCCCCCGCTTGGTCCAGAGCGCCTCCAGCTCGTCGAGCGCCAAGGCCTCGCCGGAGACGACCACGGCCTGCGGCCCGTTGACGGCGGCGATCGAGAGGCGGTCCTTGAAGCCCGAAAGCATCGACACCACCTCTTCCTCACTCGCCCTGATCGCGAGCATGCCGCCGCCCTCTGGCAGCGCGCCCATGAGGGCACCGCGGGCAGCGACCAGGGCGCAGGCGTCCGGCAGCGAGAGCACTCCCGCCACGTGCGCGGCCGCCAGCTCGCCGATCGAGTGGCCGATCAGGTAGTCGGGCTCGATCCCCCAGGATTCCAAGAGACGGAACAGCGCCACCTCGATCGCGAACAGCGCCGGCTGGGCGTGCTCGGTGCGGTCGAGCAGGGCGGCCTCCTCGGAGTCCGGCTCGGCGAACAGCAGCTCCTTCAACGGCCGCTCCAGGTGCTCGTCGAGCGCGGAGCAGGCCTCCTCCAGCGCCCGGGTGAAGGCCGGGAAGGCGGCGGCAAGCTCGCGGCCCACCCCCGCGCGCTGGGCGCCCTGGCCGGTGAACATGAAGGCGGTCTTGCCCCCTCGGACCTGGCCCTCCACCACTCCACCGCCGGGCTCGCCGTCGGCGAGGGATTCGAGTTCCTCCAGAAGCTCCTCTCGATCCTCACCGATCACCGCGGCTCGGTGCTCGAGACGGGCGCGGGCGGTGGCCAGGGTGAAAGCGGCGTCGAGCGGCTGAAGCTGGGGGCGCTGCGCCATCCAGTCGCGCAGGCGCTCGGCCTGGTCGCGCAGAGCCGCCTCGCTATGGCCGGAGAGCAGTAGCGGCAGGGCCGGCGGCCCGATCCGCTCGACGACCTCCTCTGCTTGCTCTGCCCTCGGCGCCTCCTCCAGGATCAGGTGGGCGTTGGTGCCCGAGACGCCGAAGGAGGAGACGCCGGCACGACGGATCCGCTCGCCCGCCGGCCACTCCACCGGCTCGCGCAGCAGCTCGACCGCTCCGGCAGACCAGTCGACTTGGGGGCTCGGCTCCTCGCAATGCAGCGAGCGCGGCAGCAGCCCGTGGCGCATCGCCTGCACCATCTTGATTACCCCCGCCACACCTGCAGCCGCGGAGGTGTGGCCGATGTTCGACTTGATCGAGCCCAGTCGCAGGGGGCCGCTGTCGCGCTCCTGACCGTAGGTGGCAAGCAGCGCCTGGGCCTCGATCGGGTCCCCCAGCGTGGTGCCGGTTCCGTGGCCCTCGACCGCGTCGACGTCGGCCGCCGACAACCCCGCGCTCGCCAGTGCTTGGCGGATCACCCGTTCCTGAGAGGGACCGTTCGGCGCGGTCAGCCCGTTCGAGGCGCCGTCCTGGTTGACCGCCGAGCCGCGGATCGTCGCCAGCACCCGGTGCCCTAGCCGCCGCGCCTCGGAGAGGCGCTCCAAGACCAGCACGCCCGCGCCCTCGGAGAAGCCGGTCCCGTCGGCGCCGGCGCCGTAGGCCTTGCAGCGGCCGTCGGGCGACACTGCCCGCTGACGGCTGAAGATGACCAGCAGGCCCGGAGTCGCCATCGTGGTGACGCCGCCAGCCAGCGCCAGAGCGCACTCGCCGGCGCGCAGCGCGCGGCAGGCGAGGTGGATCGCAACCAGCGAGGAGGAGCAGGCGGTGTCGACGGTCACCGCCGGTCCCTCGAGGCCGAAGGTGTAGGCCACCCGTCCCGGCACCATGCACGTCGGCTCGCCCATCGGCGCGAAGCGCTCGGCATCCGGGAGCGGCGAGCCGCCGAGGTAGTCGTCGTGGAAGGCGCCGGTAAAAACGCCGGTCTGGCTACCGCGCAGCGACGCGGGATCGATGCTCGCGTCCTCCAGCGCCTCCCACGAGGTCTCGAGCATGAGCCGCTGCTGCGGGTTCATCGTTAGCGCCTCGCGGGGACTGATCTCGAAGAAGTTGGCGTCGAAGCCAGCGATGTCGTCGAGGAACGCGCCCTCGCTGGCGGAGACGGTGCCGAGGTGGTCGGGGTCGGGGTCGTAGAGGCGGTCGAGGTCCCATCCCCGGTCCTCCGGATAGGCGCCGACCGCATCGACGCCGTCCGCCACGAGCTCCCACATCTCCTCCGGTGAACGCACGGTCCGCGGATAGCGACAACCCATGCCGACGATTGCGATCGGCTCGTGGTCACGCCGCTCGAGCTCGCGTACCCGCTGGCGGGTCGTACGCAACTCACCAGCGGCCTTTCGCAGGTACTCGTTGAGGCGTTGCTCGTCGCTCATGAGGTTCCGATCTCCTTGTCGATCAGCTCGAATATCTCGTCGTTGGAAGCCGACGCCAGGTCGTTTTCGGACGTGGTTTCGTCGGCGTCGCGCGGGCTAAGCAGCAGGCTCTGGACGCGGGCGTTGAACGCGAGCAGTCGCGCCTCCACTCGCGGCCGGATCCGCTCGTCGGTGGCGACCTCGTGGAGCAATCGCTCGATTCGGTCGAACTCGTCCTCAACCGCCGACTGGGACCGGTCGGGACCGGACAGGCGGCCGAGCACTTGCTCGGCGACCGCAGCGGGCGTCGGATAGTCGAACACGAGCGTCGCCGGCAACCGGATACCCGTTGATCTCGTTAGGCCGTTTCGCAGCTCGACGGCCGAGAGCGAGTCGAAGCCCATCTCCTTGAATGCGAGATCCGACTTCACCGCCTCCCGTGACTCGAACCCGCGCACGGAGGCGACGTGGTCGCGCACCATGTCGAGGACGATGTCGGGCCACTTCGACTCCGGCACACTGGAGAGACGCCGCTGGAGCGAGGCCCTCGACTTGCCTGCGCTCTTGGCCTGGCTGCGCATGAGCTTGCTCAAGATCGGCGGGAGGAGGTCGTTGTCCGCTGCGGCCCGCAGGACCTTGGCGTCAATCCCGACCGCAGCAAGGAAAGGCTTGCCCGCGGCGCCGGCCCCCTCCAGCAGCGCGAGGCCCTCCTCGTCAGAGAGCGCCCGCATCCCGGTGCGCCGTTCGCGGGCGCGGTCGGCCTCCTCCCGCTCCCCCGCCATCCCCCGCTGCCACGCCCCCCAGGCCAGCGAGGTGGCCGGCAGCCCGGCGGCGGAGCGCTCATGGGCGAGCGCGTCGAGGAAGGCGTTGGCGGCGGCGTAGTTGGCCTGGCCGGGGGAGCCGACCGTGGCGGCGATCGAAGAGAAGAGGGTGAGCTGGGCAAGGTCTGCCCCGGCGGTCAACTCGTGCAGGTTGAGCGCGCCGTCGACCTTGGGGGCGAGCACCCGGTGCAGCTGCTCGGAGTCCAGGGAGTCGAGGGTGCTGTCCTCGAGCACGCCGGCGACGTGGATCGCGGCCGTCAGCGGGTGCTCGGCGGAGATCTGCCCGAGGACGGCTTGGAGCTGCTCGCGCTCGGCGACGTCGCAGGCGGCGATCTCCGCCTCGCAGCCAAGGTCGGCCAGCTCCTCGACGAGCTCTGCCGCACCCTCGGCCTCAGGGCCGCGCCGGCTGGTGAGCAGCAGGTGGCGGGCGCCTCGCTCGGCCAGGTGGCGGGCCACCAGCGGGCCAAGGCCACCGGTGGCGCCGGTGATTAGGACCGTGCCCTCGGGGTCGGAGTCGCGGGGGACGCTCAGCACGAGCTTGCCGACGTGGCGGGCCTCGCGCATGTAGCGGAAGGCGTTTGGCGCCTGGCGCAGGTCGAAGGCGCGGGTCGGGGGATGTTGCAGCTCGCCTTCGGTGAAGCTCTCGATCAGCTCCTCCAGCATCGCCTCGATTCGCTCGGGTCCGGCTTCGATCAGGTCATAGGCGGTGTAGG
>Ga0210143_1000019_pt1 | contig 38732 bp, 35 predicted proteins | sample MayberryNW_TuleC_2_FD_185527 | JGI IMG/M metagenome (GOLD analysis project Ga0210143, IMG submission 185527) | Wetland microbial communities from San Francisco Bay, California, USA, that impact long-term carbon sequestration - MayberryNW_TuleC_D2... | ecosystem: Environmental > Aquatic > Marine... | reverse complement strand
GCCTATCTGGCCGACGTGCTCGGCGCGCGGGTCCGCGGCGATCCCGCTCCACTGCTTGCCTGAGCCACTGCTCCCTTCCGACGGTCGCCGCGATCGTCCCTGGCCGGGCTGGCGACTGAACGCTTACGAAAACCCTTTGATTTGCAGGGCTTTCGCCGCATAGCGGGGGCGGGGATCGATCCCGCGACCTTCGGGTTATGAGGCTGGACCTGGAGATCGGCTCGACTACGTGGAGCGCGGTCTAGAGCGGTTTCTGTGAGATCGAGCTACGTGGAGATCGGCTGGAATCCGTGGGGCACGTTACCCCATCTGTTGCCCCGGGAATCCCTCCGAACGACGCGACCAAGCATCTTAAGCGCGGCTCATGAAACTGCGAAGTTCCTCCACGCTGATCAGATCGCCCCGATGGAGCATGCGATGGCAATTCGCGCAAACGATCGCCAGATCGCGAAGGTAAGTAGTGCGCGTGCCGTCCGCGAGAGGAAGCTTGTGGTGGCACTCGGCGAAGCCGCGGCCCCTCTCGCCATAGCTGGCTAGAAAGTCGAAGCCGCATGCCTCGCACTCAAGCCGACCCGTTTCCCTCAAGACCGCCCGCTTCTTCTCCTCGCTCTTCTTGCGCTCTCGGATCTTGTGGACGCGGAAGAGGACTCGGCCCTCGACAGAGCCCCCCTCTCCATCCTCAGGGATGCCTGGAAGAGCGTCCCCGCCTTCCTCGACTCGTTCTCGAATCTGCCGCGCGAGGGCTCGCAGTGCGTTCTCTTTGCCGGCGAACCTCTCGAACAGCGTTCGCTCACGCCGGGTCGCGCCGGCGCCGAGCCCAGTCCGCCCGTCGGCCGTGTAGTCGGGGTCGACTGCCTTGAAGTTCTGAAGCTTCATGAAGACGCCGTTCACGTTGCGGAAGCGCTCGGGGTCAGGTCGCTCGATCGGCAACGGCAGCGCCCGAAGGACACGGCTGAGATCCGCGACCGCAGGGTCTCCCTTCGACTGCCTAGCGCGCGGCTCCCGAAAGTAGACATCGAGCGCGAGCACAAGCTCGTCGTACTCCCACGGGGGGTTGCGGCTAGCACCCGAGCTGCCGTCAAGGACCACCCGCGCCGGCCCGCTTAGCGCTTTTACCCCGGGGAGGGTGGCCAGGACCGCGCCGACAAACGCGCTGCGATATGACGCTTCTTTAACATTAATCCCGACTTCCCCTTTGGCGAAGAGGTTGTCCGCCGCGTCCTGAACCCACCGGATAGGAACCCGGTCGCCCTCGGTGGACTCATTTCGCGTCGTGCGCACAAGGACCTCATCACCCTGAACCGCAACCACCTCGTTGGGGCGGCCCGTAACAGTCGAAATCGTCTGGCCCGTCAACGACTGGAGGTACGCCCGCGCATCAAAAGGCTCCACCCATCGAGCTTAAGGCTATGGACCCCGATTCGCAGCGGCCACCGCGTCGGCGACCCGCGAAACGCAGCTTTCGAGGTCTCGCTGCAACTCGAAATCCCATAGGCGAATCACGGTCCAGCCTTCGTTGGCGAGCACCTGATTGACCTCTTCGTCTCGGCACCTGTTGCGCGCGATCTTCTTGTCCCATTTGGGAGGCAACTTCCCCGGCGTCCATCGAGACGGATGCCCATGCCACCACGCCGAATCGACAAAAACCGCGACCCTCCTGCTCTTCCAGAGTAGGTCGGGAGTGCCGAAGACCCCGCGAACATTGCAGCGCCAACCGCGCACGCCACGCTTCCAGAGCCCCCTGCGCAGCGCGAGCTCGTCGCGGGTGTCCTTGGACCGAACCCGACTCATGATTCGGCTCCTCGTCTGTTGATCGACGCTATCGGCCATCGGCTCAGGCGGGAATCTCCGGAAACTGTAGGCGAGCGGCATCGTCGGCGTCCTCGAGCGCCGCCGCATCCCGAAGCCACTCCTGCATCAACGAACCGATCTCAGGTTCGGAGAACTTGACCACCGGTTGGCTCAGCTTGACCCGCTCAATATCGGAGTCTTCCAGGCGGTCCAGAGAGCGCTGCAAGTCGAGAGTTGCCGCGATCCGCCGAACATCGGAGACGAAATCGAGGACCTTCACGCTTTCCTTCCCGGGAGCCAAGCGGAGCCCACGTCCGAGCTGCTGAACGAAGATCCGCCGACTATGCGTGACCCGGAGGAAACACAAAATGTTGACGTCCGGAACATCCACGCCCTCGTTGAAGATGTCAACGGCGGTAAGGATGGGGATTCGACCGTCCCTAAATTCGCTCATCATCAAGTCTCTGTCGCGAACCGAGAGGTTCGCGTTGATGCACGCCGCACGTCTCCATCCGGCTTCGCGAAGGAACTGCGCGACCTCCTCGGCATGATTGATCGTGCGGCAGTAGACAATGGCTCGCGGTTCTATCGTGTCTTGCCATGCGTCTCTCAGCGTGTCGACGACTGCCTCGTCACGCTGGGGGAGGAATAGGCGGCGGTTCAGCTCTTTGACGGTCAAGCCGCGCTCGCTCGCATCCGATACGGCCGGCCAATCGAGCTCATCGACGAAGAGGCGATAGTCGACCTCCGCGAGATAGCCCTGCGCCATTCCCTCGGCGATCCCCATCGTGAACACCGGCTTGCCGAAGTGAGTCGCGATGTCGTATTCGTCACCGCGCCACGGAGTAGCCGTGAGGCCAAGGACCGGCGACCCATTGGTTCCGTCCAAAAGTTCTTGGAAGTAGCCGCCCTCGCCCGCATGATGCGCCTCATCCACCACGACGAGCCCTGGTCTCCACCCCGACTCGATCGCCTTAACCGCGCTTTGGACGGTGGCGCAGGTCACTCCGCTTAGGCGATCAGGCCGGTCATCGCCAGTTAGCGATTGGGTAGGTATCCATCTCGGAAGGTGCCTCCACGTCGCGCGCTCAAGCTGCCGAACCAGCTCCTTAACGTGGGCAACCATCAATACATCGTCCGAAGGATTCTCGCGAAGCCACCAGTCGATTACCTCGCCCGCGACAACAGTCTTACCGAGCCCCGTAGCCATGATCACCAGGGCTCGTCGGTCGCTTTCGATCGCTTGTCGAGCCTTCGCGATGGCATCCTGCTGGTACGGACGCGGCGCCGGCCGCGCTGGCACATACTCGCCAATTACCTCGGTGGCGAACTTCTTCAGCGCCGAATCCGTCCAGAAGTCGACGCGAACACCGACGCCGCGGAGGCGATCCCGCCTCCGCGCCGCCTTGGCCGTCATCGATCGGTTGGTCGCGACAACGGCGCGGTCAGCCTGGTAGAAGGCCTTTGCGGCGTCGACCTCTTCGACCGCGCTCTCGGGCACCAATCCAATCTTTTTCCATTTCGCCTGGAACACCCACCGGTAGCCCCCGCGGAGGGCCAAGAGATCGCCCCCCTCATCGTACGGACCGTCGATATTCCGAACATCCTCGAACTCCAAGAACCACAGGAGCCGCTCAATCGCGAGCAAGAAGCTTCGCGGGCCTCCGCGCGCAAGTCGGTCACCATCTAGGAAACTTCCCGAACGCACGGCGCCGGTCATGGCTGAATGTCGATCAGCTCATCGGGAAGCAACTGGAGGCTCAAGCGCGCCCTAATTAGCTGCGGACGGGTGCTCGCCTGCGGCGCCTCCGCCAGCCAGCACACGTCGTCCAAATAACCGCAGATAGTGGCGACGGTTTGGCGGCGGGCGCTCGGACTTTCGACCTCGACGTACGGCACGCGAAAGAGACGCTCGTCGAAGAACGCCTCCGGCCACTCCTCGACGATGCGCGGAATTACGCCCTCCGGGACATAGCGGAGGTAGCTCCCATCGTCGATCGCTTCGTCGGCGTTCGCCACCTTTTGGACCTGGATCACCCGATCCCTGGCGATATGGCGCTCGGCGTCGTTTAGAGCGTTGCGCCACGGCCGCTCCGGGTTGTCGGCGACGCACTCCACCATCCGCTCCTTGATATCTCGGAGCAACTGGGTGGCCAAGGCGACGAGCTTCGCTTGGTCGATCGTCCGAGAATTCAAGTAGCGCTCCTTGAGCGAAGCGAAGACGGCCGAGATCGGCGGCGTCGCCCCGTTCGTTCGAGCGATGAGATGAGCCGCCAGCTCCACTAAAACGAGATCCGCTGGGTCGTCGTCAAACTTCGAGAAATGCGGATGATCGAGATCAACGAAAGCGGCAAATGAGCCCCCTTTTTTCGGCGCTAGCCAGACCGGTACGCGCTTGCCGTCGACGTTCAGCTTGTGACCATCGACCTCGTAGGCCGCCAACGTAACGGGTCGCCCCGGAATGCCGGAGGCCGAGAACGTGCCGTCGATCTCCGCCACCGGAGTAGCGACCTTCAGCAGCTCGGCGACCCGCTCTCGATCCGTTTTCGGCTCTTCGGATTCTTCCTCGGGGGGCGGCCCGTCCCCCCCATCCTCCGGGTCGGTTGTGAACTCGATCGTGGGGTCGTCGAGGCCTTCGTCGGCGGCCTTTTCACGCTCTTCCTGAGCGCGCTTTCGGGCGGCGACGATCTCGTCGTGCTTGACGACGAGATCCCACCACTTCGTATCCTCCTGATACTCCGGGTCACCGGCGCGGAATTTCTTTATCCAGTCCGGGTTGTCGACGCGCGCATTGCCGTCCCCAGGCGTTAGGTATTTCTTCCCAGGATCGTTGCGTCGGTATCCGGTGAAAAGCCGTCCGAGCGGCGAGATGTTTTGCTCGAACCCGCCTAGTCTGGCCGCTTTCGGCTGCAGAGGGCCTTCCCCGCGAACCGTCTTCATAGCTAATCGCCAGCCGCGGTCGTTCGTGTCGAACGAGTCCTTCGTGTAGATCACCGGGACATGGTCGATATGGATCTCACCAACGATTCGGCCTTGGTTCGCGGGTAGCTCGATCGGATACTCCGTATCGCCCTGTCCGCTCGGGTCGTCGGGGTCACGCCACTGGAACACGCTCTTGTCGAATCGGAGGATCTTGCGGCCGTTCCGCAGGAAATCGACGCCGAACTCCTTGTCGTCGAGGTATCGCTGGATGCCGAGCCACCCCCAGATCCGCCTCTCCCGCACTTCGAGACCGTCAGCTCCACACTCGTCGCAGTTCTCGTTATCCGGATCCTGCCAAGTCCCGCAAACGTTGCATACAGCTCTATCTGGTAGCCGCTCGTCGATCTCAATTACGGCTGGGATCACTTCTTTGTTTCGAGTGACGCTGCGCTCTGAGCTCCAGACGCAGTGCCTAATTGGCTCTACGGCGATCCCGTTGACCGAGAGGCGAAAGCTTTCGGAGTTCAGCAGATACGAATAGACTCCACCGAGCGTCTCGCGCAGCTTCCTCTGGTTGTTGGGGCGGCGCAACCACTCGCTGCGCGGGTCGAGGTTGGCGATTTCGACAATCGTGCCGTGCTCGTCCGGGCTCTTCTTTGGTCTCCGTATGACGGGCGCGTCGAAACCGTCGCCGAGTCCTTCGAAGTCGATTTCGAGTCCAGTCCACTCGGACTCGCCGGTTCGGGTCGTCAGCAATCTCGTTAACCGTCCGAGTCGGGCCGTCGCCACATTGAAGCCCATACCAAACAAGCCGAGCTTGCTGAATGGGTCGTTCGAGGTCCACCCGGCGCGAGCCGCGTTGGTCACCTGATCGAGGGACATACCCCGCCCGTTGTCCCTAACCGTAATGGCGCTCTCTCTGCGGGGGGTAGATCCGGACGGGATCGACACCGATACCTCGAGTGGCTCCTTCCACGACAGCTTCGCGCGCTTGATCGAGAGGAACTCGTCGAACGCGTTGTCGACCAACTCGGCAACGCACTGCCAGGGCTCGAACTCGATGTCCCCCAACACCTGAAGGATCCGCGGAGTCGGCGTGATGTTGACCGTCTCACCGCCACCCCGAGATTGCGCGGGCTTTGCGCGGACCCTTTTCTTCTTAGCTTTGGCCACCTAGCACCTCCGCGAGTCTCCGCCCCATCGCTTCCGCGAGTGGAACTGGCACCGCGTTGCCGAGCTGCCTCATCGCCTTCCCGCGTAGATCGGGTAGCTCGTATCGGTTCGGAAACCCCTGTAGTCGCGCGCACTCCCTGACCGTCAGATATCGGAAGTAGCCGCTGTCTTGAACGACGATGTGCTCCCCGCCAGGCGAGCCATTCACGCCGGCCTTGACAGTCTTCGCTGGCCAGTCCAGCACGCTCCCCGTGTGTTTAGCGTAGAGACGGGCGCCACCAACGTAGGTGTGGAGCGGATCGTGGGTCAACCGCGCACTGCGCGCTGGGGGACCGACTTGGCGCATTACATCGCGAAGCGTTCGCCAGCGCCGCCCCTGTCCGTAGCCAGTCTCCAACCGGCTCTTCGCCAGTCGGCGGCGGACCCTGCGGCGAACACGCTCGGGCACCGCATGAGAGTCCCAATATCGCTCGGCGCGCAACTCCCTTACTAGCGCTGCTTTGCTGTGAGTCGGCTCCGGCCAGGTCCAATCCTCCTGATCCTTGCGGAGACCAACGATCACGAGCCTCGGACGAGCCTGGCCAAGACCAAAATCAGCGGCGTTGATGACTCTCCACTCAACTCGGTACTCATGTTCGTCTTGAGGCATCGCGTCAAGCGCCTCCCTCTGCGCCTCCCAATCAGTGACGCCGGAGATAGACCGGGAAGGCATCCGAAGCTCCGCGACGAGATAGTCGAAATAGGGTTTGACCCGCGGAAAAAGAAGTCCGCGGACGTTCTCGAGCAAAAATGCCCGGGGCCGAAGCTCTCGGATGGCGCGCACGGCCTCGGGAAACATGTTTCGGTCGTCGTCCTCGCCCCGAAGCCTTCCGCCCTGGCTGAATGGCTGGCACGGCGCCCCTGCGGACAGAAGATCGACCCCTTTGAAATCGGAGTAGTCGAGCTCCCGAACATCCACGCACCGCACGTCGGCGGGAGACGCGTTGAGGCGAGCCGCATTCGCTTGCAGCGTTGCGCAGCTGTCCCAGTCGAAATCCGCGAGCAACCGTGGCTTGAAGCCAGCGCGCTCCAATCCAAGCGCCATCCCGCCTACGCCGGCGAACAGCTCTACCGTTTGGAGGCGCGGTGTAGATCCTGCTAAGGCGTCTCCCGACATTGAGCGAAAGGTACGGGGAAAGTCGGATATTGAGACCTCACCGTTCACCAACAATGCGCCGCCCCTCCCGACGGAACCCGCGCTCCCACAGCGAAGCCTATTACGGAGCGCGCACATCATGAGCCGAAAAGAGCCGAGCCCCCATAGCCCCGCTGGAATCACGGGGGCGATTCTAGGGCGGTTTTCGCGGTAGCCAGATCACCTGAGATCACCTGGAATCCGTGGGGCATGTTGCCCCATTTGTTGCCCCACGGTGGCAGCGGATGCAATCGTTCGGGCGTCCTGCTCGGCTAGGGTCTTTTGCGCCTTGCCTACCACCCCGAGGCAGACATTCGCAGCGACCGCTCTTGCGATCTTCGCATTGGCCTTTGCCTGGGTGCCGGTTGCCTGGGGCGTTACCGAGCCGGTAGGCGAGGGACAAACGGCCCTCAAGCTGAGTGCCAGCCTCTACGAGAGGCTGCAGGGGAGTGACGTTCGGCTCGTCACGCTGAGGCCAGGAAGAGTGCAGGGGCACACCGCGACTATGCCTGCAGGCGACGGCGAGCTCGACGCGCCGGAGGCGAGTGCCATCATCATCCATGAAGGCGGGTTCAAGCTACGGGAGCAGCGGCGCGGCGTCGTGGTGCGCAAGCTGATCCTCGACATTCCCGCCAAGCAACTGCGCGGTCAGATCGGCGGTAAAAAGCTGACGATCGCTTCGCTCTCGAAGATTGACGGCGCGCCCAAGGGGTTCGGCGCGAAGATCGCCGTCCACACCCTGAGGTTGACTCGTCGTGCCGCCCTCGCCCTCAATCAGGCGCTTGGCCTAGCCGGTGTCTTCGAGGGCGGGCGCTCGCTGGGAAGCATCTCCAGCTTCGTGCAGCCGGAGGCGGTGACGATCTCCAGCGGCATGATCGCCCTGGGCGGGGAAGCATCCATCTTCGCCAAACTGGAATCGATGGGTGTCGACATCGGGCTGTGGGGAACCTCGGAACGCTTTGGAGAAAGAGGTGTCCATCCCCCGGTGTTCCTGTTCGAGGTCGCAAGCGGCACGCTCGGGCCGGACGGATCGACGGGGTTCATCAACGGCGAGAGCGGCCTGACGCTGCAAAAACCAGAACCAGACGGGGACCTGCTGCTTCTGACGCCGACGGTGGACCTTGGATCCAGGACCCTGTCGGCGGGCCTAGCCAGGCTATCGGGCGCGAACCTGGCGAGCGGGACGATCGCCACCCTTGACACCGGGGCCGCTACGACCCGGATCAGTTGGGCGAGCCGAATGGAACTGACCGATGTGAAGGCGATCGCCAGCCAGTTCCTCGCCGACAGGCTCAACGCGACCTTCGCCCCGCCTACGCCGTTCGCCGCGGGTGAAACGCTGGGGGACCTGAACCTCGTGCTCTACACCCAGTAGCTGTAGTTCCTGACACGAATCCGAGAAGGACCCTTGACCTTCCAAGGATGGCCCGATCATGAGGACGGCCCCTGATCTCGCACATTTGAGAACCAACACGTCTGGGGAACGAGCTCGATTGTCAACCCCGGCGGACTCCCTGACTCCACGCCGCCAATCATGCCACCTCGCCGTGCCAGCGCCTAGCGGGGATCGCCTTTATAGGCGACGGAACGGTGGCGGATAGCAGCCACCCGAACGGCCTTCTCCCCGTCGGTCAGTTGATAGAGAATCCGATAAGCGCCTACGCGCAGGGAATACAGCCCGCGCAACTTGCCTCGCAACGAGTAGCCGGCTCTCGGTTCGCGCTCCAATAGACCCAGCGCATCCTCGATCGCATCGATCAGCGGCCAGCCCAGCTCGAGTAGCTCGCTACGCGCGCGACGGGCGAGGACGAGCCGCGCCACCAATCAACTGGCGGTTGGCCGTTGCTCGGCCAGCTCGCTGCGGAGCTCGGCGAGGGTGATCGTTTCCCCCCGCTCGATCTCGGCAAGCCCCGCCTCCAAAGCGGAGAGGGCATCGGGGTCGGAAAGGACCTCGGCGGTCTCCTCTAGCGCCTCGTACTCGTCGATCGGAACCAGTGCCGCAGCGGGAGTGCCGTTTCGGGTCACCAGAACGTGATCACGCCGAGCGCTTACGTCATCGAGCAAGCTGCTGAGGTTGCTGCGTAGCTCACGCACAGGAACGGTCTTTGCCATCAGCGCAGTGTACCTCATCGCGTACACGCTGCCTTGGAAGTGCGAGTCCTCAAATTTTGTTTCAAGTACTTGATTGCAGAATCTAGACTTGTTACTCTATTCAAATGCGCAACGTATCTATCTCAGACCCCGTGTATCAGCGCCTCCTGAGGCGTGCAACCTCCTTTGAGGACAGCCCAGAGGACGTAATCGCCCGCCTTCTCGACGAAGCCGGCGAAGGCGATGCTGCGAGCGACCCGGGCGGCGAAGCAACCCGGCCGCCCTCGCGAGCAACCCCCGGCTCAGTCTTGCCGGTCCACGGCTACTGGGTCCCAATTCTTCGCGTTCTCGACGAAGCTGGCGGATCGGCGCCCTCAACCGACGTGATCGAGGCGTTGGAGGCGCACATGCAAGGAGTTCTGACCGAACGCGACTTCGAACCGCTGAAGTCCGGTGAAATCCGCTGGCGAAACCGAGCCCGATTTGCTCGCTTGAGGATGAAGGAACGCGGTCTTCTAAGCGACACCTCTCACCGGGGGATTTGGGAGATCACGGAGGCAGGGCGCAAACACCTCGTCCAAGCAAACGAAGGGGCCCAAGCGTAGGTGTCGCATGAACCGCGTTTCGAACATCGCCTCGGCGGCGGACCTTGTCCTGGAGCACCGGCGGGAAGACATTCGCGATAGACGCTGGCGACGCCGCCGCGACAAGATCCGTACCGCGGTCTGGGTGCTCGCGATCTGCTGCGTGGCGCTCGGCCTCCCACACCTCCTGCCCATCCCAATTCGCCTGGTCTGATTGGGTCGGAGCCCCCCAGAGCATCGGTGCCAGCGACAGGACGAGGGACACTGCGTGGGGGACCTTCTGAGTTCTTGCCAAGGCAACCGATTGGTCACCCATAAGGCCATAGCGGGGGCGGGATTCGAACCCGCGACCTTCGGGTTATGAGCCCGACGAGCTACCTGGCTGCTCCACCCCGCGGCGGACTGCCGATGGTAGCAATCCGGCGGGGGTGGGGGAAGGTCCGGGGAGGTGGCGCAAGGGGGCTGGCGGGCGCGGGATCGGGGGTCCGGGGCCGCTTTGCTCGCATAGAGTGGCGCGCCCATGGCAGGGAGCTCGCAGCGGGTGGCGGTGATCGACGTCGGGACCAACTCGGCGCGGCTGCTGGTCGCCGACGTCGACGGCGGGCGGGTCGCTGAGGTCGAGCGGCGCAGCACCGTGACCAGGCTGGGCCGGGGCGTCGACCTCTCCGGGCGCCTCTCCGCCGAGGCGATCGAGGACGCCTGCGAGGCGATCGGCGAGTACGTCGGCCTCTACCGGGAGCTGGGGGCGGCGGCCGTGGAGGCGATCGCGACCAGCGCCGTCCGCGACGCCGAGAACGGCGGCGCCTTCGTCGCCGAGCTGCGCGAGCGCTTCGCCCTCTCCGCCCGCGTCCTCGACGGCGAGGAGGAGGCGCGCCTCACCTACCTCGGCGCCAGCTCCGAGCGCCCGCCGGCCGAGCCGACGCTGGTGATCGACATCGGCGGCGGCTCGACCGAGCTGATCGTCGGCACCGGAGCCGAGGTCTCCTTCCACGCCTCGCTGCAGGCCGGCGTCGTCCGCCACACCGAGCGCCACATCGCCACCGATCCCCCCACCGCGGTCGAGCTCGAAGCCCTGGCGACCGACGTCCGCGGCCTGATCGAGGGCGCGATCGCAGACGCCCCGCCAGCCGGGGCCGGGATCGCGGTCGCCGGCACCCCGACCTCCCTCGCCGCGATCGAGCTGGAGCTGGAGCCCTACGACCCCGCCCGCGTCGACGGGCACGTCCTCTCCCTGCCCTCGATCCAGCGGATGCTCTCGCGGCTCGCCTCCGTCCCCCTGGCCGAGCGGGTGGAGATCCCCGGCCTGCACCCCGACCGCGCGCCGACGATCGTCGCCGGCGTGGTGATCCTGGTCGAGGCGATGCGAGCCTTCGGGCTCAAGCAGATCCAGGTCTCCGAGCACGACATCCTGTACGGAGCGGCGATCGCCGCCGCCGGTGCGGGCAACTACTGACCCGGGCGCTCGGAAAAGTTCTCGGTACCGCTTGGATAGCCGGAATCCAGGCAGCGCTCCACATTGGCAAGAACCCCCCCCGAACCCCAAAAAGTGGGTAGGGTCGCTCTACCAAGTTCTCAGTAGCCAAATTGCGGGCAGCTAGACGCGGTGGACACCCGGGGCGCATAATCGGCTCACCAGGCAAGAGCTGCGGTTCGCCGCATCTCCAGCCTGAAAAACAGGGCTTGGGCGATTGCCGCATCATGGCGCCTCCCGCCGTCTGAGCCCATCTAGAACACTGGTCCCTGAAGACGTACCCCTGCCCGTCCTGAGGGGCCAACTGGAATCGGCCGTCAGAGATGACGGCCGATTCTTTTTCTGGGCGCGTTCGCCGGCGAGGCCGCGCCGCCGGCCCCGCAATCCCGCTGCTCAAGCCAAATTCGACTTGCGCGGGTAGGCGACGTCGGGGTCGGTGAGGACGTTGACGAGGGTCGGCCGGCCGGACTCGAAGGCCCGCTCGAGCGCCGGCCGCAGCTCGCCCGGCTCGCGCACGAGGACCCCGTCGCAGCCCAGGGATTCGACCATCTCGTCGTAGCGCGTCTCCGGCTGGAGCTCCGCCGCGACCGAGTAGCCGTAGAGGAATCTCATCGGGTGATGCTCGAGCGCCCAGATGCCGTTGTTGCCCATCACGCCGACGATTCCGAGACCGTGACGCGCCATAGTGTCGAACTCCATCCCGGCGAAGCCGAACGCGCCGTCGCCGAGCAGGAGGCAGACCTGGCGGTCGGGATGGGCGAGCTTCGCGGCGATCGCCTGACCGGGGCCGGCGCCGAGGCAGCCGAACGGCCCGGGGTCCATCCAGCAGCCCGGCTCGTAGGTGTCGATGAATCGGCCCGCGTAGGAGACGAAGTCGCCGCCGTCGCCGACCACGATCGCGTCGCGGTCGAGCACCTCGCCCAGCTCGCGGTAGACCCGGACCGGGTGCAGCGGCGCCCGCGGGTCGTCGAGCTCCTCGCGCTCGGCCGCGCGCCTCTCCTCCTCCACCTCGCGCAGCTGCCCGAGCCAGGCCGCGCCGCGCGGCTCGCCGCCGCCCGCCGCCTCGCGCAGCGCCGCCAGGGACGCGCGCACGTCGCCGACCAGGTCGACGTCGGGAGCGCGGTTGGCGGTCAGCGCGTTGGGCGCCGCGTCGAGCCGGACGATCTTCGTCTCCTCGCCGAAGCTGCCCCCGAAGCCGAGCCTGAAGTCCATCGGCACCCCGACGACCAGGGCCACATCCGCGCCCTTCAGCCCCGTCCCGCGGGCCCGGCTGAAGGCCAGCTCGTGGTCGGCGGGCAGGCAGCCGCGGCCGAGCCCGTTGAGGAAGACCGGGATCCCGAGCGCCTCCGCCAGCGCCCGCAGCTCGCCCTCCCCGTGCCCCCAGTAGAGGCCGGTCCCCGCCATCACGACGGGCCGCTCGGCGGCGGCGAGCAGCGCCGCGGCCTCCTCGACCCCGGCCGCCGGCTCGGGCGGGACGGGCGAGGGCGCCGGCGGGAAGTCCGGCTCGCCCTCGGTGAAGACGACGTCGAGCGGGTAGTCGACGAAGGTCGGCCCGAACGGCGCCTCCAGCGCCAGGTCGAGCGCCGCCGCGGTCGTCGCGGCGATCCGGCCGGGCTCCTTCACCGTCTCCGCCGACTTGACCAGCGGCGAGACGAAGGGCAGGTGGTCGATCTCCTGCAGCGACCCCGACCCCCAGCGCATCTCCGGCGCCCGCCCGCCGAGCACGCAGACCGGTGAGCAGTTGGCCTGGGCGCCGGCGATCGCGCTGATCCCGTTGGTCACCCCCGGCCCGGCGGTCAGCGCGGCGACCCCAACCGTCCGGGTCGCCTTCGCCCAGCCCTCGGCGGCGAACGCCGCGGTCTGCTCGTGCCGCACATCAAGCAGCCCGATCCCCTCCGCTTTGCACCCGTCATAGATGGAGAACAGGTGCCCCCCGGAGAGCGTGAAGAGATGCTCCACCCCCCGGGACTTGAGAGCCTTCGCGATGAGACGCCCACCGTGGTCCATGCGAGGGCGAGCCTAGCGCGGAGTGTTCAGCCGAGCCCTGTCGGGTGGGTTAACTAGATTGCGAAAAGAATGAGCCACGATGACGGCACCCCTGAGTCCGGGCGGCGGCATCGCTTCTTGGCGACGGCGGCCGTTGTCGCGGCGACGTTGACGCTCGCTACGGCGGTGATCGGCCTGATCAAGGTTCTGGCCGACGATTCCGGCGGCTCCGGCGGCAGGGGGAACAGGGCGGCCTCCACCGTGACCGAGCCGGAAGAGAGTGGGGACGGGAATCGTGGCGAAGGGGCAACCTCCGAAGCAGGGGAACTCCAGCTGGATCCATCGCACGACGGGAACTCTCGCGCCACCGCCAAGCGGGTTGAGGCCAACCAGCCGATCGAAGCGTCCCTGGTCGCGGGCAATGACATGGACTGGTACGTCTACCACGCACCCAAAGCCGAGACCGTCACGATCAAGTTCGTCGAGGGCGAAGGAGAACTGGGCTACGGGGGCGTGATCGTGACGGTCTCGGAAGGGCTGGAACAGGTCGAAAACCACAGCGTGGGAATCACGGAATCCCTCACGGTGCGGCGAATCGTCGCGCCGGGAGCACGTCTATTCGTGAGAGTGGAAGACATCTGCTCGGGAGAGGGCGGCTGCGGCATCGGCCCCTACAACCTCCTCGTGCGAACGGCGCCGCCGGGATAGCGCCAGAGCAGCCCGAGCTCCGAGTGCCCGGGGCGGGACTCGAACCCGCAAGCCCCCGAAGGGGCAGCGCCTTTTAAGGGCGCCGCTTTTGCCAGTTTCGCCACCCGGGCACTGGCGATGGTAGCCCGCTTGCCGGGGTCGGCGCGGCCCCTAAACCGGCAATAAAACTTGGCGGGCCGCAACTCGGGCGCCGCTATGGTGTCTATGCCTTTAGAAAACAGCGCCTTCCCTGGAGGAGAGCTTGGAGGCATCCGCCCTTACCCACGCCAGTCGCCGCGGACTCATCGCTCGCCGCTCCCCCCTGCTCAAGCTGCAGGGGGACGCGCGTTTGATCGCGATGGCGCGCAGCGGCAACGCCGGCGCCTTCGAGACGATCGTCGACCGCTACCAGGGCCGGCTGCTCGGCTTCTGCCGCCAGATGCTCGGCTCGACCGAGGACGCCGAAGACGTCCTGCAGGAGGTCTTCGTCAACGCCTACCGGGCGATGCTCGCCGACGAGCGCGAGATCAACCTGCGCCCGTGGCTCTACCGGATCGCCCGCAACCGCTGCCTCAACCACCTGCGCAAGCCGACCGCCGACGCGCAGGAATCGATGGACATGGTGCCGGCGGTCGAGGCCTCCTCGACCGCTGAGCGGGTCCACAACCGCGAGGAGTTCCGCCAGCTCCTCGGCGACGTCAACAAGCTTCCCGAGACCCAGCGCTCGGCCCTGCTGCTGCGCGAGATGGACGCGATGTCCTACGAGGAGATCGCCGCCGCGATGGACACCACGGTGCCCTCGGTCAAGTCCCTGCTGGTGCGGGCGCGGATCTCCCTCGCCGAGGCGAGCCAGGCCCGCCAGCTCACCTGCGGCGAGGTCCGGCTCGAGCTCTCCGAAGCGTCCGAGGGCCTGCGCAAGGTGTCCGGCCCGGTGCGCCGCCACGTGCGCGAGTGCGAGGAATGCGCCGACTTCCGCTCCCAGGTCCGCTCCAACGAGAAGCTGCTGGCGGCGCTCACGCCGGTCGGCCCGCTGGTCGCGCTGAAGGGCTTCATCGCCTCCAAGCTCGGGCTCGGCGGCGCTGGCGGCGGCGCGGCTGGGGCCGGCGGAGCTGCTGGCGCGGGCGCCGGCGCTGCTGGCGCGGGAGCGAGCGCGGTCGGTGGAGTCAGCGCGGCGCTCGGCGGCAGCGGCGCGGCAGGAGGCATCGGCGGGGCGATCGGCGGGGCGATCGGGACCAAGGCGGTCGCCGGCGTCGTCACCGCGGCGATGCTGACCGCGGGGGCCGCGGCGGTCGAGGTGAAGCAGGACTCGATGCCGGTCAACTCCGGCCGGACCGCCCAGGTCAGGCACGCCTCTTCGAGGCCCTCCGTCGCCTCCGCGCAGGTGAGCGAACCGGCGACGACGGACGCGGCCCCGGCCGAACCTCCGGTCGAAACGCCGGCGGAACCGGCTCCGACGACGCCGCCGGAACCCGCACCGGCGGAACCCGAAGCGGTACCCGCGCTGAGCGAAGCCGCCGGCCAGTCGGCCGCGGGAACCGAGACCGCCGACGTCGGCGGTGCCAACGCCGAAGGCATCACCGGCGCGACCGCCTCTCCCGGCGCCAGCGCCGGCGCCCGAGGCGGCACCGGCACCGTCGTGGTGACGGTCGCCGGGTCCCCCCCACCGGCCTCCAGCCCGCCGCCGGCCGAAGAAGCGCCGCCGGCGGAACCGGCTCCGCCGGCCGAAGAGGCGCCGCCGAGCGAACCGGAAACCTCCTCCGGGCCCGAACCGGCCACCACGCCGTAGCGCGGCGGCGCGCACCCTCGCCCGAGTCGGCCTTTGCCGCCGGCCGGCCTACCGCAGGCCGATCACCTTGAGGCGGCGCATCAGGCAGGTGCCGGCGAACTGCCGCGTTTCGTCGAGCGAGTAGCCGAACAGCTCGAAGTCCTCGCCGTCCTCCGCCCAGGGCGGCGAGAGCACCTGGTCGGCGACCGGCAGCGACTCCTCCAGCGTGCGCTGGATCGCCTCCTTGTAGCGGTCGTCCTCGCGCGCCTTCTCGCGCAGGAACACCGAGCCGAAGGCGACGTGGCGGTGCTCGTCGCGAGCGACGTTCTGAAAGCCTTCGACGAAGGCCGGCAGGGTGCCTTCGCGTTCGTTGAAGTCCATGATGAAGTGCTGGCCGGTGAGCGCGAGCATCCCCTCGATCACCATGTGGTAGAGCGTCACCGCCTCGACCAGCGCCTCGGTGTCCTCGGGCTCGGCCGAGAGCCGGTCGGTCCGCTCCTTCAGCATCCCGTCGAAGAGCCGGCCGAAGTTGTCGTTGAGATGGGACGAGGTCTCCTCCAGCATCTCGCTGAGGCCGTCGGCCTCGAGCACGCCGACCTCGCGGTAGAAGCGCTCGAAGAAGCGCACGTGGCGGGCCTCGTCGGCGATCTGCGTGCAGAGGAAGATCTTCTGGTCCTCGGTCGGCGCCGCCCGCATGATCGGCCCCAGCTCCTCGGCGACCTTCTGCTCGCCGATGAAGAACGAGGAGAGCCCGTACATCCGCTGGAAGCGCTCCTCGGCGCTGATCCGCTCGTGCCAGTCCTCGCGGTCGCGCGTGAAGTCGAGCTCCTGCGTCTGCCATTGCTGGCGCTCCCAGAGCATGTACAGCTCCGGGTAGGTGAGCAGCTTGACCTCGGCGGTGCGGTCCGCCGCCTCCATCAGGGCCGGGTCCGCGGTCGCCTGGAAGTCGGCTCGCTCGGTCCTCGACTGGGTGCCGGTCGCCTCCTTGGCGTCCATGTCTCCACTCCCTCCGGGTCGGCTGCGCTTCGGCCGAGGTTAGCAGGGGACTGGCCAGCCAGCCAGTCGCTCGCTCAGACCGTGTGGGATTGGCCCGGCTCGAGCACCACGACCTGGGAGGAGGTCTGGGCCTCGACGTCGGCCTTGAAGGCCGCGGAATCGGTCGCGATCGGCGGGAAGGTGTCGAAGTGCATCGGGATCACCGTCTTCGCGCCGACGAATTCGGCGGCGACGACCGCGTCGTGGCGGTCCATCGTGTAGTGGCCGCCGATCGGCAGCAGGGCTACGTCGATCGGGTTGCGCTCGGCGATCAGCCTCATGTCGCCGAACAGGCAGGTGTCGCCGGCGTGGTAGACAGTGACCCCGCCGATCGAGATCACGAAGCCGGCCGGGGTGCCGGTGACGATGCCCGGCACGGGGCTGTAGGGCGCCTCGGCCGAGCCGGCGATCGTGCTCGTGTGCCAGGCGGGGACGAGCTTGATCCAGCCCCAGTCGAACTCGACCGTGCCGCCGAGGTTGGGGTCGGAGACCTTCGCGACGCCCTGTTCCCCGATCCAGTTCGCGACCTCGACGATCGCCACACACTCGGCGCCGGTGCGGGTCGCGACCGGGACGGCGTCGGCGATGTGGTCGGCGTGGCCGTGGGTGACGGCAACCTGAGTCGGGTCGACGTCCTCGGCGCTCGCCACGGCGGCCGGGTTGTTGGGCTTCAGGAACGGGTCGACCAGGAGCCTGGCGTCGCCGTCGCTCAATTCGAAGCACGAGTGCCCGTGAAACCTGATCTCCATCTCAGCCCTCTCCCTTCCTGTCGTCGCGGTCGCCCGACTCTACGCGGTCGCCGATCTCCTCGTTAAGCGCCCAGCCGACGGCGACTCCAACCATCATCCCCATCCGCGCCTCCTCGGCCAGCAGCGCCCTGACCGCGGCGATCCGCTGCTCGGGATCGGGCGCGGTGGCCGCCCGCAGCGCCTCGGCCTCGTGCGGCTCGCCGAACCAGCCCCCCTCGGCGAGCGCCGCCGCCAGCACCTTCTGCAGCTGCGGCGCGGCGCGGGCGACGACCCGCTCGGCCTCGGAGAACCGCTGGGGATCGAGCAGCCGCTCGATCGCCGCCTCGAGCTCGCTTTCGTCGGGCATCCCGGCAGCCTAGAAGGAACCGAGGAGCGGGAGCCGTCTAGCGCGGGCGGCGCGTCGAGGCCGCCAGCCCGCCGAGGCCGCCGGCGACGCCGCCGACCAGGCCGGCGACGAAGTCCGCGGTCGGCGCGAACAGCGGCAGGGCGAGCAGGACCGCCATCGTCACCGCGACGCCGATCACGTCGTACTCCTCGTCGATCGCCCCGTGCGCCTCGGCCCGGCGCAGGGCGAGCCAGGCGGCGACCGCTCCCAGAGCCATCCCGTTGCCGCCCGCGATCACCGTGAATTCGTTCTGGGCGTTGGCGACGCCGGCCCCCGCCAGCACCCCGAGCGAGCCGCAGCCGACCAGCAGCACGGCGGTGGCGGCGGTGCCGAGCCGCCGCTCGACCCCGATCCCGAAGATCGCCAGGGCGACCCCGACCACGAACAGGTAGCCGACGTCGAGGTAGGCGAACGGCGCGGTGAGGAAGCGCCACCACTCCCCTTCCACCGGGACCAGCACGCCGCCGAAGGACACGAGGCCGTACCCGGTCGCCTTCTGGACCAGCAGCAGGGTCGCCGAGCCGAGGATCGCGGTCAGCGTCGCGTAGGGGCGGAACCCGGCTCTGGAGGCGGCGCGGCGGCGCCGGCGCAGCAGGCGGGGACGGCGGCGGCGCGGCCGCGCCTCGAGCCCGTCGCCGCGGCGCTCCAGCTTCGGCGCCCGCTTGCGCAGGCGGGTGCCGCAGTACGGGCACTCGGTGACGTAGGGACTGACCTCGGAGCCGCAGTTCTTGCAGATGACGCTGAGCTCAGTCTCGCTCATGGTCTGTCGAGAATAGCCACCCGGTGCCCGGCCCCGCCACCGTTGCCGGTGGCATACTGCCGATAGAACCCGTCTCGAGGAGGAAACCAAGTGGAGTTGAAGAGCCTGACCGAGCAGAAATCGCTGCTAGCGACCCTGCCGCCCGGCAAACGCGCCCGTCTGCACCGGCTGCTGTTCGAGTTCGGCCCCGGCAACGGAACCCTGATGCTGCTGCCGATCGACCAGGGCATCGAGCACGGGCCCCGCGACTTCTTCCCCAACCCGGCCTCCAAGGACCCCGACTACCAGTTCCGCCTCGCCGCCGAGGCCGGCTACTCGGCGCTCGCCTGCCAGATCGGGATGGCCGAGAAGTACTACCCCGACTACGCCGGCCGGGTGCCGCTGATCCTCAAGGTCAACGCGAAGACCGACATCCCCTCCTCCTCGAAGGCCTTCTCCGCCTGCAACGCCAGCGTCGAGGACGGGGTGCGGCTCGGCGCCGACGCGATCGGCTACACGCTCTACGTCGGCTCGCCGCGCCAGGACGAGGACCTCGCGCAGCTGCGCGAGGTGCGCCGCGAATGCGACCGCTACGGGATGCCGCTGGTGATCTGGTCCTACCCGCGCGGGGAGGCGATCGACGGCAAGGGCGGCGCCGGCTCCTTCTACGCGATCGACTACGCGGCGCGGCTGGCGATGGAGATGGGCGCCGACGTCGTCAAGCTCAACATGCCGAAGATCGACCCGAAGAAGGACCAGGACTCCCCCGCCCCCTACAACGAGATGGAAGTCGACCAGGCCGAGGCGATCCGCCAGTGCGTCGAATCGGCCGGGCGGGCGCTGGTGGTGCTCTCCGGCGGCTCCAGGGTCGACGACGACACCGTCCTGCTCAACACCCGCGAGGTGATGGAAGCGGGCGGCTCCGGCGTGATCTTCGGCCGCAACGTCTGGCAGCGCGAGTGGAGCGAGGCGCTGGCGATCATCGACCAGATAAAGGAAACGCTGCTCTCGCACGTGCGCCGCACGCCGTAGGGGGAGAGTTCGCCTCGGCCTCGCCTTAGGTGTGGGTGAGAGCGAGTAATCACCGCGGCCCGGGCGCCTTTCTCGACCTATACGCGAGAAAGGCGCCCCATCTCGGCAGCGTGGTGCTGCTGGCGCTGGTCGGCGCCGTTCTGCTGCGGCCGTGGGAAGAGAGGGGCGGCGGGCCCGAGGCGGCTTCGCGCTCCGCCGACGCATACGTCGTCCGCGCGGTCGACGGCGACACGATCGAAGCCCGGGTCGACGGGCGGCGCGAATACGTCCGCTACATCGGCGTCGACACGCCGGAGACGGTCAAGCCGGACACCCCGGTGCAGTGCTACGGCGAGCGCGCCTCCCACTTCGACCGGCGGCTGGTGGATCACCGCCGCGTCCGCCTCGTCTTCGGCGCCGAACCGCGCGACGTCTACGGGCGCCTGCTCGCCTACGTCCACCTCGGCCACCGCTTCGTCAACGCGATCCTGGTCCGCCGCGGCCTCGCGCGGACGCTGACGATCGCGCCCAACGACCGCTACGCGCCGCTCTTCGAACGGCTGCAGACGCGCGCCGCACGCGACGGCCGCGGGCTCTGGGGCGCCTGCCCGCCCTGAGCGCGACGCGCGGCTTTGCTAGGGTCCCCGCCGGCCTTCGGGCCTCTTTCTCTATGAGAATGCGACAGAGCATCTCCCAGTTCGAGACGGCCTTCGAGCAGGAGACTTCACTGGAGCGCCGCCGGCGCGAGCAGCTGCGCAGGCGCGCGGCGAACCGCTCGCGGGCGCGGCGAATCAACCGCACCGAGCAGGCGGGGAAGGTCCGCTTCAGCGTCCTCGCGGTCTGCCTCACGGTCACCGTGGTGGTCGTCGTGGTGACGATGTTCGAGGCGCTGGCCTTCCTGATGTCCTAGCGGTCCGCCCGTGACCTCCCCGGTTGACTAGACTCGCGCGCCGATGGCCCGACGTTCACTCAAGCCCCAGCTGAACCAGATCCGCGCCTGGGTCCACCAGGGCCGCACCGACGCCTGGATCGCCCACCAGCTCGAGATCACCGCGACCGAGCTGCGCGAGTTCCGCAAGCAGTACGACCTCTCCCCCGACGACGAGACCGCCGGCGCCAGCGAAATCGACCTCCGCGACGAGATCGAAGCGGAGATCGAGGCGGCGACCGAGCAGGAAGAGGTCGAGGAGGAGGAGCCGGAGCCGGCCGACGAGGACGAGGAGGAGGCCGAGGGAGAGCGCGGCGAGGCGCGCCCCCGGCGCCGCCGTCGTCGCGGGCGGCGCGGCGGGCGCGGGCGGCGCAAAGAGCTGGAGGCGACCTTCGACCACGGCGAGACCGAGGGCTACGGGCTCTGGCTCGACGCCGCCGTCAAGGACAACCCGGTCTACGCCGAGCACTGGGCCGGCAAGCGCGACGTCACCGTGCGGATCGAGGCGGACCAGATCGTGATCCGCCGCGCCGGCTCCGACGAGGACTCGGACTCCGAGTCAGACGAGTAGCGGCGCCGCTTCTCAGCGCACCAGCTGACGCCCACCCGCGAAGTCCGTCGCGCCTCGAAGATAGAGCCAGAACGCGGCGTCGGCCAGCGCCTGCGCGTCCCCCTCCATCGCCGGGGCGACGTCGATCGCAACCTGCAGGCACCAGTCGGTCCCGCGGCCGTAGAGGTCGGCCAGCTCGGCGGCGCTGAAGGTCGGCCCGATCCGGCGACGCAGCTCGTCCCGGATCGCCTCGACCACCCGGTCGGCGAGGCGCCTGGCGCGCGGATCGCCCTCGATCGAGTCGAGCGCGCGGCGCCCCTCCTCCCACTGGAAGAGGGCGTTCTCGAGCGAGTAGGTCATGCGGACGAGACTACCCAGTGGTGGCGTTCGGAATCTGGCGCAGCGGGGCGTTGCGCGCCCCGCAGGCGCCGGGGCGCAGCCATCCGCGCACGCGCCAGACGGTTACCGGGCCGCTGCGAACGACAGGGCTGACCGCCCCTTCGCCGCGCAGCCAGCGCGCCTCCGGCGAGGAGATCGGGCTGTCGGGGTGGAGGAAGTTGAGGAAGGGGGCGGTGACCAGGTAGTCGAGGCCCGCGGCGTCGACCGCGGCGCGGAAGGCGGAGCAGTTGGGGATCGCGTTGAAGGCGCCGTGCGGGCCCTCTTCGCCCAGGTAGACGACGCGGTTGGAGAGGTCGGCGCCGAAGAAGCCGTACTGGGCGAAGCCGGCGGAGGTGCCGGCGAGGCCGATCCGCACCCCCGAGCGGTCCCTCGCCCAGCGGTAGGCGGCGTCGAGGCTCATCCCGGGGATGCTTTCGGAGGCGACCTCGTTGCGGAAGCGCTCGCGCAGGTAGTGGCGCTGAAGGGGGTAGCCGAGCGCGACGATCGCCAGGGCGAGCGCGGCGGCGCCGGCCAGCAGCGCCGCCCGTCCCGCCCCCCTCTCCCGCGCCACCCACAGCGCCGCCGGCACGACCACCGCGATGAGGACCAGGGCGAGGGCGAAGAGGCGCGCGCGGTCATGGAGGGCGGCGTCGGGACGGTCGGTGACGAGCAGGACCAGCACCAGCGCCCCGAGCAGGCCCCACTGCCGCCGCGGATCGTCGAACCACCGCGGCAGCGGCAGCAGGACGATGCCCGCCAGCAGGGCGGGGACCGCGTAGCGAATGTTGATCCCGAAGGCGGTCGGGGCGCCCTCGGCGCCGGCGGCGCTGAGCGGCGTGAAGAGGTAGGCGGCCATGCCGAAGAGGGCGACGGCGCCGACCCAGCGCACGGCCCGGTCGCGGCCGCGGAGGACCGCGGCGAGCGCGGCGCCGGCAGCAGCGAGCAGAACCAGCGGCCAGAGCAGCCCGAACGCCTCGTGCAGCCCCGGGGCGAAGTAGTGGCGCCAGACGCCGGTGTCGGTCGCGTAGTGGACGATGCTGAAGTCGGGCCTGGCGGTCTGCAGGCGCTCCGGGTGCGGCAGGGAGATCGGCCCCAGGTGCTCGATCTGCGGGATCGGGTTGCCGACGTCGATCAGGTTGCGCAGGTACCAGTAGCCGCCGGCGAGGAAGGCCGGGATCGCCCACCAGCCGAAGGCCGCCCAGCGGCGCCCCGCGGGCGCCAGCGCCACCACCGCGACCGTCGCCGCCACCGCCATCGCCAGCGCGGTCGACTTCGTCCCGACCGAGAGTCCCATCGCAAGCCCGGCCGCGGCAAGCGCCCAGCTCAGCTCCGGTGGAGCGCCGGCCCGCGGGTCCTGTCGTGGTGGATACCCCCACGGTGCTCGGGGCTTCGCCCCTGCGCGCCGCGGGGGTCCCCCACCACCACGCCACCCGCGGGAGATGCCCCAGAGATTGACGAGTATTGCCAGAGCAGCCAGCATTGGAGCTGCAGCAGCTAGGTCATTCTTCGCAGCGCCCGGCTCGCGCACGACGAGCGTGTGGCAGTCGAGGAGAACTGCTGCGGCCACCAAGGTCAGCCAGCCTCGGCCATAGGGTCGCCCGATGCAGTAAGCAGCCAGGAAGGCAACAGCGAGCCAACCGAAGTTGAGGAACAGCGACAGCGTGTCGCGGCCCGTCAGCAAAATGCCCACGGCGTGCAGCAGCTCTGCGTTCTGGGGATAGAACCAGTTCGTGAACACCGTGTCGACGTGGTGCATCCCCGTCACCGAGTGGCTCTGGACCATGTCCACGGCGAATGGCAGGTGGTACCACAGCGAATCGAAATTGAATATCCCTCGGTCCACCGCATGTTTCGCGGTCACCGCCCAGTGGAAGACGACGATCGCGATCACCCCCAGCCCGACCAGCGACATCGCCCTCCCTCCGGCGGGTGGCGGTGTAGGGGGGCCCACCCCCGAGGAAGCTTTAGCTACCGGAGGGGGTGGGGGGTCCCCTGCACCGACAGGACCCGCCGGCAGGAGCGCCATCGTCCCTGCCAGCAAAGCGGCGACCGCAACGAGCGTCCCCGCATAGAACAGTGAGAGCGTCCCAAGCACCTCGGAGATCCAGATCAGCAGCGTAATGCCGACGATCGCCTCGACCAGGCGGGCCGGTGCGCCCTCCCAGGCCGGCAGCAGACGCCGCCGCAGCCGGTAGGCGCTGAAGCCGAGCGACCCCGCGACGACGGTCAGATAGACGGCGCCGAGGATGTAGGAGCCGGGGCTAACCACGAGAGGGCCCCTTTCGCGAGATCAGCCGCTGAGGCCGCGAATCTTGATCGGCGTCTCGCCTTCGGCGACCATCCCCTGCCCGCGCGCCCTGCCGTCGGCGACGACCGGGTCGTCGGCGGAGTGGATCCGGTTGTGCAGGCGGGTGTTTTCGCGCAGCAGCTCGTGCCGCTTCGCTTTCGCGGCCGTGGCCGCCGTGTAGGTCTTGACGAAGTCGATCGCCGGGTTGAGGTAGGAGTAGAGGACGGCGGCGAGGACGATCGTCAGCGCGATCCTCCCCACCCGGTCCCAGTTGACGCGGCTGGGGCCGCTGCGAGCGGCGGGTCGAGCCCTTCGCGCCGCCGGCCGCCGTCGCGTCGTCGATCGCCTCGGAGCGGCGTGCGCACGCGCTGCCATACCCGGTGCTTTGCGGCCGGGCCCCGCATTCCTTCATCTAGCCGCGTCGCTGGGCGAAGGCCTGCAGCCCCGGGAACTCGGCCTTGGGCCCAAGCTCCTCCTCTATCCGCAGCAGCCGGTTGTACTTGGCGACGCGGTCCGAGCGCGAGGGCGCGCCGGTCTTGATCTGGCCGGCGCCGGTGGCGACGGCGAGGTCGGCGATCGTCGTGTCCTCGGTCTCGCCCGAGCGGTGGGAGATCACCGTGGTGTAGCCAGCCTCGCGGGCGATGCGGATCGCGTCGAGCGTCTCGCTCAGGGTGCCGATCTGGTTGACCTTGACCAGGATCGAGTTGCCGACGCCAAGCTCGATCCCCCGCCGCAGCCGCTCGGGGTTGGTGACGAAGAGGTCGTCGCCGACCAGCTGCACGCTCTCCCCGAGCCGCTCGGTGAGGAGCTTCCAGCCGTCCCAGTCCTCCTCGTCCATGCCGTCCTCGATCGAGACGATCGGGTAGCGGGAGCAGGCGTCCTGCCAGTAGGCCGCCATCTCCTCCGGCGACAGGGTCCGGCCCTCGTGCTCGAGCACGTAGGAGCCGCCCTCGAAGACCTCGCTGGTGGCCGGGTCGAGGGCGATGAAGACATCCGCGCCGGGCCGATAGCCCGCCGCCTCGACCCCCTCGAGCACCGCCTGCAGCGCCGCCTCGTTCGAGTCGAGGTTCGGCGCGAAGCCCCCCTCGTCCCCACCCGCGGTCGAGAGGCCTCGCGCGGAGAGCGACTTCTTCAGCGCGTGGAAGACCTCGGCGCCGACCCGCAGGCACTCCGAGAAGCTGGAGGCCCCCGCCGGGACGACCATGAACTCCTGGAAGTCGACCGAGTTGTCGGCGTGGGCGCCGCCGTTGAGCACGTTCATCATCGGCACCGGCAGGACCGCGGGCTCGCCGCCGCCGTAGAGCTCGGCGAGGTAACGGTAGAGCGGCTGCTCGGAGCCCGCGGCCGCCGCCTTCGCCGCGGCCAGCGAGACGCCGAGCATCGCGTTGGCGCCGAGGCGGCCCTTGTTGGGCGTCCCGTCGAGCTCGATCATCGTCTCGTCGAGCGCGCCCTGCTCGGCCGCCCGCGCGCCCGTCAGCGCCGCGGAGATCTCGCCGTTGACGTTGGCGACCGCCCGCGAGACGCCCTTGCCCGCCCAGGCCTCGCCCCCGTCGCGCAGCTCGACCGCCTCGAACTCGCCGGTCGAGGCCCCCGAGGGCACCGCCGCGACGCCGCGCGCGCCGGACTCGAGCACGACTTCCACCTCGACCGTGGGATTGCCGCGCGAGTCGAGGATCTGGCGCGCGTGTACGGAGGAGATCAGGCTCACGGGCGCGCCAGTCTATTCACCGCCGCGGCGTGCCAGCGAGCTCGCGGCTATTCGCCGGATTCGGCCGGTGGGGCGGTTTCCGGCAGGCCGAGAGCGCCCGCTTCTTCGCCGGTTTCTTCGAGGCCTTCGGGCCGCGGGCGCTGCGGCAGGCGTTCGCCCTGCGGTTTGAGGATGTTGGCGGTGCCGGGCATCATCGGGGCGGCCTGGATCACCGGCGCCGGGCATTCCTTCGGCGTCCCGCCTTTCGGATTGGCTTCGTAGCAGGCCGGAGGAGCCGTGGTTGGGTGGCCGCTGCCGATGTAGTTCGCGCATCGGGAGATCACGTAACCGGAGGCGCAGAAGGTCCGCGAGGTCCACTTGCCCTGGTACTCGCCGACGAAGTTCGAGAAGACTTCCTGCGCCACCGTCTGAGTGAGCTGGGACGTGATCTGGCTTTCGACTTCTTTCAGGGGCTGAATTTTTTCGGGATTGAGTTTCACCACCTCGAGCGTGAAGTATTTCCCGTTGATGCTGACCGGGCCGACGACGGTGTTGGCGGGGCTGCCGAACACGGCTTTTTTCAGTTCGGGCTGCGACGCCAGCAGTTCTTCGGAGAGCGCCGGCTGCAGGCCGCCTTTGCTTTTCGTCGTCGGATCGGTCGAGTATTTCGCCGTGACCTTTTTCCAGCTGGCCGGCGAGTCGTCCTTCACCAGGATGGCCTTCGCCTGTTCGACTTTCCCTTTGTTCCCGTTGACGACAACCCGGATGTCGCGCGAGGCGGCTTTCGTGAACTGCGTGCCCTTCACCTGGTTGTAGTAATCGGCGACTTCGGATTTGGAGGGGGGCGGCGCTTCGGCGGCGATCCGTTCCTGGATCTGCGTGCTCACGGTTTTCAGCTTCACCCGTTCGATCACGTCCTTGTTGGTGAAGTGCGCTTCCTTGAGGAATTTCGCGTACGCGGCTTTGGTCGGGAAGCTCTGTTTCTTGATCAGGGCGAGTTCTTCCGCGACCTGTTTCTCGGTCACCGAGATGCCCAGTTCTTCGGCCTCGCCCTGGATCCAGATCGTGTCGAGGATCTGCCCGAGCGCCGCTTCCTTCAGTTCTTCGTATTTTTTCTCGCCCGGCTTCGGCGCTTTTTTCAATTTGGCGCCGGCGACCTGCTGCAGCAGCGCGTGTTTGAAGTCGGCTTCGCTGACGTGGCCGATTTCGGACGGGACGCCCTTGACCAGGGCAACGTCGCCGGACGGCACGCTCGGCTGCTTGATTCCCTGCGCGATCGCGAAGCCGACGAAGAGCAGGACGAGGACGGCGCCGAAGAGGATCAGCGCAAGGCGCTGCCTGCCAGCGGACTTCCCCGTCTGCCCCCGTTTGGCTGCCACGAAGCGGGCAGCATAATCAAATTGGCTGAGGCGAGGCTAAATGCGCGCGGACGATGGGGCCGAGGGCCCGGGGGCTCGCCCATGACGTCGCCTCAGGCCGGCGTGCTCCGCGGGGCGCCCCGCGCGTCCCTCAGGCCCGCTGCCAGCGCCAGCACGGCGGCGAGCCTGGCTTCCGGGTCGCCGTCGACGCGCAGCGCCGCGGTCTGCTCCCGCCATTCGTAGAGCGCCCCCTCGACCTGCTCTGAGAGGACCCCCGCCTGCTCGGAATCGAGCTCGACGCCGGTGACGCTGAGCCGCCCGCCGCGGAACTCGACGCTGCGCGCGCCCGCCAGGCCGAGCTCGATCCGCGCTCGCTGCAGCTTCAGCAGGTTCTCGGCCGGCTCGGGCAGCGGGCCGAAGCGGTCGCTCAGCTCGTCGCGGATCGCCCGCAGCTGGCCCGGCTCCCGCGCCGCGACGATCCGCCGGTGGACGTCGATCTTCGCCGCCTCGAAGGGGACGAAGCTGGCCGGCAGGTAGGCGTCGACCGGCACGTCGAGCCGCACCGGCTCGGGCGCCTCCTCCCGCTCCTCCTCCCCGCCCGCCGCGCCGACCGCCTCGTCGATCATCTGGCAGTAGAGCTCGAAGCCGACCGCGGCGACGTGCCCGGACTGCTCGTCGCCGAGCAGGTTGCCGGCGCCGCGGATGTCGAGGTCGCGCATCGCGATCCGGAAGCCGGAGCCGAGCTCGGTGTGGTCGGCGAGGGTCGAGAGCCGCGCCGCGGCCTCCTCGCTCAGCGCCTCGGCCGAGGGGTAGAGCAGGTAGGCGAAGGCGCGCTCGCGGGAGCGCCCGACCCGGCCGCGGATCTGGTAGGCCTGGGAGAGGCCGAGCTGGTCGGCTCGCTCGACGATCAGCGTGTTGGCGGTCGGGATGTCGAGGCCGGACTCGATGATCGTCGTCGTCACCAGGCAGTCGGCCTCGCCGCGCAGGAAGCCGAGCATCGTCTCCTCCAGGGTCGACTCGTCCATCTGCCCGTGCGCTTCGGCGAAGCGGGCTTTCGGAACCAGGCCGCGCAGCCGCTCGGCGATCTCCGGCAGCGAGTCGATCCGGTTGTGGAGGACGAAGGCCTGGCCGCCACGCTCGACCTCGCGCTCGATCGCCCGCCGCACCAGGTCCTCGTCGTAGGGGCCGACATAGGTGCGGACCGGGCGCCGCCCCTCCGGCGGCGTCTCGATCACCGAGATGTCGCGCAGCCCCGCCAGGCTCATCTGCAGGGTGCGCGGGATCGGCGTCGCCGAGAGCGCCAGCACGTCGACCTTCAGCTTCAGCTGTCGCAGCAGCTCCTTCTGCTTGACCCCGAAGCGCTGCTCCTCGTCAACCACGACCAGGCCGAGGTCCTTGGCGCGGACGTCGCGGGAGAGCAGCCGGTGGGTGCCGATCAGCACGTCGACCTTGCCCGCCTCGAAGTCCTTCAGCACCGCCTTCACCTCGGCCGGCGGGCGCAGGCGGGAGACGCCCTCGACCCGGAACGGGAGGTCGGCGAGCCGCTCGCGGAAGGTGCCGAAGTGCTGCTGGGCGAGGATCGTGGTCGGCACCAGGACCATCACCTGCCTGCCGTCGGAGGCGGCCTTGACCGCGGCCCGCAGGGCGACCTCGGTCTTGCCGAAGCCGACGTCGCCGCAGACCAGGCGGTCCATCGGCCGCTCGGACTCCATGTCCCCCTTCACCGCCTCGATCGCTTCCAGCTGGTCCGCCGTCTCCCGATAGGGGAAGGCCGTCTCCAGGGCGATCTGCCACTCGCCGTCGGGGGCGAAGGCGTGGCCCCTGCGGGAGCGGCGCTCGGCGTAGAGGTTGAGCAGCTCGCCCGCCAGCGCCCCGGCCGCCTTCCGCGCCCGTGCCTTCAGGTTCTGCCAGCGTTTGCCGCCGAGCGCCGAGAGGGTCGGCTCGCCGCTGGCGCCGACGTAGCGGCTCAGCTTCGCCAGCTGGTCGGTGGGGACGTAGACGCGGTCCTCGCCCTTGTATTCGAGGTAGAGGTAGTCGCGGGTGACGCCGCCGACCTCGCGGGTCTCGAAGCCGGCGAAGCGGGCGACGCCGTGGTCCTCGTGGACGACGTGGTCGCCGACCCGCAGGTCGCTGAAGGCGAGCCGTCCGCGGCCGGCGCCGGGGACCGCGACCTCGGCGCGCTGGCGGCGGTGGACGAGGCGGCGGAAGGGATAGACGGCGAGCTTCAGCTCCGGGCTGACGAACCCCTCGCGCAGGCGCGCCTCGGCGAAGGCGAGGCCCGGGTCGGGGGAGAGCCTGCCGCCTTCGAGCAGGCGGGCGTCGAGCCGGTCGAGGCCGTAGCGGGCTCGCTCGGCCTCGCCGCGGCTGTCGAAGGCGACGACCGTGCGGTAGCCGGAGCGGACCAGTTTCTCCAGCTCGCCCTCGGCCTCCTTGACGCTGCGCGCCGGCGACTCGGCGCGGGCGGCGCGGAAGGCGTCCTCGTCCTCCTCCCCGGCCGCGGTCAGCGAGAACGCCGCGCGCTCGGCCAGCGGCGCGGCGACGTCGACGTAGAGGTGCTTGGCGTCCTCGGCGTGCATCGCCGTCGTCGCGTCCTCCCAGTGGTCGCGCAGCGCCGGCTTGATCTCCTCGGCGGCGGCGAGGACGACCGCGGCGGCGTCCGGGACCAGCTCCAGCGGGGCGCGGAAGCGGTCGAGCGGCAGCAGCTCGGCGAGGTCGGCGGGGCGCTCGCCCTCCTCGGCGGCCTCCAGCGCCGCCATCTCGGCCAGCTCGCGGTGCTCCGGGTCGAGCTCGGCCGCCGGCGTCAGCTCCATCCGCTCGGCGTCGCCCAGCGAGCGCTGGGTGAAGGTGGAGAACCAGCGCATCGACTCGACCTCGTCGCCGAACAGCTCGACCCGCACCGCGCGCTCCTCGGTCGCCGGGAAGACGTCGAGGATGCCGCCGCGGACCGCGAACTGGCCGCGCTCCTCGACCTGCTCGACCCGCTCGTAGCCGGCCGCCGTGAGGTCGTCGGCGACCGCCCCCAGCTCGATCTCCTCGCCGCGGGCGATCGCGAAGCCGGCCGGGCGAAGGGAGGCGTCGGGGACGGCCTCGGCGAGCGCGGTGGCGCTGGCGACGACCACCGCGTCGGCCTCGGCGCCGAGCGCGTCGAGGGCGTCGATCCGCAGCCCGACCAGGTGCGGCGGCGGGGTGATGTGGGAGGCGTAGCCGGTCCCCCGCGAGGGGTAGAGGCGGACCCGGCGCGGAGCCAGGTAGGCGCGCAGGTCGGCGGCGAGGTCGCGGGCGGAGCGGTCGTCGGCGGCGACCAGCAGCGCCGGCCGGCCGGCGAGCCCGCGCTCGTCCTCGAGCAGCGTCGCCAGCAGCAGCGGCCGCAGCATCGTCGAGGCGCGAACGGACACCGCCTCGCCCCCGTCAGCGGCGCCGCGCACGCGACCGGCGAGCGCGTGCACGCGCTCGCTATCGCTCGCTATCTCCAGAAGAGGACGCAGGCTCATGGGCAGGGCAAACGCCCGGACGGTGCGCCCGGGACGGCGCGATCGATTCTAGGCTCAGTCGGGCACCGGCAACCCAGGGCCGTCGCGCTGCCAGTCCACCTGGCCGACGCCCTCGACCTTCGACCGCCCCTCGACGTCGTCCCACTCGTGCAGCATCCGCTTCAGCCGGGCGACCGCCTCGGGCGGGTGGGCGGCGACCGCGGCGGCGAGCTCCAGCGCCGCGTCCTCGGTCGCCGCCGCCGGGGCGACCCGGCTGACCAGGCCCAGCCGCAGCGCCTCGTCGGCGCCGACCGTGCGCGAGGAGAGCAGCAGGTACTTGGCGGTCGCGAGCCCGCAGAGGGTGACCAGGCGCGCCGGCCCGACCGGGACGCCGAGCGCGGCGCCCGGGAAGCGCATCCGCAGGTTGGAGCCGCCGACCCGCATGTCGCAGGCGACGGCGATCTCGGCGCCGCCGCCGACCACGTCGCCGTGGCAGGCGGCGATCGTCGGCTTCGGGAAGGCGATGATCCCGTCGTAGAGGTCGGCGAAGAGCTGCATGCGGTTGACCTTGCCCGCCTCGTCCAGCTCCTCGCGCACGTCGGCGCCGGCGGAGAGGCCGAGCGGGTCGGCGGAGCTGATCGCGAGCACGCGGACCGCGTCGTCGTCCCGCGCGCTCGCGAGATGCCCCAGTAGCTCGGCCAGCATCGGCGAGTTGATCGCGTTGCGGGCCTCGGGGCGCTCGAGGCGCAGCAGCGCCACCCCGCTCTCCTCGACCCGGTAGCTGGTCAGCTCGGCGACGTCGCTCATGCGCCGGAACCTAGCTGCTCGACCAGGCGCTCGGTCTCCTCGGCCGCGCGCCCGATCAGCGCTTCGACCTCGCCGCGCGGCTCGCGGAAGCCCGAGAGCACGTAGGCGGCGACGATCTCGGGGTCGGTCGAGTCCGGCCGTCCCACCCCCACCCTGACCCGCCAGAAGTCCGGGGAGCCGAGCCCGCGCTTGAGGCTCTTGAGGCCGTTGTGGCCGGCCAGGCCGCCGCCGAGGCGGGTGCGGATCTCGCCGAAGGGGAGGTCGATCTCGTCGTGGAGGACGACGACGCGGTCGAGCGGCGCCCGCAGCGAGCCGCGCGCCGGGCCGGCGCTGTCGCCGGAGGCGTTCATGAAGGTCTGCGGGAGCAGCAGCGCGACCCTCGGGCCGCCGGCGCCGGCGCGGCCTTCGTAGAGCTTGCCGCCGAACTTCTTCCGCAGCCGGGAGAGGTCCCAGCGGCGGGCCAGCTCCTCGGCGACCTCGAAGCCGACATTGTGGCGGTCGCCGGCGTGCTCCGGCCCGGGGTTGCCGAGGCCGACGATCAGGATGCGCTCGCCCTGCTCGCCGCGCTCGCGGCGGCGGAACAGCGACAGGGCCTACTCGCCCTCGGACTCGCCCGACTCGCCCTCGGCGGCCTCGCCCTCGCCCTCGGCCTCCTCGCCCTCGCCGACCAGCTCGGCTTCCTCCTCGACCTCGGGCTCGGCGACCTCTTCGACGCGGGGCGGCGAGAGGGTGACGATCGTGACCTCGTCGGGGTCGTCGGCGACGAAGGTGACGCCCTCGGGGGGCGCGATCGCGGAGAGCTGCAGCGTCTCGTTGATCTCCATCGCCGAGACGTCGGCGACGATCCGGTCGGGGATCTCGGTCGGCAGCGCTTCGACGGTGATCTCGCGGGTGACGTGCTCGAGCACGCCTCCGCCGCGCACGCCGGGCGCGGTTTCGGCGCCCTCGAGCTCGATCGCGACCTCAGCTTGGATCGCCTCGTCGAGCTTGACCTGCTGCAGGTCGATGTGCTGGAGGCTGCCCCGCACCGGGTGCAGCTGCTGCTCCTTGATCACGACAGGGACGGCTTTGCCGCCGTCGACCTCGAGGTCGAAGAGGGCGGCGCCCTCGGCGAGGATCGAGCGAACCTCGCGTTCGGCGACCTGGAACGCGGTCGCCTCGGAGCCGCCCGAGTAGACGACGCCCGGCACCAGCCCCTCGCCGCGCAGGCGGCGCGAGGCGCGCGAGCCGAAATCGGCGCGCGGCGCGACCTTCAGGGTTGAGCGTGCACCGGCCATCGGCGGGAGAGGATAGAGAACCCGCCCTCCCAGAGCGGCGTTCGTCCTTTGTAGGTCATATGGCCCACAAAGGACGAACGCCGGGATGCGCTGCCCCGGGCCGCTCCGGCCTGTGGCAACCTTCGACCATGGCCGACGACTCGAAGATTCCCAAAGGAAGGCTGAGGCGCTCGGCCAAGCTGGGCTCGATCGTCGGCGTGCAGGGCGCCCGCTACGCGGGCACCAAGGCGACCAACGTCGGCCGCTCCGAGGAGGAGAGCAAGGAGCGGATCGAAGAGCGCCACCTGGAGACGGCGATGAAGATGGTCGGCGCGCTCGGCCAGATGAAGGGCGCGGCGATGAAGCTGGGCCAGTTCGCCTCCTTCATCGACACCGAGTTCCTGCCCGAGGAGTACCGCGAGATCTACCAGGAGCAGCTGGGCAAGCTGCGAACCGACGCCCCGGCGATGCCCTGGGAGAAGGTCGAGAAGGTGCTGCGCGAGGAGTACGACGGCGAGCCGGTCTCCGAGCTCTTCGCCGAGTTCGAGACCGAGGCGTTCGCCGCCGCCTCGATCGGCCAGGTCCACCGGGCGGAGCTGCTGAACGGCCGCCGGGTCGCGGTGAAGATCCAGTACCCGGGGATCGCCGAGGCGCTGGAGGCGGACCTGCGCAACGCCGGCACCCTGGTGCGGCTGGCGCGCGCCGTCGCCCCCGGCCTCGACGCGAAGGCGATCGCCGAGGAGCTGCGCGAACGGGTGATGGAGGAGCTCGACTACGAGTACGAGGCGCAAAACCAGCGCAGCTTCTCCCGCGCCTACCGCGACCACCCGTTCATCTACGTGCCCGACGTGGTCACCCGGCTTTCGCGCCGCCGCGTCCTCGTCACCGAGCTGGTCGAGGGCCTCGGGTTCGAGCAGATCAAGCAGCTGCCGCACGAGGAGCGCAGCCGCTTCGGCGAGATCGTCTTCCGCGGCAGCTTCGGCTCGATCTACCACCTGCAGCACTTCAACGCCGATCCCCACCCCGGCAACTACATCCTGATGCCCGACGGCCGCGTCGCCTTCATCGACTTCGGGATGACGAAGAAGCTCGACCGCGAGCAGATCGTGCTCGAGCAACGCGCCTTCGACGCCGCCTCGCGCGACGACCCGGAGGCCTTCCGCCGGGCCCTGCACGACCTCGGCTTCGTCAAGAACCCGTCGAAGCTCGACGCCGAGCGCCTGCTCGAGCACATGCGCGCGGTGGGCGGCTGGTACGTGACCGAGGACCGCGAGCTGGAGATCACCCCGCGGCGGGTGATGAAGATCATCGAGTCGACCAACGACCCGCGCTCGGAGTACTTCGACCTGATGCGGCGCGAGTCGATCCCGGCCGACGAGCTGATGGGACGGCGGATGGAAATCGGCGTCGTCGCGGTGCTCGGCCAGCTGCGGGCGAAACGCAACTGGCACCGGATCGCCCGCGAGTGGGTCTACGCCGATCCGCCCGCGACGCCGCTCGGCGAGCAGGAGTGGGAGTACTTCGAGGGAAGAGGTGTGACGCAAGTCCCACTGGCGGAGCGGTCGATGGAAGGAGAGCGAGGATGAGCAGGATCCGGCGCGGCTGGGCGCTGACCAAGAAGAGCTGGGGCGTGGTGAGGGAGAACCCGGAGCTGATCCGCTTCCCGCTCTACGGCGCGATCGCGACCACGCTGCTGGCGATCGTCTTCCTCGGGCCGGGCCTCTACCTGCTCGACAAGGGGAGCGGCGGCGCCGGCATCCCGCTGATCGTGGTCGGCGTCTACGTGCTCAGCGTGGTCGGCTTCTACTTCAGCGTCGGCCTCGCCGCGGCGGCCGACATGATCTTCCGCGGCCAGGAGGCGACCGTCGCCGACGGGCTCGCCGTCGCCCGCTCGCGCTTCAGCCAGATCTGCGGCTGGGCGGCGGTCTCGACCGCGATCAGCGTGCTGATGGGCGTGCTGGAGAACCAGGGCGGGCTCGGCGGCCAGATCGCCGCACGGGTGGTCGGGACCGCCTGGTCGCTGGTCACCTTCCTCGCCGTGCCGGTGATCGCGATCGAGGGCGCCGGGCCATTCGAAACGCTGAAGCGCTCCGCCTCGATGTTCCGCGAGCGCTGGGGACAGCAGATCACCGGCAACGTCGCGATCGGCGGCGCCGTCTTCCTGATCGGGGTGCTGCCGGCGGCGGTCCTGATCGTCGCCGGGATCGCGGTCTGGCCCTCGGCCTCCTTCCTCGGCGCCCTCCTGGTGGTGATCGGCGCCCTCGCGCTGGCGATCGCCCTCCTCGTCTCGCGGGCGCTGAGCGGCGTCTTCGGAGTCGCCCTCTACCGCTATGCGCTTGAGGGCGAAGCGGTAGGAGGATTCACCCCCGAGGACCTCGAGTCCGCCGTGCGGCGCAAAGGCGGCCGCAACGCACCCCCCACGGCGACTCCCGGCACCGTTTAAGAGCCCAGATCCGAGAACAACCGCGGGTCGTTGGAGCAGATGCCGGTTACGCCGTGGGCGAGGAGGCGCTTCATGCGGGCGCGGTCGTCGACGGTCCAGGCGATCAGCTCAACCTGGGCCAGCTTGCAGATGCGGGCGAGGCGGGGGCTGACGAGCGGGTGGTAGACCCACATCGCGGCAACCCCGAACTGGGGCAGCTTCTCGGCGGCGAGGCCGGGGAGACGGTGGCGCATCCCCATCAGGGCGAAGGGCATCACCGGCTTCGCCCAGGGTCTGGAGGTCCAGTCCCTGGTCACCTTGGGATAGGTCCAGCCCCGCCGCAGCCCCGGCTCCAATTCGAGCACGCGCTTGAGCGTGTGCATCTCCATCGTCGAGATCATCGCCCGCTCGATCAGGTCGCGCTCGCGCAGCGCCTCGACCAGCTCCTCCTCGCGGCCCGGGAGCTTCACGTCGAGGTCGATCTCGACCCGGTCCAGCGGCGGCTCGAGGAAGGCGTCGAGCGCCTCGGCGAGGCTGAGCGGAGTGCGCCGCTCGGCGTCGGCCCAGTCGTGGGCGATCACCAGCGGCGCCCGCTGCTCCAGCGGCAGGTGGGCGTCGCGCAGCCAGAGCACGTCGAGCTCGACCGTGTCGGCGCCGTGCTCGACCGCGGCATGGAAGCTCTCGATCGTGTTGCCGGGCGCGATCAGGTCGGCGCCCTTGTGGCCGACCAGGCGCAGCCCGCTTGAGTCCCCGGCGGCCAGGGCTAGAAGAGCTGGTTCTCGCCGGCGAAGATCTCCGAGACCGAGTCATCGGTGAAGATCCGCCGGATCGAGTCGGCGAAGGTGCTCGCCGTGGAGAGGACGGTGATGTTGTCCGGGGCGCCGGGGCGCAGCGGCAGGGTGTCGGTGACGACGATGCGCTCGATCCCCGAGGTGGCGAGCCGCTCGTAGGCGGGGCCGGAGAAGACGCCGTGGGTGGCGCAGGCGATCACCCGCGCCGCGCCCTCGTCGAGCACCGTCTGGGCGGCGGCGCAGAGGGTGCCGGCGGTGTCGATCATGTCGTCGACCAGCACCGCGGTCTTGCCCTTCACGTCGCCGACCACGTAGCCGATCTCGGCAACCTGCTGGGCCGGACGCTCCTTCTCCATCACCGCCCAGTGGGTGCCGATGCGGCGGGCGAAGTTGCGCGCCGTCTTCACCCGGCCGGCGTCGGGGGAGACGATCACCAGCTCCTCTGTCAATTTCTGGTCGACGAACCACTGGGTCAGCATCGGCATCGCGGTCATGTGGTCGACCGGGACGTGGAAGAAGCCCTGCACCTGGCCGGCGTGGAGGTCCATGGTCAGCACCCGGTCGACCCCGACCCCCTCCAGGCACTTGGCGACGATCCGCGCCGAGATCGGCTCGCGCGGCGCCGACTTCTTGTCCTGGCGCGCGTAGCCGTACCACGGCATCACCGCGATGATCCGGTGGGCGGAGGCGCCCTGGGCGGCGTCGATCATCGTCAGCAGCTCGATCAGCGAGTCGTTCGGCGTCATCCCGCTCTGCTCGCTGGCGCAGGTCGACTGCACGATGAAGACGTCGGCGCCGCGGATCGACTCCTCGTAGCGGCAGTAGACCTCGCCGTTGGCGAAGGTCTTCAGCGTCACCTGGCCGACGTCGAGGTCGAGCTTGGTGGCGACCTTGGCCGCCAGGTCCATCGAGCTGCGGCCGCCGAACACCATCAGCCGCTTCGAGTAGTCGTGAGGGATGGCCGTCGCGGCCTGCGGACGCTCCTCGATCGTGCTCACGGCTCCTGTTCCTCTCGCATCTTCGCGGCCTTGCGGGCCGCGTATCCGTCGATGTTCCTCTGCGCGTTCTCGCTCACGGCCAGCGCCCCCTCGGGGACATCGTCCTTGATCACCGCGCCAGCGCCAGTGTAGGCGCCGTCGCCGACTTCTACCGGGGCGATCAGCATCGTGTCAACGCCGATCCGCACGTCCCGGCCGATCACAGTCCGGTTCTTGCGGAATCCGTCGTAGTTGGCGGTGATCGTGCCGGCGCCGAGGTTGCTCCCCGCCCCCACCTCGGCGTCGCCGACGTAAGCGAGGTGGGGGACTTTCGCGCCCGCGCCGATACGGGAGTTCTTCACCTCGACGAAGGTCCCCGCCTTGGCGCCCTCCTCCAGCACCGCGCCGGGCCGCAGGTAGGCGAAGGGCCCGACCGAGCAGCCGTCGAGCACCTCGCACTCGACCAGGTAGGAGTGGATGACCTGGGAGCGGGCGCCGACCGTGCTGTCGAGGAGCGTGGTCAGCGGGCCGACCACCGCGCCGGCGCCGATCTCGGTCTGGCCGCAGAGGCTGGTGCCGGGCTCGATCCGCGCGTCGGCGCCGATCTCGACCCCGGCGTCGATCCAGGTCGCGCCGGGGTCGACCACGGTGACGCCGGCCAGCATGTGGGCCTCGAGGATGCGGCGGCGCGCCTCCGCCTCGACCGCGGCGAGGTCGGCGCGGTTGTTGACCCCCATCGTCACCGCGACGTCGTCGGCGAGGTGGGCGGCGACGGTGTGACCGGCCTCGCGCAGAGCCGGGAAGACGTCGGGCAGGTAGTACTCGCCCTGGGCGTTGTCGTTGGAGAGCCGGGCCAGCGCCTCCGCCAGCGGCGCCGCGTCGAAGGCGTAGGTGCCGGCGTTGACCTCGCGGATCGCCAGCTCCTCCCCGCTGGCGTCGCCGGCGGCTTTCGCCTCGACCACCCGCTCGACCTCGCCCGACGGTTCGCGGACGACGCGCCCGTAGGCGCCCGCCTCGGGCAGCTCGATCGTCAGCATCGTCGCCGCGGCCGGGGAGGCGGCGTGCGCCTCGAGCAGCTCGGCGAGGGTGTCGGTGCCGATCAGGGGCACGTCGCCGGAGAGGACGAGGACCGTCTCGCTCTCCTCGATCAGCGGCAGCGCCGCCCGGACCGCGCCGCCGGTCCCGTCGGGCTCGGGCTGCTCGACCGTCTCGACGCCCTCAGGCAGGGCGGCGGAGAGGTCGCGGCCCGGCGAGACGATCGCCGCGACCCGGCCGGCCCCCGCTTCGCGCGCGGCGAGGATCGGCCAGGCGACCATCGGCTGCCCGCAGACGGGGTGCAGCATCTTCGGCAGCGAGGAGCGCATGCGGGTGCCCTCGCCCGCCGCCATCACCAGGACCAGAGGCGAGCTCACCCGCAGATCGTATTGGCGAAGGACGGGGCTTGCCAGACGGAGCGCTCAGCGCACGGGTCCTGTCGTGCGGGCGGGGACCAGTCCTACGCGACGCGGCCGCGGGCGATGTCTTTGCCCACCAGAGCGACGCTCGTGAGGGTCCAGCCCGCGAAGATCAGATCGATGCCTACGAGCAGGCCGATCGCCCAGTCGGCGCTGCTGGGGAACTTGGCGAGGACGAGGATGCCGATCAGGAGGCCGGCCACGCCGCTGAGGCCGACCCAGCCGGCGTTGGGCTGGCCGCGGGCGGCGAAGGCGACGCCGATCCGAGTCAGGCCCATGAAGAGGAAGTAGACCCCCAGCACGAAGGTCAGGGTGAGGGTGCCGTTGTGCGGCTCGACGATCAGCCAGATGCCGACGATCACGGTCAGCACCGCCCACAGCAGCCGCAGCAGCACCGTGCCGATCGAGTGCGCGGAGAAGGCGGCGGCGATCAGGAAGGCGCCGGCGATCAGCAGGATCCAGCCGATGAAGATCGCGGTGCCGACCGCGGCCACGGCGGGGACCAGGATCGCGATGCAGCCGACGACGATCGCCAGCACGCCGACGGTCAGCAGCCCCTTCCAGCTACGCGCCAGTCCCTCGCGGACTTCCGGGTCCAGAGACGCTCCCCCGATCTCCATGACGTCAGTCTATGCAGTCAATCGGATGCAATCGAGCGCTCCGTGCTTGTATTTACAGTAAGCGTTCAGTCGCCAGCCCGGCCAGGGACGATCGCGGCGACCGTCGGAAGGGAGCAGTGGCTCAGGCAAGCAGTGGAGCGGGATCGCCGCGGACCCGCGCGCCGAGCACGTCGGCCAGATAGGC
>Ga0210143_1000018_pt1 | contig 48986 bp, 52 predicted proteins | sample MayberryNW_TuleC_2_FD_185527 | JGI IMG/M metagenome (GOLD analysis project Ga0210143, IMG submission 185527) | Wetland microbial communities from San Francisco Bay, California, USA, that impact long-term carbon sequestration - MayberryNW_TuleC_D2... | ecosystem: Environmental > Aquatic > Marine... | reverse complement strand
GCGAGCAGGGCCGGCTCCTGGACGCGCAGCGCCTGCTCGATCGGCGGGTTCACGAAGCCACCCCTCCGGCCGCCCCCGGCCGGGGGAGCGGCGGCCGCAGCTGAACTCGGGCTCGCACCTCGTGCCTCCGCTCCGCCGACCCGCCCACGATACGACGCCGCGGAACGGATTGCAACGACTGTTACAGACCGAGGCGGTTCGCGATCACCATGCGCTGCACCTCGTTGGTGCCCTCGCCGATCTCGAGCACCTTCTGGTCGCGGTAGAGCCGAGAGATCGCGTACTCGTCCATGTAGCCGTAGCCGCCGTGGATCTGGAGGGCGTCGTTCGCGGCCCGGTTCGAGAGGAGCCCGGTGTAGAGCTTCGCCATGGCCGCCTCGGTCGCGAACGGCCGGCCCTGGTCCTTGAGCCACGCGGCCTTGTAGACGAGCTGACGGCCCGCCTCGATCTCCGTCGCCATGTCGGCGAGCTTGAAGCGGACCGCCTGGAACCTCGCGATCGGCCCGCCGAACTGCTCGCGCTCCTGCGCGTAGCGGACGGCGAGGTCGTAGGCGCCCTGCGCGAGCCCGACGCCCATCGCGGCGACCGAGATGCGCCCGCCGTCGAGGATCTCGAGGAACTGCTTGAAGCCGGCGCCGCGCGGGCCGAGCAGGTGGTCCTCGGGGACGGCGGCGTCCGAGAACGACAGCTCGCGCGTGTCGGACGCGCGCCAGCCGAGCTTCTCCATCGGCGGCGAGATCTCGTAGCCGGGCGTCCCGTTCGGGACGACGACGTTCGAGATCTCGTCCTCGCCGGTGCGCGCGGTGATGGTCACGCCCCACGTGATGTCCGTGCCGGCGTTCGTGATGAAGATCTTCGACCCGTTCACGATCCATTCGCCGTTTCGGAGGTCGGCCCGCGTCTGGGTCGCGCCCGCGTCGGAGCCGGCGCCCGGCTCGGTCAGGCCGAACGCCGCGAGCCGCCGCCCGGACGCGAGGTCCGGGAGCCAGCGCTCCTTCTGCCGGGGCGAGCCGAACAGGAGGATGGGCATCGTCCCGAGCGACGTGTGCGCCGCGACCGTGATCGCGACCGACGAGTCGATGCGAGTCAGCTCCTCGATCGCGATCGCGTAGGCGAGCGTGTCCGCGCCGGCGCCGCCGTGCGGCTCGGGAATCGGGATGCCCATGAGCCCCAGCTCGGCGAGCTCGGCGACGAGGTCGTACGGGAAGCGGTGCTCGCGGTCGAGCTCCTCCGCGACCGGGCCGATCCGCTGCTCGGCGAACTCCCGGACCGTGCCGCGCAGGAGCTCGTGCTCGGGGGAGAGATCGAAGTCCATCTGGGCGCGGGGAGCCTACCGGGCGAGATCGCGCGCGAGCTCGGCGATCAGCCGGACGCCGAAGCCGGTCGCCCCGGGCGTCGCGAAGACGCCGCGGCTGCGGTCCAGGGTCGCGACGGCCGCGATGTCGAGGTGGGCCCACGGGGCGTCGCCCGCGAAGCGCCCGAGGAAGCGGGCGGCGATCGAGGAGGAGCCGCGCTTGCGGTCGGGCGTGTTCTTCAGGTCGGCCACGTGCGACTCGAGGTAGCGGTCGTACTCGGGGTCGGTCGGCATCGGCCAGGCGCGCTCGCCGGCCCGGTCGCCGGCGGAGCGCACGCGCTCGATCCAGTCCGCGTCGTTGCCGTAGAGGCCTGCGAACACGTTTCCGAGCGCGACCTCGATCGTGCCTGTGAGCGTCGCGAGGTCGAGCAGGTGGGTCGGCTCGAGGCTCCGCGCGTGGAGGAGCGCGTCCGCGAGGACGAGCCGTCCCTCGGCGTCGGTGTTGTTGACCTCGATCGTCGTCCCGTCGGCCGCTCGGACGACGTCGCCCGGCCGGGTCGCATGGCCGGAGAGCATGTTCTCGGTCGCCGCGACGACCGCGACCGCCCGCACGGGGGCCTCGAGCTCCGCGAGGGCGCCGAGGGCGGTGAGCGCGGCGGCGCCGCCCGCCATGTCGGTCTTCATGTCCTCGAGCGACTCGGGCGGCTTGAGCGAGAGCCCGCCGGAGTCGAAGGTGATCGCCTTGCCGACGATGCTGAGCCGCGTCGAGTCGGAGGCGCCCGGCGGGTCGTGGCGGAGGACGAGGAGCCGCGGCTCCTCGTGGCTGCCGCGCGCGACGGACAGGAACGAGCCCATCCCGGCCTCGGCCAGCTCGGACGGGCCGAGCACGGTCAGCTCGAGCCCGGCGGCGCCGGCGGCGATCTCCTCCGCGACGGCCGCGAGCGCCGTCGGGGTCAGCTCGCTCGCGGGGGCGTTCACGAGGTCGCGGCAGCGGTTCGCCCAGCGGGCGATGACGGCCGCGCGGCGTGCCTCGGCAAGCGACTCCTCCGCTTCCGGGCCGACGAGCACGAGCCGATTGACGGGATCGACCGGCGGGTCGGCCGAGCGCCAGCGGGCCGCGGAGTGGGGCCCGAGCGCGAGCCCGTCCACGACCGCGCGGGCGAGCACCGCCGGCGCCAGCGCCGTTCCGGCCGGGTCGAGGAGCCAGGCGATCGTCCGGCCGCCGCGGTCTCCGAGGCGTGCCGCCGCCCGCGCCGCGGCGACCCGCACGGCGTCGGCGTCCGCGCGGTCGGGCGCGCCGAGGCCGGCGATCGCGATCCGGCGCGGCCCGGCGTCCTCGCCGCGGTGGAGGAGCGCGACCGAGCCGCGGGCCCCCGTGACGTCGCCGTCGGCGGCAAGCCGTTCGATCGCGCCGCCGAGCGCCGCGTCGAGCTCGCGTGCCGCCGGACCGAGCTCGGGCGGCTCGGTGACGGCCACGCCGAGGAGGTCCGCCTCCACGTGGGCGGCGCCGGAAGGGAGGGCGGAGACGTCCATCGGGCGAGGCATCCTAGCCCAGCCTCGAACGGGGGATGCGGGCTAAAGCGGCGCTCCGGGCTGACCGATACGGGGCCTGCGCGATGAGCGCAGATCTACCCTCTCCGCCCGCCCATATCCCCTGCGGGCAGCACCATCCTCTCCCGGTGGAAGCCCTCCGATTCGGAGGGCTTCTGCGTTTCCGAGCCCGGATCGACGTGGCGCGCTCGCCGCGACGCCCGCCCGGGCCCTCCCGGGCGACCGCGGAGCGGCCGGATCCACGGCGGCTATCCTCGCCCGCGTGCCGGGCGGCTCGCGCGCGTCCATCTCTTCCCCCGGGGCCTTCGGCCCTCGCCCCCCTGCTTGGACCGTAACGCGCGCGGGCGCGCGTGTCTGTGGCGAATCGTGCCGGCTTCGTGCCGGCACCGAGCCGGATCTCCGCGTGGCGTGAGGGACGTCGACCGCAAGGGGATGGCCGTGCTCTCGTCCGGGCACCTGGCCACCGACCTCGCCCAGGGCTCGCTGCCGGCGCTCCTGCCCTTCCTCGTGGACAAGTTCTCGCTCTCGTACACGCTGGCCGCCGGCCTCGTCCTCGCGGGGACGTTCGCGTCCTCGATCGTCCAGCCGGTCTTCGGCGTCTGGTCGGATGCTCGCGGCGCGCTCTGGATGCTGCCCGCCGGCGTGGCGGTGGCCGGCCTCGGTATGGCGGCCGCGTCGGTCGCGCCCGCGTACGGGCTCGTGGTGCTCTGCGTCCTCGTCTCGGGCTTCGGCGTCGCGGCGTACCACCCCGAAGGCTCGAAGTTCGCGAGCTACGTGAGCGGTCGCCGCCGCGCGAGCGGGATGTCGTTCTTCTCCGTCGGCGGCAACGTGGGCTTCGCCCTCGGGCCGCTGCTGACGTCGTTCGTCGTCGTCACGCTCGGCTTCGGCCTCGAGGGAGGGCTCCTGCTCGCGATCCCGGGGCTCGTGGCCGCGAGCGTGCTCTTCTCCTTCCGCGACTACCTGGGCGCGTTCGCGCCGAGCGCCGAGCACCACGCCGCCCGGCGGTCGGCGCCGAGCCGTCCGGGCGGGCTGGCGCTCCTCCTCGGCGTCGTCGGGCTCCGGTCGGTCGCCCACATGGGGCTCTTCACGTTCGTCCCGCTGTACGAGATCGCACGCGGGCACGGCGCCGCCTACGGGATCCGGCTGCTGTCCTTCTTCCTGCTGGCCGGAGCGGTCGGAACCCTCGCCGGAGGGCCGCTCGCGGACCGCTTCGGCCGCCGCACCGTGCTTCGCGCCAGCTTCGCCGTGTCGACGCCGCTGATCCTCGTGTACGCGCTGAACGACGGCCCGCTGGGGGTCGTCGCGCTGATCGTCTCGGGCGCGACCGTGATCGGGACGTTCGGGGTGTCGCTCGTCATGAGCCAGGAGTACATGCCTGCGCGCGTCGGCCTCGCGTCCGGGCTCTCGATCGGGATGGCGATCGGGCTCGGCGGCATCGCGGCGCTCTCGCTCGGCGCGATCGCGGACGCGATCGACCTCGAGGCGGCCGTCGTCGCGACGGCGCTCGGGCCGGCGCTCGCGTTCCTGCTCTCGCTCGTCCTACCGCCCGCGCCGCGCACCGTGCCGCTTCCGGCCGCCGCGGCGGCGCCGGTCTAGAACGAAAACGGCCCGGCGCTTCCGCCGAGCCGTTCTCGCCCCTTCTAAACCGATCCCGGCAGTCTAGGCCCGGATCGCATCCTGCGTCGCCTGTCGCTGTTCCTCGTGCACACCCTCGCCAAACTCCTCGACGATCTTCGCCGTGAAGGCCGGCAGGTCGTCCGGCTTCCGGCTCGTGACGAGGCCGCGGTCGACGACGCACTCCTCGTCGACCCACGTGCCGCCCGCGTTGCGGATGTCCGTCCGCAGCGAGGGCCACGACGTCAGCGTCCGCCCGCGCACGAGATCCGCCTCGACGAGCGTCCACGGCCCGTGGCAGATGACGCCGACCGGCTTGCCCTGCTCGAAGAAGGTCCGCACCCAGCGTACTGCGTCGTCGTTCATGCGCAGGAAGTCCGGGTTGGCCACTCCGCCCGGGAGGACGAGCCCGTCGTAGTCGGTCGGGTCCGCGTCGGATACGAGCTTGTCCACGGGGAACGTGTCGCCCTTGTCCATGTGGTTCATCCCCTGGATCTCACCAGCCTTGATCGAGAGCAGCTGCGGCTCTGCGCCGGCCTGCTCGACCGCCTTCCACGGCTCGGTCAGCTCGACCTGCTCGACTCCGTCCGTGGCGATGAATGCGATGCGCTTGCCCTGCAGCTCGTTCGCCATGGTTCTCCTTTCGTCGGTCTTCGGTTCGTGTACCTGCCCGAAGCTCGGATAAACGTGGGTGCGGGGCGTGGTTGAATGCCGCCGTGGACCTGGGGCTGGACGGGCGCACGTACGTGGTCGGAGGCGGCAGTCGCGGGCTCGGGCACGCGGTCGCGGAGGTGCTCGTGCGCGAGGGCGCGAGGGTGCTCCTGCTCGGCCGTGACGAGGACTCGCTGGCCGCTGCGGCGGCGGCGCTCGGCGGCCCGGCGGCCGCCTGCCCGGTCGACGTGACCTCGCCGGACGCCGGCGAGACGGTTGCGCGCGCGGTCGGCGAGGCGTTCGGCGGGTCGCTCGACGGGATCCTCGTAAACCACGGCGGGCCGCCGACGGGCCAGGCGCTCGCGCTCACCGAGGAGCAGTGGCGGCACGCGTTCGAGCTCTGCGTCGCGGGGCCGCTCCGGCTCCTCCGTTCGCTCGTCCCGCTGCTCGGCGACGGCGGCTCGATCGCGTTCGTGACCTCCTCGACCGTCCGCCAGCCGATGCCGGGCCTGGACAGCTCGAACGTGCTTCGGCCCGGGGTCGCCGGGCTGATCAAGACGCTCGCGCACCAGCTCGCGCCCCGGATCCGCGTGAACGGCGTCGCCCCGGGCCGCTTCGCAACCGAGCGGAGCGTCGCGCTCGCCGAGGAGCGCGCCGCCGCGGAGGGGATCACGGCCGACGAGCAGATGGCCGCGACCGCGACGACGATCCCGTTCGGCCGCTACGGGGAACCGCCCGAGTTCGGCCGGGTGGCGGCGTTCATCCTGTCCCCGGCCGCGTCCTACGTGACCGGGGCGAACGTCCAGGTGGACGGCGGCCTCGTGGTCGCGATCCCGTAGCCGGCGGCGAGCCCCGGGCGGCCGGCGTGGCCGTGTCCATGCTTGCAACAGACTGCAACGAGCGGAAGCTCGAACCCGCGCGAGTGCGCGGGCGGCCGGGTAGCGCCGCCTAGGCCTCGAGCTCGACGAGGAGGGCGCCGCCGGTGACGCGGTCGCCCTCCGCGACGTGCACGCGGAGGACGGTGGCGTCGAACGGCGACACGAGGGGCGTCTCCATCTTCATCGCCTCGATGACGAGGAGCGGCTGGCGCTGCTCCACGCGGTCGCCCTCGGCGGCGAGCACCCTGATGACCGTTCCGGGCATCGGCGCGACGACGGTGGACTCCCCGTGCGCGCCGTCCGACGCATGGGCGGCCTGCTCGACGACGGGCGGCGGCGCCGGGTCGGGCGGCTCACCGACGAGCCGCCAGGCCCCTCGCCAGACCGGCGGGACGCGCGGGGGGCGCGACAGCGGCGGGTGGTCGGCGAGGAACGCGGTCGTCGCCGCGCCGGCGCGCACGACGGGATGGCGCACGAGCCACCGCAGGAAGGCCAGGTTCGTCGTCACGCCGCGGACGCGGGTCTGCGCGAGGGCGTCCTCCAGACGGTCGAGCGCCTCGTCGCGCGTCTCGCCGCCCGCGACGAGCTTCGCGATCAGCGGGTCGTACGCGACCGGGACCTCGTCGCCGGCCTCGATCCCGGCGTCGACGCGGATCCCGTCCGGCAGCTCGAGCTCCACGACCTGGCCGGCCTGCGGCAGGAAGGTGCGCGGATCCTCGGCGTAGAGGCGGGCCTCGACCGCGTGGCCCTCAGGATCCCGGGACTCGAGCCCGAGCGGCTCGCCGGCCGCGATCCGCAGCTGCTGCTCGACCAGGTCGAGGCCGGTGACGAGCTCGGTCACGGGATGCTCCACCTGGATCCGGGCGTTCAGCTCGAGGAAGTAGAAGCGCCCGCCCTCGGCGAGGAGGAACTCCGCGGTGCCGGCACCCTCGTAGCGGAGCGCCCCGGCGAGCGCGACGGCGGCCGCGCCCATCTCCGCCCGGAGCGCGGCGTCGAGCGCAGGAGAGGGGCTCTCCTCGAGCACCTTCTGGTGGCGGCGCTGCACCGAGCAGTCGCGCTCGCCCAGGTGGATCGCGCCGCCGTGCGCGTCGGCGAGGAGCTGGATCTCGACGTGGCGGGGCCGGTCGACGTAGCGCTCGAGGAAGACCGTGTCGTCGCCGAAGCCGGCCTTCGCCTCGCGCCGCGCCGCCGCGAGCGCCTCGTCCAGCTCGGCGCGGTGGCGCACGACCCGCATGCCGCGGCCGCCGCCGCCCGCCGCGGCCTTGACGAGCAGCGGTAAGCCGACCTCGTCCGCGGAGCCGGTTGGAAGCGTCGGCACGCCGGCCTCGGCCGCGAGCCGCTTTGCCTCGAGCTTGTCGCCGGCCGCGCGGATCACGTCGGGGGGCGGCCCGACCCACGTGAGGCCCGCCGCGGTCACCGCCTCGGCGAGGGCCGGGCTCTCGGCGAGGAACCCGTAGCCGGGATGGACGGCGTCGGCGCCGGAGCGCTCGGCGGCCGCCACGATCCCGGCCGGGTCGAGGTAGGACGAGACGCGCTCGACCCGGTCGGCCACGCGCGTGTGGAGGGCGCCCTCGTCGTCCGGTGCGGCGATCGCGACCGTCTCCATGCCCAGACGTGCCGCGGTCCGGAAGACGCGCACGGCGATCTCGCCGCGGTTCGCGACGAGCAGGCGGGCGGGTGCGCGCCGGTCCGGCACGGGCGGAAGCTTAGGCTGGCGGCCGCTCGACGACCGCGCCGGGACGCCACGCGTAGAGCGCCTCGGGCGCGCCGTCCGGCGTGTTGCTCCCGTCGCCGAGCCCGGTCAGGCGGAACCCGTGGCGCTCGTAGAACCTCCGTGCGCCGACGTTTGCGTGGATGACCGTGAGCCGGAGCCCGTCCGAGTCGCGGACGAAGGCGCAGTGCTCCGCCTCGGTCCAGCGCTCCGGCAGGCCCGCCATCACGCCCAGGGCCCCGACGAAGGCGTCCTCGAGGGCGGTCGTGTCCTTCTCGTCCGCCGGCCGGATCACCATGGAGCGAGGGTACTCCGAAGGGGTTGGACGAACGACACTCGCCGTGGAAGGCTTCGGGCGTGGACGAGCAGGACATCCGGCTGCGGAACCTGACGTACGGGCTCTTCGTCCGGCTCGGCCGGGCGCCGACCGCGGCGGAGGTCGCGGGCGAGCTCGGCCGGTCGCGCGTCGAGGTGCTCGAGGCCTGGCGCCGGCTCCACGACGCACACGCGCTCGTGCTCGAGCAGGGCGGCGACTCGATCCGGATGGCGAACCCGTTCTCGGCCGTGCCGACCGCCTACCGCGTCGAGGCCGACGGCCGCTGGTGGTACGCGAACTGCGCGTGGGACGCCTTCGGCATCTGCGCCGCCCTCGGCGCCGACGGACGGGTCGAGTGCTCCTGCCCCGACTGCGGTGCGCCGGTCGCCGTCGAGGTCCGCGACGAGCGCGCGGACCAGGACGACCTCGTCTTCCACACGCTCGTCCCGGCCAGGCGCTGGTGGGACGACATCGTCTTCACCTGAAGCACGATGAATCTCTTCCGGTCGGGAGAGCACGTCGACTTCTGGCTGGGCGGCCGGCACCCGGGGGCGACGATCCCCGTCAGGAAGCTCAGCGAGCTCGCGTTTGCCTGGTGGTGCGACCGCGTCGAGCCGGACTGGCGCCCGCACACGCGGGAGCAGAACCAGGCCATCCTGGACGGCGTCGGCCTGACCGGCGACTTCTGGCGCCTCGCGTAGGGAACTTCCAGGGCGCGGGCACGGTCTGACCTCTCGTGAGGTGGACGTTCGTCGGGGTCCTCGGTGTCGCCGCCGTACTGGGGATCGCGGCCGGGTTCGAGTACGACGCGGCGAGCGACGTGACGGTCTATCGATCGGCGTGGAGCCTCCGGTACATCGCGGACGACGGCACATCGATCCGAATCGCCGTTGCGGAGGGCCGTGGTGGAGAGGATCGGTTCGACCATGCGGAATTCAGGGAGCTCGATGCGGCTCTCGAGGTCACGGTCTTCAACCGCGTTCCGACGCACGGGGACTGCACGGACGAGGGGAGGGTCGGACGCTACGACCTTCGCCTGCCGCGGCCGCTCGGCGACGACAGGATCGTCGCCGGCTGCTGGGAGGGGAGCAACGCGCCCGGCTGTTACCGCTTCCAGGAACGCTAGCGACGGATCACGCTTCGTAACAGACTGTTACTAGCTGGGACCCGCGCGTCTCCTTCCGAGGCGCCGGGGGTCGGGCCGGCACGTAACAGACTGTTACAAGGTGCCCCTATGGCGGTCCGGGGCGGTCGGTGTGACGCCGGCTCGGGAGCTGCAGGCACGGGACGCGGAAAGCCGCGGCTGCGTCAGGGGCGCGGCGCGAAGACGCCCCAGCCGCCCTCGGCCTCGCGCCTCTCGAGGAACGCACGGAGTCCCTCCTGGCCCTCGTCGCTCGTCCGCATCCTCGCCGCGATCCGGGGGAGGTCGTCGCGCGTCGGGGGCGACAGGACGAGGCGCTTCGCCTCGCGCGCGGCCGCCGCGCCCGACGTGAGCAGGTCGCCGACGAGCCGCTCGACCACCGCGTCCGGCTCGGCGCTCACCTCGTCGACGAGGCCGATCCGCAGAGCTGTCTCCGCGTCGAACCGCTCGCCGGTCGCGAAGAGCCGCCGGGCCTTCGCGCCGATCTTCGCGAGGACGAACGGCGAGATGACCGCGGGGACGATTCCGAGCTTCACCTCCGTGAAGCCGAAGACGGCGTCGGGCGCGGCCACGACGACGTCGCAGCAGGCGACGAGGCCCGAGCCGCCGCCGAGCACGTAACCGTGCGCGCGGCAGACGACCGGGGCCGGACATCCGTCGATCGCCTCGAGCATCGCGAGCAGGCGGCCGGCGTCCTCGACGTTCTCCTCGAAGGTCAGGTCGATCGAGGAGCGCTGCCACTCGACGTCGGCGCCCGCGCAGAACGCCGCGCCGTCGCCGGCGAGGACGACCGCCCGCGCGTCGCCGACGGCATCCGGCCCGAATGCGCCCGTCAGCTCGGCGATCAGCGCCGCGTCGAAGGCGTTCCGCCGCTCGGGGCGGGCCAGTGTCACCCGCACGACGGCGCCGTCCCGTTCGACCCGGAGCGCGCTCACCGGGCCGCGAGCTCGCCGCGCGCGAGGACGGCCGCGAGCGACTCGTCCAGGATGGACACGGCGAGGTCGATCTCGTCCTCGGTGATCGAGAGCGGGGGCGCCATGCGGAAGCAGTTCGCGCTCGAGCCCGCGCGGACGATGTTCATCGAGAGCCCGCGCTCGAGGCACTCGGCCGTCACGGCCGCGCCGAGCGCGTTGGCCGGCTCCCGGGACTCGCGGTCCTCGACGAGCTCGAGCCCGACGAGCAGCCCGCGTCCGCGGACGTCGCCGATCTGCTCGTGCCGCGCCTGCAGCTCGCGCAGCGCGGCCAGGAGGTAGTCGCCGCGCTCATGCGCCCGCTCGACGAGACCGTCCTCCTCGATCACGTCCAGGACGGCCAGGCCCGCCGCCGCCGGGAGCGGATCCGACACGTGTGAGGTGACGTGGAGGAACCCCTTGCCGACCGCGTCGTCCTCGATCGCCGCCGACGCCAGCGTCGCGGCCAGCGGCACGCCGCCGCCGAGCGTCTTGGATACGGCGAGGAGGTCGGGTGCGACGCCGTCGTGCTCGAAGCCGAACATCGTCCCGAGCCGGCCGAACCCCGTCTGGGCCTCGTCCATGACGAGGAGCATGCCCCGCTCGTCGCAGAGCTCCCGCATGCGGCGGAAGTAGCCGTCGGGCGGGACGATGATGCCCCCGGCCGAGAGCACCGGCTCGACGAGGACGGCGCAGAGGGAGCCGACCGACTGCTGGTCGACGAGGTCGAAGCCCGTCTCGAGGCAGGTGCAGTCGCAGGCCCCGTCGCAATGGCGGACCGGGCAGCGGTAGGCGTAGGGCGCCGGCAGGGCGAACGACCCGGGCAGGAGCGGCCCGAATCCCGCGTGCGCCATCGAGAAGTTGACGGAGGCGATGCCCGAGAGGAGCCCGTGGAAGGAGCGCGTCAGGCCGACGACCTCCCAGCGGCCGGTGACCATCTTCGCCAGCTTGAGCGCGACCTCGTTCGCCTCCGAGCCGGTGTTCAGGAGGATGACCCGGTCGAGCCCGGGGACGAGCCCCGCGAGCCGCTCGCCCAGCGCGAGCACCGGCTCCGAGAGCATCCACGAGTTCAGGTGGAGCACGGTCTCGACGCTCTTGCGGATCGCGGCGCCGATGCGCGGGTGGTTGTGGCCGAGCGTGGAGCAGATCTGGCCCGATGTGAAGTCGAGGATGCGCCGCCCGTCCGTCGTCTCGACCCAGGAGCCCTCGGCCCGGGCGACCGTGAACGGCGCGAAGCCGCCGGCGTAGCGGATGAGGAAACGCTCCCGCTCGTCGCGCATGCGCGGAGTCTAGGACGCCGGACGTTCTAGAGTTGCGCGATGCTCCGCGGAGCGCTCGCCGCAGCCGTGACCCCGCTCCGCGACGGCGGACGCGCGCTCGACGACGACGCGTTCGGGCCCTACGTCGGGTTCCTCGCCGAGGCCGGGCTGGACGGCGTGTTCGCGCTCGGGACGACCGGCGAGGGGATCCTCCTCGAGCCCGCCGAGCGCCGACGCGCCGCCGAGCTCTTCGTCGAGGCCGCGGCGGGCCGGCTCCCGGTCGTCGTCCACTGCGGTGCCCAGACGACGGACGAGACCGTCGCCCTCTGCGAGCACGCCGCCGCGCTCGGAGTCGACGGCGTCGCGGTCGTCGGGCCGCCGTACTTCGCCTGGGACGACCGCGCCCTCGCCGAGCATTTCCTCGCGGCCGCGACGGCCTGCGGGCCCGTGCCGTTCTTCCTCTACGAGTTCGCGGCGCGAAGCGGCTACGCGATCCCGCTCGACGTGGTCGCGCGTGTGCGCGAGGAGGCTCCGAACCTGGCCGGGCTCAAGGTGTCGGACCAGCCGTACGAGCGCGTCCGGCCCTACCTCCTGCCCGGCCTGACCGTCTTCGTCGGCGCGGAGGGTCTCGTCCCGGCCGGGATGGAGGCGGGCGCCGCCGGGAGCGTCTCCGGGCTCGCGTCCGTCTTCCCGGAGCCCGTCGTCGCAATGGTTCGGGCGCCGAGCGAGGAGACGGCCGCGCCCGTGCAGGCCTTGCGCAGGGGGCTCGAGCGGTTCCCCTTCGTGCCGGCGGCCAAGCGGGCGCTCGGCCGGCGGGGCGTTCCGGTCCGGGAGGAGCTCCGCGCGCCGTTCCTGCCGCTCGGGGCGGAGCAGGCGGCGGAGGTCGACCGTCTCGTGGACGAATGGCTCGCGTCGCGGTAGCCGGCGCGGGCGCGATCGGCGCCTCGGTCGCGTACCACCTCGCGCTCGCGGGCGCGCGCGACGTCGTGCTCTGCGACGCCGGCGAGGTGGCCGGAGGCGCGACGAGCAAGGGGATGGGCGGCGTCCGCCAGCAGTTCTCGACCGCGGCCGAGGTGCGGCTCGCGCAGGCCTCGATCGCCTTCTTCGAGTCGCTCGGGCCGCCCTACTTCCTGCAGGTGGGCTACCTGTTCCTCGCCACGACCGAGGAGGGACTCGCCGCCCTCGAGGAGCGGCGGGCGCTCCAGGCCGGGCTCGGCGTGCCGGCCGAGCGGGTTGACCCCTCGTACGTCCCCGGCCTCGCGACCGACGACGTCCTCGGGGCGGTGGTCTGCCGGACGGACGGCGTCGGCTCGCCGCCCGACGTGACGCGCGAGCTCGTGCGGCGCGCGGCGGAGCTCGGCGTCGACGTGCAGGAGGGGACCCGGGTGGAGGACGTGGAGGCGGACACGGTCGTGATCGCCTGCGGCGCCTGGTCGGCGGAGGTCGGCCGGGCGTTCGGGATCGACCTCCCCGTGCGGCCGCTCGTGCGCCAGCTCCTCCTGACCACGCCGATCGAGGGCCTGCCCGACGACTTGCCGATGACGATCGAGGCCGAGAGCGGCTTCCACTTCCGGCGTCGCGAGGACCGACTCGTGCTCGCGATGACCGACCCGCGGCCGCGCTGGGACGAGGATCCGTGGGTCGACGAGTCGCTCTTCGAGGATCGCCGCGCGCGGCTCGCGGCCCGGTACGGGCCCGCCGCGGACGCGTCGATCGAGGGAGGCTGGGCCGGGCTCTACGACATGACGCCCGACGCCCACCCGATCGTCGGGCAGGTCGCGGACGGCGTCTACGCGGCGTGCGGCTTCTCGGGCCACGGCTTCATGCAGTCGCCAGCGGTCGGGGCCGCCCTCGCCGAGGAGATCCTCGCGGGCGAGTCCTCGTTCGACCTCTCGCCGTACCGCCTCGACCGCTTCGCCGGCGGCGAGGTGTTCCCCGAGACGCTCGTCCTCTAGCCGCGACGCTTCGGTGACGCTTCCGTGCGCCTTTCGCCCGGGGTCTGACCCCGCAAGGTGTCTCGTCCCGCCTCGACCGCTTTGCAGGCGCAGAGGTCTCCCCGAGACGCTCGTCCTCGAGCCGCGCCGCTTCGGTGACGCTTCCGTGCGCCTTTTGCCCGGGGTCTGACCCCGCGGGGTCTCTGACCGCCTCGACCGCTTCGCCGGCGGCGAGTTCCTCCCCGAGACGCTCGTCTGTTGGTCGCCCGGCCCCTCGTTCGAGATCAAGCAGCCACGGACCGACGTCGATATTCGCTGCATGCCGCAGGAGTCTTCCCGGCCGCCTTGGTGGGGGGCGAAGGCACGCAGCCTGCTCGGGCAGCGTCTCCTGCTGGGCGTCACGGTCGTGGACGAGGGTGGCGACGTGGTCGCGCAGGCGCAGTTCCACGGGCGGCTCGTCGAGGCCGACGCGCGGGAGGGCTTCGCGCTCGAGCTCGCCGACGGGGCGCTAGCCTGGCTTCCGCCCGACCTGCGTGGGTTCGAGCGGGCCGCGCCCGGCGAGTACCGGCTCCGGTCGACCGGCGAGGTCGTCGTCGACCCCGACCTGCTCGCGAGCTGGACGGTGACGGCCGACCCCGACCGGCGCGAGGACGGCTGGTCCGGTCTAGTGCTCCGCCGGCTCGCCGAGGTCGACGAGCCCGCCTAGAACTCGAACGCGAGCCCGAGGCGCGAGAGCTCCTCGACGGCGAAGCGGCCCTCGACGGTCGCCTCGACGTCGAACTCCTCGCCGATGTCCGGGTCCTTGCCGATCAGCTCGCGGGCCCGGCCGGGGAGCTCCTGCTGGGCGGCCTCGCGTGACTCCCACACGTAGACGGCGCCCCAGCGCTCGGTCACCTCGTCCGAGATCCACGCCTTGAAGCGCAGCCCCTCGACCTCCGAGAACCGGTCGACCGACTCCTCGCGCAGGTAGCGCCGCAGCTCCGCGACCGTCGTCTGCGAGTCGGCGAGGTTCCAGAGGACGAGGCGGACGACCATCGCCGCCAGACTACTCGGCGCCGCTCAGGTACAACGTCCGTGTGCTCGAGATCGACCACGGGGACGCGCGGCGTCGGCGCGAGGAGTTCTTCCGCAGGAACCGCCGCCTGGCGGTCGCGCTCGGCGTCGTCCTCGGCGTCGTGCTCGTCCTCGGGTTCCGGCTCTTCCGGACGCAGCCGCACCGCGGCACGGGCCCGACGGCCTGGGTGGTGCCGGTGGCCGCGATCGCCGGGACGGTCATACTCGCCTCCCTGCCGCCCGAGTGGGAGCCGCTCGCCTGGGGCATCTTCAGCGGCGGCCTGCTCGCGATGATCGCGGGCATCCTCCAGGTGCGCCGCCGGCTCGTGCGGGACGACGAGCTATTCGTCCAGGCGGAGCGGGAGGCCGGGGAGGCCTAGCCCCACTCGGGCGGGACGTACGGCCCCTCGACGGGGGAGCCGAACACGACGTACTCGAGGCCGTCGGGCCCGGAGACGGGCACGCGGGTCGTCTCGGGATCGACGCGGACGAATGTTCCCGCGCGCAGCTCCACCTCGTCCCCGTCGACGCGCATGACGCCGGAGCCGGAAACGACGAAGTAGACCTCCTCCTGGCGAGACTCGACGTGGTCGTGCTCGCGTCCGACCGTGTCCGGAGGGAAGCGGAAGAAGTTGAAGCCGAAGGCGCGTCCGCCGAGCGCGCGGCGGGCCTTGCGCACCATGCCGCCCGGCCCCTCTCCCTCCAGCTCGTCCACGTGGACGACGCTGTACCCCCGCATGCGGCTCACATCCGGAAGACGCCGAAGGAGGTCTCGGGGATCGGCGCGTTCAGGCTGGCCGCGATCCCGAGCGCGAGCACGGTGCGGGTGTCGCGCGGGTCGATCACGCCGTCGTCCCAGAGGCGCGCCGTCGAGTGGTACGGGTTCCCCTCCCGCTCGTACTTGGCGCGGATCTCGTCCGGGTCGGCGGTGCCCACGGTCGTCAGAACGGTAGCCGCCTGCTCGCCGCCCATCACGGAGATGCGTGCGTTCGGCCACATCCAGAGCTGCCGCGGCGCGTAGGCCCGCCCGCACATCCCGTAGTTCCCGGCCCCGAAGGAGCCGCCGACGATCACCGTGAACTTCGGAACCTCGGCGGAGGCGACCGCCGTCACGAGCTTCGCGCCGTCCTTCGCGATCCCGCCGGCCTCGTACTCCTTGCCGACCATGAAGCCGGTGATGTTCTGGAGGAAGACGAGTGGCACGCGCCGCTTGCACGCGAGCTCGATGAAGTGCGCGCCCTTGAGCGCGCTCTCGGAGAAGAGGACGCCGTTGTTCGCGAGGATCCCGACCGGGAAGCCCTCGATGTGGCCGAAGCCGCAGACGAGCGTCTCGCCGTAGAGCGGCTTGAACTCGTGGAGGCGGGAGCCGTCGACGATCCGTGAGATCACCTCGCGAACGTCGTAGCCGATCCGGTAGTCCTCGGGGACGATGCCGAAGAGGTCCTCGGGATCGTGGAGCGGCTCTTCGGGCTGCTCGGGCTGCCACGGGAGCTGCGGCCGGCCGAGGCTCAGGTTGGCGACGATCTCGCGCCCGAGCGCGAGCGCGTGCTCGTCGTTTTGGGCGTAGTGGTCGGTGACGCCGGACACGCGGGAGTGCACGTCCGCGCCGCCGAGCTCCTCGGCGCTCACCTCCTCGCCGGTCGCCGCCTTCACGAGCGGCGGGCCCCCGAGGAAGATCGTGCCGTTCCCCTTGACGATCACGGACTCGTCGCTCATCGCCGGGACGTACGCGCCGCCGGCCGTGCACGAGCCCATGACGAGCGCGATCTGCGGGATCCCGGCCGCCGACATGCGGGCCTGGTTGAAGAAGATCCGGCCGAAGTGGTCGCGGTCGGGGAAGACCTCGTCCTGCAGGGGGAGGAACGCGCCGCCCGAGTCGACGAGGTAGAGGCACGGGAGGCGATTCTGCTCGGCCACCTCCTGCGCGCGGAGGTGCTTCTTCACCGTGAGCGGGTAGTACGTGCCGCCCTTGACCGTGGCGTCGTTGGCCACGATCACGCACTCGCGGCCCTCGACGACGCCGACTCCGGAGACGATCCCGGCCGCCGGCGCGTCCCCGTCGTAGAGGTCCCAGGCTGCGAGCGCGTTCAGCTCGAGGAACGAGGAGCCCGGGTCGAGCAGGCGGTCGACCCGCTCGCGCGCGAGGAGCTTGCCGCGGGCGCGGTGCTTCTCGATCGCCTTCGCCCCGCCGCCCTCGGCGACCTGCGCGTGGCGCCCGCGGAGCTCCTCGACGAGCGCCTCCATCCGGGCCCGGTTCTCCCCGAACGAGGGCGCGGAGCGGTCGACGCGGCTCTCGAGGATCATGGCGCCGTAACCCTACGCCGCCGGCGTGTCGTCGCCGCCGCCCGTCCGGCCTCACGTGAACTGTGCTCCCCCGGGGCCCTCGGCCCGTCGCCCCCGAATCTGACGCCGGCGGCGAATTGCGCGCGGAGGACAGACCGATCGGGTCGACTTCGTGCCGGCGGCGGCTTACGAAAACTTTCCGCGCCGCTGCAAGAAGGACAACACGGCGGTCGTAGCGTGACCGGGTCTTCGTCTCGAAAGGAGCCCCCCGTGCGACGAGCTCTACCGCTAGTGATCGCCCTGGTCTCGCTCTTCGTCCTCGTGCCGGTCGCGGCCGCGGCCTTGATCTACGGCACGGCCGGCGACGACACGCTCACCGGCACGGACAAGCGGGATCACATCTACGGCAAGGCCGGCAACGACTCGATCATCGGCAAGGCCGGAAGCGACTTCCTGCACGGAAACCGCGGAGACGACACGATCTCCGGCGACGAGGGCGTCGACTACCTGTTCGGCGGCCCCGGCGGGGACACGCTGAACGGCGGGGACAACGCCGACTGGATCTGGACCGGTGCAGGGATCGACATGGTGGACGCCGGCGCGGGCAACGACCACGTGTACGCGTCCGCCGACGACGGCGCCGCCGACGTCATCGACTGCGGACCCGGGCGCGACCGTGCGGTCCTCCGCACGGGCGACATCGCGACGAACTGCGAGCGCGTCCGTGTCCTCGCGGGCCACCGCCCGCCCGCGGGTGGCGGCGGAACGCAGAAGGGGACGCGGAACGACGACGTCCTGACCGGGACGCCCGGCCGCGACTTCCTGCTCGGCTTCCGCGGCAACGACACGCTGAACGGCCTCGGCGGGCCCGACTTCCTCTTCGGCGGCGGCGGCAACGACACGCTGAACGGGGACGACGGCAACGACCGCGGCTGGGGCGGTCCCGGCAACGACACCGTGAACGGCGGGGACGGCAACGACTGGCTCCACGCAGGCGAGGGCGTCGACTCCGTCAACGGCGGGGCCGGCGACGACCACCTCTTCGCCGCGGCCGACGACGGCCAGCACGACGCGCTCGACTGCGGCGACGGCACCGATCGGGCGCTCATCCGCCCGGGCGACACGGCCGTCAACTGCGAGCGCGTCCGCAGCGTTCCGACCTCCTAGGGCCCCTCGGCCCGCGGCGCTCGTCGCGCCGCAGCTCCCACCACCCGGAGCTGCGGCGCGGCGAGCCTACGTCGGGACCGCGTCCAGGGCCGCGCGCAGCGAGCCGACGAAGCGGCCGAGCGCGGCGGGGCCCTCCGCGTGGGCGATCTCGACCGCGCGGCTGCCGACCACGACGCCGTCGGCGAGCGCCGCGGCCTCGGCGGCGGCCTCGGGGCTCGAGATGCCGAACCCGGCGAGGAGCGGCGCGTCCGTGACGGACCGCGCCCGCTCGACGAGGTCCGGGAGCTGGGAGGAGACCGCGTCGCGCGACCCGGTCGTCCCGGTCAGCGAGACGAGGTAGAGCCAGCCGTCCGTCGCCTCGGCCGCGAGCCGGATCCGGTCGGTCGGGCTCGTCGGCGCGACGAGCTGGACGCGCGGGAGGTCCGGTCTCGCCTCGATCGGCAGGTCGGCGACGATCAGGCTCGTGGCGCCCGCCTCGCGCGCGTCCGCCAGGAAGCGCTCGTACCCGTAGGCCTCGAGGATCGAGGCGTACGTCATGGGCACGAGCGGGACGTCGACGCGGGTTCGAACCTCGCGCAGGCACTCGAGGCAGCGGGCCGTGCGCATGCCCTGCGCGAGCGCGCGCTCTCCGGCCAGGCGGATGACCGGCCCGTCCGCGAGCGGGTCCGAGAACGGAAATCCGAGCTCGAGCAGGTCGGCGCCCGCCGCGACGGCGGCCTCCGCCAGCTCCGGCGTCTCCGGGCCGGCCATCAGGTAGACGGAGAGGCGCTTCACGGCGACTCGTGCTCGAGCACGGTCGCGAGATCCTTGTCGCCGCGGCCGGAGAGCCCGACGAGCACGAGCTCCGCGTCCAGGTCGAGCGCCCGCGCGAGGGCGTGGGCCGGCTCGAGCGCGGGGATGATCCCCTCGCGGCGCGCGAGCAGGTGGAACGCCGCCAGGGCCTCCTCGTCGGTCGCGGCGCGGTACTCGGCCCGGCCCGTGTCCCGCAGGAACGCGTGCTCCGGGCCGACGCCGGGGTAGTCGAGCCCGGCGGAGATCGAGTGCGCGTCGGCGATCTGCCCGTCCTCGTCGGCGAGGAGCGAGGAGCGGGCGCCGTGCAGGACGCCGGCCCGCCCGCTGCCGAGGCTCGCGGCGCCGGCTGCCTCGACCCCGACGAGGCGCACCTCCGGGTCGTCGAGGAAGCCCGCGAAGAGCCCGATCGCGTTCGAGCCTCCGCCCACGCACGCGACGACGGCGTCCGGGAGGCGTCCTTCCTGCGCGAGCACCTGCTCTCGGGCCTCGCGGCCGATCACGGCCTGGAGCTCGCGGACGATCTCGGGGTACGGGTGCGGGCCGACGCACGAGCCGATCAGGTAGTGCGTCGTCTCGACGTTCGTGATCCAGTCGCGGATCGCCTCGCTCGTCGCCTCCTTGAGCGTCTTCGTGCCGAACTCGACCGGCCGCACCTCGGCGCCGAGCAGCCGCATGCGCTCGACATTGGGCGCCTGGCGGCGCATGTCCTCCGCGCCCATGTAGACGACGCACTCGAGCCCGAAGCGCGCGCAGACGGTCGCGGAGGCGACGCCGTGCTGGCCTGCGCCGGTCTCGGCGACGATCCGTCCCTTGCCGAGCCGCCGTGCGAGGAGCGCCTGGCCGACCGCGTTGTTGATCTTGTGCGCGCCCGTGTGATTCAGGTCCTCGCGCTTGAGCAGGATCCGCTTGTCCTCCGCGAGCCGCTCGGCTGCGTAGAGCGGCGTGGGCCGGCCGACGTACGAGGCGGCGAGCGCGTCGAGCTCGGCCCGGTAGGAGGGGTCGCTCTCCGCCTCCCGCCAGCCGCGCTCGAGCTCGTCGAGCGCGGGCACGAGGGTCTCCGGCACGTACCGCCCGCCGTAGACGCCGTAGAGCCCGTCCTTTGGGGCCACGCTCACCGTGGGCCAACCCCGGGGTCAGACCCCTTTACAACGGACCCACAGGCTCGCGCCCGAAGGCCGCTTGGGCTCGTTCGGTGGTGGAGGGACCGTTTCACCTTCCTGCGCCTTCCTCGCGTGGTTTGCGCGGGGTCTGACCCCTGGAGCCGGCCCGAGTGGGCGTGGCCGAGCGGGTCATCGGGCCGCCTCCACGAAGGCTCGCACCTTCGCGTGGTCCTTGATCCCCGGCTTGGCCTCCAGGCTCCGGCTCGCGTCGACGCACCAGGGGAGGACGGCCTCGATCGCGGCGGCGACGTTCTCGGGCCCGAGCCCACCGGCCAGCAGGATCCGTCCTTCGACCGCGGCCGCTCGCCGCCAGTGCGCCGCGTCCTCCTCGAGCCACGGGAGGTCGACGACGCGCGCGACCGCGCGGCGCTCGCGCAGGAGCACGCCGTCGCGGGTGCGGTGCCCGTTCTCGGCCGCGTAGAGCTGGAGGAGGTCGGTGCCCACGTCCTCGGCCTCGCCGACGAAGACGCCGACCGACAGCATCGTCTCCGGCACCGGCAGCGGGGCCTCGGCGCGGCGGGGGCTTTCGGCGAGGACGAACCCGGCCAGGTCGGCGCCGGCCTCGGCCGCAGCCGCCACGTCTTCCTCCCGCGTCAGCCCGCAGACCTTCACGAGCGGCCGGCGCAGCAGCTCCGCGAGCCGGGCCGCGGGATCGAGCGCGCGCATGAGCGCGGAACCCACGAGGATCGCGTCGGCGCCCGCGAGCTCGGCCGCGGCCGCCTGCGCGCGATTGGCGATCCCGCTCTCGGCGACGACGACCCGGTCGCGCGGCGCCCGCGCCACGAGAGCCAGCTGGGCCGCGCGGTCGATCGCGAACGTGGAGAGGTCCCGCGCGTTCAGTCCGACGATCTCGGCGTCGAGCGCGACCGCGCGGGCCAGCTCGGACGCGTCGTGGGCCTCGACCAGGAGGTCGAGCCCGATCCGCGCGGCCTCGTCGGCGAGCAGGCGCGCCCGGCGGTCGTCGACGTCCCGCAGCAGGAGGAGCGCGGCGTCGGCGCCGGCGGCGGCCATCTCCTGCAGGTGCTCCGGCTCGGTGAAGAATCCCTTCGCGAGAAGCGGCGTGTCGGTCGCAGCGCGGGCCGCGGCCAGATCGGCGACCGTGCCGCCGAAGCGCTCGTCGACGAGCACCGAGACGGCCGCCGCCCCCCGGGCGCCGAAGGACGAGGCCAGCGAGGCCGGGTCGGCGTCCGGACGCAGGTCGCCGGCCGAGGGCGAGCGGCGCTTCACCTCCGCGATCGCGGCGAGGCCGGGCTGCCGTAGCGCCTCGGCGAATCTCATGCCGCCTCCGGCGACGGCTCGGAGCCGGCCCGGGAGAACACGATCAGCGCCTCGAGCCGCATCGCCGCCGCGCCCGAGTCGACCGCCTCTCGGGCGATCGCATAGCCCTCCGGCAGGTCGGCGGCCCGCCCGGCCGCGGCGATCGCGCCCGCTGCGTTCAGGAGCACGGCCTCGCGCTTCGCCCCGGGGGCGCCGGAGAAGACCTCGCGGACGGTGGCCGCGTTCTCGGCCGGCGTCCCGCCCTCGAGCGCGCCCGGCGCGAACCGCGGCACGCCGAACTCGAGCGGGTCGATCTCCCGGATGGACACGTCCCCTTCGACCACCTCGGCGACGAGGTTCGGCCCCGCGGGCGAGAGCTCGTCGACCCCGCCGTAACCGTGGACGACGAAGGCGCGCCGCGCGCCGAGCTGGGCGAGCACGTCGGCGATCGTCGGGACGAGATGCGGCGAGTAGACGCCCACGACCTGCGCCCGCGCGCCCGCCGGGTTCGTGAGCGGACCGAGGACGTTGAAGACCGTCCGCGCGGCCAGCTCCCGCCTGACGGGCGCGGCGTGGCGCATCGCCGGGTGATGCGAAGGGGCGAAGAGGAACCCGAAGCCGAGCTCGTCGATCGACCGCTCGATCCGCTCCGGCGGCTGCTCCAGGTCGAAGCCGAGCGCCTCGAGCACGTCCGCCGAGCCGGACGCCGAGGAGACGGCGCGGTTGCCGTGCTTCGCGACGCCGGCGCCCGCGGCGGCCGCCACGAGAGCGGCCGCGGTCGAGATGTTGAACGTGCGCTGACCGTCGCCGCCCGTGCCGGCCGTGTCGACCAGGTCCTCGCGCTTGGGGTGGACCGAGAGCACGTGCTCGCGCATCGCCTCCGCGCACCCCGCGATCTCGTCGGGCGTCTCCCCCTTGAAGCGCAGGGCGACGAGGAGGCCTCCGATCTGGGCCGGCGTCGCCTCGCCGCGCATGACGCATCCCATCACCTCGCGCGCCTCGCCGCGCGTCAGGTTGCGCCCCTCGAGCAGCCGCGCGAGCGCCTCCTGCACGGTCATCGCGCGCCCTCCAGGAACCTGGCGAGCAGGTCGCGTCCCTGCGGGGTGAGCACGGACTCCGGGTGGAACTGGATCCCGTCGACCGGGTACTCGCGGTGCCGGACGCCCATCACCTCGCCGTCCTCCGTCCGCGCGGTGACCTCGAGCTCGTCGGGGACGCGGGTCGCCGCGAGCGAGTGGTAGCGGCCCGCCTCGAGCGGGTTCGGCAGGCCGGCGAAGAGCCCCTCGCCGCCGTGGCTCACGAGCGACGCCTTCCCGTGCACGAGCCGCTGCGCCTGACCGACCTCGCCGCCGAACGCCTCGACGATCGCCTGGTGGCCGAGGCAGACGCCGAGCGTCGGCGTGGTCGGCCCGAGCCGGCGGACGATCTCGAGCGTCGCGCCGGCGGCCTGCGGGCGCCCGGGGCCGGGCGAGATGACGAGGTGGCTCGGCGCGAGCCGCTTCGCCGAGTCCGCGTCGACCGCGTCGTTTCGGAGCACCGTCACCTCGGCTCCCAGCTCCTCCAGGAGGTGCGCGAGGTTATAGGTGAACGAGTCGTAGTTGTCGACGAGGAGCACCATGTCAGGCGCCCCGCTCGGCCAGGTCGATCGCCGCCTCGAGCGCGGCCAGCTTGTTCAGGCACTCCGTGTGCTCCGCGGCGGGGTCCGAGTCGGCGACGATCCCGGCGCCGGCCTGGAGCCGTGCGAGGCCGGGCGTCAGGACGACGGTCCGGATCGTGATGCACGTGTCGAGATCCCCGTTCGGGAGCGCGTAGCCGACCGCGCCCGCGTACGGCCCGCGCCGGTGGCCCTCGAGCTCGGAAATCAGCTGCATCGCCCGCACCTTCGGCGCGCCGGAGACGGTTCCCGCCGGGAAGCAGGCCCGCAGGAGGTCGAAGGCGTTCCGCCCGTCCGCGAGCTCGCCGGCCACCTCCGAGACGAGATGCGTGACGTGCGAGTAGCGCTCGGGCTCGAGCGACCGGACGACGCGCACGCTGCCCGCCTTGCAGACGCGCGAGAGGTCGTTGCGCCCGAGGTCGACGAGCATGACGTGCTCGGCCCGGTCCTTCTCGGAGGTGAGCAGGCGCTCGGCGTCGCCCTCGCCGGCCTCGGTCGTGCCGGCGATCGGGTTCAGGCTGGCGCGGCGCCCGACGAGCTTCACGAGCGTCTCCGGCGAGGAGCCGACGAGCGCCAGGTCCGGTCCGAGCTCGAGCAGGAAGAGGTAGGGCGACGGGTTCACCTGGCGGAGCGCACGGTAGAGCGCGACCGCGGAGACCGGCGTCGGCCGCTCGACGCGCTGGGAGAGGACGATCTGGAACGCCTCTCCGGCGGCGATCTCGCGCTTCGCCGCGGCCACCGACGCCTCGTACTCCTTCCGCGCCGGCGCACGCCGCGTCTCGCCCTGCGCCGCGCCGGTCGCATCGGGCGGCGGCGCGGCCGGCCAGTCGAGGAGCGTGGCGACGGCGTCCCGGTCGCCCGCCAGGACCTCCGCGGACGCGCGGGCGTGGTCGAAGCGGACGAGTGTCTCGGCGACCACGAAGCGGCTCCCGGGCAGCTCGGGGCCCGGGCCGGGGAGGGGGACGGTCGGCTCGAGCCGCGCCGCGTGGTCGTAGCCGAGGAACCCGACCACCGGCCGTCCGGCCCCCACCTCGGCCTCCGCCTCGTCGAACGACACGAGCCGAGAGCCGGCGCCGACGAGGCTGTGGCGGCCGAGGCGTCCCTTCTCGACGGACTCGAGCAGGAAGCTCGCCCTGCCGGTCGAGCGCAGGGCGAGGTAGGCCCCGAGGGGAGTGACGAGATCGGTCTGGATCGAGGTCGTGGTCGTCATCGTCATCGCATACGAAAAGACCCTCCGGGCGGAAGGTCTCGAGCGGGTCGGGCTGTTCGCGCCTGGATCAGCAGGCGACGCTCCCGCCCCGCTCGCACGGCCAAGCCCAGATCGCGGAGGGGAGGGAGGTCGTCATCGGTCGGAGCGTACGCCAGCGTCCCGGCCGAATCAAGCCGGCCTAGGAGACGTCCCGCCGGAGCGACACGGCGGCCGCCGCCGAGGCCAGCGCCGTCCAGCCGAGCGTTACGAGGGCTCCCTGCCGCGGCGAGAGGTCGTCCGTCCCGCCGTCCATGCCGCCGGTGATCGCGCCGGACGCCCGCGACGGCAGGTAGGGAGCGACGCCGCCCGCCCCGATCACCTCGAGCAGCGCGCCGACGAGGAACTCGAGGAGCAGGAACCAGACGAGGATCCCGACGACGGTCGCGACCTGGCTCCGCACGGCTCCGCCGATCGCGGCGCCGAACGCCCCGAGCAGCGCGCATGCGAGGAGCGCGCCGGCGAAGGCGTCCCGGACGATCGGCCCCGTGAGCTCCACGTCGACCCCCTTCGCGTCGAGCCAGGGCGCGGCGATCGCGAGCGTGAGCGCGCACGCGACGAGGCCGAACCCGACGCCCACGAGCGCGAACGCGAGCAGCTTCACGCCGAGGAGGCGCTCGCGGCGGGGCGTGACGAGGAGCGTCTGGCCGATCGTCCCGTGCCGGAACTCGTTCGTGAAGCCGACGGAGCCGAGCAGAAGGACGAAGAGCGTCGCGAGCCCGGGCGTCTCGAAGACGCCCCGCACCTCGTCGTCGCTCCAGACGCCCTCGTGCGCCGCGATCGTCCCGGCGACGCCGAGCGCGGTCACGCCCACGAGGAGCGCGACGTAGACCCAGAGCCCCCACGTCGTGCGGAGCTTGAGCCACTCGGCGCCGACGAGGCGGATCATCCGGGCGTCGCCTCGCCCTCGGCTCCGGTCAGCTCGAGCACGACCTCCTCGAGCGACGAGGACTCGGCGGCCAGCTCGTGCAGGACGATCCCGTTCGCGGCGGCGATCTCGCCGACCCGCTCAGGCGGCGCGGCGACCGCGAGCGCGTCGCCGGCCTCCGTCGCCTCGATGTTCGCGGCGGCGAGCAGCCCGAGCAGCCTGGCCGCGTCGGGCGAGCGCACGCGCGTCCCGGCGCCGGCGCGGGCGGTCAGCTCCTCGACGGGCGCGTGTGCGACGAGCCGGCCCCTGGCGATCACCGCGACGTCGTCGGCCGTCTGGGCGAGCTCGGCGAGGACGTGGCTCGAGACGAGCACCGTGCGCCCCTCGGACGCGAGCCCGCGGAGGAACGTGCGCAGCCAGCGGATCCCTTCGGGATCGAGGCCGTTCGCCGGTTCGTCGAGGACGAGGATCTCGGGATCGCCGAGCAGCGCCGCGGCCAGCCCGAGCCGCTGGCGCATCCCGAGCGAGTAGCCGCCGACCCGCCGGCGCGCCGCGTCGGCGAGGCCGACGAGGTCGAGCACCTCCTCGACCCGCGCCCGCGGGACCGCGGCCGCGGCGGCGACGGTGCGCAGGTGGTTCCGGCCGCTTCGGCCCGGGTGGAAAGTGGCGGTCTCGAGCACCGCCCCCACACGCCGGACCGGATCGTCAAGCTCGTGGTAGCGCCGGCCTGCGACGAGGGCCTCTCCCGAGGTCGGCGAGACCAGCCCGAGCAGCGAGCGGAGCGTGGTCGTCTTCCCGGCGCCGTTCGGCCCGACGAAGCCGGTGATCCGCCCGGGCAGGACGGAGAAGGACAGATCCTCGACCGCGACGACGCGCCGGAAGCGCTTGGTCAGGCGGCGGATCTCGATCAGCGGCGCGGCCACGGGCCGGGCCAACCTACCCCACGCGCAGGCGGGTCTCGCCGTCCGGCGAGGGCGGCCATACTGCCTGCGTGGAGCAGCCGCCGAGCTGGGGACCCGGGCCGGCGACGGGGGGAAGGACGCCGCCGCATCCGGTTCGGCTTCGGGTCGCGGACGACCGGCGCAGGTCCCGCCTCACCGTCGCCTTCCGGCTGCTGCTCGCGATCCCGCATCTCATCTGGGTCGTCTTCTGGTCGCTCGGCGCGTTCCTCGCCGCGCTGGCCGGATGGTTCGCCGCGCTCGCGACCGGCCGACTCCCGGGGGCGCTCCACCGCTTCCTCGCCGCCTACGTCCGCTACGTGACGCACCTCTACGCGTACCTCTACCTCGCTGCCAACCCGTACCCGGGCTTCGCCGGCGACCCCGGGTACCCGGTCGACCTCGAGATCGACGGCCCCGAGCGTCAGAGCCGCTGGAAGACCGCCTTCCGCCTCGTCATCGCGATCCCGGCCCTGCTCGTCATGTCGGCCCTCGTGGGCTGGCCGTCCGCGAGCGGCGGATCCTCCCAGCAAGGGCAGGACGGCGAGTGGACGAGCGGCGGGACCGCGGCCGGCGTCGCGGTGCTGGTCGCCGTGCTGGGCTGGTTCGCGAGCCTCGTCCGCGGGAGCATGCCGCCGGGCTTCCGCGACCTCGTCGCCTACGCGCTCCGCTACGGGGCCCAGACGAGCGCCTACGTCCTGCTGCTCACCGACCGCTACCCCTCGACCGACCCGTTCGAGCCGCCCCCTCCGCAGCCCACCCCGTCTCGGCCGATCCGGATCGTCATCGAGGACGACGAGGGCCGCCGCTCGCGCCTCACCGTCCTCTTCCGGCTGCCGCTCGCCTTCCCGCACCTCGTCTGGCTCGCGCTCTGGACGGTCGTCGCCGTCCTCGCCGCGTTCGTCAACTGGCTGGCGACGCTCGTCACGGGCCGCTCCCCTTCGGCGCTTCACCGGTTCCTCACGCGCTACCTGCGCTACGGCGTGCACGTCTACGCGTTCCTCACGCTCGCGGCCAACCCGTTCCCCGGGTTCACCGGCGAGCCCTTCCGCTACCCGGTCGATCTCGAGGTCGACGGTCCCGACCCCCAGAACCGCTGGGTTACGGGGTTCCGCTGGATCCTCGACGTCCCGGCGTGGCTCGTCTCGTTCGCGTTCACCGGGCTCCTGTTCGCGGTCGCGTTGCTCGGCTGGTTCGCGTCCCTCGCCACGGGCCGCATGCCGGTCGGATTCCGCAACGCGGCCGCCTACGTGATCCGCTACTGGGCCCAGACGAGCGGGTACGGCTTCCTCGTCCTGACCGACCGCTACCCCTACAGCGGGCCGTCCGAGCGCCGGGTCGAGCCCGAGCCGGCCGAGCTCCCGCCCGGCGCGCCCGAGCCCGGCACGCGCCTTGCGCCGGCCTAGCGCAGGCGGGCTCGTCGCCCTCGTCGTCCTGCTGGCGGCCGCGGCGGCCTGGGTCGTCGTGGCGCTCCTCCTCTGGCGGACCCGCGTGCCGTCCGACCTGACGCTCCCCCACCTGGACGAGCGCGACTACTTCACGGCCGCGGAGCTCCGCGACGCCCACGAGTACGAGCGCGTCGTGCGCCTGCTCCTGCTCGGGTCGCTCGCGACGACGCTCGTCGTGCTCGCCCTCTACGCCTGGCGCGGCGCGCGCTTCCTGCGCGAGTCGGCCGCCGGCCCGATCGGCTCGGGGATGCTGCTCGCGATGCTCGGCCTGGCGCTCGTCTGGCTGAGCCTGCTCCCGTTTGGCCTCCTCGAGCTCTGGTGGCAGCGCCGCCACGGCCTGAGCGAGGCCGGCTACGGCGACCTCGTGGTCGGGGGCTGGCTCGCCCTCGGCGGCGAGTTCGTCGGCCTCTCGCTCGCCATCCTGATCGTGATGGGGTTCGCGCGCCTCCTGCCTCGCTTCTGGTGGATCCCCGGCGCGGCGGTCTTCGTCGGCATCTCCGCGCTCGGCGCGTTCGTCTACCCGTACCTCGGCGCCGGCGACCGGCTCGAGGATCCCACGCTCCTCGCCGCGGCCGACCGCCTCGAGCGCGAGGACCGGCTGCCGGACATCCGGATCGACGTCGCGACCGTCTCGACCGAGACGACCGCGCCGAACGCGGAGGCGGCCGGGATGGGTCCGAGCCGGCGGATCATCCTCTGGGACACGATCCTCGACGGTCGCTTCGCGGACGACCAGGTGGTCGTCGTGATCGCGCACGAGCTCGGCCACCACGCGAGCGAGCACATCCCGAAGGGGGTCGCGTGGTATGCCCTGTTCGCGTTCCCCGGCGCGTGGCTGATCGCGCGGACGACCCGCAGGCGGGGCGGCATGCGCGAGCCGGCCGCGGTTCCCCTGGCGCTGCTCGTGTTCGTCGGCCTCCAGATCGTCGCGCTGCCGGCGTTCACGGCGATCGGCCGGCACATGGAGGCGGAGGCCGACTGGGTCGCGCTCGAGACGACCGACGATCCCGACGCCGCCCGCGAGCTCTTCGAGGGCTTCTCCACGTCGCTCCTCGCCGAGCCCGATCCGCCCGCCTGGACGAAGGCGTTCGTCGAGACGCACCCGACCATCCTCGAGCGGATCGCCATGGTCGAGGCGTGGGAGGCACGCCGCGATCGGTAGCCCCGCAGGGCGCTGGTAGCCTCCGGGCCGTGTCTCGCTCGGTGATCGTTTCCGCGGTCCGAACACCGTTCGGCAAGCTCGGCGGCGGGCTCGCGAAGCTCGAGGCGACGGAGCTCGGCGCCCACGCCGTCCGGGCGTCGCTCGAGCGCGTGGGCCTCGAGCCCGGTGAGGTCGAGTACGTGGTCCTTGGCCAGGTGCTGCAGGCCGGCGTCGGCCAGGCTCCCGCGCGTCAGGCGGCCGTCGGGGCCGGTCTTCCGGTCGAGACGCCGGCGGACACGATCAACAAGGTCTGCGCCTCGTCGATCCGGGCGGTCGAGATCGCCGACCAGATGATCCGCGCCGGCGACCACGAGGTCGTCGTCGCCGGCGGGATGGAGTCGATGTCGAACGCGCCGTACCTCCTGAAGGGCGCGCGCTTCGGCTACCGACTCGGCGACGCCGTCGTGATCGACTCGATGGTGCACGACGGGCTGACGTCGACGTTCGACAAGCGCCACATGGTGCAGCAGGCGTCATTCGTCGCCCGCGAGCTCGGCATCTCCCGCGAGGACCAGGACGAGTGGGCGCTGCGCTCCCACGAGCGCGCGGTGAATGCGATCGACCACGGGCTCTTCGAGGAGGAGATCGTCCCGGTCGGCGGCCTCTCGATCGACGAGGGGCCGCGGCGCGACACGTCACTCGAGAAGCTCGCGTCCCTGAAGCCCGTGTTCGATCCCGAGGGGACGACCACGGCCGGGAACGCGCCCGGCGTGAACGACGGCGCCGGGGCGCTCGTCGTCACGAGCGAGGAGTTCGCGCAGCGGCGGGGGCTCGAGCCGCTTGCACGCATCCTCTCGTCGGCGTACGTGGCGGACGACTTCGCGTACCTCGCGCGCACGCCGGCGAAGGCCGGCGCCCGCGCGCTCGAGAAGGCCGGCAAGGGAATCGACGAGGTCGAGCGGGTCGAGCTGAACGAGGCGTTCTCGTCCGTCGTCCTCAACTCGACCGCGATGCTCGGCGCAGACCCCGAGCGCGTGAACGTGAACGGCGGCGCGGTCGCGCTCGGCCACCCGATCGGGGCGTCCGGCGCCCGGATCCTCTCGACGATGATCTACGAGCTGCGCCGGAACGGCGGCGGGCTCGGCCTCGCGGCCATCTGCTCCGGCGGCGGCCAGGGCGACGCGCTCCTGATCGAGGTCTAGCCCGTGGCGGGGCTCGTGCTCCGCGGCGAGCGCGTCGTGCTGCGTCCCCTCCGTCCCGAGGAGTTCGACGCGGTGCGAGCGGCCCAGGACGGCCCGTCATACGGCGGCGGCCCTCCCGACGCCGCCTCCGACGAGCGCCTGCGGGCGCGTATCGCCCGCTCGGGCCGCGACGAGGACGGGTGGCTCGACCTCGCGATCGAGGTGGACGGCCGGCTCGTCGGCGACATCGGCGCACGCCACCCGTACGGCGCGGTCCCGCCCGGCGTCTACGAGCTCGGGGTCTCGATCTTCGCCGAGGCCGACCGCGGGCGGGGCGTCGGTCGCGAGGCGGTCGAGCTTCTCACCGACCACCTCTTCGCCGACGGCGCCGAGCGCGTCCAGGCGACGACACCGGTCGCCAACGCGGCGATGCGCGGTGTGCTGCGCCGGCTCGGCTTCGCGGAGGAGGGCGTCCTTCGTGCGTTCCTGCCCGACCGATCCGGCGGCCGTCTCGACGCCGTCATGTGCGCCGTCACCCGGGACGCCTGGCGCTCTAGAGTCACGCCGTGACCTTCGAGCGCGTCCTCGTCGTCGGCGCCGGCCAGATGGGCGGCGGGATCGCGCAGACCTTCGCCGCCTCCGGCCGTCACGTGCTGCTGCACGACCCGTTCCCGGGCGCGACCGACAAGGCGCTCGCCACGATGGAGAAGAGCCTCGCGCGGCTGGCCGAGAAGGGCGCGGACGTCCATCCGGCCGCGGTGCTCGAGCGGATCGAGCCGGCCGAGGACCTGGCCCCGGCCGACCTGATGGTCGAGGCTGTCGTCGAGGACGCGGACACGAAGAAGGACATCTTCCGCCGGGCCGACGCCGCCCTTCCGCCGGAGGCGATTCTCGCCTCGAACACGTCCTCGATCCGGATCGCCTCCCTCGCCGCCGAGACGGGCCGCCCCGACCGCGTGATCGGCATGCACTTCTTCAACCCCGTGCCCGTGATGACGCTCGTCGAGGTCGTCCGCCATCCGGGCACGTCCGACGAGACCGCCGCCGCGGTGGTCGCGCTGGCGGAGGAGCTCGGCAAGACGCCGGCGCAGGCGAACGACTTCCCCGGCTTCGTCTCGAACCGGATCCTCATGCCGTTCGTCAACGAGGCGGTCTGGGCGCTCCATGACGGCGTGGCCGAGCCGGAGGCGATCGACACGATCGCGCGGCTCGGCTTCAACCACCCGATGGGGCCGCTCGCGCTCGCCGACCTGATCGGGCTCGACACGTGTGTGGCGATCCTCGAGGTGCTCCGCGACGGCCTCGGCGACGACCGCTACGAACCGTGCCCGCTTCTCCGAGCACACGTCGCCGCGGGTCGTCTCGGGCGGAAGTCGGGTGTAGGTTTCTACACGTACTGAGACGCTGGCGCCGATTCGGCCCGACGAAAGCTTGATCCCGGGCCTAAAGGCCCTTTACAACCGGCCGATAGGTACCTAGTCAGGGCCCCACGAGAAGGGGAGGAGGGGACGCCAGGGTGAGGCTCTTGCTCGTTGACGACGACGCGGGACTGAGGGCGCTCGTCAGGACGACCTTCGAGGCCGTCGAGGTCGAGGTCGAGGAGGCAGAGCACGTCGCCGGCGCCCGCCGCGCAGTCGACGTGAGCGCGCCCGATGCGATCGTGCTCGACGTGACCATGCCCGGCGTCAGCGGCCTCGACTTCTGTCGCGAGCTCAAGGCCGACCTCACGACTGCGACCATCCCCGTCGTCCTGCTGACAGGCAGCGAGACCGGCACCCGGGCCGGCGCCCAGGCGGCCGGCTGCGACGCGTACCTGCGCAAGCCGTTCAGCCCCCTCGAGCTCCTCGCCGTCGTCGAGCGCCTCGCGGGCGGCCTGCACGGGACGCCCTTCCGCGCCTCGAAGAGGACCGAGCCGGAGGAGCAGCTCTTCCTCTACGCCCGCGACCTGCGGCACATCCTCGAGATCGAGCGCGGCCAGCGCCTCCTCCTCCAGAAGGCCTACCAGGAGACGGTCTCGGCGCTCGCGAGCGCGCTCGAGACGAAGGACACGGGCACGCGGGCGCACTCCCAGCGCGTGCAGCGGTACGCGATCGAGCTCGCGCGCCTCGTCGCGCCCGAGCTGGCCGACGAGCAGAGCGCGCAGTACGGGTTCCTGCTCCACGACGTGGGCAAGATCGGGATCCCCGACCAGATCCTCCAGAAGCCGAAGCCGCTGACCGAGGCCGAGGAGCGGCTCATGCAGACGCACACCGTGCTCGGCGAGCAGATGCTCGGAGGCGTCGCGTTCCTGCGGGGCGCGGGCCTCGAGGTCGTCCGTCACCACCATGAGCGCTGGGACGGCGCCGGCTACCCGGACGGCCTCCGCGGCGAGGAGATCCCGCTCGGGGCACGGATCTTCGCCGTTGCGGACTCGCTCGACGCGATCACGAGCACCCGTCCGTACCGGAGGGCCCGCTCGTGGGATTACGCGCGCTCCGACATCTTCGACGAGGCCGGGCGCCAGTTCGACCCGGAGATCGTGCAGGCGTTCCGCGAGGCCGAACCCCGCCTCCGCGCGATCTCGGTCGAGTTCGCCGCCGCGTGACCGCCCGGCTCGCGCGGGTCTAGCGACCCCCGCGGCCTGCCGCCGGCCCGGCGCGGCCCGAGGGGGCGCGCGGCCGCCCTACAATCGCCGCATGGACTTCGAGCTGAGCCCGGAGCAGCGCGAGATCCAGGCGGTGGCGCGCGAGTTCGCCGACGCCGAGATCGCGCCGCACGCGGGCGCGTGGGACCGCGAGCATCGCTTCCCGCACGAGCTCGTGCCGAAGCTTGCCGAGCTCGGCTTCATGGGCGTCTGCGTGCCCGAGGAGCTGGGCGGGGCGGGCACGGACTTCCTCTCCTACATGCTCGTCCTCGAGGAGATCTCGCGCGCGGACGCGGGGATCGGCGTCACGGTTGCGGTGCACACGAGCGCGGCGACGCTGCCGATCGCCGCCTGGGGCACCGACGAGCAGCGCGAGACCCTCGTCCCCCCGATGGCGCGCGGGGAGAAGATCGGGGCGTTCGCGCTGACGGAGTCGGGCGCCGGCTCCGACGCGCGCTCGCTCCAGACCCGGGCGGAGCCCGCCGGCGGAGGCTGGCGGCTGAACGGGGCGAAGCAGTGGATCACGAACGGCTCGTTCGGCGGGACGGCGCTCGTCTTCGCGCGCGGCGAGGCCGGCATCTCGTGCTTCCTCGTGGACGGCGAGGCGGAGGGGCTCGGGGTCGCGAAGGAGCACGCGAAGCTCGGCCTCCACTCGAGCTCGACCGTCGACCTCGTCCTCGAGGACGTGGCCGTTTCCGGTGACCTGCTCCTCGGGGAGGAGGGGAAGGGGTTCCAGATCGCGATGGCGACGCTCGACGGCGGCCGCATCGGGATCGCGGCGCAGGCGCTGGGGATCGCGCAGGCCGCCTACGACGCGGCCCGCGCGTACGCGCTCGAGCGGCACCAGTTCGGCCGGCCGATCGCGGAGTTCGGCGCGATCCAGGAGAAGCTCGCCGACCTGGCGACGGAGCTCGACGCGGCGCGGCTGCTCGTCTACCGGGCCGCGTGGCTGCGCGACCGGGGCGAGCCGCACGGCGAGGCCGGCGCGAAGGCGAAGCTCTTCGCCTCGTCGCTTGCGCGCCGCGGAACCGGCGAGGCGATCCAGATCCTCGGCGGGTACGGGTTCACGACCGAGTTCCCGGTCGAGCGCTACTTCCGCGACGCGAAGATCACGGAGATCTACGAGGGCACGAGCGAGATCCAGCGCCTCGTGATCGCGCGCTCGGTGCTCGGCCTGGCCGAGCGGCCCGAGCGGACGCCCACGCCCGCATGAGGTCTCGCGACGAGCCCGTTCGGCTCGACCGGATCTACACGCGCGGTGGGGACGGCGGGGAGACGAGCCTCGGAAGCGGCGAGCGCGTGCCGAAGGACGACCCGCGCATCGAGGCGTGCGGGGACGTCGACGAGCTGAACGCCGTGCTGGGGGTCGCCCTCGCGCGCGGCGCGCCGCCGGATCCGCTCGAGCGGGTGCAGAACGACCTCTTCGACCTCGGGGCGGATCTGTCCGTGCCGCTCTCGGACACGAAGCGCGAGCGCCTCCGCGTGACGGCCGAGCAGGTCGCGTGGCTCGAAGGCCTCTGCGACGAGGCGAACGCCGACCTGCCGCCGCTTCGCTCCTTCATCCTCCCGGGCGGGAGCGAGACCGCCGCCCTGCTCCACCTTGCGCGCACCGTCTGCCGGCGCGCCGAGCGGCGCGTGGTCGCCCTGGCCGTCCGCGAGGAGGTCAACCCGGAGGTCCGTGCCTACCTGAACCGCCTGTCGGATCTCCTCTTCATCCTCGCCCGCGCCGGGAACGCGGAGACGGGGGCGGAGGAGCCGCTCTGGAAGCCCGGCGGGCCCGGCCGCGACGCCTGAACGAGGGCGGGATTTCCACCGTAACCGTCGGCGGCGCGCGCCTTCGTGCCTGCGTCGGGCCGATTCGGCGTGGGCACCGACCCATGCGGCGCCGGTCGGCGGCGCCGGCGACGTCCGTCCGTTCGGGTCCACGGCCCCCTCGGGGGGAGCGGGGCCCCAACACGAACGGTAGCCGGAAGGTGTGCCCTGTCCGTCGCCGAACGTGACGGAACGGTGAACGCTTCGCGCCCACTTCGTCGCAAGCGTCGCGGCCGCCGCCTCGTGCGGTAGAAGCACGCCGGCGTGGAGCCCGTCGACCTCGTGATCGCCGCGGCCGGCTCGTTCGCGGCTGCGCTGCTCGGCTCGGCGGTCGGGCTCGTGCTCGGCAGCCTCCGGCTGCCCGCCGTCCTGCTCGCCTCGGGGAACCCCGCTTCGGCGGCGGGGACGAACATCGCGGTGAGCGCGGTCTCGGCGCTCGTGGGCGGGATCGAGCACGCCCGCGCCGGACGCGTCGACTGGCGGATCGTCGCCTGGATGGCGCCTCCGTCGGTGGTCGCGGCCTTCGTCGGTGGCGTCTTCTCCGGCGTCGTTCCCGAGGCGGCGCTGCTCGGGCTCATAGCCGCGGTCCTCGTCTACAGCGGGCTCGACCTCCTCGTCGGGCTCGCGCCGGCGCCGGAGCGGCCGCGCGAGCCCCGCACGGTCGCGGTCGTCTCCGGCACGGCGATCGGCCTGCTCGGCGGGGCGGTCGGGCTCATCCTCGGGACGCTGCGGCTGCCGGCGCTCCTGAAGGGGATCGGCATGACGCCGCACCGGGCGGTCGGCACGAATCTCGTCGTCGGGTTCTTCCTCGGGGTGTCGGGCTTCGCCGGCCACCTCGTCCGCGGGGAGGTCGAGTGGGCCCTGCTCGGCGTCTCCGTCGCAGCGGCCATCCCGGGGTCGCTCCTGGGCGCGCGGCTCACCGGCCGTCTCTCGGAGCGGGCGCTTCGCCGGGCGATCGGCGTTGCGCTTCTCGCAGTCGGCGCCGTGATCGCGGTCGCGGCAGCCGGGTAGCCCGAACGCGCTCCGTAGAATGCGACGCATGGCGACGGCGGAAGAGCGCGCGGCTGCGGAAAACGCAACCGACGCCTGGCGCGAGGAGCTCTACGAGTCGAAGCCGGAGCGCGACGCGCTCTTCACGACCATGTCCGGCCTCGAGCTCGAGCCGCTCGCGACGCCGGACACGGTCGCGGTCGACTACGACCGCGACCTCGGCTATCCGGGCGTCTATCCGTACACGCGCGGCGTGTACCCGTCGATGTACCGCGGCCGCCTCTGGACGATGCGGCAGTTCGCGGGCTTCGGCACCGCGGAGGAGACGAACGAGCGCTTCCGCTACCTGCTCGAGCACGGCCAGACCGGGCTCTCGACCGCCTTCGACATGCCGACGCTCATGGGCTACGACTCGGATCACCCGAAGTCGCTCGGCGAGGTCGGCCGCGAGGGTGTCGCGATCGACTCGCTCGAGGACATGGAGCTCCTCTTCGCCGGCATCCCGCTCGACGAGGTCTCGACCTCGATGACGATCAACGCGCCCGCCGCGATGCTGCTCGCGTTCTACCTCTGCGTCGGCGAGGAGCAGGGCGTCCCGGCCGACAAGCTCCGCGGGACGATCCAGACGGACATCCTCAAGGAGTACATCGCGCAGAAGGAGTGGATCTTCCCGCCGGAGCCGTCCATGCGGCTGTGCGTGGACATGATCGAGCACTGCGCGAAGGAGGTGCCGCTCTGGCACCCGGTCTCCATCTCCGGCTACCACATCCGCGAGGCCGGCTCGACCGCGGCGCAGGAGCTCGCCTTCACGCTCGCGGACGGGTTCGCGTACGTCGAGGCGGCGATGGAGCGCGGGCTCGACGTCGACGACTTCGCGCCGCGGCTCTCGTTCTTCTTCAACGCGCACATCGACTTCTTCGAGGAGATCGCCAAGTACCGCGCCGCGCGGCGGATCTGGGCGAAGGAGCTGCGAGAGCGCTACGGCGCGAAGAACCCGCGCTCGTGGCTCATGCGCTTCCACACGCAGACCGCCGGCGTGTCGCTGACGGCGCAGCAGCCGGAGGTGAACATCGTCCGCACCGCGCTCGAGGCGCTCGCGGCCGTGCTCGGGGGCACGCAGTCGCTCCACACGAACTCCTTCGACGAGGCGCTCGCGCTCCCGACCGAGCACGCGGCGAAGCTCGCGCTCCGGACGCAGCAGGTGATCGCCCACGAGACGGGCGTCGCCTCGACGATCGACCCGCTCGGCGGCTCGTACTTCGTCGAGGGCCTGACCAACCGACTCGAGGCGGAGGCGTACGACTACTTCGACCGGATCCGCAAGCTCGGCGGCGTCGTCCCGGCGATCAAGGAGAACTTCTTCCAGCGGGAGATCGCGGAGGCGTCGTTCCGCTTCCAGAACGAGGTCGAGCGGGGCGAGCGCGTGATCGTCGGCGTGAACCGCTACGAGGATCCGGACGAGAAGCAGATCGAGATCCTCTCGATCGACGCGGCCCTCGAGCAGAAGCAGATCGACCGCGTGCAGTCGCTCCGGGCGCGGCGCGACTCGGCCGCGGTCGAGGCGGCGCTCGCGCGCCTCCGGGCCGACGCCGCCCACGAGGACACGAACCTCATGCCGGCGATCGTCGACGCCTCGCGCGCGTACGTGACGATGGGCGAGATGTGCGACGCCCTCCGCGACGTGTGGGGCACCTGGCGCGAGACGCCGGTCTTCTAGGCCGCGAGCCGCAGGCCCCGCCGCCCGCCTCCCCCGTCGGGGGGATTCCGGGCGCCCCCCGTTCGGCCGACCCAAGGTGGGAACGCTCGCGCCCTCACACATGCTGGCAAATCCGGAGAACGAATCCACCATGGAGCAGTCCAACGGCACTCGTTGGGAGCGGCCCGACGCTCCGCTCGGCACCCTGGTCTACCGGGCCGGGCTCCTGAGCAAGGAGAAGCTCGAGGCTGCCCTCGAGGAGGGCCAGCGCTCCGGCCGTCGGCTCGGTGAGATCCTGCTCCAGAAGGGCTGGATCGACGAGAAGGACCTCGCCCGGCTCCTTGCCGGCCAGAAGGGGCTCCAGTTCGTGAGCCTCAAGGGCCGCGGGTACGAGCGGGAGACGGCGAAGCTCCTTCCCGAACGGGTGTGCCGCTACCACAACGCCCTGCCCGTCGAGGCGTCCGGCGAGCGGATCCTCGTCGCGATCGCCGACCCGACCGACGAGGGGGCGCTCGCCGAGATCCGGGACGAGCTGGGCCGCCCGATCGAGCTCGTGGTCGCGACCGCGAGCGAGATCCGCGGCGCCCTCGACGAGATCTTCGGAACCGGAGCCGCGCCCGCGCCGGTCGAATCGGCGCCGAGCGTCTCGGCGATCACGCCGGTCGGCGAGCTCGGCCTCCGGATCGCCGCGTCCCCGCCCGTCTCCGAACCCGAGGTCGAGCCGGAGCCCCCCGCCGCAGCGCCCGAGCCCGCGCCCGAGCCGGAGCCCGTCGCCGCCGCCGAGCCCGTGGTCGAAGAGCCGTCCGTCGCGCCCGAGCCCGAGCCGGAACTCGCGCCCGCGGTGCCCGCCGAGCCCCAGCCGGCCGTGGCCGCCCTTTCTGATCCGGCGCCCGAGCCCGCCCCGGAGCCGCGCATCGCCGCGCTGCCCGACCCGGTCGCGCAGCCCGAACCCGCTCCTCCGGCCGAGCCGGACGTGCCTGCAGCGCCGGCCCCTCCCGCCGCGCCGGCCGGCCCCGTCCCCACGCTCGAATCAATCACCCGCGCCCTTCCCGATCCCGTCGCTTCCGCGGGCGAGCCGACGATCGAGCGCAACGAGGCTGCGCACGTGAGCGTGGCCTTCAACGCGCCGCCCGTCGCCGAGCCCGGGCCCGCGCCCGAGTTCCTCGCGCCGCCGCAGTCGACGGCAACCGGACCGCAGCCGGTCGCGGATGCGCCCGACCACCGTCCGCCGCCGGGCGACGCGCCCTACTGCCTCGTGCTCAACCTCGTCGACGGCGAGCAGGTCGACGTCGCGTACTTCGCCGAGCCGGCAGAGGCGACGTCGGCCGCGAGAGCGCTCGTCGCCGGCATCACCCGTGACGCCGAGTGGCCGCAGGTCGGCCGGACGTTCTACCCGCCCGAGCGCATCGCCTCGGTCGAGATCCGTGAGCGCCAGCGGTTCGCGGGCAACGCCGCCCGCGCCGGCTGGGGCGGCGCGGACGACCGCCCCGCCTCGTAGCTCCTACCGCGGCTCGACCGGTACGACAAGCCCGTCCCAGGCGAGCGGGATGCCGTCCGGGGCCGGCAGCTCGGCCGGCCGGTGGGTGAGCAGGATCGGCCCGTCGCACGCCTCGAGCGCCTCGACGGCCGAGAGGTGGCCGCGCACCTCCCCGTCCAGGGAGCCGTCGGCGAGCGTCGCCTCGCAGAGGAAGAGGTCGGCGCCCTCCGCGAGGTCGCAGAGGTCCTGGCTGGGAGCGGCGTCGCCCGAGTAGGCGAGAAGTGCTCCCGAGTCCGTGTCCCGGATCCGGAATCCGAAGGCCTCGAGTCCGTAGTGGAAGACCTGGCGCGCCTCGAGCTCGTAGCCGGCCGCTTCGAACGGCACGTTCGGCGTGAACTCGCGCAGCTCGAACGCCTTCTCGAACATGCGCTCGTTGCCCCAGAGGGAGGCGAACGTCGAGAGCTGCGCCATCCCGCCGGGCGGGAGCCAGAGCTCCGCGTGGCGGGCCCGCTCCTGCCCGTACGCGACGAGCCACGCCCACGGCACGAGGTCGCCCCAGTGGTCGAGGTGGAAGTGCGTGACCGCGATCGCGTCGACGCCGAGCTCGCCGCCCTCGCGCAGGCGTCCGAGGACGCCGGGACCGCAGTCGAGCAGGAGCGTTCCGGCGCCCTCGACGAGGTAGCCCGACTGGGCGCTGCCCGGGTTCGGCCAGGCAGGTGAAGAGCCGATGACCCTCAATCGCACGCTCATATACTCCCATCGTGGCCAGGACGATCAGAGTCGTCGTCGCTAAACCGGGTCTGGATGGACACGATCGTGGCGCAAAGATCATCGCCCGGGCCCTGCGCGACGCGGGCATGGAGGTGATCTACACCGGCCTCCATCAGACCCCCGAGCAGATCGTCGAGACCGCCCTCCAGGAGGACGCGGACGCGGTCGGGATCTCGATTCTTTCGGGCGCGCACATGACCCTCGTACCCAAGATCCTGCACGGCCTGCGCGAGCAGGGCCTCGATGACGTGCTCGTGGTCGTCGGCGGGACGATCCCGAAGCCGGACATCGACGCGCTGAAGGAGCAGGGCGTCGCCGAGGTGTTCACGCCGGGCGCGCCCGTGTCCGAGATCGTCGACTTCCTGCAGGCGAAGGTCCCGGCCGAGGCCTGACGATCGTCGCTCGTCTCGTGACGCTTCCACGTATGTTCCGGCACCTTCCTCGCATGTTCCGGCTCGTTCCGTCACAGACACGCGCATCGTTCTCCGGTAGCGTCGATAGCGGGGGTCAGGGGCCGAAGGCCCCCGGGGGAAGTCGCGCGCGCGAGCGGGCGGCGCGCTGATGCCGATCGACGTCCAGCGCGAAGGCGGGGTCGCGACGCTGACCGTCGACCGGCCGGATGCGATGAACGCGCTCGACCTCGAGCACGCCGAGGCGCTGCGCGACCGGCTCGAGGGGCTCGCCGCCGACGCGGAGACAAGGGTCGTCCTCATGACGGGCGCCGGCGACCGCGCGTTCGTCGCCGGCGCGGACATCAAGTACATGCAGGCGCTCGGCGTCATGGAGGGACGCCGCTGGGGCGAGCTCGGCCAGCGCTGCGCCACCCTCCTCGAGACGATGCCGAAGCCGACGGTCGCCGCGATCAACGGGTTTGCGCTCGGCGGCGGGTGCGAGCTCGCGCTCGCCTGCGACATCCGGCTCGCGTCGGCGGCCGCCAAGCTGGGCCAGCCGGAGGTCAACCTGGGGATCATCCCCGGCTGGGGCGGCACCCAACGGCTCGCCCGCGCGACGACGCTCGGCTACGCCAAGCAGCTCGTCTACACGGGTCGCATGGTGTCGGCCGACGAGGCGCTCGCGCACGGACTCGTCGAGCAGGTGCACCCGCCCGAGGACCTCATGCCGAAGGCACGCGAGCTCTGCGCCGAGCTCGCTGCGAAGAGCCCCGTCGCGCTCGCGTACGCGAAGGAGGCCGCGAACCTCGCCCTCCAGGGCGACCACCGCGGCAACCTCGAGACCGAGGCCCGGCTCTTCGCGATGCTCTTCGCGAGCGAGGACCAGAAGGAGGGCATGGCCGCCTTCGTCGAGAAGCGCGAGCCGCGCTTCACCGGGCGCTAGCGTCCGCGCGCTACCCTGGACCGAAGATCGCGGGAGCCCCTGCCGGGGGCTGAGAGGCGGCCACGGAGGCCGCGACCGCCGAACCTGATCTGGGTCATGCCAGCGAAGGGAGCGAGATGACAGACACCCTCACGATCGCCGGCCGGGAGTTCGGCTCGCGCCTGATCACGGGGACAGGCAAGTACGACACGTTCGAGACGATGCGCGACGCGGTCGCCGCGTCCGGCTGCGAGATGGTCACAGTGGCGGTGCGGCGGATCGACCTCGACGCCCGCGGCGGCGGCGAGGACATCACGGACTTCCTGCCCGAGGAGCTCCTCCTCCTGCCGAACACGGCCGGCTGCGAGACCGCGGACGAGGCCGTGCGGGTGGCGAGGCTCGCGCGCGCCGGCGGGCTGCCGGACTGGGTGAAGCTCGAAGTGATCCCCGACTCGCGCTACCTCCTGCCCGACCCGGTCGAGACCCTGCGCGCGGCCGAGCAGCTCGTCGACGACGGCTTCACAGTACTCCCGTACATGCTCCCCGACCCGGTACTGGCGCGGCGGCTCGAGGAGGTCGGCTGCGCGACGGTCATGCCGCTCGCCGCGCCGATCGGCACCGGCCGCGGGCTCAAGCTTCGCGACGCGATCGGGATCGTGATCGAGCAGGCAAACGTGCCCGTCGTCGTGGACGCCGGCCTCGGCTCGCCCTCGCACGCCGCCGACGCGCTCGAGCTGGGCGCCGACGCGGTGCTCGTGAACACGGCGATCGCCCATGCGGACGACCCGGTCGCGATGGCGCGGGCCTTCCGGCTCGCCGTCGAGGCCGGGCGGACGGCGTTCCTGGCCGGCGTCATGGCCGAGGGCGAGACCGCCAGCCCCTCGAGCCCGGTCGGCGGGCTCGTGACCCAGCCGTGAGCGCCACCTGCACCGTGAACGGGCGCGAGCACCGGCTCGAGCCGGGCGAGACGGTAGCGCGCCTCCTCGAGCGGCTCGAGCTCGGCGGCCGCTTCGCGCTCGTCGAGCGCAACGGCGAGGCGGTCGAACGCAGCGCCTACGGCGACGTGGAGATCGCCGCCGGCGACCTGCTCGTCGTCGCACGGCCGGTCGCAGGTGGCTGACCTCTTCTCCGAGCGGCGCCTCTACCTCGTCACGCCCTACCGGGCCGATCTCGCCGGCCTGCTCGAGGGCGCCGTCCGCGGGGGCGTCGACCTCGTCCAGATCCGCGAGAAGCTCCTGCCGGATGGACGTCTCCTCGACGTGCTGGTCGAGGCGCGCGAGATCACGCGCCGCCTCGGTGTCCCGCTGGTCGTGAACGACCGCCCGGACCTCGCGCTGCTCGCGGGAGCCGACGCCGTCCACGTCGGACAGGGCGACCTGCCCGTCGCCGCCGCCGCCCGGTTGGGCCTGCCCGTGGGGGTCTCGACTCACGGGCCGGCGGAGCTCGCCGCGGCCGCGAACGCAGCGTACGCGGGCGTCGGCCCCGTGTTCGCCACTCCGACGAAGGAGGGGCGCGCGCCGGCCGGTCTCGAGTACGTCCGCCACGCGGCCGTCTACGCCCGCAGGCCGTGGTTCGCGATCGGCGGGATCGACCGCACCACGGTCGAGGACGTCGTGGCTGCGGGCGCGCGGCGGATCGCGGTCGTACGTGCGATCGTCGACGCCGCGGATCCCGAGGCCTCCGCGCGCGAGCTGCGGGCCGCGCTGCCCTAGCCGTCGAGGCCGAGCAGGAGGATCTTTGCCGAGGCGAGCGTCCGCGGCCCGGCGAGCCGCGTCGCGAGCGTCGGCTTGAAGTAGGGCGTCCAGAGCTTCACGCGCTCGTCCACCTGCGCCTTGGCGAGCGACGTGGTGCCGACCCGTCCGTCCTTCGCGCGCCGCTCGACGATCAGCTCGGGCGTGAGCGCGATCCGCAGCCGGCGCGAGATCCAGGTCGCGCCCGGCCCGGCCGAGACGAGCACCCGGCTCACGCGCACGACGACAGAGTCCTCGCCGACCTCCTTGAGGATCCCCGTGAGCCCGAGCCGGACCGAGTCCACGCCCCCGCGCACGGTATAGAGGAGCCTCGGCGCGACGCGCAGCCACTTGTAGGGCGAGACCGCGCGGCCGCCGTTCGGATGGAGCTCGAAATGGAGATGCGGCGCGATCCCGCGGGCGTCGCCCGAATTGCCGACGAAGCCGATCAGCTCCCCGGCCCTCACGCGCTGGTCGTTCCTGAGCCCGGGCGCGTACGCGACGCCGAGGCGGCAGTTCGTCGCCTTGTTGTCGTCCTTCGTCGTCAGGTCGTCGTTCAGATGGACGTACATGTAGGTCGTGCCGCTCGCCCCGTAGAGGTAGAGCATGCAGCCGGCGCTCGCGCTTCGGCGGTAGATGCGGACTCGGCCCGGCTCGACCGCGACGACCGGCGTCCGGCGCGCGGCCATCAGGTCGTTCCCCTGGTGGCGGTGCGAGCCGCGCGGGGCGCCGAAGTCGTTCGTGTACCGCGTGACCCCGACGACCGGAAAGATGAGCCGGTCCGGCACGGCGGCGCCGGCGGGTCCGGCGACCGAGCCGGCGATCAAAGCGGCTAGAAGGATGCTTCGGGCTGTCGTCCGGTGGCCTGGGCGCATGAGCTCCGGTGCGTCGCGCGAAGGGCGGAACCCTAGCAGACATCCCGGCGCGGGCACCTGCGGCCGGGTCCAGGCGTGCTGGATATGCTCGCGCCCGTGAAGATCGTCGTCTGCGTCAAGGAGGTGCCCGACGCCGCCGCGCCCAAGCGGCTCGACCCGTCGACGCACCGGCTCGACCGGTCGGTCGAAGGTGCGCTGAACGAGTTCGACACGCACGCGCTCGAGGAGGCGCTTCGCGTCAAGGACGGCGCTCCCGACACGGAGGTCGTCGTCGTCTCGATGGGCCCGGCCCGCGCGGCGGAGTCGCTGCGCAAGGCGCTCGCCATGGGTGCCGACCGGCTGCTCCTGGTCTCAGACGACGCCGCCGCCGGGTCGGATCTCGTCGCCACGACCGCGGTCCTGGCGGCCGCGATCGAGCGGGAGAGCCCGGACCTCGTCCTCTTCGGCCAGCAGGCGGGAGACTCCGACGGGGCGGTCCTCTGGGCCGCGGTCGCCGATCGGCTGCGGCTGCCGATGATCTCCCAGGCGGCCAGCCTCGAGCTCGGGGGCGGCACGGCGAAGGCGAAGCGGCAGACGGAGTACGGCTACGACGTCCTCCAGAGCCCCCTGCCGGCGGTCGTCGCCGTCTCCGATGCGATCAACGACCCTCGCTACCCGTCCCTCAAGGGGATCATGGGCGCGAAGAAGAAGCCACAGGACGTGGTCACGCTCGCCGACCTCGGCGTGGATCCGGGCGCCGCCGGCGAGGCCGGCTCCAAGACCGAGGTGCTGGCCGTCTCGGACCCGCCCGCCCGCGGCGACACCGTCCGGATCGAGGACGAGGGCGGCAGCGCCGCCGAGGCGATCCTCTCCTTCCTCCAGGAGCGAAAGCTCGTCTGATGGCGAAGCCGCTCGTCTTCGTCGAGCACCACGAGGGTGAGCCCGCGAAGGGGTCGCTCGGCGTCCTCGCCAAGGCGGCGTCGCTCGGAGGCGACGTGGCCGCGGCCGTCGTCGGGCCGGGCGCCCGCGCCGTGGGCGAGGGGCTCGGCGCCCACGGAGCGGGAACGGTGCATGCGGCCGAGGGTCCCGCCCTCGAGTCGCCCCTGCCCCAGCCCCGCGTCGACGTGCTCGCGCGCCTCGTGGCCGACGGCGGCTACGACACCGTGCTCTTCGCCGCGAGCGTACTCGCCGCGGACGTCGCCGCCGGCCTCGCGGCCCGCCTGGAGGCGGGTCTGAACTGGGACCTCGTCGACCTCGAGCTGCGCGACGGAGACACGCTCGTCGGACGCCGGCCCGCGCTCGGCGACACCGTGCTCGTCGACGTGGGGTGGAAGGAGACGCCGAGGATCGCGCTCTTCCGCTCCGGCGCGTTCGAGCCGGGGGCCGGCGACGGCGCCGCCGCCGAGGTCCTCGACGCGCCGGAGGAGGTCGAGGAGTTCTCGACCGCGACGGCGATGCTCGAGCAGGCCCACGAGGAGTCCTCGGGCCCGTCGATCGAGGACGCGGACGTGATCGTCGCGGGCGGCCGCGGGCTCGGCGAGGCGGCCAAGTTCGCGCTGCTCGAGGAGCTCGCGAAAGCTCTCGGCGGCGCGGTCGCGGCGACCCGGGCCGTCGTCGACGCGGGGTGGTACCCCTACGCCGCGCAGGTCGGGCAGACCGGGAAGTCGGTCTCGCCCAAGCTCTACGTCGCCTGCGGCATCTCCGGCGCCATCCAGCACAAGGTCGGCATGCAGAGCTCAGGCACGGTCGTCGCGATCAACAAGGACGCGAACGCGCCGATCTTCGAGTACGCCGACCTGGCCGTCGTCGGCGACCTCCACGAGATCGTCCCGAAGCTGACCGAGCTCGTCCGGGAACGACGGGGATAATCTGCGCCGCTCGTGCGTCCCGCCGACTTCCCGCCTCCCTTTGACCCGGCCGAGTTCGTCCGCGAGCCGACCGACCCCGCCGACGAGCGGATCGACGTCGGGATCCTGATCGTCGGGGCGGGCCCGGCGGGCCTGGCCGCGGCGGTGCGCGCCGGGCAGCTCCTCGAGGAGCTGCCCGAGCTGGCCGAGCGCCTGGGGGACGTCCCGGTCGCCGTGCTCGACAAGGGCAGGACGCCGGGCGCCCACCTGCTGTCCGGCGCGGTCGTGAACCCGCGAACCTTCCGCCAGCTCTTCCCGGGGATGACGACGAGAGACTTCCCGTTCCAGGGCGCGGTCACGAGCGAGGGCGTCTACTACCTGACCCGGCGCTCGGCGATCCGGATCCCCGCGCCGCCGCCGATGTGGAACCACGGCAACTACGTCGGCTCCGTCGACGAGATGGGGCGCTGGCTGGCCGAGCGCGCGGAGGAGCTCGGCGTCGCGGTCATTCCCGAGACGTCCGCGACGCACCTGCTCGTCCAGGGCGGCCGCGTCGTCGGCGTGCGCACGGGCGACAAGGGCCGCGGCCGGGACGGCGAGGAGCTGCCCAACTTCGAGCCGGGCTCCGACCTCAGGGCCCGCGTGACGATTCTCGCCGAGGGGACGCAGGGACACCTGACCGGCGTGGCGCTCGACCGCTTCGGGCTCCAGTCGCGCCCGCAGGTCTGGGCGCTCGGCGTGAAGGAGGTCTGGGAGGTCGAGAGGCCGCTCCACCGGGTCATCCACACGATGGGCTGGCCGCTCCGGGGCGCGCCGCACCGCCGGGAGTTCGGCGGCTCGTTCGTCTACCCGATGGGCGAGGGTCGCGTGGCGCTCGGCATGGTCGTCGGGCTCGACCACACCGACTCGACTCTCTCGGTGCACGATCTCCTTCAGGAGCTCAAGACGCACCCGAAGATCCGGAAGATCCTGCGTGGCGGCACGCGGGTCGCGTGGGGCGCGAAGACGATCCCCGAGGGCGGCTATCTCGCGTTCCCCGACCGGTTCCACATGCCGGGGGCGATGATCGCGGGCGACGGCGCCGGCTTCGTGAACGTGCCGGCCCTGAAGGGCATCCACTACGCGATGCGGACCGGAATGCTCGCCGCCGGGACGGCCGTGGACGCCGTCGGTCCCGGGCGAACGGCCTGGGCGCCCGGCGCGCTCGCGGGCTACGACGAGGCGATCCGGGCGGACTACGTGTGGCGCGACCTCAAGCGCGTGCGCAACGTTCGCGCCGGCTTCAAGTACGGGTTCTGGCGGGGAGCCGCGCTCGCGGGCATGTCGATCACGTCGTTCGGCAAGTTCCCGCGGCGCGACTTCGCGCTCGAATCCGACGCCGGCGTTCCGGTCGGGATCCCGAAGGCGCCGCGGCGCTACCCCGCGCCGGACGGGACGCTCACGTTCGACAAGCTCTCGAGCGTCTACCTGAGCGGGAACAAGACGCGCGACGACGCGCCGAACCACATCCGCGTGCGGCGGACGGTCGCCGCGGAGGTGGCGGATGCGTGGGTGCACATGTGCCCGGCCCAGGTCTACGAGCTGGCCGGCGAGGCGGGCGGCGGGCTCGTGACGGTGGACGTGACCGCGTCGAACTGCGTCCAATGCGGCGCGATCACCGCCAAGGGCGGGCGGCTCACGCCCGCCGAGGGCGGCTCCGGCCCCGAGTACTCGGTGATGTAGCCGTGCGGCGCACCCGGCCGACCGTCGCTGCATACCCGGGCGCGCGCGACTACTACGGCGCTCCCGGCCTCCTCCCCAAGGCGATCGTAACGCCGAAATTCCGACGCGTGGCGCACGAATCCGTGCCAAGACGCGCACGGCTCCCATGACCGCCGCCGCGCTCGCCGTCACGCCGGACGACGTGGCCCGGGCCACTCGCGCCGTGGGCAACCGGCTGCACCGCACGCCGAGCATCGGCTCGCGGACGCTCGGCGAGCGCGTCGGCGCCCGCGCGATCCTGAAGGCGGAGCTCTTCCAGCGCACGGGCTCCTTCAAGCCGCGCGGGATCCTGGCGAAGATCGCGTCGCTCTCGCCGGACGAGCGGGCCCGCGGCGTCATCACGATCTCGGCCGGGAACGCGGCGGCGGCCGTGGCCTTCGGCGCGGCCGCCGAAGGGATCGACGCACTCGTCGTCATGGCGAGCACGGCCAGCCCGGCCAAGGTCGCCGCGACGCGGGCCTACGGGGCGACGGTCGACCAGGAGGCGCCCGACCAGCCGAGCGCGTTCGAGCGGGTCCGGGAGCTGCAGCGCGAGACCGGGCGCACCTTCGTCCATCCGTTCGACGACGCGACCGTGATCGCCGGGCACGCGTCGCTCGGGCTCGAGATCGTCGAGGACGTGCCCGATGTGGACGTCGTCGTCGTGCCGGTCGGCGGCGGCGGGCTGATCTCCGGGGTCGCGCTCGGCGTCAAGCACGCCCGGCCCGACGCGAGGATCGTGGCCGTCGAGCCCGAGGGATCGGCTGCGCTCGCGCTCGCGCTCGAGGCGGGCCGTCCGGTCGCGATCGACCCGGTCTCGGTCGCCGACGGCCTCAACGCTCCGTACGTGGGCGATGTCTGCCTTCCGATCTGCCAGGCGCTCGTGGACGACGCGATCACCGTCACGGAGGCCGAGATCGCGGCCGGATTCCGGTTCCTCTACGAGCGTGCGAAGCTCGCGGCGGAGCCCGCCGGAGCCGCGTCGACGGCCGCCTTGCTGGCGGGAACGGTTACGGACGTCGGGGGGAAAACGGTGGTCGCCGTCGTCTCCGGGGGCAACGTCGCGGCGAAAACCGCCTCTGCTATCCTCGATTCCGATGAAGCCTGACATCCATCCCGACTACCAGCTCGCGACCGTGACGTGTTCCTGCGGGAACACGTTCGAGACGCGCTCGACGAAGCCCGAGTTGCACGTCGAGATCTGCTCCGCCTGCCACCCGTTCTACACGGGCAAGCAGAAGCTCATGGACACCGGCGGCCGCGTCGAGCGGTTCCAGCGACGCCTCGAGCGCGCCGGCGCCGCTCGCCGCTAGGGCGAAAAAGCCTCAGGTGGAGGGCGCGTGCGGCCGATGACGACCAGGATGGCCAGGGTCACCCGCTTCCTCCGCGCGCTGCCGCTTGCCTCGGCCGCCGCGCCGATCGGCGGCCAGGCCGTCCTCGAGGGCGTGATGATGCGCGGCCCCTCCGCGTGGTCGGTCGCCGTGCGCAAGCCGGACGGCGTGATCGCCGAGGTCAACCGGCCGATCGAGCCGTTCTCGCTCCGGCACCGCTGGGCGCGCATCCCGGTCGTCCGCGGCGTCGTCGCGCTCGGCGAGTCGCTCTCGATCGGCTTCCGCGCGCTCGCGATCTCGGCTAACTACGCGGCCCAGGAGGAGGGCGAGGACGAGGACGTCCAGACCGAGCTGACGCGCGGTCAGCTGCTCTTCGCCTTCGGCATCGCGATCGGCTTCGCGCTCCTGCTCTTCAAGGTCTCGCCCGCCCTCATCACCAACTGGCTCCCGATCGACGGCACGACGTGGTTCGTGATCGTCGAGGGACTCGTCCGCGTCGCCATCTTCATCGCGTACCTGCTCCTCATCTCGCTGCTCCCCGACCTGAAGCGCGTCTTCCAGTACCACGCCGCCGAGCACAAGGCGATCAACGCGCTCGAGGCCGGGGAGGAGCTGACGCCGGAGCGCGTCAACCGTTTCAGCCTGCTGCACGTGCGCTGCGGCACCGCCTTCCTGCTCTACGTGATGGTGATCGCGATCTTCGTGTTCGCGTTCTTCGGCCGGCCCTCGTGGTACTGGCTGATCGCGACCCGGATCCTCCTGCTCCCCGTGATCGCCGGGCTCGCCTACGAGGTGATCCGCTTCGCCGGGAAGCACCCCGACCACGTCGTGCTCCGCACGATCCTGGCGCCCGGCCTCTGGCTGCAGCGCCTGACGACCCGGGAGCCCACCCTCGACCAGGTCGAAGTCTCGATCCGCGCGCTCCGCGAGGTGCTCCGCCTCGAGGGCCGGCCGACGCCGGAGGAGCGCAAGGTCGAGGTTCTCGCATAGCCACCGATCGAAGTCCGCCCGCTTCGCGGGCATGACGACTTCGATCGGAAGAGGCAACGGCCCGGATTGCGTCGCGAGCCGCGGCCGCCATGTCGGCCGCGGCGGCAGAAGGCTGAGCGCGTCCTCGAGGAGGAATCGGGACCCGCGGGCTACGCTTCGTCTATGGCCATTGACGATCTCGTCGCCGAGCTCGAGCGCTCCTACGAGGAGGCGCGCGACCGCATGTCCGATCCGGCGGTCTTCAACGACCACCGGACGGCGGCCGACGCCGGCCGGCGCTTCAAGGAGCTCGAGGAGCCCTACGCCCTCGCGCAGGAGTGGCGG
>Ga0210143_1000015_pt1 | contig 64312 bp, 73 predicted proteins | sample MayberryNW_TuleC_2_FD_185527 | JGI IMG/M metagenome (GOLD analysis project Ga0210143, IMG submission 185527) | Wetland microbial communities from San Francisco Bay, California, USA, that impact long-term carbon sequestration - MayberryNW_TuleC_D2... | ecosystem: Environmental > Aquatic > Marine... | reverse complement strand
AGATCCAGGGAAGGCAGAGGCCACGAGAGCACGGATGGGGGCGAATCTCGACGGAGGGACTGGGCGATCTCGTCTGTCGCACCACGACCCAGCCTCACGCGTTCCCTGGCTTTGTCGGTGTTCCCGGGCAGGGGGCATTGGCTCCCCGGTGTCTCGGCTTCGCTTCCCAGCGACCAAGCAAGCGCACCCACTTCCGTAACCGCGCATCAAGATCCTCTCCTCCTGCCAGCTGCTCGACGACTCGGAACGTACCCACCAGCGGACGAGCTCTGCAAATTGGCCTTGAGCTCTCCTCTCCTAAGCAAAGACATTCTCTGGCCGGACAAAGTTCCTGGGGCATCTTTGGCCCGGGGGCCATGGCCTGTGGGCGGATTTGCATCAGATTGCAGCTATGCCCCGTGCAAAAGAGATCGCAATTGAAAGTGCGTCTCCGGGCGATGCTGAGGCGATATGCGCGATCTACAACGTGGCGATCGCCGAAAGGGGGTCGACGTTCGAGACCGAGTTGCGATCTCCGGCCGACTTTCGGGAGCGCATTCGCGACCGGCGATTCCCGCTGCTCGTGGCCAAGCTCGAGGACGACGTCGTCGGTTGGGCCGGTCTCGCGTCCTACAGCAGTCGTCCTTGCTATGCCGGGATTGGCGAGTGCAGTGTCTACGTAGACGCCGAGACGCGAGGCCGGGGAATCGGCACGACGCTTGCTGATGCACTTGCATCGGCGGCCGAAGAGAACGGCTTCCATAAGTTGATTGGCAAGCTCTTTACCGACAACCTCGCCAGCGTCCACCTCGTCAAGAGATGCGGCTTCACTTCCGTCGGTCTGCATCGCCGCCATGGCCAGCTCGACGGAGCCTGGCGAGACGTACTCGTGGTTGAGCGCCTGCTGGGGCCTGCGCTCCTCGCAGAACCGTAGGCCCGTATTCGGCTGATTTCGAGGCAGGCTGATGACAAGTTCAGGGCGCCGCACTCCACTTACTGGTGTGCCCCCGATCCTGAGCTGGCACCGACCAGCGCAAAACGAACGGGGTTGCGCTGCGGGCTGGAATTGACGGATGCTCTTGATAGCCATCCAACTCGTCGTCGTCAGGATCAGGCCAATCGCTCCAGCCAGACATCCCGCCATGCCAGTCGTAGGAGCTCAGGCGCGATAGCTGCGCGTCGGGCAAGCTCAGGAGGACCGTCTCCCAAAGGGCACTGAACCCAGCCAGCGCAGCGCCGCTGAGAGCGGCCATAGGTGCCACAACACCGAGGGGTGCCCTGACAGCCAGGAGGACCGGAATCCAAAGCGCAACGGCAATCGTCTCTATCAGCGGCGGGCGGGGCCGGGTGCCAGCGCATCGCCACGATGCCTCCTCCGACCGCACCCAAGCCCGCGAAGGCAAGGACTGTCGACCAGGTGCCGGCGTCGTGCACGATCTGGGAGCCGAGGACATAAAAAGGTGCGAAGACGAGAGCGTTCAACAGCCCGAAGCCGAGGAGGATCGCCCAGGGCCAGGTCCGGCGGCGAAATTCCCTCATTCCTCGGCGAGCCCCGCCAGCATTGTTTGTTTCTACCTCGCTTCCGCATTGAGCGCGTCGAGCACTCTGGTCGCTACCTCTTGGACGTGGACCGCCTGACGGTCGCCATGCTCCTCCCAGGCGCCCGGCTCCAGGCTGCGGGGGTCGCTGAACGCCCGCCCGAACAGACGGCCGAAGACCAGCCGTAGGGCGTTGGGCGACGACGTCAGCTTGAGATCGCCCCGCTCTGTTCCCCAGCGAAGGTCCTCCGCGGCCATGCGGATGGACTCGGAGGCCAGGTTGGCGAGCTGGTCGGCTTCACCGACCTTCCCCTCTCGGAGCGCTTGTGAGAGCTCGTCCAAGGCGGCTCTCGCCTCGACCACCAAGGCCGCGGAGACGGCTCCGCACTCCTCCGCGCGGATCGTGGGCTCGGGAAGCTCGCGCAGCATCCTGCGTGAGACCCGCTCGATCGTGAGGACGTGCTCGTGGGCGTCCTCTGGCGAGAGGAACGCCGGAGTCATCCTCTCCGGCGTCTCCTCGACGAGTGCGAGCAAGCGGGTGAAGACCCGCCGCAGAAGCTGCGTGGGCGAGGACAGCTCGAACGCCTCATCAGTCCGCTCCTCCGACCAGCCCAGGTCAACCGCCAGCAACCACAAGCCATCGGAGAGGGCTATGGCGATCTCGCCAGCCCGCTCGAAGTTCATTACCAGGATCGCCAGCCACAGATCCGAGAATTCGCGGATGTCAACCTGCAGCTGGTGGTAGACGGCAAGGCGCTCCTCGGCGCTGATCGTCGGGGACAATCCTCAGCCCTCTCCCGGCCGACGCTGGCCATCGGTCGACTCCAAGGTCGAGCGCACCATCTCCAGCTCCGCCAAACCAGGGATGGGCTTGTAGTAGTGGCGCACTGAGCCGCGCGCGGGCACTTCGTTCACAAGCTCGATCGCGCCCGCCCCCGCAAGGCAGCGGAAATAGTAGGAAAGCCCAGTCACCTTGACACCGAAGGTCCTTGCGGCGTCTGTAGGCGAGACAGGGTCTTCACGGCTCAGGAGGAGGCGCAGGATCCGGCGGCGTATCGGGTGCGCCAGGAGCGTGACCAGCTCATTCGGCTCCGGGCCCGGCTCAGCGGCGCTCATCGGCTCCGCCCTGGCGCCGGCGATCTTCGGGGCGCCGCTCTGAGGAGGGCTCGCAAGCCAGCACCCGCTCGCCCTCCATGCACAGGGCGCCTCGCGCCACCAGCCGTTTCACCGCGACTTCGGCCGCCGCGCGCTCGGCGTCGCTCGCCCCCTCTGGGAGCATCTGCGCCAGGAGGTCCGCGACGGTGGTGCCCTCCGGGCACTCGCCGAGGACGTAGGAGAAGACCGCGAGCTCAGCCTGTGCCTCATCTGCGACCGGGAAGGCGCCGCGGGGGACCAGGTGAATCGTCCACCCCCGTCCCTCCCCAGCCGGGGCATCTGCCCCCTCGCCCTCTTCGATCGCCCTGCGCAGCGCGATGCAGAGCAACTGGAGCTTCAAGGCGCCCACGTCGGGGCCGGGCTGGGCGACGGCCTCCTCCTGCAGGCGAGCGAGGACGCGGAGCAGCAGAGCGGGCGGGGAGGCGAGCTCGACCTCCCCGCCCGGCGCCGACCCCCAGCGCAGGTCGGTGGCGATCAGCCGCAGGGCGTCGGCTACCTTCGAGGCGAGGCGGCGAGCCTCCTCGTATTCGCCGCGCTCGACGCTCGGCATCAGGTCCTCGATCGCGTAGAGGTCGACCTGCAGCCGCGAGTAGATCAGGTCGCGGTCCGCGCGGGCGATGGCAAGCGCCACCGCTCAGCCCTCCCCTTCGGCGAGGACCGCCAGCACATCTCGCGACGCCTCTTCGAGCAGACGGTTCCACTCCTCCTCCTGGCGGGCCTCCTCCCGCTCGGGCTCGGTGGCCTCGCGGATCTCGGCGGCTTCCTCGCCGACGCGCGTGAACACCCTGAACAGGAGATCGGGCGGGGAGCGAAGCTCGAAGTCCTCGCCCAGGCCCGCCCCCCAGCTCAGGTCCTCGATCAGGAAGTCGAGGGTGTCCGCGTACTCCTGGGCGATGCTGTCCGCGGTATCGAATTCCCTCTTCTCGACCGCCCGCCAGAGCTGCGCGAGGCAGCTGGGGTCAAGGGTGCTCTCGAAAAGGCGCCAGAGGGCTTCCCCCTGTGGGGCGGAGATCGTGATCGACATGCTCAAAGCGCCGGTCTTGCCCGCCACCCGGAGGCACCCGCCGCATCGCGCTGGCGCAGGCGGGCGGGTGCCTCCGGGGTTGCCTTGGGGTGTCGGGGAGAAGGTCGGGACAACGGGCCTCACTCCGGCTGCTCTGGACTTGTGGCGGGCGCCTCGTCAAGGTCGAGCAGGGCGCAGGTGATGTTCACCAAGCCGCCGTGCTTACCGGTGGCCTCCATCCGCTCGAGGTTCTGTGCGTGGATCAGTTCGACGCCCCTCAGGAAGGCCTCCAGCAGCTCGGCCACGGCGGCCCGCCCGAGCTCGTCGAGCTCGACCGAGACCGAGGCAACGGTCCTTCGGTCATCGAGCTCGCGCGCTCTGTCGGACCGAACAAAGCCCGCCCGCTCCAAACGGGCGGCAACCGAGCGGCCGCTCATCGCCCCCCGCTTGAGTAGAGGGCCCCTCAGCGACTCCGGGCTGCCCGTCAGCGCTTCGGATTTCGCCAGGTAGAACGGCTCGCAGGAGCCCTCCCGGGTACGGGTCTCCATCAGCTCCAGACAGCCACATTGGGCCAGGACCTCGACGTGGTAGGTGATCCGGGCCTCCGGCTCGCGCAGCGCGTCGGCCAGTTCGGCTGGGCTGGCGATGTGGGTTTCTAGGTGTTCGAGGATCGCCCTGCGGAGGGGGTTGGCGATGGCGCGGGCGATGCCTTGGTCACGTCTCTTGCGCGTGGGACTTTCCGGCGCCATCGCCTATGCGGCCTGCTTTCGGTGGGCAGGCACACCGAACGAGGCAAGAGCCGCAAGTCTCGCCCAGCATGCGGTTTGAGTCCCTAGGTACGGGGGAACGAGCAATACGGTCAAAGCATTTCCCTCGCGCTCGCCGGCTTCAGTAGCCGAGCGCTTTCTTAGCGTTTAATGCAAATGATTGTCTAGGAACGCTTTGCGTAAATCAAATGCAATTGCTGCAAATTATTCGGAATTGGGGTTGCCAGTTATTGCCGCATTTCCCGTACAGGAGTTTCAAAGCTTGACAGTAGGAATGCGGCCTGAAAGCCCTTAGTCTTGTTACTGAGGTTCTGCTTTGCAAGCTTCTTTTCTAACTGGAGCAGGATCTCCCTAAACGTGTGTAATGCCTTGGTTACCTGGGTCCAACCGATCTCGTCAACAAGCAAAGGACTCATGGTGAGGTGGCGGTCGAAGCGACTGTTGAAGGTTCCAGCATCCATAGCAGCGATCGAGGTTGCGATAAATCGCTGAAATGCTTCCCAGCTCATGCCATGCCTGTCGGTCGCAGGAATCCTCTCGAATATGTCTGACTCGGAAACATTCGGCGCAGCTGCGCGGAAGTGGTAGACCCTGGCTCCGTGGAGGGACCCGCCGGTTTTAGTGTCGAGGTTGACGGCCCAACCAAGATCCGTGAGTCGCTTGCACCGTCGGAGGAATCCCTGACTGCTCGTTCCCCCGAGTGTCGCCTGGAGTTCGGCAGGCGTCATCGTTTCCTTGTTCAACTCCTCAACAATGGCAAGGTTGAGCTGATCCGTGAATACCTTGCCGACTCGCTGCGGCCACTGGGGGGGCCATGATTCATCTGCCTTCGGCAAAGAGGTAGCGATGTTGACAGCCTCAGCCCTCGCCGCCGGAGCTTCAAAGGCGGCCAGGTTGACGACCATGAGAAGTGGTACCTCGTCGCTGTTTTCGAGTCGGATTTTTGCGTCGATCTGCTCCTGCATCAAGGTATGAAAGCAGCGCTCGACTGCCTGGTATGCCTTGTGCCAACCCAGCTCGTCGAGGCCATCAAGCGTTAGGAAGGCGGCAACCCGATCGGTTCTAGTGTCAGCCGTTCCACACGCCAGACCCTCTCCGAGTCGATTGGCCATCTCAATGAGCAACTGAACCGTAAAGGCGTCTCGAATCGAGAATGGGAGGGTACGCCAGGTTTCGGTGTCGATGACCGCCAGTTCCGTGGAGCGATAGAGCGCTTCGGGCCTGCCGCGCCCGAGCCTCGCCGTCCTGACCTTGCGAAGCCAGCCGTACTCGACCAACTTGAGAAAGTGCCGTCGGACGCTGTCGTATGAGCTTCCCCCGATCGTCTTAAAGAAATGGCGCACGCCCATTTCGCGCATGTAGAGCTCCGTCACGATCGTCAGCCGGATCTGATCCATGTAGACGACACCAAGACGCTCCAGGTAGCTGTGGCCAGCGCAGGCCAGAGGCGGGTGACCAACCGGCCCGATAGGCGCATGCGGCAATTGCTCGGTCTTAGCTGAACGCACTAGGACCCACTACCTACCAAAAACGGCCCTACTGGCGCTCACCGGCATAGGCGTCTTAACTGCCCCTGTCCGCAAATAAATGGAAGGGGGTGATGGCATGAAGATCGCGACGATAGATCGCGCCGTGCCGGTGGTCTCTACCCACAAGAACGGCTGATGTAGAGCCAAAAAGCGGGGCGCGCTGCCCTGGCCAATCCGCCGGGGGCATCGCCCCGCTTTCGTTTGGGTTTGTTTGCACGCTCTGACGGCCGAGACGTCTTAGTCTCTTTGCTCCCGAGGGGCTTGCGCCCTCTGTCGGCTCTGACTTCGACCTGCTCAGAATGACTAATCGCCGGCCTCGACCGGGCGCAGCAGCGGCACAATTCGCCCCCCTGCGGGCATGCGCTCCAGATTCCGAACGCCCGGTACGAACAAGACCGCGAGCTGGCAGACGGTAACCGCCCCAAATGCGAGGAGGAGGGTGGTGGGGACTCCGATCCCCGCCGCGATCGGCCCGACCAAGACGAGTCCAAGAGGCTCCAACGCCAGCGAGCCGAACCAGTCGTAGGCAAGGACGCGAGAGAGAGCCGCTTGCGGCACGTGTTCGACCAGGGCAGTCTCGTAGAAGACGACTGCGAGGCCAGCCGTCGTGCCGCTGACCATCGCAGTGATCGCAATCGCCAAGGTTCCCGTCGGGATCGCCAACAGCGCAATTGGTGCGCCGAGCACGACGAGTCCCGCCTCGCCGAAGAGGAGCTGGCGGCGCGGGTGGAGGCCGAGGGCCACGGCGCCGCCCAGAATCCCACCGACTCCCCAGCAGGACGCGATCAGCGCCCACGAGCTGGAGCCAGCGAGGGATTGCTCGGCAACGATCGGTCCGAGCACCTGGAAACTCGCGAAAAAGAGCGCGTTGCTAATCGCGGCCGATAGGACAACCGCGACCAACCAATCGCGACTGACGAACTCGCGCCAGCCGTGGCGCAGCTCCGAGAGGAAGGGATCGGCGGCGGCCGTATCGCGCAGACGAGGCGCCCGCACCCCAGCCAGGCAAGCAGCGCTCACCGCAAAGGTGACCGCGTCGACCGCTAGCGCAGAGCCGGGCGAGCCCAGCGCCAGCAGCAGTCCCGCCATTGCTGGGCCCGCCACCTTGCCTGCGTTGCGGGAGACGTTGAGCAGCGCGTTTGCCTCCTGCAGGCGGGTGCCGGGTACGACCTGGGGGACGATCGCGTTGGAGGCTGGGTAAAAGAAGGCGGTGGCGCCGCCGGTGATCGCATAGAGCACGGCCAACTGCCAGATAGCAGCAACCCCGGTCAGCAGCAACACGGCCATCGCCCCGATTGAGGCGGTGCTCACCAAGTCGGCTCGCAGCATCGAAAGCCGGGGCGAGACCCGGTCGGCGACGACTCCGCCGACGAGGACCAGTGCAGTGACAGCGAGGCTGTGGGCGGCCATCACCACCCCGAGGTCGGTCGCCGACCCAGTCAAGTCGAGGACGGCGAAGGCAATCGCCACCGGCGCCATCCCGTCGCCGATGAGCGAGATCGTGCGGCCGAGGAAGAGCCGCCGGAACGGCCGTGCGCGCAACGTTCCGAGTCGATCTCCTCCCTGCATTCGAGCAGGATAGGCAGAGGTCGTCCTATTAATCCGGCCGGAACGCTCCAGATACCGATCCGGCTCCGGGGAAGCCGGTCGCCCGGTGATCTCGGATTCGAAGACAAACGGCGAGGACCAAGGCGAATGCTTCGTATGCATCAGCCCGAATCGACGTCCCGCTTTTCCCTTTATTCGAAGATCTCGTTCTCGATTTGAGGCCGGATTGGAGCTTGTTTCGGATTTGGAGCAAGACGTAAAGGGGTGGATCGCCGCCGGGTGATCTGCCCTGCGGTTCCGAGCAGCGGATGGGCTCTGGCAGCGACGGTGGATCAGACTGATAGCTGCCGGTCGAAACGACATGATTGGTAACCGTCGGGAGCTGCCTCATTCTAGAGTCGCGGGTCGCAGGGCAAGCACGGCGCCGGATAGAAACCGCTCCATCCTGTCTAGCTCGGCGAGCAATGCTTCGGGCTTCGGCGCAATTGAATTGCAATACAGCAATTCCTGAATTGCACTTCTAAGCATTTAATTGCAAGCGGGGCAATTTGAGGGAGCGAAAAGGAGCTCGATGGCGGCATCGGTCGAGCATGATCTACCGTCCCTGGCTCCATGCTCGATAGCCGCCGACTCCGCCGACTCACGGCGCCCAGCGCCTCGAGGCACGCGCTGCGCCGCCAGCTACAGGTGACCCGCCTTTCGGCCGTGCAGCGCTACGGCCGCGAGCGCGCCGAGAAGCTCGGGATCGGGCCCGAGGACACCGAGGTCTTGGCCGACGACGGACATAATGAATCTTTCTCGCCAGCGATTGGTCGGGCGTTGAGGAACACGGAGTGATTCAGGCGTCTCTTGTGGCGTGCCAAGAGTTGGTGGGCGTGCTCGCCCCCTGCCGATCGCCTCGGAGCCTAGTCGTGAGTCCACTGCGGGCAAAAAAAGGGAAAGGTGAATCGCGGCGCTCGCCTCCGGGGCGCGCAGCAAGGCCGCTGAGCGGGGCGCCAGCTACGACGCCCCGCTCCGCATCCCTCTCTGCTCACCGCACCTGCACCCTCGCGGGGCGCCAATCGGCGAGCGAGGTGAACGAAGGCTTCCTAGTCGGCTGGGACCTCGGTCGCCTCCGTCTTCAGGATTTCGATCCCGTAATCGTCGGGCGAGGGGTTCTCGTTGGAGACCACCAAAGCCTCCAGCACCGCCTCGGGCAGGTCGGCCGGCTCCCACTCGCTATCGAACCAGCTGGCCGCGTAGCGGCGCTTGACATAGGCCAAGAGCGCCTCGCGGTCGGTGACTACAACCGTGACGCTCACCTGAACCCCGACCCGCTTCTCTTCGCCGCGCTGCTCAACTTTGTCGCTCATCGTCGCCTCCGGACTCGAAGAGCTCGGTCTGACCCCAGTCGCGGTCGCGCTCGGGCCGCTCGACCAGCTCGCTGCGATAGCGCGAGCAGAAGGCTTCGCCGCTCGTCGCCTCGCGGGCGAGGTGCTCGAGCTCGAGCTGGTCTCCGCGGTCCTCCGACCAGATCACGATCGTCGTCTTGTACAGCGGCCGAGGGGCGGCTGCGCGCTCGCCCTCAGACATCGCAGTCGAGGATCTCGCGGCCGGTCCGGGGCACCAGCTGACAGACGAACTCGACAAGTCCCCGCCCTGGCATTCGCCGGGCTGGTTGATGTAGGAGGCGATCGCGTCCATCGCGTCCTCGTCTTCGATCATGCTCTCACCGGCCGGGAGTTGCTCTCGGCGCCAATCCTCCCAGCGCACCCCAGCCTGCTCCGGGCCGCAGCTGCGACAGCTGATCGAGACCTCGTCGAGCACTGTGGTGTGCGGCGAGCACTCCAAGGCGAGGACCTCGTCCTCGACGCGAAGCGGCGCCGCGACGAGCAGCGCGTCGCGTTCGTAGGCGAGGTCCTCCGAACCGCAGTGCTCACATCTCATAGTTGACCTTCAGCCAGCGCAGGTGGTCTTCGAGCCAGTCGACAGCGGGGCCACCGAAGCGGTCCCAGGCCTCGTCGACGTGGACCCGGGCCAGCTGCTCGGCGCTGACCTCGATCTCGCCGCGGTCGACGATCACGCCGGCAAGCACGCCGATGAAGCAGCTCTGCAGCGGACCGTGCTCGCGCAGGCAGTTCTGGCAGCGCGCGCAGGGCGAAGCCTCGACCCGGCCGAACTCCGACCAGCGCACCCGCGCCGAGCCGACCCGCACCGCACGCGGGCCCAAGCCGCGCAGGGGCCCGACCGCCAGCGGGCGGTCCTCGGCGAAGCTCCCGTGCAGCGCCACCTCGCGGCGGCCGCACTGGCTCGCCGCCCGCAGCTCGCGCGCCAGCGCAAGCCGTCGTCTCAATTCTCTCATCTGGTTCCTTTCATTCTCAAACTCTCAGTCGGGCGGCGCACCCCGCGCCGCCCGGTTTGGGCGCCCCGCCGAGGGCACCCCGCTCGCCCCGCGATCAGCCCTCGGGGTCGAGCAGCGCGGCGGCCTCGGTCGCCCCGAACTCGCGCTCGACGAGCTCGCGAACGTGCTCGGGCTCCTCGCATTCGCTGCGGCTGACTTCTCTGCCGCCCTCGAAGACGACGACGCCTGCGAACCCGCGCGCGGGCTGCAGGAAGGAGAGCTCGACCGTGAGCGCCGGGAAGCGGGCCGCCAGGGTAGTGGCGATCCCGTCGGGGGCGCTCCAGGGCGTCGAGAGGCGGTAGGCGAGGACGCCGGGTTCGGTGTCCTCGAGGTGGACCGACTCGGAGTCGGCGGGACGGATGCAGCCCCAGTGGGCGGCCCGCCAGGCGCAGGGGTCCTCCGCCTCAGCCGCCCCGCACATCGCCGCCAGGGCGACGGTGCCGGGATCGGGTCGGCGCCCCGCCAGCTCGGCGGGGGTCGGGTCGACGCGCTCGAAGTCGAGGGCGCCCCCCGGGCCCGCGACCGCCTCGCGCAGCTCCTCGAGCTGGGCGCCGTCGCCGCGCAGGCGCAGGTTGTTGAAGCACCAGTCAGGCATCGCGCTCACCTCCGGTGCCGGCGAGGACCGGGCCCTCGGGCCTGAGGACGTCATCGACCTCCTCGCCACAGGCGAGGCAGAAGATGTCGGTCAGCTCGCCGCCCCCTTGGAGCACCGGGGTGCCGTCGGTGGCGAGGCCGAGAAGGTCGTAGCGGTACTCGAAGCGTAGGTTGCCCTCTGCCCCGCAGCGCGGGCAGCGTGCAGCGGCGTCGATCGAGCGCCGGGCGCCGCGCTCCTCGAGCTCGCGGACCGTAGCGATCGCGCCGTTGGCGAGCCCGACCGCGCCGTCGAGGATCTCCGCGGTGAGGGCGGCGGTGTCGGCGCCCTCCCAGAGCTCGCGCGTGGCGAGCTTTCGCATTTCCTCGGAGGCGGCGACGACGTGGGCATTCGGATTGGCGGTCGAGAAGACCGTGATCAGCGCCACGTCGCTCTCTTCGACAGCGCTCGGGTAGACGAGGATCTCGAGCGCCTCGGGGCACTCGAGGATCCCGGCGCCGCACAGTTCGTCGAGCACGCGGTTCAGGTCATCGGCTCCCGAGAACTCATCGAGGCAGCCGAAGTCCTCTTCGAGCCGGGGCGGCAGCTCGGCGGCCTCGAGCTTGATGCGGAAGACCTCCGCCATCAGTAGCCGTGCTCCCAGACCGGCCAATCGCGCGTTTCGGCGATCTCGATCGCGCATTTGGCGACCGCGCTCGGGATCGGGTGGAGGCTGTTCTCCTGGCGAGCGCCTTCCTCCTGGTCGAGGGCGATCCCCTCGTGGATCACGACCGCGCGTTGGACCTCGCCCTCCTGCAGGTCGACGATCACCTCGACCGGGACGCTGTAGGCGACCGCGACGCGATAGTCGACATCGGTCTGCTCACGCTTGGTGAGCATCTGCTTGCTCATTTCGAGCTCCTTTCGCAGTTGCGTTTGCGCCGGGACGCTCGCCCCGGACGGGTGCCCGGCGCACGCGCCGGGGCTCAGGTGCGCTCCGCCCCGAGCTCTTCGAACCCGGCCGCCGCGAGAACCCCCTTCACCGCTCGCAGGCGGGTGATCAGGGAGAAGGTCTCGGTCGGCGAATCGCCGTAGCTCATCCCGCCGCTGTTGTAGACCAGGGCGCCGCGCAGCGGGAACTCCGCCACGTCGCGCCAGCTCATCAGCGAGGCCTGCAGCTCGCGCAGGTCCAGATGAAGGCGGTGCCGGACGGCGCGCAGGCCCTCCGGCTCGTCGGGATCGACCTCGTCGAAGAAGTCCGGTTCAAGGACGTCGACTGACTCGATCGCCTCCACGGCGCGGTGGGCCGCCGCGAAATCGGGCGCCTGCATCTCGTCGATCGCCAAGACTGCGAGCAGCAGGTCGGCGCTCATCGCCGAGCTCCGATCGCCTCGGCGCCGGCCTCGAGCGCCAACCCGGTGCCGGGAACCCGATGCAGCTGGCCTCCCATGCCGCGCAGCTCGAGCTTGCGTGCGAGCCGTTCCGCGCAGCGCTCGATCTTGAGAACGCCGACGAAGCAGATCTCGCCCAGCTCGGCGTGGGTAAATACGCGCCCTGGCTCAGAGACCAGGGCCGAGAGCAGCGCGAATTCGGTCTCGCTTAGGTAGAGCTCGGAGCCGCCGACGCTGGCGCTCCGGCGGACCTCGTCGATCTCCAGCGCTCCGACGCTCGGGACGGGCGGGGCGAGTGTCGCGACCCCGATCATCGCGCCGCTCCCGCCAGCTCGGCGTCCGCCGGGCGGTTCTCTGAGGGGTCGTCGAGGAGCGCGTCGACGCGGGCGAGGACCTCGTCGTGATCGCCGCCGCGCACGCAGCTGTAGGGGGAGCCATCGGCCTGCGCTCCGAGCGGGCCGGGGTCCCCAATGCCTTCCGCGAAGGACGAGAAGCCGGTGCGGAAGTCGAACGGGAAGCGCAGCACCGCCTCGAAGCTCTCGGGGTGCTGCAGCGAGAAGAAGCCCGAATGGGCGTAGGTGTCTTCGACGATGAGCTCGAGGTCTCGCTCTTCACACAACTTCCTCAATGCCGCGGTGAACTTCTCCTGCATGTTCAAGCGCATGTACCTCCTTTGAAGTGAGGCGCCCGCCGCGGGGCGGGTGCCGGAATGATGGCGCTCAGGCGCCGGCGAGGCGGACGCCGAGCAGCTCGCGCGTCCGGCGCCGTTCGCCCGGCGAGCGCCCGAGGCTGCGGTTGACAACCTCGACGATCTCCGGCGAGGCGGGGCTCTCCCGCCCCTCGACGAGGACCTGATTGTCGGCCGCCAGCAGGTCCTTGGAGTCGAGCACCGTCGGCGTCGTCGTCTTCCCCGGCAACTGGACGAAGACCGCCCAGCTGAGCAGGGCCGCGTCGCCGGGCGCGCCGGGATGGTCGAGATCGCAGCCTAATTGGCGGCCCAGCCTTCGTCGAAGTTCAAGCCGAGCCACCGCACTAGCTCGGTCAACTCGCCGGCGAAGAAGTCGGGATTATGGCGGTACGTCGACTCCGCCGTGCCCTCCGAGGTTCAGCCCAGATAGTGCGGGCATTTCCCGCCGCCGACGAATAGCTTGCGGACATCCTCGTTGTGGATGCCGTCGACCGGGTGCTCCTCCTCGATCAGCGCCCGCAGCACACATAGGCGCCTAACGTGTCTCATGAGCCCTCGTCCTTCCAGGCTTCCTCGGCGAGGACCTCCTCGATCGGCTCCGTGTCCCAATCGGCGGGGACCTCGAAGACCCGGCAGCCCGCGAGGGTGGAGAAGGTCTCCCCGTCGGAGAGGACGCCGATCGCTTCGACGGCCTTGACCCGCGTGTGCTGGGCCTCGATCGCCTCGCGCTGCTCCCGCAGCGCCCGCATCCCCCAATCGGACTCGGCGAGCGTGTTGGCGCAACCGATCACGACCTGGCGGCCAAGGCCCCAGATGTGGCTGTTGACGGCCAGCCCAGCGACCGCGACGGCGAGATGTCGCACCCATACCAACGTATTCGCCGGGGTCGCGGCCGTCTGCGCGCAGGGCTGAAGCGGCGGCCCGGAGGAGATCCATGCCTCGCATTCGCGGAGGGCAGCCGCGCTTTCCTTAAGACATCCACCAACTGACCTGCCCCGTCCAGTGCGATAGTGCTCAGCCCGAGGCGACGGCGCCGATGAACACCAGCTTGTAGTCGCGGTCTTCGTCCGGGGGCACGGTCAGCACCACCTCCCCGTCCGCCTCGCTCATGCCCAGGACAGCCAGCGGCTCGATCCCGGCCGCGCGCATCGCCTCCAGCACCTCGCCTTCCGACCGGAATCGCTCCAGGTGCCGGATCGGCTCGGCGAGCCGGTCGCCGGTTATCTCGGATTCGAAGACGAACGGCGAGACCTCGCCCCGGCCGCTCCAGACCCAGCGCGAGCCCTCGTGCTCGACCTCCCTGACCTCCGAGTATCCGTGCGAGTAGGTCGAGCCGGAGTTGACGTCGAAGATCAGCAGGCCGCCCTCGGCGAGGTTCGCCCCCATCCCGGCGAGCGCGAGGACGAGGTCCTCCTCCCCGAGCAGGTAGTTGACCGAGTCGTTGAGCGAGAGCACCAGGTCGAAGTCGCCCAGGCGGGGCAGCTCGCGCATGTCCGCGACCCGCAGGGGCACGTCCTCGCCGCCTTCGCGGGCCGCGAGCTCCAGCATCGCCGGCGACAGGTCGAGGCCGGTCACCCGCCATCCCCGACGCAGCAGCGGCCGAAACGCCCTCCCGGTGCCGCAGCCGACGTCCAGCGCCTTCCCGCCTTCCTTAAACCCATGCTTCCGAAGCTCCGGCAGCAGAGCCCGCCCCAACCACATCTCGTAGTCGTTCGAGGCATTGAACTCGTCATAAACCAAGGCAAACGCCTCGTATGCCACCAGCGCCGGGTCGGCTTCCATAAGCAGGCCGACACTAACCGCACCACTCTGAGCAATTCAAGGTCTGAGGACCGAGGCACTAGAGGGATGGGTAAGGTGCGCCCAACGCGGCAGGAGGCGAAGCTGCGGTGGACAGTGTTGCTAATACATCAGAGGATTGAGCGAGGTACCAGCCGCTCAACCTCTACTCGTTGCCCCGCACCCGTATCAGACATACTCGCCCGGGATCGCGACCATTGGTATGCAGACCTGAGGCGAGCAGCGGCCTGCCTCGGATTCGGGTTGCCCAGCGGGCTCAGTCGCGCGAGCCGGCCGCGCGACGCCAGTGGGCGATTACCTGGTTCGCGCTCAGGAAGCGGGTCGGGATTGGCCGGCCGGTCAGCGAGCTCACCGTCAACACCCGCCGGCACAGGACCTCGTTCATCGTCACCGGCTCGGTAACGAGGCCGTAGAAGCGATCGCCGCGGACGTCCGCGAGGACGATGTCGCGGGCCTTGATCGAGGCGAGCTTCATGGCGCGGCCTCCTGCGCGACGCTGGCGGGGTGCCGCTCCCTCCACTCGGCACGGACCTCGACTTCGGGCCTCGGGCGCCGTTTGCCGGCATTGCGCCTCACCGCGCACTCCTCGCGGTCGGCGCAGCGCCAGTGCGAGTAGCGGCGGGCGCCGCCGAGGCCGCCGCCGTGGGATTTGTCGGGCGTCTGGTGCCCGCAGACGATGCAGGCACCTTCGGCCGCGGCCTCAGCCATCGCGCCGCACCTCCTGGCGCCGGGCGTCGATGACGACTGGGCTCTTCGATCCGGTGGGTGGAATCGCGATTTCCTTTCTCCTCATCCACGTTCGTTAGGCCGCCGCCGCCACCGCGGGGTCGGGCTCCGGCTCGCCGGCCTCCTCCTCGGCACCGGCCTCGGGCATCAGCTCGAGCGCTTCGCCGGAGAGGTCCGTGCTGCGCGCGAGCCGGTCACGTCCCGGCTCGGAGCCGACCCCGGGCGCCGTGTAGAGCGGCGCCAGCTCGGCGGCCCGCTCTTCTCCGAGGCAGGTCTCGGCCTCGCGCCAGAGCGCCGCCGGCGCCAGGCCCTGCAACTGCTCCTCGCGGCCGAGGGTGTAGGGGAGCTGGAGGCTGGGGCGGGCGGCGGCGCCGAGCACGCTCTGGTCGGCGAGGATCGCCGTGGCGCAGGCGCCGAAGATCCGGCCGATCAGGGCCGGGCCGCTCGTCGCCTTGCGCCACTCGGCCTCCAGGAGGCCGGTGATCTCGTCGACCGAGGGATATTCCTCGACCATCCGCGAGCCGCCGCGGCCCCGGAAGTCGCGTTTGAGCCAGGCCTCGCGCACCACCCGGTGCCCGGCGGCGATCTCGCGGCCGAGGAACTCAAGGAAGAGCACCCCTATCACCCGCGCCTGGTCGAGGCTGACCTCGCTCTGGTAGTCGAAGCGGTTGGTCAGCTCCCGGTCGAAGTAGGCGTTCGCGGACTTACCCCGCAGCGCCTGGGTCTTGCGCCGTTCCCGCGCAGCTTTGGCATCCTCGCGTTCGGCCGGCATCTTGATCTCGGGGCCCTCGCGCTCGGTCTCTCCGCCGGTCTCGGCCAGCTCGGCCGCTGCGCCCCGCGCCCAGTCGGCGGCGAAGGTGGCGTCGATCAGGACCCCGGAGCGCCGGTAGGCGCCCTCGCGGTACTCGATCAGCGCCTCGAAGGCGCGGGCCCGGTCGGCGTCGGCCTCGCTGATGTGAGCGGTCCGCAGTTCGGCGGGGACGGAGGCCAGCGATTCGTCGATCGCCTTCAGCGCCTCCTCGACCTCCTCGACCTGGCTCTCGGCGACGAGGCCCTGGGCGGCCGCGGCGGAGATCCGTGAGGTGACTTCGTCGAGGTTGACGGTGTCGTGGGGCCCGAACGGGATCAGGAATGCCCGGTCGGACGCCCGCTCCTCATCGGCGAGGCGGCGCAGCGCCGCGGCGGGGTCGCTGTCGAGGGCGCTCTGGCTCTGAGCGCCGCTCGCAACCCGCTCGGCGAGCGCCTCGGCGACCCCGGGCGACTTGGCGGCGATCGGCGCCAGGGTGGCGGCGTTTCGCAGGTTCAGCTTCCCGTCGGCGAGGTGCTCGCGCACCCGCTCGGGCAGCTCGAGCAGGGCCATCCGCGCCTCGGCGAGTTCCCGCGTCATCCCAATCTGCTCGGCCGCGCCCTCGAGGCTGTAGCCGAGGCGGGAGATCAGGCCCGCCAGGAGCATTGCCTCCTCGAGCGGCGTCAGGTTCTCGCGCACCGCGTTCTCCGCGTAGGCCATCATCAGCCGGGTCGGCTCGTCGATTTCCTCGCCGGCGCCGAGCACCATCGCCGGCACCCGCGGGCGACCCGCGCGGCGAGCCGCTCGCCACCGCCGCTCGCCGACGACCAGCACGAACTCCTCCTCGCCCACTTCCTGGACGAGCACGTTCTGCAGGGTCCCCATCCGCCCCGTCGAGGTCGAAAGCTGCTCGAGGGCCGACTCGGTGAACTTGCGGCGCGGGTTATCGCCGGGCCTGATCTGCTCGACCGGCAGGTAGCGGAGCGGGCGCTCCAGTTCCCCCATGCCGGCCTCGATCTGCTCCTGCCCCTCGATGTGGATCGGGGGCTCTTTGACAACAGTGGCGGTGCTCATCGCCACCTCCTTTCTTCTCGTAGTTGCGACGCAGGGCGCCGCCTTACTCGCTCAGCGGGCACCGAGCGCCTCGACCGCGGCGCTGCCGATCACCGCGGCGATCTCCAGGGGCTCTGAGACGGCGACCAGGTCGGTCTCGCCGTGGGGCCGGGGCTCGGAGCCGATCCCGATCGAGACGACCCCGCAGCCGCCGGCACGGAGCTCGGCGATGTTGCGCTCGCCCGCCTCCGCCCAGGGCGCAGACGTCCAGCAGCCGTCGCCGATCAGAAAGAGCAGGCGCGGGCGGCGGCGGTCTGAGAGCGGCAGCACCGCGCGCAGCAGTTCGATCCCCTCGCCGACGTCCTCCGAGCCGCCGACCGCCGAGACCTCCGGCACTTCGCCGAGGCGATGGCCGGGGCGGCAGAGCAGCTCCGCCTCATCGCCGAAGAGCGAGACCGCCGCTCGGCCGCCGACCTGCTCGACGGCCGAGTGGACCACCCAGGCGACCGAGGCGACCGGCCCCTCGAAGGGCCCCATCGAGCCCGAGACGTCGACAGCGATCCCGACGACCGGCTGCCAGAGCTCGGAGAGGACGGTTCGCTTGGTGGCGAAGGCGAGGCCGCGTACCGGCGCCCCGCGCTCGAGCTCTGAAGCCTGGCGCATCGCGCCGCGGCCCGAGAAGCGACCGGGAGGGTTGACCCGGCCCTCGCGGACGAGGCGCTTGGAGCGCGCCGCCTGCAGAGCGTGGGCGAGGCGCCGGGCGGCGGTCCGCTCGATCGCGACCGGAGGGCGGCCACCGGTGTCGGGGATGCCCGGGCCGAGGCCGAAGCCGTGCCCGCTGCCGAAGAGGGCGAGCCGCTTGGCCGCGACAGAGCCCCCCTCGGCGATCTCGCGGGCGAGCGCACGCAGCTCGGGGTCGACGCCACCTTCCCGGGGGTCGACTTCCACAGCCTCCGCACGGGCGCTGCGCTCCGCAGCGGCAAGCGGGCCGCTGGCCTCCTCCCAGCTGGGGGCCTCGCCGCCCTCTGCCGCGCCGCCATCGCCGCATTCGGCCTCCTCGCCGGCGCCCGCGCCAGCGCTCCCGCCGGCTTCCTCCTCTTCGGTCGGGGCGAGTTCCGCTAGGCGCCGGGCGCCCTCGGTCAGAGCCGCGATCGCTTCGGCGTCGGGCGCGGCGGAGACCTCGGCGACGATCTCCTTGACCGTCTCCAGGTCTTCGGTGCCGAGGACCGCGGCGAAGCGCGCTTCGCTGTCGACGACGTCTGCGGCGCGCAGGGTGCCGGCGGGCACGCGCGAGCAGACCAGCACCGCGCCCTTAACCGCCCGGGCGCGGCTCATCGGTGCCAGGGGGTCTTCGGGGCGGTGCTCGAGGAGGATCTTCGTGATCGCCGCGCGCAGGTAGCGCGCAACTCGCGGGACCCCTTCGATCAGCCGCGCCTCCATGCGCCCCTCCTCGAGCCACTTGGCGCGTTCGAGCAGCTCTTCGGGGATCTCCTGCCTCGCCCGCGGCGTCGGGGTGTGCTTGACGTGCCCGCACTCGTGAAAGAGGACGCCGAGAACGACGACGAGCGCCTTCAGCCCATCGCCGCTTGGTTCGGCGGGGATCTCCTCGGGCGTGCAGCCGAGCAGCTCGCCGTCGATCAGGATCACGTTGGTGACCCGGTTGACCATCCCGGCGACCGGCGCCGAGGCCTTCGGGAAGCACTTGACCAGGACTCCGCTGACGATCGAGAGGGCCGCCTTGCTCAGCACCGCGCTGGCCCTGCCCCAGCCGCCCGGCAGAGCCGAGGGCTGGACGCGTTCGGCGGGCAGCCGCCGAAACGCCTCCTTCCAGCCCATCGCTATTCGACCCGCAGGGGGTCGAGCGCGACGCCGTCGGTGATGTGGGCCTGGAGCGCCTCGCTCATGGCCCCGCGCGACTCCTCGGGGCAGAGGCCGAGCAGGTTGCGGGCCGCGGTCAGCGGGTCGAAGACATCCGCGACCGCCTTGAAGGCCAACAGCTCGCGCAGCTGCGGCGCCCAGGTCGCGGGACCCGCCTCGGCCGGGGCGACGCCGGCGAGCGGGTCGGAGGCCTCGAACTCGCGGTTCATCTTGTCGGCCGCGGAGACCGCGTCGAGCGGCACGCCGAGGCGCCGCGCGGTGGCCGCGTCGAAGCCGACGTAGACGTGGATCGCGCAGCGCGAGGCGAGCGCTTCGGAGAACGTCGTGCCAGGAAGGTTGGGGTTATAGGCGATGATCGCGCCGAAGCCCTCCTGCGCTCCGACGACCTCGCCGCCGCACTCGTTCAGGGTCAGCTGGCGGCGCGAGTCGAGCGCCGGGAAGACGCGGCTCTGCACCCTGGGGTCCCCATTGGTGATGTCGTCCCCGAACCAAAGCTTGCCCTCTCGAAGGGCGCGGGTCAGCGAGCCGTCGCCCCACTCCCAGCTCTTCTCGGGGGCGGGGAAGAAGCTGCCGGCTATGTCCTCGACCTGGGTGCCCTCGGAGAACTCCTGGGTGATCACCCCGCCCCCGCCGAGGGCGGCTTCGACGAGCGTCGTCTTGCCGTTCCCCGGTGGGCCGTAGAGGCAGATGTTGAAGCCCGCCTCGATCGCTGTGCGGATGAAATCGACGTCGTCCATGCCGGCGATGCGCCGCACGGTGTAGGGCTCGCGGCCCTTGCCGAGCGGGATGGTGCGTCCTTCCGAGGATCCCTCCCCGGAGGCCTCCAAGGTGGTGGCGTCGATGTCGACGCCCGCCGCCTCGGCGGCCATCTCGCGCAGGCGCTCAACCCCGCCGGCCGGCGGGGTTGCGGTTGCAGTAGCCAAATCGTGCTCCTCTCTGAGCGATGTGGTGGCGGGGCGCCGCTGAGGGGCGCCCGCGCTCGGTCTGCGCCCGGGCTCCTGGCGCCGGGCGTAGTAGGTGGGGCCGCGATTAGGCGGCGAGTGGGACGGCCTCGCGCCGCGCGGCAAAGATCTGCGCGGCGACCTTCATCTTGGTCGAGGCCCCTTCGCGGTCGGCGAGATCGGTGGCAAGCCCGGCGAACTGACGAGCGAACTCCTCCGAGCCGCCCTCGCCCGGCGCCGCGCTGGCGTCTTCTCCGCGGTTGAGGACGCCGTCGACCTCCGCGGCGCGCGGGATCAGGATGCCCGCGCGGCGCAGCTCGCAGGGGTAGTTGAGGAGTGCGAGCAGGACACCGACCGTGTCGAACTCCGAGCCGGTCCGCGTCGCCCGCCCGATCCGCTGCTCGAAGGGCCGTGGCGTCCAGGGCAGGTCGTAATGGCCGACCAGGGAGGCAGGGAGGTTGTGGCCCCGCTTGCCGATCGGGCTCATCAGCATGACCGGGAACTCGCCGAGTCGGAAGGAGCGCTTCAGGCGGGCCGCCCCGCGCTCTCCGAGGCCGCCGATGAAGAGCGGCGCCTCGACCCCGTGGGTCTCGACGAGCTCGCGCGAGAGCAGCCGCAGGAGCTCGACCGACTCGGCGAAGAGCAGCGTCTTCTCCCCGTCGGCGGCGGCCGCGGCCGCGGTTCCCGCGATCCAAGCCCGCTTGCTGGGGCCCGTCTTCACCACCGCGTCGATCAGCCCCTCGGACTCCAGCAGCGCGGCGGCGACCGCTTTGGAGGCGCGCAGGGCCTCCGCGTCGGAGGCGGCGAGCAGCGCGACCTCGGTGGCCGAGAGCAAGAGGCCCCGCGTCGAGGCCATGCGTTTGCGCAGCACCGCCAGCTCGGAATCATCGGGAGACAGGGCAGCGGCGCGCTCGACCTGCTCGCGCAGCGTCCCGAAGAGCGAGGCGATTCGCTCCTCGGCAGCGTCGAGCAGAGCAAGCTCGGCGAGGGTCGGGTCGATGATCTTGAACTCGGGCTCGTCGAGCTCGGGCATGTAGTCCTTCATGTCCTCGCGCGTGAGCCGGACCATCGTCGGGCCCATCGCCCGGCGCAGGCGCCGCTGGGAGACCTCGTCGAAGGTCGCGTAGCGGCTCGAGAGCGGTTTGACTCGCAGCGCCTCGCGGTCGTTGCGGGCGAAGGCCTCCAGGGCGTCGTATTCCGCGTTTGACTTGCCCCGCGGCGTCCCGGTCATCAGCACCGCGACCTTGGCTCGCCCGCGCAGCCGCCAGAGCGCCCTGGCGAGCTGCGTGCCGGGGTTGGCGAGCGCTTCGTCTGCCTCCTCGACGACCAGGTCGTCGTAGGTGAGGACGCGCAGGTCCTCGACCGCGGTGCGGACCTGCTCGAAGGTCGCGATCAGGATCCCCGGCTCTGCGCCGAGCTTGCGATCGAAGCCGATCAGGCCGGCGGCGATCCGCCGCTCGGAGGCGACGTGCACGGCGACCCCCGGCCAGAATTTCGGGATCTGCTCCTCGACCCATTCGGTCCGCATGTAGCGGGGCAGCGCCACGCACATCCGGTAGGCCTCGAGCTCGGCCGCCTTGCCACGGCCGGCGATCAGCGTCATCGCCGTCTTGCCGGTGCCGACTTTCGAGAAGTTGAGGATCCCGACCTCGGTAGCCCGGTGACGGGCGACCGCGTCGCGCTGGGGCGGAAGCAGGTCACCGTCGAGCGCCGGCCGCGCCGCCGCCATCGCCAAGACGTCGGCGACTTCGGGGTCAAGGACGACCTTGGCGCCCCCTTCCCTGGCGACGGTGACCTCGCGCCTTGCCTCCTCGGCACTCACCTCCCGAGCGATTGCCAGCGGCCAATCGCTCGCTTGCCCGTGGACGACTTCGGCGAGCCCGGGCAGGCCAGGGACCCGCCGCGCGACCAGGTGTTCGCGGGCGAGCGCCTCGAGCGGCTCGAGGATCGCGTCGGGATCGTCGACCTCGATCTCCGCCTCGCGCATCTGGTGGGCGAGCTCGAGGGCCTCGTGGGCGAGCAGCGCTTCGGGCGGGCGCGGCGTCTCGAAGGGCCAGGCGTTCGCCGGGCACTCCTCTCCGAGCCAGCCGACCGGGCGGGTAAGGATCCGACCGAAGAGGCCGCCGGCGTCGTTGGCGCGCAGCACGACCGCCATCTGCGCTAGCGGGCCCTCCTCGTCGTGCTCGCAGACGTCGACCCGCGGCTTCGCGAAGCCCAGCTTGCCGAGCTCGCTGGCGAGCTTCTCCTGGCGCGTGAAGGCGCGGCGGTTCTGGGCATCCCAGGCACCGTTGGTGTAGGGGATCTCGGAGGGGATCAGATCCAGCACCGCCTGTGCAGCGCGGATATCGGCGGCGGGGACCTGGAAGCTGCGCTCGCTGCGCCAGCTGCCCTCGCGGGCGGTGATCCCCAGCGCGAAGACCTCGCGGACGTAGGGACGGACGAGGACCGAGCGCTGGAGCAGCTGGTCGGGTCCGATCGCGGAGCGCTCGACTCCCTGCAGGGTGAAGCGGAAGCCGAGCGGCGCCTGATTGCGGGGACGGACGCTGCCGAAGCGCGCGGCCAGCTCGCGCTGGGCCGCGGCGGCTTCTCGTGCCCGCTGCTCGCGGCGGCGCTCGCCGACCGCGCGGCCGCGCGGCGGAGCCGGTGGCGCCGGCATGCCGGGCAGGCTGGGCGCCGGAGCGGTTGCGGTCTCGCTCAAGGTGCACCTCCTTGTGGGTGGAGCCCCTCATCGGCGCCGAAGCGCCCGGGGCCCGATGGATGGATGCCGGCACCACTCGCCAGCGGCGGCGCTGGACCCGACGAAAGCGGCGTTGTCCGCCGCCCGGGGCACGCCCCTTCCAGCCGTCTCGGCGACCTTCGGATAGGGCCGGGGCTGCACCAGGCGGCCCAGGTTCGGATGCTCAAAAGCGAGCATCTGCGGCTCTGCCTGGGTGGCGAAAGGCAGCACTACGACCTCGGCGCCGGCGGCGCCAGGTCGGCGGGCTCGTCCGCCCGCGGGCGGATGCGCTTCGCCCACGGGCGCTTGACGTAGTGCTCTTCGTAGTCCCCGGCGAGGCCCTCGACCGCGTCGAAGTCCTCCTCGGGCCAGAAGGCGCCGATCAGCCGGTCGACCTCGTCGGAGCCCTGCTCGGAACGGTCGATGAGAACGCTCACCGAGCGCTCGCGGTCGTGGGCCCAGATCAGGCTGTGGCGGGCGCCGTCGATGCGGACGACGCCGAGGCGCTCCTCGCGGAGCGCGCGCGTTCGCGGCTCGAGGGTCGCCTTGCTCATAGCGGCCCTCCCGCAGACGTCTTCACCGACTCCGGCGCGGCGCTCGCACCCGCGGCGATCTGGGTGCAGCGCCAGCAGCTCGAAACGTGGTCCTCGCCGCCGCGGTTAAGGCCCCAGAAGCGATCGCGGGGCTTGCAGAGCGCGTCGCGCTCACGACGGTGGATGAGGCCGATCCGCCCCTCCTTCTCGCCGACAATGTGGTCAGCGCCCCCATACAGCGCGGTCTCCCGCAGGGTGTAGGCGTGCTCGATGTGGGCGGCAAAGGGAAGCTGCTCGAGCAGCGTCTTCGCGGGCTCCTCGAGCCCTGAGTCGCTCATGGTCTCCATCTCCTCTCGTTCGTTGGTGCTCGCAGTCCCAGCAGCGGCGGGATGCGGGTTACGACGGCAGGTTCAGGCCACCAGCGCGGCGCCGCCGACCGGGCAGCGGTCCCAGTGCGGGCAGCCGTCGGTGCCGACCCGCGGTGCGCACCACCAGCCGAAGTCCGCCGAGAGCGGCCAGGGGCCGGGCTCAGTGGCGTCGAGGTGGGCGATCATGCGGGCCACCTGGGCGACGCGGTGCTGGAAGCCGAGCAGCTGCGCGCGGCTGCGAGGCGCCGGAACAACCTGCCAGCGAGGGCCCTGATCTGGGGGCTCAAGCGTCGCTGCGTGGAATACGAACTCGGCCGGGTTTCGCTCGGCCCAGCGCATGAACGTATGCGCGGTCGCCTGCAGGTCGCGATAGGCGCGCTCCTCCTTGATCGGGGATCGGCCGAATTTCAAGTCGGCCACCAGCCGCGGGCACTCGAGGTCGAAGTAGCAGACGAAGCGCCACTGCTGCTCGGCGTTGAGCCGGAAGCTGGCGCGGCGCTCGACCGAGACCGGCTGCACCGTGGGAGCGATCTCGGTCAGGTAGTCGGCGACCGCGCCCCGGCACTGGGCCTTGCCGAGATCCGGGTCGTCCTCGAGGCCGAGCTCGGTTTCGACGATCTTCGCGGCGAAGAGCTCCAGCACCAGGTCATCGAGCTCGGGCGCCGCCGGCGCCCGCCCCACGATCTGACCGGCGAAGTAGTGGGCGAGGGTGTCGCCGACCACCGAGCCGAGCGTCATCGAAAGGTTCGGCGGCACCTTCTGACCGAGCAGGTACTGGCGCCGAAATGCCTCCGGGCACTTCTCGAAGGCCCGGATGGAGGCCGGCGAGAGCGAGTTCAGCCGCATGCGGCCCCCGTAGCGCCGCGCCGGCAGCAGGACCGGCACCGAGAGCGGGTCGACGAGCGTCGGGGCCGGCGCTACAGCTACCGCGTTCATTCCGACCAGCTCCCTGCCGCAACCGGCTCGCCGGAGCGGGCCGCCATCAGGGCGCTCCCGCGGTTCGGGCGAGCTCGGCGGGGTCGAGCTGGTCGGCTCCGAGCCAGGCCGCCAGGGCCGCTTCGGCCTGCGCGTCGATCGGCGCAACCGTGCGGCTCAGCGGATCGAAGGTGCCGACCTCGACCAGCGAGGTCCGGGGAAGGCGCATCTGCGCCACCGTCGGGTACTCCTCAACGAGCCGGCCGTGGGCGAAGAAGACGCGGTCGGCGAGCCGTGCTATTTCCGACTGGCCGTAGCGGGCGCCCTCGTAGTAGACCACGACGTGCTCGGCGCCGGGGAGGGGAACACCGACGATGCCGGAGCCCGGCAGGATGCCCTTGGTCGCGACGTCGCCCTCGCGGGGGACGTAGACGACGTAGGGGCTCGCCAGGCGCGCCGTCGCGGCGCTCTCGGCGAGCATCCGCGTGATCCGTCGCAGGCGCGGGTGCCCGTGCTCGAAGGCGTCGCGGTCGGTGTCGACCGCATGAGCCTTCTCGACGAGCACCATCTCGGAGTCGCGGTCGTGGCGCGTGAGAACGCCGTCGGCGAGCGTGTAGGCGCAGCCTTCCTCGGGACAGTCGACGTAGGGGCCCGGCTGTATCTCGCCGAGCCGTCCTAAGACGAGTTCCATCTGAAACCTCCTCTCTCGCGGAGCGCTCGCCCCGCGGGTGTTGCGCGCCGCAGCGCGCGAAGATGCGAAGAGCCCGCGAAGGGGCGCGGCAAGAGCGCTCAGGAAGCGCTCGCCGCAGCGACGGAACCGTTCAGTTCCTCGCAGGCGTCCTCCGCCTGCTCGCGTGTGCTCCAGACGTCAGCGCGCAGCGCCTCGGGTCCAGGTGTCGAGGACCTGGAAGCCCTCGTGAGTAACGTCGACTACGTGACGCGGGCCTCCTCGGCTTAGTAGCGATCAGCGCGCTCGCCGAGCCGCGCCCAACTAATCCCGAGCTCGTCGGCGAGGTGGCGCAGGTCGCAGGTCTCGCGGCCGCGCTCGCTTGGCGCGCCGTCCTCAGGCGGCGAGCGCCATCTGCTCGGAAACGCAGCTCGCACAAAGCGGACCCGGCTCCTCGGCGCCCTGCTCGCCGGCGCGGTTGCCCTGCAGGTCAAAGCCGCCCCAGCGACACCAGCGGATGCCAAGCTCCTCGGCCTCCGCCTCGAGCGCCTCGATCGTGCGCGCGAACCAGGCCGGCCACAGCGCCTTGATCAGCGCCCGCTCTTCCCACCAGCTCCCCCGGGCGGCGCAGTTGCACTCGCCGCTTCGGTGCAGGAGGGCGGCGACGTCGGAGCGCGGCAGCCCCTGCTCGGCCCGGTAGCGGGCCATCTGCGCCGCACTCCAGTCGATCAGCGGGTTGACGTACTTGCCCGCGCCGCGCTCGGTGAGCGGCTGATAGCGGCTGCGCCGGGCGCTCTCGGCCCGTCGCACCCCGGATAGCAGCATCACCGCGGCCGAGCGCGGGTGGCCCGTCTTGGCCTCGGCGATCAGCTCTTCGAGGCGGCGCTCCTTGAGGCGAGCGTAGGCCTTGCCGTGCCCGCCGATCCCGGGGAAGCCCCAGGGGTAGTAGCCGAGGCGGTAGCCGGTGACGCGAACCGTGCCTTCCGATTGCCCGTGACGGGTGCGGTCGCGGGCCCGGAAGGCCTCGAGGCCGAGGCCCTTGCCCTCGACGCGGTAGCGCCGCCACCAGCGCTCGTCGCCGAGGACGAGGGTGCGGTAGGCATCGCCGGAGCGCTTCACCACGAGCTCCTTACCGAGCCACTCCGCATACTCGCGCACGAAGGTCTCCACCCCGGGGATCGCGATCCCGGTGTCGATGAACACCAGCGTCTCGTAGTGGCCGGCGCAGCGGTGGGCGAGGACCGTGGAGTCATCGCCGCCGCTGAATAGGCAGAAGGTGGCGATCGGCCCCCAGCGCCGGCGGGCCCGGCGCACCAGAGCGTCGGGGTCCTCGCCGCCGAGCAACCCCAGCTGCTCGGGCGGAGGAGGCGGCGCCAGGGAAGGCGCGGGGCTCCTCACGGCTCCTCCGCTTCCCCGGAGGCCTCGAGCTCCGCCAGCGCCTCGAGGACCGCGTCGCGGTAGTCGCGCAGGAACGTCGGCGAGGCGCCGCTCACCCACTCCATCAGCAGCGAGACGTGCTCGGGCTCGAGCGGGACGAGGGCGGTGTGGCCGACGCCGCGGGGCTTCACCCGGGCGCGGCTGAGGGCGTCGCAGAGCGCCTCCTGCTGGGGCGCCAGGCCCTCCGGGCGCTCGGTCAGCGCCATCGCGATCGTGGCGAACTCCCTGTAGATGCGGCCGGGCATCCGCAGGGCGCGGCGCTGGCTAGCCATTGGCGCCGCCCGGCCGCCGTTCGCCGCTCATCGCCGCGAAGCGGGCCAGCGCATCGCGGGCCGCGAGGCCGAGGTCCACATCTAGCTCGGGGTCGTTGGCGTAGCGCCCCAGCGCCTCGCGCAGCGGCGCGACCGCCGCCGCGGAGTAGTAAGCCTCATGGGCCTCGTGCGCGTGCGCCGCGGCCCCTTCATGGGAGAAGAAGACCTCGATTGCCGGCGGCCCTTCGGTGTGGACGTCGGCGAGCCAGACCCGCCCCGGCCAGCGCATCGGCCGTCGCCCTGCCTCCCGCCGGCAGCGGGCCGCGCCGCGAGCGCCTTCGAGGACGACGATCACCTCGCCCCCACCGCCGCCGACCAGCTCGTCGAGCTGCTCGCCGCTTAACCCGTCGGGGATGCGGCGGATCGAGCAGCCCTTGAGCGCTCCGTAGGTCTCCCCGTCGGGGAGCACCATGATCTCCATCGAAACCTCCAATCGTCTCGGGCCCGACCGCCGCCGGCGCGCAAGCGACGGCGCGGCCAGGTCCTCTGCTCACTCGCTCGCTTCGGGCCCCGGGTCGGCGTCGAGCAGCGACGGGGTCTCGCTGGGCTTTTCGGCTGCCGCGGGGGGCACGGTGGCCTCCGGCGGCAGCACTGCGGCGCGCTCTGCGGCCGCCGCCTCCGCCTCGGCTTTCTGATGGCGCTCGGAGATCCACTCCAGGAGCGCCCGCGAGCGGACTTCGACGTTGTCCTTGCCCTCGGTCAGGGCGACCTTGCAGAGCCGTTCGAGCTCGACCGGGGTGATCCCCGCCTCCCCGGCTTCGGCCAAGGCGGCGGCGAGGACCTCCGACTGCTCGTCGGTCAAGCGGTCGGGCATCTGGTCAAAGAGCGCCTCGGTCAGCTCGCCCCGCAGCCGCTCGTACTCCCCGCTGGCGAGCGCCTCGGCCAGGGTGCGCTTTGCCGCCGGGCGCGCCGGCGCGCCGCTGGGCTGCTCGGCGGCGTCGTCGACGATCACCGAGGGTCCCTCCCCCTGGGGCTCGGCGGGAGGAGCGCCCGCCGCCGGCGCCGGGGATGACGGCACAGCAGCCGGGGGCGCCGTGAGAGCCGCTGGCGCGGGTGGCGGGGCGGCCGTGGACGGCGGCGCGCCGGCGCTCGCCGGCACGTCGTGGGCGACGGTCGAGGGGCCCTCGCCGGGCTCCTCGCCAGCGCCGCCGATCGCCGCCAGCGAAATCCCCAGCTCCTCGGCGGTGTAGAGGCCGGAGAGCTGGGCGGGGAAGGCCTTGCGCAGGGCAAGGGCCTCGGCGCGGATGCTCAGCATGTGGGCGGGCTTGCCGCTCGTCTTGTTCCACAGCGAGTCGGCGCCGGCGTCCCCATGGGGGGCGAAGTCGTGCCAGTTGGCGGTGCCGGTGGTCGGCACCTTGGCGCCCTTGCGGTGGACGCGGACGCGGGCGGCGATCGGGACGTCCTCGGCCGACCAGTAGTCGGTCCAGTCGCCCTCGGCGTCGCACCATTCCGGGTCGCTCTGGCCCTCATAGAGGCCGGTGCGCTCGGCCAGCAGGCGCATACCGTCGATCGTCGCGACAGCCCGCATGACGCCGTTCTCCCAGACCGCGTAGATCTGCCCCGCCAGCGGCTCCAGTTCGTAGAGCTGGCATTCGAGCAGGAACTGGTCGACCTCTTTCTCCATGGGGTCGACGCGCTGGGCGACGCCTCCGGCGCCGACCTCGTACTTCTTCATCGACGCTTTGACCGCCTCGCGGTAGCGGACGGCATCGCGCTTCGGCCCGTCCCCGTTTCGGGACGGGGCCTCTGCGGTTGCAGTCATCGAATCTCCTTTCCGGCGCCGCGCCGCGCTGGGCGCTCGCCGTTCGCTTGGCGGCGCCGGGGAGATCCCGGCGCCGCGCTTCGGTTTGGGTGGGCGAGGCCCGCTCGGGGCCTTGGGGCTAGAGGCCGGCCTCGGTGACGAAGCGCGAGGTCTTCACCTGCTTGCCCCAGCGCCGCGCGCAGCTCGACATCACGAGGCTCTCCCGCGCGCGGGTCAGCGCCACGTAGGCGAGGCGGCGCTCCTCTTCGGTGCGGCCCTCCTGCAATGCGCGGGTGGAGGGCATAACCCCCTCGTCTAGGCCGGCGACCCAGACGTGGGCGAACTCGAGGCCCTTGACCGCGTGCACGGTGCCGAGCGCCAGCGAGGAAGCGGTACGCCGGGTATCCGTCGAATACAGCGCCAGTTCCTGGAGGAACTCCGCCAGAGCAGGCGAGCGGCCCTCGGCCATGCACTGCCCCTGATACGCGCGCGCCGCGCGGAAGAGCTCGCGGACGCTGCCGAGCTGCCCGGCGCCCGCCCGGCCGCGGCGGCGCAGCTGCTCGGGGATCTTCGAGATGACGATGATGTCGCCGACCAGCATCTTGAACTCGCGGCGCCCGCTGCGGGCGATTTCACGGATCCGCTCCATCGACTCGCCGAAGGAGATCGCCGCCCTGCCGCGGCTCTCGCCGATCCCCGCCTCCCAGGGGACGAGGCAGATCTGCTCGAAGCCGAGGCCGCGGGCCTTGGCGACCTCGGTCAGGGTCCGCGCCGTCGCCGGGCCGAGGCCCGGGCGCGATTCCAGGGCCCGGGCGAAAGCGGCCGAGTTGGCCGGGTTGACGGTCAGCGTCAGCCAGGCGAGGGCATCGCGGACCTCCGAGCGCGCCCAGAGCGCCCGTTCGCCGAGCGTGGTGTAGGGGATGCCGCGGGTGCCGAGGGCGATCTCCAGGTCCTGGCGGACCCGCAAGCCCCGCATCCTCACCAGCACCCCTAGCTGCCCGGGCGGAACGCCTGAAGAGATGTGGCTCTGAGCCCACGCGGCGATCGCCTCGGCCTCCTCCTCCTCAGAGTCATAGTGCTCATAGATCGGGTCGGGACCGGTGCCGTCGGCGGCTTCGAGGGCCTTGGGACGGCGCTGCTCGTTGTGGGCGATCAGGCGCAGGGCGGAGTCGACGATGCCGCCGTGGGAGCGGTAGTTGCGCCGCAGCACGACGGCCGCCGCGAGCGGGAAGTAACGCTCGAAGTCGACCGTGAATTCGGGGTCGGCGCCGCGGAAGGCGTAGACGATCTGATCGTCGTCGGCGACTGCGGTCAGCCCCGACCCGCTCGGGGCCAGCAGGCGGATCATCGCGAACTGGGCCTCGGAGACGTCGTGGAACTCGTCGACCAGGAGCGCCTTGATCCCGTCCCGCCACGGAGCCGCATGGCGATCGTCGGAGAGGACGATCGCCGCCGCCCGCACCAGCCCCTCGAAGTCCAGCGCGTTAGCGGCTCGCAGGTCGGACTCGTAGATGTCGAAGGCGCGCGCAAGCTCGGACTTGCCGCGCACCAGCCAAAGCGCGGAGTCCTCGAGGTTGGCCTTGGCGGTGCCGATCCGACGCACTAGCTCGTGGGCATCGACGCCGGGTTCGGCGCGCTCGACTGCTGAGCGAGCCAGCTGCAGCTGGTCATCGGAGTCGAAGATCGAGAACTGGGGATCGAGCCCGACGACCTCGGGGTGGCGACGGACCACCTGGGCGGCAAGCGCGTGGATCGTCGAGATCCTCACCCCCGCCTGATCGTGGAGCTCTGCCTCGATCCGCTCTGACATCTCGGTCGCTGCGGCGTTCGTGAAGGTGATCGCCACGACCTCGGATGGGGCGACCGATCCGGCCTTGACCAGGTGGATGATCCGCTGGGTCAGGACACGGGTCTTGCCAGCGCCCGGCCCGGCGACGACCAGGAGCGGGCGCTCCAGCGAAGCGTGGACCGCGGCACCCTGGTCGGGGTCGAGGCTGCGCTCCTGCTCAGCGGGAACCGGAACCTCTTCGATTGCCCCCTCGTAAGGGGGCGCCTCAGTTGCCTGAGCCATCTCACCTCCTTTCCGTGAGGTCGCGGGCCGCTCGCGAGCCCGCGGTGTGTGGTTGGGGACGCGGAGCTAGCCCTCCCCTCAGCCCTCTTCACAGAGGACCTCGAAGTTGGCCACGGCCTCCGCCGGCGTGTCGTATTCGCGCAGGAGGACCCCGCCCGGCTCCAGCAGAGCGAGGAAGCGGTCGACGAGGACGACCGGGCCGTGCTCGGTCTCCGCGCACTCGTCGTATGCGCCGTCCTCGTGAAGGGCCACGATCGCCGCCGCGAGTCGACGGTCGAAGGCGGTGGCGAAGCGCGGCTCGTCGGCCAGCTCGTCAAGCTCGGAGCCGCCCTCGGCGGCGAGGAGCGCCTCCACCAGGGCCACGATCAGCTCGCCTTCGTTCTGGCGGGCAGCCTCGCGGTGGGCCGCTTCGGCGGGCAGGGGGCCGATCCGATGGGTCGCCGACTCGGCGAAATAGACGCCGTCGTGGTACTCAAGCGCTATCCACTCGCGCTCGCCCGGCAGCGAGAAGCTCGCCCGGGTGAGCTCGGGACGCGGCCCCATCAGGCCCGCGGTCCGCGAAGCGCGGCGGGGGCCGCGAAGCCGACGCCGGTGGCGCAGGCAAGACGCCGGCGCGCGGCGCAGCGCACGCTGCGGCTCGGCGGCCGCGGGACCTCGCTGGCCGAGTCGCTCGGGGCGCCCGGCGGCTCGGGTGCAGGCCCGGGAGCGGCGGCGCCGCTCCACTCGAGGGTCAGCTCGATCGCCTGCGGCGCCTCGGAGCCCTCGCCGCGGGCCAGCGCCCCGGGCAGCCAATCGGCGACCTCGCCCGCCATCTGCGCGAAGCAGGCGACGAGCGAGCGCTCGGCCACCTCGGCGAAGGCATCACTGATGCGCCCGTCGGGGTATAGCGCGAAGGCGCTCATCGTGAACTCATCCATCTGGGTCCTCCTTTCCCTGTGCTTCGGTGGCGCCGCACCCGCCGCAGGTCGCGGCGCCGACGTTCATGTAGTGGCAGGGAAAGCCCCCCACCTCGGCCTGGCACTTCCACCCCAGGCCGGCGCGCTCAACGAGCTCGTCGAGCGTCGCCAGCTCCGCGTCGTAGGCCGCGTTGAAGAGCTCGATCACTTCGGCGCCGTCGAGGCGAAGGGCAGCCGTGATCTCGACGGGGTGGCGATCCGTCAGCCAGCGCACGGCGACGGCTACGAGCATCGCGGCACGGCGAACCAGCGAAGGGGGGCGGGAGCGCCGGGCGGCCGACTCGACGCCACCGCACTCGGCCACGAGGCGCTCAAGGACTTCGACCGGGACCCGGTCTTCGCCGACGATCCGCTCGGCTTCCGTTCGCAGGGCGTTGTGGTCGGCGACCGCGCTCACGAGCTCACCGCCGCCACCGGCATGCCCTCGACCGGGCAGGGCGCGATCTCGTAGAACTCCTCGCCCTCCTGGGCGGCGAAGTACATCTCGACCGCCTCGACGTCATCTCCGGGCGGGCTCGTTGGCAGCGACTCGTCTCGCCGGCGCGCTTCGGCCCAGTCGCGGCGGGCGATCCCCGCGGCGTCGGCGTAGGCCTTCTCGGCGCTGGCGTGGGCGGTGATGTCGCGCCCGTTGCGGTGATCGAAGACGAACACGTATACGTCCATCAGGCTCCTTTTGCTAGGCAGCGGCGAGGAGGCCGCGGCGTAGGTGGGATCGCGGCACTCAGACGCAGCGATCGGGTATGTGGGTCGCAGCGGCGTGGGGCTCAGGCTCCCGGGCCCTCTTCGATCTCTGTGATCAGCTCGTCGGCGATCGCCTCGAAGTCGACGGACTCCAGGGCGCCGACGAGCAGCACGCCGGCGACGCTCGGCACGGTTGGGCCCGAGCCGGGGTGCTCGATCGCCAGGCAGGAGACCTCTTCGGTCAGGACCCGCAGGGCGTAGCCGCCCTCGCCGCGGGCCACGTGGCGCTCCTCGCTTGTGAGGTCGAGGCCGCCAATCGCGCAGCGCAGCTCCTCGCGGGCCCGCTCGGCCAGCTCGGGCTTGCCGCCGAGCAGCGCGTTTCGCAGCCGGCCGGTCAACTGGTCGGTGCTCATCGGCTCTCAAACTCCACGCTGCCCGGGAGCGTCCCGGTGCGAAGAGCGCGGGCGACCGCCGCCTCGTGCTCGGCCAATCGCTCTGGACCTGTGACCTCGCCGCGGGCGTAGATGTCGAGCGCCCGCACGTAGGTCTCGAGCTCGTCGAAGACGCGGACGCCGATGTCGCCTTCGCAGTAGTCGATGATCGAGCGGCCGAGGTCGTCGGCCAGGGAGAAGGAATAGGGGAACTGGCCGCCGTCAGGCAGCAGGCGGATGTGGCCGCCGTTTTCCCAAGCCCCGAGCGCGCCGACGAACTCGTAGCCGTCGTCAACCAGAACGAAGCCGGCATGGAGGGTGTGGCCGGCGCGGCGCTCACTGCGCCAGGCGCTGGCCGTCTCCCCCAGCGGCACGCAGAGGCGTTTGATCATGCGCTCGGCGTTAAGGCCGCGGCGCTTTAGCGGCACTTCCTCATCGGCGCGGTAGCGCTGCGGGGCGAGCTCCTCGTCCTCCCCGAGGAAGCTGACCTGGACCTCCCCGGTTCCAGGGACGGCGCAGAGGCGCGAGACGACCGCGAAGCGCTCGGCCTCGCGGTGCCAGGCGACGTCGGTGCGACGCAGATCCGCGGCCTTGACCGAGATCGGTTCGCTTGCCATAGGACTCCTTTCGTGTGATGCGCGGGTCCCGGGCGAGCCCGGGCCGCTCGTTGACTCAGGCGGCGGGCGGAGGTGTGACGGTCATCCGCACCAGCCCCACCCCGCCTTCGACCCGGCTGCAGATCGCCTCGTGGTTGGTCCTGGCGTCGGCCTGATCGAAGGCGAAGCCCGAGCCGAACTGCTCAACCTCGGGGCCGTCATCGCCCCAGGTCACGCTGGTCTTGTAGGCGCTCGGGCGCACCTCGGTCGTTGCCACGACGTAGGGCCCGATGCGGGTCCTGACCCAATGGCGGGTCAGGAAGAAGCGGGCGGCCTCGCCGATCGTCTTCAGAGCGATCGCGACCACCTCCTTTCGGGTTCGGGGACTTCGTGGGGCTAGCCGAGGGCGAAACGAACCACCGGGATGCGACCGCGGGGCGCGCGAGTGCGACGGCGGGCGGCGGCGAGCGGAGGGCGGGCACACACCATCGTCCGGAGCTCGCTCGAGCTCAGGTGGGCGAGCAGCGAGAAGGCGGCGGCTGCATCGGGGTTGACAGCGGTGGCCGCAGCGTGCGCGAAGCGGCGCTTGCGGGCGCGGCGGCGCTTCATCGCCAGGGCGACAAGCTCGACGGAGTCGAGCAGTTGGCTTGCGCGCCAGGCGAGGACCTGCCGGACCCGCTGGGGGTCGGCGGCGGCGAGGGTGAGCCAAGCCGATTCCTCACCGGGCCTCGAGCTCACAGCCGCGGCGATCAGCGCCCTGGGGAACTCGGGGTCGGCGACCGAAGCGAGGATCACGCCGGGCGAGGCGGTTCGCTCCAGCGCCTGCGCGGCGGCCCGGATCTTCACGGCCTCCTCTTCACCGTTTCCGAGGGCGTACTTGATTCCTTCGATCCGACGCATGGGGTCCACGCGCACTCCTTCCTGCCCGTGGGGCGGGCGGGGTCGGTTACGGGCCGGCTGCGAGGTGCCGCCGGGGTGGGTCGACAGCGGCCTAGACGAGGCCCAAGGCCTGCAGCTGGCTGCGCAGCTGCGGGTTGATCGGCCGCTTGGCCTCGCGCCGCGCGACCTCATATCGGCGGCGAAGCGAGGCCTGGCGCTCGATCAGGCGGCGCAGCTCGCGGCCCCGCAGGCGGGCGAGCAGTAGCCAGGCACCCCACTCCTCTTCGCTAGTGGCCGCCTCAGCGCGCTGCTCACAAGCCGCGCACACGTCGCCACCGGCAACCACGACCTCGACGAGCTCATGGGGCGCGACGATCCGGCTCGCACGCTTGGCGACAAGGCGGCGGACCCGGCCGGGGCCGGCGGCGGCGATAGTCATCCACGCCAGCAGCTCGGACCGCGGGCGGTTCTGGGCGGCATCGAGCATTATGTCGGTGAACTTGCGTGAGCCCAGGGTCGACATCAGCGCCCCGGTCGGGGTGTCAGCTTCGATCAGCGCCAGGGAGCGCTCGATGCCCTCCTTGGCAATCTCGCCGCCGGCGGTGCGCTTGATCTCCTTGATGAGTTTGTAGCTCGGATACATGCAACTGCTCCTTCCTCACCCGAGTTCGGGCAGGGATCGACGGACCCGCGGCAGGTGCCGCGGGCCGGTTGTTCTTTTCCGTTTGGAGCCGCGACCCAGCTAGAAGCCGGGGCGGCAGGTGTTGGCCCCCCGCACAGCGACAAGCTGAAGCGAGGTAGGGGTGCGCTTCCTAAAACTGCAGGTAGCGAAGAGTGAAAGCTGGAGGATCAAACTCGGGCTTCTCAGCGCCGGATCTCACCTTTGAGATTTTCGGGGCCCCGCACTCATCGGGGGTGCCGTAGCGAGTCGCGTACTCTCCGGGGAATCCATCGCCAGCAACCTGACGCTCCGCGTCGCGCCCGAGGTGAGGGCGACGGTGACCGTGTCGCCGTCGGCGACGGAGACGATCCGGCCATGGGGGGAGCTGGCGGAGACACTGGCCTCGGTTAGTGCCGAGCAGCCGTACGCGACCAGAGTGGTCGCGAGCAGGATGGCGGCGACAATCCCACAGGCGATCACTCGAGCACCCGCCGGGCCGCGCAGCTTCGGCGGCGGATACTCGCCGGAGGCGACCTTGGCGCGGTAGCTGCGGTAGCGGATCCACTGCTCGGCGACGATGCGGGCGCGAAGCCCACCGTCGTCGCGCTCAGCGTAGAGGCGCACGGCGGCAAGGTCCGCGAGACCGAAGGCCCCACCCGTCCATCCAGGTGCGAGGCTGGCGGAAAAGTCACTGTGACGCCATAATCAAGGACGCAGCCCGTGACCCTGAAACCGCAAGAGTCCGTGCCAGGTATGGCGGGTAGAGGAAAGCCTCCCGGCGTCCCTCTGCTGTTTGAGCAGGATCTCAAAGACCAGAAGCGGACTCCACAAGCCAAGGCCCGACTGGCACGGGTATCGAAACTTCAGAAGCAGTGCAAATAGCCCGGCCGCTCGGGGAGCTTGCCCCCGGACGCCTTCTCGTCTTAGCGGATCCTCGCTCTCGATTTCGCTGGCACGCTGAAACCGCGCTGCCTTCGACCCACGTCGCACGAGTGAGCGAGGGCAAGAAAGGGGTCGTCACCGTCAGTCCTCTGATCACAGCCAGCCCGACTGGCATAGCGCTGCCCTTGTCGGTGTTGCAGGATTCGCACATCGCCTGCAAGTTCGAGAAGCAGGTTCGCCCGCCCTTGGAGAAGGGAACGATGTGGTCGAGGGTCAACTGGTCCCGGTCCCGGCAGCCGCACCTGACACAGCAGTAGCGTCACGCTCATACACGCCCGCGCAATTCGGATCCAATTCGGCGCTTGCGGCGCTTGGACCGCTGCGCAGCCGGATTGAGCACGACCCGCCCACAGACGAGGGCGTCTTAGACTGGGCGCCAGCCCTTCCGCAGGGGCTTTGTTTGCGTAATTCCGCGGCCTGCGACGTCAATGGGTCCCGGTGCCGGCGGTTTTGGCCGGGACGTCCACCGAGACGACCGGAACCACCGTTGCTGTACCCAAATATTTCGTTGCGGGTACCAAAGATCAGCGCCAAAGTATGGCCAGGCGGTCGCCGGTGAACCGGTTCTCCTACACCTATTACGTGACCCGCTTCAAAGATGCGATCGAGGCGGGCGATACAGCGCAGGCGATTGAGGCAGCGGAAGGAATGTCTGCCTGGACTCTGACAACGGGCCAAGAGCGCGATCTGGTCGTGCTTTTGGCCCGGGCCCGGGACCCGCACTTCACCGAATACGCACATGACTTCATCGACCGCTACATCGATGAGCGGCACACTTCGTTTGAGGTCCTGATCGCGATGGGGGCCGTCACCGGCTTGTGGGAGCCCCAGGTCTCGCAGCGGTGCGAGGAGGTTCTAAACATCCTCTTGCGCTTCTGAGGATGGCGAGGACGTCGTGACCGACCGGACCCCAACCCAAGAGCTCGGCGAGGATCCATCACTCGACGGCAGCTGGGCTCGACTGCGCGGGCGGCGGGTACTCGCCCGCGACGACCTTCGCGCGGTAGTTACGGAATCGAACCCACTGCTCGGCGACGGCGCGAGCTCGCACTCCACCATCGTCGCAGGCCGCATAGAGGCGAACCGCGTCCACAAGGCGGTCGACCATGCGCAGGAGCAGCGGGTCTGACTCCAGGCCGGCGCGGGCTGCGGCGAACTCCGAGGGGGCGAGCTCGACCGATGGCGCGTGGACGCGTGCGCCGGACAGCACTCGGTCGAGCTCGCGATCGCCCCCCTCGGGATGGCCGGGCATCGCAGGGGCAGGAGGGGACGCGATGCCTGGGCCGACTTGCAAGAGCGCTTCTGCGATCGCCGATCGCTCTGCGGCAGAAAGCTCCCCGCAGCTGCGGGCGCCGTTGATTTGACAGGCGAGAAGCGCCTCCAGGGCGACCCGCAGGCTGACGCGGGGGAGCATCGAGAGCAAGGTGAAGGCCTCGGTCTTCTGCCCGCGGGGGTCGGCGAGCAGCTGCGCGGGCGCCAGCCGCCCCGCCCCCGCGTCGGCCTTCAGGTCGGCGATTTCCCGCCGTCGGCGGTTGGCCTTCTCCAGGGCCGCCGCGCGCCTGGCCTCGGCGCTCCTCGGCTTCGGCTTCGCCGCCGGCGCGCGACGGCGCTTTGGCGGCGGTTTCGGCGAGCTGCGTTTCGGGCCGTGGGCCATCGTCGGCGTCTTCGGGGTTCTCGTCGCCGCGGCCATCAGGGCGACCCCGCATTGCGAGGAGGGGCCTCGACGCCGAAGACGCGCTTAAGCTCGGCGACGCACTCCTTGAACTGCTCGCGGCGCAGCGCCGAGCCGGTCGGGTAGCCGCGCAGGGCGGCCACCAAGTCCACGGCGCCGCCCCCCGCCCCACAGGCGAAGCAGTACCAGCCGCGACCGACCCCGGGGTAGAGGTGGGCGGAGGGGTGCTCGTCGGCGTGGGCGGCGTTCGGGCAGCGGACCTTGCCGTCGCGACCGGGCTCGACGCCGACGATCGCCCGGTAATACTCGGCCGCCTCCATCGCCCGCCAGGGCTCCTGGCCCCGGATCTCGGGCGCCCGTCGGGCCCGCCGCGCCGGGCGCGGGGCCTTGGGGTCGCGAAGACCGGCGGCGAGCTGGCCCGGCCGGTAGGGCGCCTTCACCAGGTCACACATCACCACCCGGCACCAACTCGGCTGGCGACCCTTGCACTGCGCCTTGTGGTTGAGGGTGCCCGGGACCCGGAGGAACCGCCCGCGGTTGGCGGAGACCGGGTCGGCCCCGAGCGCAGCCGCCAGGCGGCGGTTGAGCGACTCGCAGCGCTCCCCGGAGAGCTCTTCGGCCAGTAGCCAGTAGACGTGGGCGCCGCCGGACCCCGAGGCGATCACCGCGTGCGGGCGGTGGGGAAAGCGGCGCAGCGTGCCAAGGCGACGGGGGTCGTCGATGTCGACCCAGGCGACCGCCACCCGGTCGACGGAGTCGTTGCCCGGCACCGGCACCCGCATGGTCGCGGGCGTGAAATAGATTTCCCGCCGCGGTTCGGCCCGCAGCGCCCGCACCCGCTCGAGGAAGTCCTCACGCCGCCCGGCGCGGACGAAGTTCTCGAGATCGTTTCGCCGGAAGACGCCGAGCTTGCCGTTCGGCAGGCGCGGCGCGCCCGCCAGCTCGACGAAGCCCGGGCGATCGGCGTGGAGCAGCTCGGTGATGAGCGCCGCGTGGGCGTCGGTGCCGAGGACCCTGTCGACGCGGCGCCCGGAGCGATCGCGCATCGCGACCGGCTCGGGCGGCCCGCCGCTGGGCGCGGGCAATGTGGTCGCCGATCGCGGCGCCATTGCCACGCTCACAGTCCCACCTGCTTGGGGGCGAGGTCGAGCGCCTCGCAGAGGAGCTCGGCGGTCTTCGCGGTGGCCACCCGCGCGTAGCGCAGGCGCTTGCGGGTGTCGCGGGTCCCCTGCAGCCCGAGCCGCCGGCAGAGCAGGCTCGTCACCTTGCTGTCATCGGTGGAGTCGCTGAAGCCCGGCGAGCGCGAGCAGATCGCGCCCACCGAGTGCCCGAGTGCCAACTCCTCGGCGAGAGCGCCCTGCAGCCGGTAGAGCGGCACGTGGCTCGGGCGGCGGGCGCGCTCGATGTCGGCCCTGAGAAGGCGGCCGGCCTTGGCCGCCTCCCCGCCAGAGCTCTGCAGGATCGCGGCGGCGGCTTCTGAGAGGCGCAAGACCGCCTCCTCGCCGTCGTGGAGGTCGCCCAGCCGCTGGGCCGCGCGGGCCTCGGCGACGACGACGCCGACCGGGACCCGGCAGGCGCGCGAGTGCGCTGAGGTGAGACACACACGCCTCACCCGCCGTGCCCAGTTAGGGTGCTCGCGAAGTGCCCGCAGCTCGCCCGCCGGCGGATAGGAGACCGTGCGCTGCTCCCAGGCCGCGGTTCTCGCGGAGAGGCGCAGGGTGTAGAGGGCGAGGCCGGCGCCGTCGCAGATGACCAGGTCGCGGTCGCGGACCCTCAGCCAGGCGAGCGGCAGCGGCGCCTCGCGGCCGCCGACCGCCAGCAGGTGCTCGCGGGGCATGCCCTCGAGGTCGGTGAGCGGCTCTACCCCGATCGCCACCGCGCTCGTGCTCTCGCATCGTTGTGCCATTGCGCTCGCCCCGTGCACGCCTGTGGGGGGAGCGGCGCCACCCCCACCCCGGGTGGCGATCGTCGAGACACCCTGCTCGGCACCGGTCGCAGGGGCCTCAATAGTGGTCGGGCTCGCGGCCATCGCCGCCTCCTTCCAGCGGCCAGTCGGCCGCATCGCCTCCCGCTTCGATCTCGCCGAAGGCGACGGCTGGTTCGTGCTCTTCGCTCACGGCCTCCTCGGAGGCGAGCGTCCGCTCCCGACTCCGGCGCTCCAACACCGAGGCCAGCCCGCGTAGCGCCAGGTAGATCAGCGAGGCATCGATGGCGAAGACGAGCGTGGCGAGCAGGAGCCCCCGCACGCTCGCCACGCCCAACAGCCCCCATCCGGTCCCCGCCAGCCAGCCGAGGAAGGAGAGGGTCTCCTTGGAGAAGCCGCCGATCAGCAATGCGGCGACAACACGCCGCAGCGTCACGGCGTCCAGGATGCGCTTGGCCGTTGTCATGGTCGGACCTCCTCGTCGATTCGTTTCGGAGGCGAGGGATCACGGCTGACCGTGACCCACACCTCTTGGATGGCGCCCTCGTGCAGATCGGCCCAGCGCGAGGGGGCACTTCGGGTAGTGGTTGTCGTCGCTCCAGCTCGCGAGCAGCTGTCGGGCCTCCGCCTCGCAATCAGCGAGCTCGATGAAGGTGTAGGTGGAGTCGCCGGCCACAGCGGCGAAGCGACCGCAGAGGGGCTCCGCCCCGAGGCCATCGCCAGCACCCCCTCGACCACCCCGGGGTAGTCGACCTCCCAGTTGCCGCGCAGGAGGCCGTAGTGCTCGACACAGAAGGCGAGGGTCCGCCGGCCGCGCTCCTCAGCGAGCGCCGTCGCCGGCGTCACCTCCCGCCTCCACAATGGCCAGGCCTGCGCCGCACTGACGCGCCGGCTCGCTCGCCAGCCACCAGCTGCTGGCCTCCACCCCGCCGCTGGCCGGTCCCCCCGGCCCCCCTGGGACGACGACGGCGATCGCGCACCCTGATAACGACCCCAGGGCTACGTCGCAGCGCACCCCCACAGGGGGGAATGACGGTGGTGGCTTCCAGGTGGAAGCGGACCTTCTCCGCGCCCGCGCGCGCGAGGCAGAGGTAGGCGGTGCGGTTCTCGCGCGCCCGGCAACGCATCCGGCGACGCATCTGCGCCTCGAATGGCTCCCAGTCGCACCGCAGGGCGCTCGCCACCTCCGCGGCCCCCGCACGCTCGCCCAAGGTGGCGAGCGCACGGGAGATCGCGGCGTGGGAGACGTCGACGTCGACCCGGGCCATCAGGCCGCGAGTGGGGACTGCGGCACCGCGCCCTGACTCAGGGAGGGCAGGGCAGGGCGCAGGCCCCGTCGACGAGGGGAGCGCTTCGGGTTGGGGTCGGCGAGCGCCTCGGCTTCCGCGCGGCGGCGGTCCTCCTCCGCGTAGCGGGCGAGCTCGGCGTCGACGTCCATCCCGACCCAGAGGGGCTCGAGGTTCGTGTGCTCGGTCATGGTGTGTCCTCCTCCGCGCGGGTGCGCGAGGTCTCGGCGGAGAGGCCGCTGGCTCGCGGGCGCGAGCCAGCCTCCCCGCCCGGGTTTGTCTGGCGGCTCGCTCGGGCGGATTCCGCCGGCGCGCCGGTGCATCTGGGGCCAACCCCGGGCAGGGCTCGATGAGCCCGGCCATGGGGGCGGCGATGGACTGCCGCCGGGCTCAGGCGGCCTGCGTGTAGCGGGGCAGCTGCGTGCGGACGCTGGCGTTGCCGAGAGCAGCTGAGGCCGCCTCGTAAATCGCTACGCCGCGGTCGAAGAGACAAGAGTCGAGCGAAGCCACGCCGAGCGCGACCTCCGACTTGCCTGTCCGCACCAACTCCGCGAGATCCTCTGGGTCGGTTACGCGGGAGACGATACGACCAATCTGACTTGCTTCCTTGCTCATGGTGCTCCTCTCTCTCACCGCCGCCGCTTCTTCGAAAGCGGCGGTGAGCAGGGTCGTGAGGGCCCGTCGGAGCGAGACCTCGCAGTGAAGGAGGGCGAGCGCCGTCGGCGACGCTCAACCCGTGAACTGGCGCCCGGCGCCGCCGATCAGGCGGTCGCGTAGGGCAGCTCGGCCAGGTGCATGACGCGGGCCCGGCTCGCGGCCTTAATCGCGCGGCCTGCCATCGCCAAGGCCGAGCGGCGCGGCATCCCCGCTTTCAGTTCGCGGTCGAGAATCCGCTGGGCTTCCTCGCGGTGGCCCACCATGAGCGCGTGCGAGTCGGTGAGGACATCACCATCGGTTATCGTCGTCGGTACAGGGGCAGCGTGAGATGAGTTCATCGCTGTTCCTTTCCGCGGGGTGCTAGCCCCGCATCTTTGAGGGGAGGATCGTTCGAGCGGTCCTCCCTGTCTTCGATTGGGTAAGTCCGTCGGGCCGCCCACTCGCGACTTCCGCCGGCTCGCGCCGCAGGGCGCTTCTCTGGTTTCGCCGATCACGGTGCGCCTTCTCGGGGATCGCTTCATCGCGCGCGGTCAGGCCGTGCCCGGAGTCGTCGATCGGAGAGGAGGCTGGGTGCTGCTGCTCGGTGCGGGTCCTAGATGCTGGGCTTCACGGAGATGGCGTGGAGCACGGCGCTGGATCGAAAAGGACGCAAGAGCTTGGTCTTGACGATCGCTGCTGGACTCTGGTTCGAGTGCCTATGTGGACCGCTGTGAGCGGGTACTGCCGTGAAATGGCTTGAGAGATGAGGATGCAGAGAGTAGGCCGAAAACCCCTCCTGTCAAGCATCTGTCCGCCTGGCTTGGCAGCTACACCTGAACCTCACTTCCCCTTCGCTGGGCCGATTTGCGGACGCCTTGGCGATTCGGCTTTCCAGGGCCGAATGAATTGCGGCGAGATGGCCGCCAGGGCGGCCGGGAAGCGTGCATTTGCGGACACCGAAACGGCCCTGCCGGACACCTGCCGGACGTGTTTTCGGGCCTAGCGGACGCCTTTTTTTGCCTAGCGGACATAGCCTTCCAGGAAGTTGGCGCTCAGCGCAGTTTCCCAATGTGAAACGCACTTTCCAACCCATCCTCCAATGCGATGCGTTGTTTCCCCTGAGTTCCGGCGAGCGACCGGTCGCGCCTGCGCAAGTGCCGGCGACGGCCTGCTTGCCGTGCAGGACGCTGGGACCCCGAGGCGCCGAGTCAGCCTGGAGTGGGAAGCTCTGGAGAATTGGCCAGGTATGCGATCGTGGAGCCTTCCCATGATCGTCTATGTCCTCACCGAAAACGAGCCGAAGTTGGGTGGCGCGCCGGTCGGCGCCTACTCCACCCCGGAGAAGGCGAAGGACGCCGCCGCCGAACGCCCACTTTCGCCCGACTGGTTCTACTACGCGATCCATCCGATCAAACTGGACGCTCCGCCGGATGAGAACATCGACCTGCATTCCCCCTTTACCGGTAGGCGTCTGCCCCCGGGGACTGAGCGAGCGCCTGCTGATCGTCGGCGAGCTGCTGGCTGGCAACCCCGGCCGACCCCCGCTCGAGACTTCCGGCCCAGCTCGCAGCGGCGCTCCGCGGCACAGGCACCCAGCAGCCGACATCGCCAGGATCGACGGAGTTGTCATCTATCCGAGCAATCGCCAACTTTGGTGAGCGCCAACACATTTGGCTCGTCCGGCGCCATTGCCAAGCTGTTTACAGTCGAGTTTTTAGTTGCATCGAACGCTTGACGCAGGGCTGGCCCGACAGACGCCTTGCCACAGATCGACGACCGAGGAGGCCAAGCCGTGGAGAAGAGGGGTCGAAACATCGCCATGACTATCAGCGGGGCGCTTGTGAGCCTCCTCGTCGCCGGCCCTGGCGCGGCGCCCGCCCTCGCTACCAACAGCGATGCCTGCGGGGTCGTCACCCAGCACACGATGGCCAAGGCCTTCGAACTGACCAACACGATCGAGCACAAAACCGTCCTCCGCGGTCCCGGTAACCCGGCCGGCGTGATCCAGGAGCGCTGTGACGCCTTTGCCTACAAGGGGCCGAAGCCGACCACCTCGGCAAAGCGCCGGGCTGCGCTGCGCGCCGGCACCGGCGCCGAAATCAAGATCGAAACCTGGGTTGCGGACTCCGGGCCATCGGCGCAGGTCTGGCTGTCGAACTTCCCCGAGAAGCTGGCGGCGCTCAAGAGCCAGTCCAGGGCGCAGTTCGTCGAGGGCCCGCTGAACGGCCTCACCTATAAGCCGCCTCGCTTCGCCGCCGAAGCCGCGATCGGCTACCAGGGTCGCTCCGGCGCACTGGGGAAGATCCGCGGGATCTGGTGGGACCGCAGTGCCGGGACGCTGCTCGTGGTCAACGCGACGGAGGCAAAGAGCAAACCGCTGCGCGCCTCATTGCGCTCCTTGATGGCGGGCATCGTGCCCGGCGTCTTTTAGCCGCAAGCCGCCCGCGTCCTACGCGCCTGGCCTCTAACCGCGGCGCACCGCCCGCCGATGCCGAGTCGCGGTTCGACCGCCGCCGAGGTAGAGGTAATGCAGCCCCTCGCCGTCTGATCTCCTCGCCAGCAGGCGGGTGGCTTGGAGACGTACCACGCGGCGGCCGGACCAGGCCGGAACCATTGCGGCCTCAGGGTCAACGTCGAGGAGGCGGAACTTCTTGGCGTCGCCGCGGCGGCGGAATTCCTGACCGGGGGCCAGAAGCTCGGGGTGAGGCCCGTTGGCGGCGCGCGAAAGTCCCTTGGGCTTCGCGGTGCTGAAGTCGTGCAGCTGCAGCCCGGCGGCGCTGGCCGCGGTCAGATCGGCGCGGCAGGAACCCAGCGCGCCCTGGCCCCGCAGGGCTTCGGGCAGCGAGTGCGCCAGCAGCTCCACTTCGGCCGCCGAGTCCCACTCGGGCAAGACGATCGCGCAGCGCCCCGTCTCCTCAGAGATGCTGAGGACCTCGAGCTCGGTGCGGTAGCCGCGCGGCAGGCGGCGCCAGCCGTGGAAGCGATAGTCGACGCCGTTGCCCTCGCCGTCGGAAGCAAGCAAGCGGTCGATCGAGACTCGCCCCTTGCTGCCATCCTCGCGCTCGACCAGCGCCCACTCGCCGTCCAAGCGCTTGACCGTGAGGCGCAGGCGTTGGGTGCCAACCAGTGGGAAGAAGAGCTGGCCAGCCCGGATCCGCGAGGGGTGGCGGCCGTCGCGCGGCCCCGGTCCCTGCTTGATGTTGAGCGTGTGACCGCCCGCCACGAGATCAGCCCCGATCGAGCAGGAAGCCGACCAGGTGAGGGGCACCGATGACATACACGCCGCCCAGCAGGCGCGGGTGATCACCCGAACGCTGCACGCAGATCACCGAGACCACCTCGCGCCCGGGCCCGTAGGTGGCGGCAGCCCAGCGGGCATGGCGGCGCGACTGCTCGAGGTCGCGCTCGCGAGCGTGCGAGGTCTTGGTCTCGATCACGAAGGTCACGGCAGGCGATTGCACGAGGTGGTCGACGTTGCCGCCGCCATCTTTGGTGACGTCTTGCGCGACAAGCCAGCCCCGCTCCTCGAGGGCCCACAGGCGGGACCCGACCCGCTCCTCGGAGGTCGCCCCGACGGTGAAGCGTCGGGCGAGCCGCAGCTGCCGGCGAGCCTCGAGGGCAGCAAGAATTCCGATCGCGCAGGGGAGCGCGGCGACGCCGCCCGCGGCATCGGCGCCGATCAGGACGGCGCCGGTGAGCAGGGCCGCTCCGGACAGGGCGAGGGTACCTGCGTGTTCGTAGTGTCGCCGAGCGCTCTGGCGCACGCTGTGTCCGGCGATAGCGACGGTCTTCATCGGTCTGAAGGTAGGAGCTCCGCAAGACGGACGTGCCGGGGAAGTCCACCCCGGCACGACGCCCAGGCGTGGCTCAGCAGAGAGCGTAGATCGCTTGGAGGGCATGGATAGCCACCTCCAGTAGGGCCTCGGCGACCCGGTCGCAGTCCGTCGGCTCGCCCATCGGCAGGTCTCCGTCGCGCAGGCCGTTGGCAAACGGCTCGAGGGCGGCGACGCACTGGGCCAGGGAGCCGAGGGTCCCGATCCAGCTTGGTCCCGTCAGCGTCCGCGGCGAGGCGAAGATCAATTCGACGATCTCCTCCCGGGCCTGGGCCGAGGGCGTCTCGTTCCAGACCTGCGAGGTGGCGCGGATTGCCTCGGCGCAGATGTCGGCGAAGAGCCCGAGCTGCTCCTCGTCGATCCCCGCATCCTCGGCGTGCCGACCTTCTCCGAGGCGCTCCAAGACGACGCGAGCCGCAACCGCGACCGTCTCCGCATCGCGGGCGAACCAGGTGCCGAGCGTCGCGTCGGGGGCGACGAGATACTTCTCCTCGGCCTGCGCGAGCCCGCGCTTGACTATCTGGATCTTCCTGCGACGTCGGTCGGAGTCGTGCAGCGAGCGCCGCAGCTGCGACGGATCTTCCCCGCCCTGCTCGATGCCCGGAGCACGCAGAGCATTGCCCTCGCGCTGCTCGCGACGGAGGCGAAACCGAGACCAGAACCCCTCCCCCGAGTCACTCATCTGTCGAGCCTCACTTCGCCGGATCGACCTGGTCGCGGGGGTCGATCAGCATGAAGGGGCGCGGCACAGGGCGGCCCGCGCGGCGACGCTCCTGCGCGTTTCGAGCTGCGCGGATGCGGTCTGCGGGAAGCTCCGCCGGGACGCGCCAAGCCCGCAGCGTGCGCTGGTGGATGTCCCGGGCGACGCAGACGAAGACGTTGCGCCGGCCCAGGTAGAGGCGCTTGGGCTCCGGGGTGACTCCCTGGGCTCGCTGCTCTCGGGTCTGCGTTTGCGCCGGGCCGAGCAGGTAGCTCGTCAGGGACTCGTCGAGGATCTCGATGAAGCGGCTGGCCCGCTGGGCGTCGGGGACGACGAAGAAGAGGATCGGCGGGCGGCCGAGGTCTTTGTAGCGGGGATGGGCCTTCCACCAGCCGGTGAGGAAGCCGTCGTAGTCGAAAGCCTTCTGGCGCACGGTCTCGTCGTTGTTACCCCACTCGATCTCAACCAGCAGATCAGTCGTCACCTTCTCCCCGTCTGGCTTCGTCAGCAGCAGCTCGAGGCTGAGATCGGGCACGACGTTCCCGAACTTGGCGCCGCCGAAGTCGATCGGGGCGTTCTCTCGCAGATCGGTCGGCGTCATGCGCCGGGGCGCCTCGCGGCGTTCCTTGATCAGCGGCACCTCGATCTTGCCCGACCGGGGTCCGTGCCAGGCGACGAGGTTGCCCGGCGCCAGCGAGCGGAAGGCGAACAGCCACTCGTTTCGGGCGAGATCGTGAATCGCGTGCTGGGCGCTGTGTAATTCAGGTGCCCGCCAGGTGCCCGAGGCGCCGTGGTCCGCGGCGTCCCGCAGCAGCTCGAAGCCGGCGCTGTCGAGGACGTAGATCCGTTTGCCGCGGCCGCGGACTTTGCGCAGGCCGATCTCGGCCCGCTTGATCATCCGCTGTCGGACCAAGAGCGAGAGCTCGCGGCGGGCCTGACGCTCGCCCGAGGACATCAGGAAATCGCGCTGGACCTGGCCGGCGCTGAGGACACGCAGCTCGTAGAGGGCCTCGAGGATCGAACGCTGCTCGGCGTTCAGCGCCTTGTGGCGAAGCTGCGGGGGCTCGGTGGTCGACTTCTCCCAGGTGATCCCAGCCGCCTGGTCGCGCATCAGCTCGACTTCCTGGTAGCCCTCTCCAAGGGGCTTGTCGGTCGGCGTGCCGAGCGCGGCGACCTCCGCCTCGCGGCGGCCACGGCGGCCGGCTCGACTGCGGCCCGACGGCGGCGTTGCCGGAGAGCTAGCCGGCGCTGGCTCGTTCGCTGCCCCAGCGGCGTCAGCTTGGGGCTGCTTTTTGCTCTTCGGCTCGGCAGCCTTCGCCTGCTCGCGGCGCGCCGATGCCTGTTTGCTCTCCTCCCGCTCCGGGCCAGCGCCATCGGTCTTCGCGGGTTGCTCGGGCTCCTCGCCACCGATGTCCCGAAGGCCCTCGTTGTCACCGCGACCGGTCAGCTCGTGCGGCGGTGCGATGACCTCCGGGTCATAGCCGCCTTCCTCGCGCATCCGCTCCTCGATCGCCTCGAGCTTCTTCGGATCGCGCTGCCAGGGGATCGTGACGACGGTGAAGGAGTTGGAGAGGCTCTTGCCCGCCTGCAGGACAGCGATCGCGTGGTTGATGTCGAGCCCGGTCAGCTGGTTGACCTCGACCCGCGTGCGCTTCAGTTCGGCGAGGCCACCCGAGAGCCGCTCCTCATAGGAGGGGTTCAGTCGGTTGATCGCCGCGCGGGCGTCTTCCTCGGCCGATCGCAGGTAGAAGCGCGAGTTGCAGAGCGCGTCGACCGCCTGGCGCAGTTCGGGCGTCATCTGGCCCCCGTGCTGCCAGCCCAAGACCAAGTCCAGTCCGGCGGAGCGGTCGTGCTCCATCATCCGGGCGACGGTGGGAGTCAGCAGGGCGCCGGCGTCGTCGATGATCACGGCGACCCGGGCCCGCTCGTCCTCGGGCAGCTTCTGCTGGGCAAGGATCGCGCGGTGCACGAGCTGGATCGCGAACTTGAGAAGGACGACCGCGTCGGGGTGGTCGGGAACCCGACCCGCGATCAGAAGTGCCTCGCGGCGGCGGATCACTTCGTCGAAGCTGACGGTCACCGGGTGGTGCAGGACCGTGTTCAGCCGCTCGTCGCCGAGCAGGGTCTGGATCTTGTTGTAGGGGGCCTCCAGCCTCATCACGGCCTGGCTGGGCGACTTCTCCAGCTGGGCTGGGAGGATGCGGGCGAAGTGATCCCAGACCCCGTGCCAATGGGGATCGCCGGCGAGCTTCGCGATCTTCTCAGCGCGCCACTCGGCCGCCTCGTCGTCGGAGGCGAGCCAGCGCGCGGTGTGCCAGAAGGTCGGGTCCTCCTCAAGCGCGAGCGTGGCGCCGCGAGCCATTTTGAAGCTGCGCTGGGAAGCGTTCAGGGCCTGGCTGTCGCCCTCCTCGGTCCGGCTCACATCGACCATCGCCTCGCTAAAGATCGAAGCCTCGGCCTGCAGGTCGCGCTCGGCGGTGCGCAGGGCCATCCCGAAGAGCGGGCGGGCGACGTCGAGGAAGCGGACCGTCCGCCAGCCCGGCATCAGCGCCGCCGCGGCTTCGGCGAGCTCGTCCTTGGGGTCGAGGACGATGACCGCGGTGTTGGGCTCCCGCGCCCTGACCTCGGCGATCTTCGCCAGCAGCGAGGTCTTGCCGCCGCCCTGCACGCCGGAGGCCTGGACCCCGTACTTGAAGTCCTCGCCGCGGATCCCGACGTAGTTGCCGCGCAGGTCGGTGGCGATCGCCTTGCGGCCGTCGGTCGGTCGCAGGACCTCGGGCGGCGTCGCCAGCTGGGGGACATTGGAGCGCTCGACCGAGACGTTCTTGGCGAAGGCGGTGGGGATCTGCCAGAGGCCAGCGATCTCCAGGCTGGAGAAGACGCCGCGCCACCACGACGGCAGCGGGTTTGACTCCGCCCGCGCCATCCGCTTGAGGTAGAGACCCCGGCGCAGCAGCGGTCGGCGCTGGCGGAGGTGGTTCTCGCCTCCCTCGGCATGGCCCTCGATTGCGCCGGCGACATGACGGGCGGTCTCGTAGCTCTCGGCGCCGACCCGCAGCTCGCCGAAGAACAACGGCCGGAAGACGACGGTGTCGGTCGATGCCCGCTCCTCGCGCTGCTGGACCGCGTCGGGGGCTGGGGCCTCGCGGGCTGGCGCCCGATGCTGGACGGAGGTGTCGCGCGCGGTCCTCTGGAAGTGATTGGGAACCGGGGTGATGACGATCTGGACCAGCACCCGCTGACCGGCCTCGGCCATCACCGAGAGCAGAGCGTCGGTGGGCGCCTCCTGGTAGGGCTCAGCGCTCGAGAGGCTGCGCTCGAGCGGCCGGTCCAGGGCGCGCGCGAAGGGCTTTGCCTTCTTCAACCGCACCACCTCTTTCAGCCAACGGTGAAGGGCCTCGGGGGCGGCGGCGCTCAGCTCGGTGAGCTTCGCGTCGGGGTAGCGGCTCGCGAGGACCCCGCGCAGCGCCCTCAGGCATGCCTCGCCTTTTGGCACCGCGATTCCGATCCGCTGCTCGGCGCTGCCGCCGGGATGCACTCCGCTGATCAGCTCGAGCGTGGCGACCGGCGGCACCCCTCTGAAGAGCCGCACCCACCAGCGCTCCCGGGTGACGCTGCCGAGCGCCTCGATCAGGCCGGCGATCTGTGCCGGTGATGCCTCCGAGGACCGCCCAGGGGTGATCAGCACCCGCTGCATCGTGCGAGCGCGACGGGCCCGCAAGCGACTTCCCCCGAGCAGGGCGACGACGCAGAGTGCCGCGAGCAGGAGCCAGCGCAGCACCGACCAGAGTGCTCCCAATGCGCTTCCGATGACATCCGAGCCCGGCCTAGGGTTACCGGCAGGGACCCGCTTGCGGGCGGCCCCAGCGCCGACCCCGTCCAAGCTCGCCGCACCGATCGGCGCGGGGCGGGCGAACTCCGCGCCCGAGACCGGCTGAGAGGTGCCGGCCACCGGGGCCTGACGCTCGCTGTGAGCTGGAATCGTGGAGAGGGGCCGGTGCAGCGCGAGCAGGCCGAAGGAGGCCGCGGCGACGGCGGCCGCCAGGGGCGCAACCCAGCCGGCACGGCGGAGGAGACCCATCAGCGGGCCGCCCGCCTTGGTTCGTGGCCCGGATTGGGCTGGCTTGGTCCAGCCGAAGACATCTGCCCCCTACACGCCCGCGACCGTGGGAGCGCCACCCAGAAGGAGCCCGGCCAAACTTCACCGCCGCCGCTCCGACCGTCAGCCGCTCAGCGGGAAGATCCGGACCCAGTCCGGCGGCGCGCAGAGTTCCCCGCAGCCGAAGCTCGAGCTCTGCCAGGAGACGTGGAGGTGGGCGTTCCTGCCGGCGTGGGCGGGGTCGCCGTGGCCCGGATACCCGTTGTAGCCCACGAATTGGATCGCGGGGACCAGGGGGCAGACCGGGGCGGTCCCCGAGGCGCCGCAGCTTTCGCGCCAACCCAGAGTTTCGGCTGCGGCTCGCGCCGTTTCGTCCCAGCCCTTGCCGGCTTCGGGGACCATGTCCATCGCGGTGCCGTCGCCGTGGGTGTTGTGGCCGGTCTCCCGCGCCGCGCTGACCCTCAGGTGAAAGGTCTGCAGGAGCCAGATCGCGTCGGGCCAGAGCCGGGAGTCGACCACCTCCGGTTCCCCGCCCCCGACCCACAGCGACTTCGGAATCGACTTGAAGGCGCGGGGCTGGTAGAGGGTCTCGACCTTCTGCAGGTCCGCGGTCCCGCCGGCGATCGGCTGCCCTTCCGTCGGCCTGCAGACGATCGAGCCGCCGAATTTCTTCGCGTCGGCTTCGACCTCGCGCACATACCAGTCGGCGTGGTTGTAGTCGAAGATCGCCCCGTACCAGTCCGCGGGCGCGCCGTCGACGTGGAGGAGATGCGCGGCGGCGAAGATCGCGTCGGTCGGGTCGTAGACATTCTTGACCCCATCCCCGTTGCCGTCGACTCCGTAGGCTTCCCAGCTGCTCTGCAGGAACTGCATCGGGCCCTCGGCACCGGCGTAGTTCTGGGTGCCGGGCGCGACGCCTGGCAGTGGCGAGCGGCCGAAATCCGACTCGACGTAGTTGATCGCCGCGAGGATCCCCGGCCCACGCAACCCCAGCTGGTATTTCGCCGCCGCCGCCGCGTAGATCGGCACCAGCTTGGCGGGAGGGCTTTTGAAGCCGCCACTCGTGGTGCAGACCATCGAGCCTTGGCTTTCGCTCGACGAGCTGGCGCCGGCGAGGGCCGCCAGCAGGACCAGGAAAAGGAGAAAGGCCACGAGCCCCGCGGCAGCGACCGCGGCGAGTTTCATGGCCCCGACCCTGCCGACGAGCTTCATCGCCGCCTTGCGCTTCAGGTAGCCGCCGAGCCGCGATCCCTGCTCGCTCACAGAGGCCCTATCCCGGCTACGAGCCAGCGCGAGCCTTCTTCGCTCAGGATCACCCGGAGCAGATGGCCGCCGTCGGTGGCGGCAATGACCAGGACCGCGACGAGCGCCGGATTCCCGTCGAAGAGACCGACCCGGACGGCGGCAACCCGCGCCACCCACTGCCGGGGAGGCTGGGACCCGGGAGGCACTCGGACCGGGGCCCGCAGCAGCTGGCCCCCGAAGTCCGGCGTCGCGAACTGCCTGATCGAGCGCCGCACGGCCGGGCCGAGGACCCCTTCCTCGTAGCGCAGGTAGGCGGCCGTGAAGCGGGTCGCACTGAGAGAGGCGACACTCATCGCACCCGGACTCGCTGCCGCGCTTTGGCTAGGTGCGGCCCGGGGAGGAGGAGGAGGAGGAGGAGGAGGAGGCGCGGCACTCGGCCCCGAGTGCGGGAGCAGGCTGATCACGGCGGCCCCAGCGACCAGGGCGCCGAGCGCGACCGCGAAGACAAGGCGCCGGTGAGCGTCCAAAGAGCCCATCGCGCATCACCTGCTCAGCCAGTCCCGCATCCGCCTGCGACGCTGCGGCCGGGGAGTGCGACTCGGTTGACGACCTGACGCGGACCCCGCTTTGCGCTCTTCGCGGCGAAGGCCGCTGGTGGGACGGCGCTGATCGCCGTGGCTCGGGCGCGGCCGGTGCAGGTCGACCTGCTCGAGGCGCTCGCTGGACATGGTCCCCACCGCCGAGCGCGAGGTCGCCAGGCTGGCGGCGATCGCCTCGCGCCCCTCCGGGCTCGCGGGGTCTTTGCCCGCGGCCTGCGCGCGCCAGCGGTGCTCGGGTGCGTCGATCGGCAGGGCGGCCTCGCGGCGGATCGCCTCCCGCGCCCCCTGCACTTCGGACTTTCCGTAGGGCGGCAAGCCGGCCGCTTCGTTGGCGCGGACCCGATTCAGCAGACGGCGGTCGGCCTGGGCCTGGGATCCGGAGCCCTGCAGATGTCGCTGCAGCTCTTTGAGGCGAGCTGCCTTGGTCGCCGCGCTCTGGCGAGCCTCCTCGGAGAGACTGGCCGGGTCCTGGCGCAGGCTCTGGACATCGGGGTCCTCACGCAGGGCACGGGCCTCGCTTTCATGCTCAGCCCGTGAAGATTGACGCGAGCTTGCGTTTGTCGCCGCGACATCGAGACGCTGATGGGCCTGTGCGTCGAGGTTGCGATCGGCGCCTTTGCGCCGCTGGCGCGATTCCTCATCGTGCTGGTGGCGGGCTCGCTCGCGGCGCTCCGCGCGGAAGCTTCCGACTGCGCCAGTCGCTGCCTTTGCGACCCGGTAGCCGAGGTAGCCGCCCGCCAGGGTCCGGTAAAGGCCGGCGCTGCGGTCGTTGACCGGGTCGATCTGAAAGACGGCCAGGAATTTGTCGCGGCTGAGGAAGACCGCCCACCAGAAGGCCATCACCGCGACCAGGCCCAAGGTCGGTGAGGAGGCGCCGATCGCGGAGCCGATCACGCTCGAGCCCAGGAGGACGACGCCGAGCAGGCCGCTGTAGATGAGCTTGGCGACGACGGCGCCGATCAGCGAGGTCGCCCAGCGCGTGAAGATCGTCCGCCCGGTCTGGCCGAAGACGGGGAAGAACATCGCCAGCGGCGTGGCGAGAACCAGGACGAACGCCGAGGCGGTCGCCATCACCAGCCTCATCATCAGCCAGAGCAGCAGGAGGAGGCCGCCGAGCAGCCCGAGGGTGAAGACCAGCACCATGACCATCCGGGCGAGAACCCCGCTTCGGCCCTGCATCGAGACCTTGTCCGGGGCGTGGCCTTCGGTGCCGCCGCCGATACTTAGCTGGGGCCCAATGTTGAGCGGCAGCCCGATATGTTCGTCGGGTTCGCCGTTGTAGTAGTCCCACAGCTTGTCGCGGGGGCCGCCCGAGGGCGAGAAGCGCAGGTACAGCTGGCGGATACTCGGCGCTCTTCCGAAGAGAACGGCGAGCTCCGCCTGCAGGGCCTTGCTCGCCTTTTCTTCGTCTTTCGGCAGGTGAGTGACCAGCTGCTTGGTGAACGCGTCGTCAATGAGGCCGCTGCGCGCGGCTTCGAGCGCGGCTTCGGAGGGTTCGGCGGTCATGCACCAGTGGACGTCGGAGAAGTCCATGGCGCAGAACGGGACCGCGGTCATCTGGTTCCATACCGCGGACATCGCGTCGTTGTAGGAGCGGATCGGGGCGCTCACGTGGCCCGAGGAGGGAGCCGAGACCGCCGCCAGCGAGGTGGCGTTGACCGCTTCGGAGAGGCGCCCGACGGTCTCGCGCGGCGAGTGGATGATCCACAGCGCGGCGAGCATCATCACCAGCGCCATGAGCATCCCGCCCATCGTCTCCCCGGTCTTCCGCCGGATCAGGCCGTTGTAGAGGCCCCAGCCACCGAGGACGACGAAGAGAGTCGAGAGCCAGGGCGAGGTCAGGTGGTTGAAGAAGCTGGTGAGCCCCGAGCCGATTTCCCCCAGCATCCGGTTGTCCGTGAACGGGCTGAGCGAAAAGGCGAAGCCGAGGATGATCAGGCAGCCCTTCAGCATCATCAAAAGCAGCAGCCAGAGCACCGAGAGCAGCTCCAAGACGAAGGAGACGGCCGGGGCGAAGAGTGGGCTTATGAAGCCGCCCGATTCGATGTGGATGTCCCAGCCGTAATTCCCGACCGGGAAGGCCGCCTCGGGCGAGTGAGAGGAACGGCAGTTGCGGACCTGCTGGGCGCTCAGCTTGTTGGGTTCGCCGCAGAGCGGGTTCTCGATGCCGAGGACCGCGGTCGGGTCCAGCGAGCCGCCGTAGGGAATCACCGGTGCGGGGGCAGCTTCGCCGCCGGCTCCTTTGGCCCCCGTCGCGACGCCCGGCTTGCCTTTGCCGCCGGCGCCTTTGCCCTTGCCGCCTTCGGCGCCCGATTCTTTACCGTCGCCAGCCAAGGCTCCCGGGCTCTGGCCTTCACCGGGCCAGCGCCCGGAGTTGTAGGCCTTCCACTGCGCTTCGCTCCAGCGGATGGCTCTGCCCTTGCAGTACGCAGGGTTCATCGGGTCGCTGACCGGCGGGTCGAATTCGCCCTTGCAGACTTCGAAGACGGTGCCTTCACTTGAGAAGACGCGGATCAAGCTGATCTGAGGCGCCGCGCTGGCCACAGCGGCCAGCGCCAGCGTCCCGGCGAAAACCGCGATCGCGATCGCCAGCCGACCTCGCGCGCCGATTCGCTCAGGCCGGCACACCGGCGACCTCCGTCCAGTCCTCCGGCTCGGCGCTCGTCCGCGGAGGTGGAGTACCAAAGAGCTGGAAGAGCCGCCGCTCGCAGGGGTCGGTCTGCAGCGGCACCGACTGGCCGTTGATGTCGCGGTAGTAGAAGCGCCCGGCGTTGAAGCCCAAGAAGCGCTGAATCAGCGCCGGGTCGTCATCGTCGAGACGCTGCTGGCGCGCCGAGCGACGAGCTTCCTCCTCAGTCTCGACGCCGCCTGAGAAGTAGGCGCCAATCAGTCCCTCAATGTCTTCGGCGTCGATGACCTGCTGGGTGGAAAGCAGCAGACTGAGGTTCTGCGAACGCGACAGTCGCGAGGTTCGATCGAGCAGCGAGCGCCCGATCGAGGAATCGAAGAGGACCCAGGCCTCATCGAGCGAGAGGACCGAGTGGCGCTCTGGGTTCCGTGCGCAGAGCGAAAGCGCATACATCGCCACCAGCCGCAGCAGCGAGCTGCCGACCCGCTCCTCCGCCGCCATCTCGCTCCGCGGCGTCCCCGGCCGCGGCAGCGCCAGGTTGCGGATCTGCAGCGAGATAACCCGCTTGGTGCCGACCTCCGCGACCTCGCGGCCGGGCAGCCCGAAGGCGAGCCTGGCGAGGCCCGCGTTGGCGTGCACGGAGAGAGCGCGCCCGGCTTCGCGGGCTACGTCGCCGCTCTCCTCGAGGACCTCGACGACTTCGCCGAGGACGTGGTTTCGCTGCGCGCCGGCGCAGACCAGCTCCACCGCGGCCCGGATCTCCGTCTGCCAGGGCGCCGGCACCGGTGCCGGCAGCACCTCCATGATGAAGCCGAACGCCGCGTCGGCCCGCCCGTCTGGCGGGGCGATCCGCAGCGGGTCGATCAGGCCCTGGTAGCGCTCGTCGGGCGAGAGCACGATCTGCTCCATCTCCGCCGCCATCTCGGGGATCAGGTGGAGCTTGTGGTCGGGGTGCTCGGGGGTCCCCTTCGGGTCGATGTCGACGATCGGCCCCGACCCCTGCAGGAAGGCCTGGTAGGTGAGTAGCTGCATCGCGACCGTCTTGCCGCTCCCCTGCGAGCCGGTGAAGAGGATCGGCGGCGGGCGGTTCTGCTGGGATGCCTCCGCGAGGTCGAGCCGGATCGGCCGGCGCGAGGGCGTCAGCGTGTAACCGATGTAGGGGCCCATCTCCGACCCGGCATGAGAGACCGCGGTCGGGACCATCGCCGCGACCTCCTCGGGCAGGAGGTGCTCGCGGTAGGCGGCGAGCGGGAAGCGCTGGGCGGGGAGCGACGCCAGGAAGATCTGATGCTGGGCACCAATCGGGCGGTGCAGCTCGATCCGCGGACCGACCTCCGAACGCAGCCGCTCGATCCGTTCCTCGAGCTCCTCCTCGCCGCCGGCGCTGGGGACGACATAGGTGAGCGCGCTTCGGAGCAGCGGCGGGTGGTCGTTGCCGCCGAGCCGGCGCTGCAGGGCGCGCGCATCGGCCGGGCGGTCCTCGGCGTCGGGGGAGGCACCGTGCTCGCCGGCGGCCTCCTCCCGCCACATCTGGTCGGCGTCGACCATCCGCTTGCGGGCCAGCCGCTGGGCGTCGCGATTGGGGAGGTATTCGCAGTGAAGACAGGCGTCGACCGGGAACTCGAGGTCGAGCGGCGTGAACATCAGCTCGGCCTCGGGGCCGGGGAAGTCGCGCTCCTCCGGCAGCGATCCGCAAACGAGCATCGCCTGGCGTGAGACGCCCTCCTCGCTCTCTATCTCGAGGTGGCGGCGGGCGACCTGGACCCGGTAGTCGCTGTGCAGGCGCAACAGGTCCCACTGGGCGGGCTCGAAGCCGATCTCCTCGCCGTCGGGGTTGGTGATCGCCAGCGCCTGCGGTCGGAAGTTCGAGTCGCTGCGCGGATCGCCGAGCCCCCGGACGTAGGAGTGGCGGACGAGCCAGACGATCTCGGAGGCAAGGGCCCGCTCGGCCGCTACGTAGTCGACGATCCGCTCGTGGGTGCGCCGCTCGGCGCGTTCGAACTCGAGGAGCTTCGAGTAGCGCAGCCCGCGCGGATCGTTGATCCCTACCGTGCCGGCGAAGCGCTTCCAGGCCGCCGCCAGGCCTCCTTCGCCGAGCAGCTCGGCGATGCCCGAGTTGGCATCCTGGAGGCGAACCGCGAGGTAGATGTCGGGGCGCACGGTCTCGCGCTCAGAGAGCGCGTAGGCATGGGCGCGCAGCAGCTTCTCGAAGGCGGCTTTGCGCCGCTCGATCTCCTCCGCTGAGCCGTGCCGGCGGTCGAAGGTCCTCCAGGTCGAGGCGACGTAGTCGCGAACGGAGAAGCGTCGAGCGATGCGGAGGATCTGGAAGTCGGCCGAAATCCGATGGACGAGGCCCTCCAGCTGCCCCATCACCTCGAGCTTGCGCCCGGTCGACAGGCCTGCGTAGCTCTGGCTGGCGAGCTTGTAGAGGGCCCAGGCGTCGCCCAGGTCGCGGCCGAAGACGATGTTGCCGTAGATGAAGGAGGGGCGCGGCTGCGGGCCGGCCGAAGAGGGGCCGATCACTCGATCACCACCTCGCGACCGGTCGGCACCCCGACCGTCTTGCCACGCAGCATCGGGGCCGCCCCGCGACGCCGCCTGACCCGGTAGCGGCGGACCCGAGTCGCCCGCTTGCCCGGATCCCGAACCCAGGGCGGCGCCCCCTCGACCGCCACCGTCGCCGGGTAGCGAAAGGTGATCTTCGCCGGGCCGCGGATGCGCCCGCCGACCGGGAAGGACTCGCGGCCGTCGTAGGCGACCGCGAGGTCGGTGACCGGCATCACCTCCTCGCCTGGGCGAGGGCAGGGACTGAGCCCCGCCAGGCATCGCGGGCTGAGCGAGAAGCGCAGCAGCGAGCCCAGGACGTGGTGTGGCGGGCGCCCGTCGATCCGGCCCTGCATCAGCAGGAAGGAGCCCGCCGCCGGCAGCCCGAGGAAGGGGATCACCGGACTGGGCAGAGCCAATAACGCGCCCAGGACAGGCAGCCGCGAGAGAGCGAAGGCGGCGAGCTCGAGGATCAGGAAATAGCCGATCCCCCGCAGCGGGACCCCGTGCGGATAGGGAATCCGCCAGCGGTCGAACCGGAACAGCCGCCGCTCGATCCGGAACACGCGCCGGTAGCCGCGCAGCTGGATTCCTCGCGACTCGACCATCGCCGCCCCCGGCTCAGGCCAGGTACCTCGTGCTGTGGGGGCCGTGGGCCCTCACAGCACGAAGTTGTAGATCGAGCGATAGAGCGATTCGACCTGGTCGGGAACCAGGAGGAACGCCCCGATCACGACGGCCGCGACGAGAATCGCGACTGCCGCTCCCGCGTTTCGCTGGAAAGCGGCCGCGCCGAGAGCGATCGCGACGATGATGAAGAAGAGTGGCGCGAGTTCGTTCTGCAGCAGCGTGGCGGTCTTTGACCCGACCTGGGTGCGACCGCCTTCACCGGCACCACCGCCGCGACCGATCGCCGCGTCGGCATGGGACATCGTGGTAACCGCTGGCACGGGCTGGCCCACGTCGGCGCTGGGCGCCGCAGCGGCGACCCCCAGGAAGCCGACGAGGAGCAAAGCCCCCAGCGCCGTCAACCTGCGCATGGTGCATTCGCCTCCTCGAGGTGTGCATTTGTGGGTGTCGCCGGCCGCTCTCATCACGGTCAGCTCTGCTGAGAAATCGCTTGGACGTAGGTCACCCGCCAGCCGGGCCCCAGGCGGGGGTCTGCGGCCCCGACCCGCCCCACGCCGACCTCGTAGCGCAGCGTGTAGTCGCCGCCGCGGGGATCGGTGGCGTCGACGGTGGCGAGGACGGCGCCGCCGCCGTTGCCGCTCACCCATTCGAGCTGGTCCACCCCCTGCAGGCGCAGCCGATTCGTCGGCAGGGTGACCGTGGCCGCGTCGGCGAGATCGGCGGAGAGGTTTTCCGCGTCGCCGGCCAGGTAGTTGGCCAGAGCGCGCTTGACCAGCGCCGAGACTTCGCCTTCTTGGACCGGTTCGCCGCCTTCCTGGCTCGCGGGCCGAGCGGTCGTCAGGGGCGACCCGACGAAGGAGGGATAGGCGGCAAGGTAGATGGCGCCGCCCTGGCCGCGCTTGACCGGGACCGATAGGTAGACCGGCGAGGCGGCGGTGCTGAGCTTCGCCGCGACGGTGATGATCACCCCGCCGGCCAGCGGCCTCTGCACCTGGGCTACGTCTGCCCACTGGACTCGCTGGGTACCGGCCTGAGGCGGGGTGAAGCCGGTGCCGACTTCGAGACCCGACCCCCCGAAGGGTTCGAGCGCTTCTTCGCGCTCTTCAGGTCGGGCGGCGTCGTAGGCTAGGTAGGCGCGCGCGAACGCCAGCGCGAAGCTCTGCTCTGCGAAATCGAGCGGCGGCGCGGACGCTTCGACGGGAGCGCCCGCCGCGGGCGGCGAGACGATTGAATGCAGGCCGGCCAGGCAGAGAATTCCGGCCGCGGCAAGGAACGCGAAGCGCGGTGCCCGAGCCCGCAGCCGCCCATAGCGCGCCGAGGAGCGAAGGCTCGCCAGCCGAGCGCGTCCTGCGGGGGCGGTTTTTGCGCCGGACTCCACGCTCGCCCCTAGAGCCCGAACTCCGGAGAGCTGGCGCCGCTGTGGATTTCGGTGGGAGGTCCCGGGGCCGGTTCGGGAGCTGGCGAGCTCGGTGGCGGCGCTGGTTCATATGTCGGCGGGACGTATTCGGGAGCCGGCCCCTCAACGGCGGACGCAGCCTCTTCCTTCGCTAGGCGCTGCTTGACGCGCTGGCGGCGCTCGGCGGTGCGCCGCTGGCGGTGACGACGCGCGTGGCGCCTGGTCTGCGCCCGGTGCTGGAGAGCGCGCTGGCGCTCGGCAGTACGTTCCCGACTGGAGCCGATCGTCTCGGCCCGGCGCGCTTCGAGATCGGCAGCGGAGGGCGCCACAGGGGGAGCAGTGCTCGTGCTCGCCTGATCCTGAACGGCAGGCTCACCGCCGCTCAGCCCCGAGATCGCGATCCCGCCCAGGAACAGGGCCAGGAAGCCCAGGGCGAGCGCGGCGAAGATCCGAGTCCGCCGCGAAGAGGGCCGGCGCCTCTCCGACGATCCCTTCTTGGAGTCGCCTCGGGGGCGCGCAGCCCTCTTCGCGGCGGGCCCGAACCGATCCTCGTCGGCTCGGACCTCACCCGCATCCGGTGGCTCGACGAGCGCAAGATCCTGGTCGGGTTGGTCCCGCCCGAGATCGGCGAGCTCCAGCTCGCCCTCGAGCTCCTCGTCGCCGAATGAGAAGTAGTCGTCCTGTGCCATCGAGCGAGCTCCTGGGTGTCGGTTGTTCTGCGCGTCAACTGCGCACCCGCTCCAAGACGCGAGCGCGCAACCTCCACACGCGGCGCTGCCTTGGCGCGCCACCCCCCGGTCACGAAGTCGTCCCGCGCTCGGCAGCCGCCGCGACCCGAGCCGCCGAAAAACGGCATGGGTCATCGACTCAGCCCGCCCGGGGCGCGAGCTGCGCTCCTCCTATGGACTCGGCTGCACTAACCCGCAGCCGAGCGGCCTACAGGCCGAACTCACCAGCTCCGTTGGCGCGCGAGGAGCCACCGCCGCTTGAGGACGTGCCGCTCCCAGAGCCCGAAGAGGGAGAGGGAGAGGTCGATGGGGGCGTGACCGGCTGCCCCGACTCGGCACCGAACTCACCGCTGGTCACCTGCGACGATTCCTTGGCGCTGGAGGGCGAGCTCGATGCCGATCCCGAGGGTGCCGCACTCGGCGAGTTGGCGCTCGAGCCAGGGTGATCTTCGCCCGGGCCGCCTCCCTTCTGAGCTCGCGTCAGTTGGTGCCTTTCGGGCGCTGGCGACGGCGATTCTGCTTCGGGGAGCGAGTCGACCAGCGTGAGTGGCGCCGTCTTCGGCGGCGGCGCGCGATGGTGGCTATGGTCTTCAAGCAGGCCGATCCCACCGATCCCCGGCACCACCCCGGCCGCCACGCAAGCACCGGCGACTCCGGCTGCGCAGGCTGAGGCAACCCTGACTGAGGCTGCGCTCACTGCCTGGCTGACCGTCACATCGCCGCCGGCGCCAGGAATGCCAGTGACCGCCCTGAAGATGAGATCCCGCACCCGCTCGCGCGCGGCGCGGGTCGCGTCGATCGCTCCGCTCGCCCCATTGGATAGTGCGTCCAGGGAATGAGCGGGCAAATCGAGCACTCCGAATCGCTGCGAGCTGGCTGCCGTCGCGGCGACGGCCATGCTGCTGGCGACGTCGAGCAGGTAGCCACGCATCCGCGCGTGGGCCATCTGGCAGGCACGGCAGTGGGCGAGGTGAACCTCGACCGCCAGCTGCTCGAACTCCGGGCACTCATCGGCGACATAGCGCCGCAGGAGGCTGGACTCCATCTCCTCACAGCGCTTCCCGGCTTCGATCCGCTCGAAGGCACTGAGGACTCGATCGTTGGCCCGCTGGATGATCTTGCGATAGGTCCGCATACTGAGGTCGGGCGTGCGCTGGAGGATCTCCTCCGGACTCAGGTCCAGCTGATGGCGCTGACGGAAGATCAGCCGGTCGCGCTCGGAGAGCATCTGCAACGCCTCGCGACCGATCGCGACCGCCTCACGCTCCTCGGCGACCTCGTCGGGACTCTCCGCGCCAGCGTCACTTAGCGACTGCACGGCGCCCAACTCGACTTCTGGCCGCTGACCTCGCCGACGTCGTTCGTCGAGCATCACGCGCCAGGCAGCTCGCTTTATGAAGTTGACCATCTGGGGCGCGGAGAACCCGCGCGCGACGGGGTCGACGGACCCCATGACCTTCTCGAAGGCAGTGGAGAAGAACTCCTCGGCCTCCTCGAGGCTGCAACCGCGGCGCCGCAGTTCGGCGACGCTGCCCTTCTGCGCCGAGCTGAAGACGCTGGCGTAGAAGCGGGACGCCTCCGGACTCAACTTGCCGCCTGCGACCGGTTCTCTTGGCCCGCTGTGGGGATGGACCGCCATCTCAGGCAACACCCCGCGCACGGCGGCAGGGCCGGACCCCAACTGGGTCCGGCCCCGATGCGGCCATCTGATTAGAGGCGGTCATCCCGGCTGCCTCAGTGCCGACGGGCACCCTTTGGCATCACGATCAGCGTCAAGTTGTCCGAGTTGCCCTGGACGTAGGGATAGCCGGCCTGCGACCTGACCTGCAGCCGCATCCTGTACTTCGTCGGCACATACGTCTTGTTGAACTTGTAGACGAGGGTGACTTCTCCTTTCTGCCGAGTCCGGTATCGGTGGAAGGCCAGCCAGCCCTTGCCGCGCTTGACCTGCGCCACAACAACGACTTCGTTGTTGTCCGGCCCCGGGAGGCTCCCGGTGAACGTGGCGACGTGCTTGTTGTAGACGACCTTTTTCGTGACCTTGAAGGCGGGGTGCACGATCGTCTGCAGCGAGGAGTGGCTGGAGACTTCGCGCGAGCCCGAGCGGTAGGCGACGCTCACGTCGCGAGATGCCCCAGCCGGAATCGCGAACTGATAGCCGCCGTCTTCGGCCGTTACGGCTAGGCCGAGGAATTCGCGCTTCGGCTGGGTCACAACCCGGCTGAAGACACAGACAGAGGCTTCGCCCACGCCTCCTTCGGTGCCCGCGAGCTTGCCGCGGATCGTCGATCCCTGGCCCTGCTTGACGACTTCTTCGGCTACCCCGTTTTCACCGAGACCGCTGCTGAGAGCCGTGCCGCCGGTGATGTTGGAGCGGACACATTCGTAGGCGAGCGGCGCCGTCGCCGGCACGCCGACGTTGCCCTCGGCGTCCTCGAGCCACATCCGCAGCGTGTAGTTGCCCCGCTGCTGCGGGGTTTCGAGGTTCTGGATCGCCTGGATGTTGTCGCCGTCGATCGTCTGCGTCGGCAAGACGACCGACCCGGCCGCGTTCAGCAGCTGGTAGTGGACCTCGTCGATCGGCGAGCCCTGGTCGACGACGTTGTGCCAGCGCACGTCAAAGCCCTGAGCCGCCCGAGAGGCCGTCGGCGAGGTGACGGCGACTTCCTGCGGTGCCGCGGGCGGCGTCGTGTCGTGGGGGACGGGCGCAGTGGAGGCCGGGCCCTGGAAGCCGACTTCGTCTTCGAGCCAGACGCGAATCCGGTAAGCGCCAGCTTTGCTCGGGCCTTCGATTTTCGACAGCGCCGAGAGGTTCGTCCCGAGGATCGTTTTCTCGGGGACGACGACTTCGTTCGCCGCGTTGACGATGTTGTAGTGGATTTTGGCGATCGGGCTGCCCTGGTTCGGCGGCAGCTGCCAGTGGGCTCCGAATTCAGGCAGGTAGCGAGCGGCATTCGCGCTCGTGACTTCGAGCCCCGCGGGTGCGCCGGGGGCGGTGTTGTCGGTGTGGATCGCTCGCTGGTCGCAGGATTCCGAGCCGGTGCCGTAAAGGCCGATGTACTGGCCATAGTCCTGATCGCAGACCGACAGCGTGTGGGCACCGTCGGGAAGGTTGGCGGTTTCAACCCCCCAAGCGTGGCCATAGGGCCCCCCGGTCGGGCAAGGCTGGAAGACTCGGGCGAACTCTCCGTTCACCTGAGAGCTGCCGAGGTTGCACTGACCTGCGTAGTTGCCCTCGAATATCTGCGAGCCGTCAACTCGCAGCCTTTCCATCCGCAGGCCAGAGCCATTGTCTGCGACGTTCCAGCTGGCCGTTTGCCCGCCTCGGACCCAGCCGCCGGAAAGAAGGGATCCTCCGGTGAACCCCACTGAGGCGTTCTGGTCGTCGCTCAGGATGAAGACGAAGGTGTTCGCATCGACTGCGTTGAAGTTGGTGCGGTCGCACCCAGCGGCACGCACGCACTGGAGCTCGAAGACGAAGCGCCAGAAGCCGCTGAAGCCCCCGAACGGCCAGAGATGAGGGGCGAAGCTCGAGGTAGTGCCCCACTGCTCACCGGTGTTCGGCAAGCCGACCCCCTGAGTGAGAATCTGGAAGCCGTTGTTGTTGAAGTCAAGGCCCCAGAAGCGAGCCCGCCACCCGTCGTTGAACGAATTTGGCTCTCTGGTATAGCCGCCAGCTGCCATGTAGTGGACGTAGGCTGGCGTGTCCCAGTAGACGTCCTCGTAGGCCCCCTGGCCGGCCGTGCCGTTCGGTTCGTGCTCTGAGATCCGGAGGAAGGCGTTGTCTCCCGCCGGATCCGGAGCCGGGCCGCAGAAGTTGTTGACGTCGAAGATCCCCGCCGGGTGCTGCGCGTTAACGGTGTTCGTCGAGGTCCCGTAAGAGTTGCTGCCGTTGTTCCCGGCGCAGAGAACCATCTTGTAGACAGATGCGTGCGCGGTCGCGGCTCCCACGAGGGCCGCTGCTATGCAGACCAGAAAAAGGCATAGGGTGACCGGAGTCGCCCGGCGAGCAGGTTGGCGCTGTAGAGAGGACATATCCTCGTCTCCTTACATCGTGTGGTCGATTCGGATGCTCTGCGGGCCGCGTTTCGACCCTCTCCTCTTTCACGGATGAGGCGCTTACCGCGCCACCCCCCCTTTGGAGTCAGAAACAGACGGGTATCCCAACAACCGAGACTCTCAGAATGTGCGCATTTGCACGATCAAACATTCGTTGCCTTGAGCTGATTGCTAAGCAGGGGTCCTGACCTCGATGCAGCCAGGCAGGGCGCATGGCGATGAGCTCCCCAGGGGAACGGCGTGCAAACGCTGATCGACGCCCGCTACTGACCGGGAAGTGCCAAGGCGGGGCCTCCTCGACCGAGCCGTCCTTCTGGCGGATCGTCGCGATCGCTTCGGCGAGGTCGAGGCGAGACGGAAGAGCAGGGCCGGCTCGTCGGACCGTTCCTCGGACCGTTTTCCGCATCCCAGGCGCAAGCCCAGAGAAGCTAAGATCGCCTAGCAGCGCCCGACTTGACCAAGAAAGGTCCTCCCTTCGTGGTTGAGGGCCTTGTGGGTGGAAACACCCGTGATGGTTCGACTCCATTCAGCCGCATCGGAAAACCCCCGCAAAGCGGGGGTTTTCTGTAAGCGTTCAGTCGGGTAGGGGGACATAACTGCCGCCTGGCGAACCCCTCAGCGTGGAGCGCGCCGAGGCCGAAGCGATCTATGACTCCGGCCGCGAGGCCGTTGTCGCGGTGCTGTTGCGGATGG
>Ga0210143_1000013_pt1 | contig 75288 bp, 86 predicted proteins | sample MayberryNW_TuleC_2_FD_185527 | JGI IMG/M metagenome (GOLD analysis project Ga0210143, IMG submission 185527) | Wetland microbial communities from San Francisco Bay, California, USA, that impact long-term carbon sequestration - MayberryNW_TuleC_D2... | ecosystem: Environmental > Aquatic > Marine... | reverse complement strand
GCATCCACGTGCGCTGGTCCAAGAAGGAGGAGAACCACCTCGCCTTCTTGCAGCTCGCCGGCGGCCTGATCGCCTTCAAGCGGGCTCACGCCGCGCGGGTGGCGATGGGCCTATGGGGATAGGTCCTTAGACATCGGGGCTTCGATTCCTTCCGTCCGGATGCCCTGCAAATCTAAGTGCCAGAGAGAGTGACATCGACGGACTTCGTCGTTATGTAATTTCAAGAACCCGTCCGGCCAGGCGGGTTTTCTTGCTCTCGGGAGGCTATTGGCGACGACGGACGGTACGCCGGGTATTTCGTCATTGCTGGCTGAAGCCGGGACCCCGGGAAGATGGGCATTCCAACTGGCCCCATACCAGTGGCGATGATCGGGCCGTGGGTCCTGTCTGCCAGAATCGGCCGGCCTTGAACGCGAGCGCCCCCACGGCCGTTGTCTGCGACACGACCGCCTACCTTCCTTCCGGCCTGCTGGCGGAGCGCGGGATCGAGACGATCAGCCTCTACGTCTCCGTCGACGGGCAGCAGGAGCGGGAGAGCGAGATCGCCGACTACCCCGCCTTCTATGAGCGCCTGCGCGCCTCCGAGAACGGCGCCACGACCTCGCAGCCGTCGATCGGAGACTTCATCGCCGTCTACGAGCCGCTGCTCGACGCCGGTAGGGAAATCGTCTCGATCCACATCTCAGCCGGCATCTCCGGCACCTTCGAGGCCGCCCAGCAGGCTCGCCAGAGGCTGGTCGACGAGGGGAAGGGCGGCGAGCGGATCCGCGTCTTGGACTCGCGCTCCGCGGCCGGCGGGATGGGGCTCTGCACGCTGGGGGCCTCCGCCGCCGCCGCGCGGGGCGCCGACGCCGACGCCTGCGTCGCCCGCGCCGAGGAGACCCGGGAGGCGCTGAAGATGTGGTTCGCGATCGACACGCTCGAGTACCTGCGCCGCGGAGGCAGGATCGGCGGCGCCCGCGCCTGGATCGGCAGCGCGCTGAAGATCAAGCCGATCCTCACCCTCGAGGAGGAGATCACCCCGGTCGAGCGGGTGAGGACCCGCGCCCGCTCGCTGGAGCGGCTGCGCGACTACGCCCGCCAGCGCCACGAGTCCGGCGCCGACGGCTGGGTAGTCCAGCACATCCAGGACGAGGAGACCGCGGCCGGGCTGATCGACGACTGCCGCGAGATCTTCGGCTGCGAGCCGACCTTCACCTCGGAAATCGGCGCCGTCCTCGGCGCCCACGTCGGCCCGGGCCTGCTCGGCGTCGGCTCGGTCCCGACCTCGCTCGTCGAGCTGAGCTAACGACGCCTTTTCAGCATCGCCAGGCCGCCGAGGGCAAAGCCGATCACGGCGGCGCCGACGATCAGCTCGCTGCGGTGCTCGCGCACCTGACGGCGCCAGTCGGTCAGCTCCGTGACGCGGCCGCGCAGCGCTTCGACCGAAGTGCCGAGCTGCTGGCGCTGGACGTCGATGTCGCGGCGGATCTCGGCCGCCGAACGGCCGGGAACGCCGGCCGTCGAGGGTCTCGCCGGCTGCGGGTTTGCGCTCATCCCTGCTCCTTCTCGAGCATCGCCTTGGTCAGCTTCGCCTCTTCGATCGCCTGCTCGGGCACGGGCGGCGCCCCTGCCTGGACCGAGCGGAAGGCGAAGTAGCCGGCGGCGGCGGCGATCAGCAGGAAGGCGGCGGCCTCGATGAAGAAGCCGGGCCAGGTCTTGCCGTCGAAGACCTCTTCGTTCAGCAGCCAGGCCACCCCCTCCATGACCAGGATCAAAGCGAGGAAGGCGAAAATGCCGGCGGCGACGCCGACGGCCGAGCCGCGCAGGATCTTCCCCAGCTTCTCGGAGATCTCGGCCTTGGCCAGCTCGATCTCCTCGCGGACCAGGGACGAGGTGCGCTCGGTGACGTCGAAGACGAGCTCGGTCACCGACCTGTGGTCCGGCTCGGGCGGCGGGACCGGGGGCGGCGTCTGCGGCGGGGGCGGCGTCTGGCTCTGGTCGGGCATCGATCGGTGGCTACTCCGGCGGCTCTTCGTCGAAGAGGCGCCGGTAGAGGAGGGCGGCGAGCCGGCTGGCGACGATGCTGGCGAGGGCGCTGCTGGCAGCGAGCATCCCGCTCCAGATCAGCCGCCTGACGAGGTCGTTCTCCATAGGCCCCCGACCTTACCTATCGTGGCTCGAGACCGTCGCAAATCGTCGTCACGACAAGTTCCTTGGCCTGCTCGTAGCTCTCCTCCGAGGCGGGGATGACGTCGAAGATCCAGCTCGAGAGCAGCTGCTCGATCGCGCCGTAGAACGACATCGAGGCGAACATCGGCGGGACGTCGTCGCGGAAGGCGCCCGCCGCCTGGCCGTCCTCGACGATCTTCGCGATCGACTCGTACGCGCGGCGGATCTCCGGCAGGTGGGTGCGGCCGAACGAGTTGGCGGCCCGGGTCACCTCGACGATGATCACCTTCATCAGCTCGGGGTCGTGGCGGTAGGAGTCGACGATGAAGGCCGCGACCGCCGCCAGCTTCTCCCGCGGCGAGCCGCCGGCCCGGTCGGTCTCCTCGATCGCCGCCAGCAGCAGCGACCAGCGCTCGGCGAAGAGCTCGTTGAGAACCTCCTCCTTGGAGCGGAAGTAGTGGTAGACGAGGCCGTAGGCGACCCCCGCCTCGTCGGCGATGTCGGAGACCCGGGTCGCGTGGAAGCCCTGGCGGGCGAAGACGCGGATCGCGGCGTCGAGGATCTGGCGCCGCTTGTCCGCGGGCGGGGCCTTGGAGGCCATCAGGCGCGCACCTCGGCCAGCCGCGGCCAGCTGTAGGCGTGCGGCTGGCGGTTGGCCAGCGAGGGCAGGGACTCGCGCACGCGCTCCTGGGCGCCGAGGTCGAGCTCGGCGGCGATGAAGCACTCCCCGTCCGCGGCGGTGGCGAGGACGACGCCCCACGGGTCGACGATCACCGAGCGTCCGAACGACTCGAAGTGCGGCGGCGCCTTGCCGATCTGGTTCGGGGCGAGGACGAAGACCTGGTCCTCGATCGCCCGCGCCCGCAACAGCACCTCCCAGTGGTCGCGGCCGGTCGCCAGGGTGAAGGCGGACGGCACGGTCACCAGCTGGGCGCCGCGCAGGGCGAGGATGCGGAACAGCTCCGGGAAGCGAAGGTCGTAGCAGACGGTCAGGCCGACGCTCAGCTCGCCGACCGGGGCGGCGACGGCCTCCGACCCGGGGCGCTCGTGCTCGGACTCGCGGTAGGAGACCCCGCCGGCGTCGACGTCGAACATGTGGATCTTGCGGTAGACGGCGAGGTCGCCGCCGTCGGGGCCGATCAGCACCGAGGTGTTGGACGCCTTCTCCCCTCCCTCCTCGCAGATGCTGCCAGCGAGCAGGTGGATGCCGAGCGCGCGCGCCCAGGCGCGGGCGGCGGTGAGGCTCGGGCCGTCGAGAGTCTCGGCGCCGGCCAGCAGCTCCTCGCCCGCCGCGAGCAGGTTCCACTTCTCCGGCAGGGCGACCAGCTCGGCGCCGTCGGCCGCGGCGGCGCGGACCAGCCGCTCGGCCGTCTCCAGGTTCCCTGCCTTCTCGCCTCTCGAGTTGAGCTGTACGGCGGCTACGCGCAAAGCGCCTTCCTCCAGGTGGGCTTTCGATTTGCCGCTTGGCTGACTGACCAGTCAATCGGCTCGCTCAGTATAGGTGCGCCGCCTTCAGATCGAGCGCGAACGGGCGGGTCGGAGGCCCATTGCCCGGGCGACGATCCGGTCGAAGATCGGGGTCGGGATCAGCGGCTTGAGCCGTGCCTGCACCTGGGCGTCGAGGCCGACGAGATAGCGCGCCCGCGGGCGGCGCGCCTCGAGCGCGCGCTCGATCGTCTTCGCGACCCGCTCCGGCGCGATCCCCCGCTCCGCCAGCTGCCTCACCACCTTGCGGTAGCTCTCGATCGCCTCGCCGTAGAGGGATTCGCGGTGCGGGGTGCGCTCGCCGATCTCGTCCGCGGTCTGCTCGCCGCGCTCCCAGATCGGGGTGTCGATCGAGCCGGGCTCGACGATCGAGACCCCGATCCCCCAGGGCCGCAGCTCCTGCCTGAAGACGTCGCCGACCGCCTCGATCCCGAACTTCGCCGCGTGGTACGCGCCCGTCATCGGGAAGGCGATCCGGCCGCCGATCGAGCTGATGAAGACGATCCGGCCGCGCGCCTGGCGGAGCGCCGGCAGCAGCGCCTGGGTGACCGCGACGTGGGCGGTCAGGTTGACCTCGACCTGGCGGCGGAAGTCGTCGATCGGGATCGTCTCCAGCGGGCTCGGCACGGCGACGCCTGCGTTGTTGACGAGGCCGTCGAGCCCGCCGGGCGACTCCGCCGCGATCCGCTCCGCCGCCGCGGCGATCTGGGCGGCATCGGTGACGTCGAGGATCAGCGGGACGAGCCGCTCGGAGGCGGCCGCCCGCAGCGCCTCCGCGTCCTCCTCCCTGCGAACTCCGGCGAAGACGCGCCAGCCGCCGGCGTCGAGGCGCAGCGCCGTCGCCCGGCCGATCCCGGTCGAGGCTCCGGTGACGAGCGCCGAACGCACGGAGCCAGGCTACCGGCGGTCTACCCTTGGACGAGTGATCGATACCCCCAGGGACGACGCCGAGCGCAAGCAGGTGACGGTGCTTTTCGCCGACGTGAGCGGCTCGATGGACCTGGCCGAGGGGCAGGACCCGGAGGAGTGGCGCAAGATCATGCAGCGTTTCTTCTCGATCCTGGCCGAGGCCGTCGACCGCTTCGAGGGGACGGTGGACAAGTTCACCGGCGACGGGATCATGGCCGTCTTCGGTGCCCCGGTCGCCCACGAGGACCACGCCCAGCGCGCCTGCTACGCGGCCCTGCAGATGCTCGACGACGTCTCCCGGTACGCGGCCGAGCTGCGCCGCGCGCAGGGGCTCAACTTCTCCACCCGGATCGGGGTCAACTCGGGCGAGGTGGTCGCCGGGGCGATCGGCGACGGCGCCGACGGCGACTACACGGCGATCGGCCACACGGTCGGCCTCGCGCAGCGGATGGAGGCGCTGGCGGAGCCGGGCCGGGCCTACCTGACCGAGAGCACCGCCGCCCTGGCGCGCGGCTTCCTCGACTTCACCGACCTCGGCGAGTTCGAGATCAAGGGGGCGAGCCGGCCGGTCCGCGTCTTCGAGCTGGCCGGCGTCGGCCAGGCCCGCTCGCGGCTCGACCTCGCCCGCGAGCAGGGGCTCTCCCGCTTCGTCGGGCGCGACGAGGAGATGGCGATCCTCGAGGAGGCGCTGGAGCGCGCCAAGGCCGGCGACGGGTGCGCGGTCGGGATCGTCGCCGAGCCGGGGATCGGCAAGAGCCGGCTCAGCTTCGAGTTCGTCGAGCGCTGCCGGGCCGCCGGGCTCGAGGTCTTCGAGGCGCAGGCGCAGTCCCACGGCCGCTCGATCCCGTTCATGCCGGTGCTGCAGATGCTGCGCTCGTTCTTCGGCATCGCCGACAGCGACCACGAGCAGCTGGCGCGCGAGAAGATCGCCGGCCGCGCGCTCCTCCTCGACCCCGGCTTCGCCGAGGACCTGCCGCTGGTCTTCGACTTCCTCGGGGTTCCCGACCCCGACCGCCCGGTTCCCCAGATGAGCCCGGAGGGCCGCCAGCGCGCCCTCGGCGGGATCGTCTGCCGGCTGATCGAAGCCCCGAGCCGGCGCAGGACGCTGGTGCTGGTGGTCGAGGATCTGCACTGGATCGACGAGGGCAGCGCCACGATGCTCGGCGGCCTGGTCGAGTCGCTGGAGGGCGCCAACACGATGGTCCTGGTCAACTACCGGCCGGAATACGACCCGCCGTGGCAGGGCTCCCCCGCCTACCGCACGATCCGCCCGCGGCCGCTCACCCCCGCCGACACGCGCGAGCTCCTGCGCGACCTGGCCGGCGAGGACGCCTCGCTCGACGGGCTCGAGGGGGCGATCCACGAGCGCACGCAGGGCAACCCGTTCTTCATCGAGGAGATCGTCCGCGAGCTGGCCGAGTCCGGCTACCTGGAGGGCGAGCGCGGCGCCCACCGCCTCACCCGCCCGATCGAGGGCGCCCCGGTGCCGGTCACGGTGCAGGCGGTCCTCGCCGCGCGGATCGACCGGCTGGCGCCCGACGCCAAGCAGCTGCTTCAGGTCGCCTCGGTCCTCGGCCGGGAGTTCAGCGCCAAGGCACTCGGCTACGCGGCCCAACTGGAGCCGGAGGAGCTCGACCCGCTGGTCTGCGGGCTGGTCGACGCCGGCTTCCTCTACGAAGCGGAGATCTACCCGCAGCGGGTCCTCGCCTTCCGCCATCCGCTGACCCGGGAGGTCGCCTACGGGACCCAGCTCGGAGAGCAACGGGCGCGGACGCATGCCGCCGCCGCGCGGGCGCTGATCGCCCTCAACCCCGAGCGCTACGACGAGCTCTCGGCGCTGATCGCCCACCACCTGGAGGAAGGCGGCGAGATCCTCGAAGCGGCGCGCTGGTCGGCTCGGGCGGCCTACTGGGCCGGGCACAGCAGGCCCCGGGAGTCGCTGCGGCTGTGGCGCAGGGTGATGGAGCTGGTCGCCGAGCTGGAGGAGGACGAGGAGACCGCGGCGCTGGCGATGCTCTCCCGCATCCTCCAGCTCCAGTACGCCTGGCGGCTCGGCATGGAGCCGCGGGAGCAGGCGCGGCTGGCCGCCGAGGTCGAGGAGATCGCGACCCGGCATTCGGACCTGCACTCGCTGGCGCTGCTGCGGGTCGCGGTCGCGGTGCGGCCCGGGGTCCAGCACCGCATGGACGACTGGATCGCCGCGGTCGAGGACACCAACCGGCTCGCCGACGAATCGGGCGACCCGCACCTGCGGGTCGCGGTCCGCGGCGCCGGGGCCTACGCGTTCCTCTGCGCCGGCGACTTCGCCGGCTTCGAGCGGGCGCTCGACGAGATGCTCGAGATCGCCGACGGCGACGCCTCGGTCGGAGTCGGGATCGTGCTCGGCAGCCCGCTCGCCTGGGCGCTGATGGGCAAGGGGATGGTGCGGCGCGAGCGCGGCCAGATGGAGGAGGCCGAAGAGCTGTTCGAGCGCGGGCTGCGGGTCGCCCTCGACCAGGACGACCCCGAGACCGCCAGCTGGATCCGCAGCAACCAGGCGGGGCTGCTGGCGATGCGCGGCGACAGCCAGGCCGCGCTGGCCCTCGCGAGGCGCAACTGCGAGCTGACCGACAGGCTCGGCGACGTCTTCTCCCGCAGCCTGGCGCTCGCCAACCTCGCCTTGGCCCAGCTCGCCGCCGAGGAATTCGACGGCGCCCTTGAGTCGATCGAGGCGGCGGAGGCGCGGTACCGGGAGGCGATGAGCAGCGGCGGCGAGATGGAGGCCTGGCGGGCGGCGATTCGCTCCCAGGCGCTGCGGGAGGTGGGCCGGACCGAGGAGGCGATCGAGCTTGCCACCTGGGCCGCGGCGGTCTCGCGCGAACGCGGCCTGCGCTGGAGCCTGCCCCTGGCGCTGCTCGCCCTCGGCCGCGCGCAGATCGCCGTGGGACGGCACGAGGAGGCCCTTGCGGCGCTGGCCGAGGGCGCCGAGGTGGCTCGCGAGACCGAGGCCGTCAACCTGCTCACCGAGATCGAAGCCGAGCGCGACGCGCTGGCGCCGAGCGCCGTTTAGACGGGCCGGGGTGGCGGGGCTTCGCCGAGCTCGGGATTCCGTTCCCCTATTTTGCGAATCCGGGCGCCACACGTGTCCGGGGACGCCCCTAAAGTGGGCACCGTGAATGCGATAGAGCAACGTCGCGAGGAAGGGCACTTCCGCAAGGTGGAGGGCGCGATGCTCTACATCGAGGATGCCGCCCGTCGCCTCGACGAAACGGCCCACGACCTGAAGAAGGACGGAGCGCCGGCGTACCTGACCGCGGCCCTGGAGACCGCCGCCGGGGCGGCGCGAGCCGATCACGCGCGGTTGATGAAGTCGGTCTACTGGCGAGCGCCTTCCAGCGACCAGGGCGAGCTGATCGCGGCCGGCGACGAGCAGCAGCGCCTCGCGTCTTAATCGGCCCCGGATGCCCCTCAGCGGTGAGGAGATCAGGGGCAACCTGACGCGTTTCGTCGCGCGCTGGAGCGTGCGGGACGGATATGAGCGTGGCGAGGCCCAGACCTTCCTCACTGAGCTCTTCGACTGCTACGGAAAGCGGCTCTCCGATGTCGCCGAGTTCGAGCGCTTTCAGGCTGGAGGCTTCATCGACCTGATCTGGCCCCGCGTCTGCATCGTCGAGATGAAGTCGGCGAGCGAGGCCGGCCGGCTTGCAAAGCATCGCGAGCAGGCACTCAACTACTGGCGAGAGGCCGCTGACGCGGAGAGGGGTATACCCGCCCCTGAGTACGTGGTGCTCTGCGCCTTCAAGCGCTTCGAGGTCTGGGAGCCGGGCAGGTTCCCGAAAGCGCCGCGGGTCAAATTCGACCTCGATGAGCTGCCCGACCGCTACACGTCGCTGCTCTTCCTGACCGGCGGCGAGCCGGTGTTCAACGCCCGCCAAGAGGGCGTCACGCTCGAAGCCGTCGACAAGCTGGCCAACCTCTTTCAGCAGATCGAGCAGCGTGGCGAGGGCGACCCGCAGTCCCGACGCCGCTTCATCTTGCAGGCGGTGTGGTGCATGTTCGCGGAGGATCTGGGCCAGATCCCCGGGCAGGGGCTCACCCGCGTCATAGACGACCTGATCGCCAACCCGCGCCGCTCCAGCGCCGATGACCTCGGGCGGCTGTTCGAGTACCTCGACGATCCAAGTCCCGAGCGCCCGACACACGGGCTCTATGCCGGAGTGCCCTACGCCAACGGGTCGCTGTTCGCGGAGCCGAGTCGGATCGACCTGATGCCTGAGGAGCTCGCCTTGCTCCGCGAAGTCAGCGCTTCGAACTGGCACGAGGTCCAGCCGTCGATCTTCGGCTCGCTCCTTCAAGGGGTGTTTGGACACGAGAAGCAGTGGCGCCTCGGCGCCCACTACACGCATGAGTCGGAGATCCAGAAGATCGTGGTGCCGACGATCGTCGAGCCGTGGACCGAGCGGATCGAGGCGCTGTCGAGCCACAAGGAGGCGAAAAAGGCGCAGGCCGACCTGCTCAACTACGTCGTGCTCGACCCCGCCTGCGGCTCGGGCAACTTCCTCTACGTCGCCTACCGGGAGCTGCGCCGGATCGAGGCGAAACTGGCCGCCCGCGCGGCTGAGTTGGCGCGGGCCGAGGGACGACCGGCCCAGGAAGGGCTAAGCGCCTTCTTCCCGCTCCAGAATATGCGTGGCATCGAGATCGAGCAGTTCGGGGTCGACCTGGCGCGGGTGACCCTGTGGATGGGGCACAAGCTGGCGGTCGAGGAGCTCGGCCTTGACGAGAGCACGCTGCCGCTCGCCGACCTCTCGGGAATCCGCCGCGCCGACGCACTGCGCGCCGAGTGGGGCGACGCAAACGCGATCATCGGAAACCCGCCCTACCACGGGTCCCAGAACCTGCGCCAGATTCTCGACGAGGACTACGTGGAGTGGCTCAAGGACCACTTTCACGCCGGCCTCAAGGATCTCTGCGTCTACTGGTTCCGCCGCGCAGCGGACCAGATGCGACCCGACGACCGCGCCGGCCTTGTCGGGACGAACTCGGTCAGCCAAAACCGGGCACGCGAGGCGAGCCTCAACTACGTGATCGAGAAAGGCGGCGTGATCACCGACGCCGTCTCTCGCCAGAAGTGGCCGGGAGAGGCGGTGGTCAACGTCAGCATCGTCAATTGGGCGCAGCAGCCGAGCGAGCAGCCGCGGCACTTCGTGCTCGATGGAGAGCCGGTCGAAGGCATCAGCACCCGCCTCAGAGAGTCAAGGCTGGCGATCGAGGAGTACGAGCCGCTGCCGGCGAACCTCGGCCGCTCCTTCCAAGGCCCGATCCCGGCCGGGAGCTTCTACATGGAGCCCGAAGAGGCCAAGGAGATCCTCGCCCGCGACGACGCGAACTACTCCGAGGTCGTGCGGCCCTACCTGATCGGCGACGACATCACCGAGGAGCCTGAGCAGCAGCCGCGGCGCTTCATCATCGACTTCGGGATGCGAACGCTTGAGGAGGCGATGCAATTCCCAGAGGCACTCCGCTTGGTCAGGGAGCGGGTCAAACCCGCTCGGGACGAGAACAACCGGGAGGCGTACCGCCGCTACTGGTGGCGCTTTGCCGAGCCACGACCCAAGATGCGCGAGGTAATCGAGCCCCTGCCTCGCTACATCGCCGGCAACGCGCAGGGCAAGCGCTTCCTCTTCTGCTGGGTGGACCGTTCCGTCTGCCCGAGCAATCTCACCAATGTCTTCGCCTTCGACGACGACTACTCGATGGGAATCCTCACATCCTCGATTCACGGAGTGTGGGCGCACTCAGAGTCCTCGACGCTCAGGATCGACCTCCGCTATACGCCGACCTCATGCTTCGAGACCTTTCCCTGGCCACAGCCCAACCAAGGCGTCCGTGACGAGATCGGCGAGATCGCCAAGCGCCTGATCGAACGGCGCCAGGCGATCTGTGTCCAGAACGAGATCGGTCTGACCGACCTCTACAACCAAGTTGACGAGGGGGCTTGGTCGGCGGTCCCAGACCTCCACCGCCAGCTCGACGAGGCCGTTGCCCGTGCCTACGGCTGGAAACCAGGCGTTTCCAGCGACCCGCTGGAGATCAAGGCCCGCCTTGCCGAGTTGAACGCGAGCATCGTTGCCGGGTCGCCTTATCTTCCTTTCGGTTAGCAGCCCCTTGGACGCTTGCTGAGCCGACCACCTCCTTGCGATGGGCGGGACACAGCGGCCCAGATAGGCCGTTTCATCTCTGTCTAGCGCAGCGCTTCGATCCAGTCGAGCCGGCGGCCGCAGAGGGTTCGGGCCCGGTTGGCCGGGACCCGACGGACGGCTTCCTCGCGCGGCCCTTCCGGGCCGAGGACCAGCGGGCCGATCGGCTCCGGCGGGCCGCCGCTGCCCGGCGAGAGGTCCTGCCGGGCGAGGGAGAGCGTGACGATGTGGCGACCGGGGGCGAGCGGCAGGGACCCGAAGTAGAGGAACTGACTGGCCTCGTTGAGCTGCTCTTCGACCGACCCGATCTCCTTGCCGTCGACGAACGCGGCGAGACGGTTGCGGACGCTGCCCTGGAGGTAGACGCCGTAGCGGGCGGCGTGGGCGACGTTCACTTCCAGTTCGGCGGCGCCGGGGCCGTGCGGGGTCAGGTCGGGGCTGCCCGCTTCGGTCGGGACCCAGTCCGCCGGATGCGTCGATTCGGAGAGAGGGGCGACGACCGTCGGCAGGCGCTCGACCGCGGCCAGCGTCCCGCCGGGGCCGGCGGCGCTCGCCAGACGTTCGACTTCGGCGCAGCCCGGCGCCGCGGCCGGGTCTTCGAAATCGCCGAGCGGCAGGCGTTCGACGATTTCGCTGCCGGCGCCGGCCGGGCGCTGCCAGACGTCGTAGTAATCCCCTCGCCGCAGCAGCGAATACACCGAGGGCGGCCGGCTCTGGGCGGGGTTGCGACGCAGCACCATCGTCCGGTAGGTCAGCAGCGAGGGCAGGGCGATCCGGTCGGTGTCGCCCCATTCGCCCTTTTCCAGTTCTCCTCCTTCGACCAGCGGGATCGCCCGCGCGCGCAGCTCCGAGGCGCCCTCCGCATCCCCGGCGCGGAGGAAGTGGCGCACCCCGTAGGGCTGGTATTCGGTCATCAGGGTCGGGCCCTGGCCCTCGATTTCGTTGCCGATGTTCTCCAGCTCGTGCAGCTGGTCGTAGGGGGCGAGGCTGACGTCGTGGTATCCGAGCGCGTTCGACCAGAGGACGCCGGCGAGCACCATCGCCAGCACGGTGGCGCCGAGGACGCGCTCGATGCGCAGCGCGAAGGCAGCCGCCCCCGCAAGGGCCAGGAGCAGGAACGCGGGGCCGGTCGACGCGAGCGCCTTCGCCCCCACCCAGGGCGAGGAGTAGGCGAAGACGGCGAGGCTGCCGGCGCAGGCGCCGGCCGCATAGAGCAGCGGCTCCCAGGCCCGCCGCCGCCAGCCGATCCAGGCGCCGGCGATCGCCGCCAGGATCGCCAGCGCAATCAGGAAGTCGGTCAATGCCATATTGCCCGGGTCGATCCGGAAGTCCCCGTTGGGCCAGATCCCGACCAGCTGGAAGACGCTCAGCGGCCGGAACAGGTTGCCGAGTTCGGAGGCGTTGGTGAGCCCGCCCTGGGTCGGCGAGAAGGCGCCGGCGGCGAACAGCGCCGGCACCCCGAGCACGAGCACGGCGAGGACGAGAGGCCAGGCTCGCGCCCAGAGCGTCCCGAGCCCCCTGGTCCGCCAGAGCGCAATCGCGACCAGGCCGAGGATCGGCGCCACCCAGACGATGCCGCCCGAGCCGACCATCGTCAGCAGCGCGGTCGCGGCGACCGCGGCCGGCAGGATCCCCCGCCAGCCGGAGTCGCGCTCGACGGCCGCCGGGGCGACCGCGGCGAGGACGGCGATCGCCAGCGCCACCGCGACCTCCTTGATCCCGCCCCAGAGGCTGTAGCCGAAGAGCAGCGCCGACTGGGCGGCGCCGAAGGCGACCAGCGCGCGCAGCGGCCGCGGCTCGACCAGCGGCCGCGCCAGCCAGGCGAGGCAGAGCGCGAGCAGCGCCGCCACCGTCGCCATGTAGGGCTGGACCAGCCAGGCGACGTCGCGGCCGGTCAGCTGGGCGCCGACGCCGAGCGGCAGGAAGGCGCCGACCGGGTAGCCGCTCGGCAGGTTCACCTGCAGGGTCGAGGCGTAGCTCGACGGTTCGAGCCCGGAGAGGTCTCGGCCGTGGTCCATCAGCCGGTCGACGAAGGCCATCCAGGTGGCGGTGTCATCGAGCTTGATGTAGCCGGCGAAGGTCGGGTTGCCGGAGAGGACCACCGGCGCCGCGAAGACGGCGAACACGCCGACCGCCGCGGCCAGCGCCCAGCCATCGAGGCGTCGCCCCCTCCAGGGATAGGCGAGGGCGGCTCCGAGCAGGGCGAGGACGACGACGGCCGGGGTCGCCAGCGAGGCGGTCTCGCCGCGCGAGGTGAAGATCCCGGCGACGACCGCGACCACCGCGAAGCCGGCGGGGACGAGGAGGAGGCCCGGAAGCCGCCGTCCCGCGCAGGCCTGGAGCAGCAGCCCGCAGCCGAGGCAGAGCGCGACCAGGACAACCGGGAAGACGATCCAGGAGACGATCACGCCGGCCTCATTCGAGCGGCCGGATCGCGCCGGCGCGGATCAGGGCCAGGGAGCGTCCCGGCCGCGGGTCGTAGACCTCGAGCTGGAGGTCGGAATCCGGATAGGCGAGGTAGACGCTGGTCGGCTGCTTCGGGTTGACGACGGCCAGGGCGCCCCCGGGGCCGTGGCTGGTGGACCCGCCGTTGGCGGCGATGTCGCGCAGCGCCTTCTGCGCGCCGGGGACGGGGTAGGTGCCGACGGTGAGAAACCGCCCCGGCGCCGCGCCGGCTTCGGCCCCCTCGGGCAGGTAGCGGAGGTAGACGCTGCCTTCGGCTTCCTCTTCCAGCTCCAGCCGCATCGAGCGTTGAGGGCCCGCCCAGTAGATCGGGTGGCCGAGCGATGCGGCGAGCGCGCGCACTTCGGCGACGTCGGCGATGTGGGGCGCCGCGGCGACCGGAGTCGAACCGCTCCCTCCACCGCCCCGGGTGGCGAGGATCGCCGCGGTGAGGACGATCGCGACCGAGAGGACGATCCCGGCCAGGCGCCGCCGGTCGCCTCCCAGGCCGCCGCCCGAGGAGCCCCTGTCGCTCATTGGCGCGATTCTAGGTCGAGCCACGGCCGGCGCGATGGCGCTCGAGCTCGGCGACCATCAGCTTCGTGTGCAGCGCCGCGATCAGGTCCTGCAGCGGCTGCGCCCCGGCTTCGAGCATCTCGACCACCCGCTCCGGCGGCACCTCGCCCGCGAGCCTGCCCATCACCACCTCGACCTCCTGGCGCACCAGCTCTTCGAGCGCGGTCTTGTAGCGCAGGGTGTCGTAGACGGTGAAGCCGATCTCCTCGTCGTAGCCGCCGGCGCGGAAGCGGCCGATCGCCTCGATGATCTTGATGTCCGAGGGCGAGTAGCCGCGGCTGTTCGGGCTCAGCACCTCGAGCTCCTCGAGCCGGTCGAGCACCTCCTTCGGCACGCCGTAGCGCTCGCGGACCTCGGCGGCGCTGGTCCGGGAGCGCTCGCCGGCGAGGGCGCGGTCGAGGATCCGGTCCTCCAGCTCGAGCAGGGCGGCGGCCCGCTCGGGGTCCTCGTCGAGCACCGCCTTGATCGCCTTCAGCGGCATGAACCGCTCCTCCTGCAGGCGCTTGATCAGCCCGATGCGGTCGACGAACTCGGGCGGGTAGTAGGCCATGTTGCGACTGGTCCTGACCGGCTCCGGCAGCAGCCCCTCGCGCAGGTAGTGCTTGATCGTCGGCGCCGGGACCCCCGAGGCCTCGGCCAGCTCCCCGATCCGCAGCAGCTTCTCGGTCCCGGTGCTCATGCGCGGAAGGTCGCGGCTCCGCCGGCGCCGGGGCCGGCGGCCGCGCCCGACTCCTTCATCGCCGCGATCTCCTCCCCGGAATAGCCGACCTCGCGCAGGACCTCGTCGGTGTGCTCGCCGAAGGCGGGCGCCGGCCGGCTCGGGTCGCCGGGGGTGCGGCTCATCTTCACCGGCACGCCGAGCTGGCGCACCGTGCCCAGCTCGGGCTGCTCCAGCTCGACCACCATCTCGCGCGCCCGCACCAGCTCCGAGCGCAGCGCCTCGTCGAGGTCGAGGACCGGCTCGATGCAGCAGTCGTGCTCGTCGTTGAAGGCGAGCCATTCCTCGCGGGTGCGCGAGCCGAAGACCTCGGCAACCTCGCGCCAGGCGTCGGAGCCCGGCGCCTCGAACTGCTTCTCGACCAGCTCCGGTCTGCCGACCCCGTTGCAGAAGGCGGCCCAGAACTTCGGCTCGAGGGCGCCGCAGCTGACCCAGCCGTCGGCGACCTCGTAGGGGAGGTAACAGATCAGGCCGCCGGCGAGCTGCTGCTCGCCGCGCCGCGGCACCTCGCCGTCGCAGAAGTAGCGGCCGGCGACCATTGCCAGCCAGGAGAGCGCCCCGTCGGCCATCGAGACGTCGACCATCTGCCCTTCGCCGGAGCGACGGCGCTCGTGCAGAGCCGCCAGCACCCCAACCGCGGCCATCAGCGCGCCGCCGCCGAGGTCGGCGATCTGGCCGGCGGACTGGACCGGCGGGCCGTCCCCGGCGCCGGTCAGGCCGAGCAGCCCGACGAGGCCGAGGTAATTCATGTCGTGCCCGGCACGCTGCGCGTATGGCCCGTCCTGGCCGTAGCCGGTGATCGCGCAGTAGACGACCGCGGGGTTCGCCTCGCGCATTCGCTCGTAGCCGACCCCGAGCCGGTCGAGCACGCCCGGGCGGAAGCCGTCGAGGACGACGTCGTGGGAGGCGACCAGACGCAGCAGCGCCTCCCGCCCGGCCTCGGACTTGAGGTCGAGCCGGATCGAGCGCTTGCCGCGGTTGAGCGAGAGGTAGAGCGCCGAGCGCGTCCCCAGCGCCTGCTGCTCGTCGGTCCCGTAGTAGGGGGGCGCCCAGCGCACGTAGTCGCCCATCCCGGTGTCCTCGACCTTCAGCACCTCGGCGCCGAGGTCGGCGAGCAGAAGCGAGCAGAAGCCGCCGGGAAGCAGCCGGGTCAGGTCGAGGACCCTGACGTCGCTGAGGGGTGGCGCGCTCACGATGGCTCGACCTCGACCGGGAAGTCGACCGAGTTGGCGATGAAGCAGCGCTGGTGGGCGCGGCGGTGGAGCTCCTCGATCGCCTCGGGCTGCGGCGGCTCCCCCGCCCAGCGGACCCGTGGGCGCAGCGTCGCCGCGGTGAAGCGCTTGCCGTCGAGCACCCCGTCGGCGTCGTCTTCGTAGGAGGCGACCTCGAAGCCCTTCTTCCTCGCCAGGGCGAGGAACCAGAGCATGTGGCAGCTGGCGAGGGCGCCGATCAGCAGCGCCTCGGGGTTCGACTTCGTTTCGTCGCCGCCGAGCTCGACCGCCGAGGAGCTGGACAGGGTCTGAGCCCCGAGCAGCACCTCGTGGGCGCGCACGTCCTCCCCCTCGCCACCGGTCCAGGCGACGCCGGCGCGGTGGATCGAGGTGGCCACCGGCTCAGGCCTCCGCGCGGCGCGGCACTCCCAGCAGCTCCCGCGCCTCGGCGACGGTGGCGGCACGGCGGCCGACGTCCTCGGCCATCTGCCGCGCCTTCGCGATCAGGTCGCCGTTGGAGCGGGCCATCTCGCCGTTCGGCAGGTAGAGGTTGTCCTCGACCCCGGCGCGGACGTTGCCGCCCAGCACCAGCGAGCTGGCGAGCAGCTTCCACTGGTCGCGGGAGATGCCGATCACCTGCCACTGGTTCGGGCCCTCCGGGCCGCCCGGGATCTGGTCCGACATCGCGGTGACGTTGCGCGGGGTCGGGCGGATGCCGCCGGTCACCCCCATCACCAGCGAGATCTGAAGCGGCGGCTCCAGCAGCCCCATGTCGACCAGCGGGTCGAGGTTGGCGACGTGGCCGGCGTCGAAGCACTCGTGCTCGGGCTTGATCCCCAGCTCCCTCATCTCGGTCAGGAACTCGATGATCGTGTCGAAGCTGTTCTCGAAGACGGCTTTGAAGACGAAGTCCTTTCGCCGCGACGAGTACTTCGCGTAATTCATCGAGCTCATGTTCAGAGCGGCGACGTCGGGGCGCAGCTCCCGCAGGTACTCGAGCCGCTTCTCGATCGGGATCCCGATCGCCCCGGTCGAGTAGTTGACGATCACGTCGCCGACCTCGGCCAGGATCGCCTCGGTGATCGCCCGGAAGTCCTCGATCTCATACGAGGGCGTGCCGTCCGGCTTGCGCGCGTGGATGTGGATCTGCGAGGCGCCCTCGTCGACCGCCCGCCGCGCCTCCGCCGCGTACTCCTCCGGCGTGTAGGGGATCGCCGGGCACTGGTCGCGGTTCGCGATCACCCCGCTGATCGAGCAGCTGATGATCACCGGGGTGCCGAACGAGCTCACTTTCCGCCCCCGTGTGGCGGGTTTGTCACCCCGGGGGTTACAAAGGCGCCTCGCATCCTCATACCGGCATCACCCCATGGCGTTTCTTCGGCTTCTCGACGTGCTTCGTCGCCGCCATCCGCAGCGCCTTGACGATCGTCGGGCGGGTCTCCCGCGGGTCGATGATGTCGTCGATCACGGCGTTGCCGGCGGCGATGTAGGGGTCGATCTGCTTGCGCACCGCGTCGAGCATCGCCTCGCGGGTCGCGTCGGGGTCCTCGGAGGCCTCGATCGCCGAGCGGCCGATGATTTCGACCGCGCCCTCGGCGCCCATCACCGAGATCTCCGCCCCCGGCCAGGCGACGATCAGGTCCGGCTCGTAGGCCTTGCCGCACATCACGTAGTAGCCGGCGCCGTAGGCCTTGCGCACGACCACCGTCACCTTCGGCACGGTGGCGCGGCTGACCGCGTAGAGCATCTTCGCCCCGTGGCGGATGATCCCGGCGTGCTCGACCTTCGAGCCGACCATGAAGCCGGGCACGTCCTGGAGGAAGACGAGCGGGATGTTGAAGGCGTCGCAGAGGTTGATGAAGCGCGCCGCCTTGTCGGCGGAGTCGTTGTCGAGGATCCCGGCCAGGTGCTTGGGCTGGTTGGCGACGATCCCCGCCGGCTGGCCGCCGAAGCGGGCGAGGCAGGTGATCAGGGTGCGGGCGAACTTCGGCTTCAGGTCGAACCACTCGCCATCGTCGACGATCTCGCGGATCACGTCGTACATGTCGTAGGGCTGGCGCGAGGACTCGGGGACGATCTCCATCAGCTTCTCCGACATCCGGTCCTCGGGGTCGGCGCTGTCGCGCAGCGGCGGCTTCTGCTCGCAGTTGGGCGGGAAGTGGGAGAGGTAGCGCTTGACCGCGTCGATGCACTCCTCGTCGTCCTTCACCTCGAGGTCCCCGACACCCGATTTGCGGCAGTGGACCTTGGCGCCGCCGAGGTCCTCCATCGAGATCTCCTCGCCGGTGACGGCCTTGGTGAGGTGGGGGCCGGCCAGCGCCATCGCCCCCTGGCCGGAGACCATCGGCACGAAGTCGGCGAGAGCGGGGATGTAGGCGGTGCCGGCCGCGCAGGGTCCCATCATCGCGGCCACCATCGGGATCACCCCCGACATTTCGACCTCCTCGCGGAAGAGGTGGCCGGAGCCGGCGAACAGCGACCCCGCCGCCTCCTGGATGCGGGCGCCGGCCGAGTCGAGCAGCCAGATGAACGGCATCCGCTTCCGCAGCGCCATCTCGCGCAGGCGGGTCACCTTCAGCTCGCCGGTCATCCCCATCGAGCCGGCCATCACGGTGAAGTCGTAGGCGGCGATGCAGCAGGGGCGTCCCTCGACGTCGCCCCAGCCGGTGACGACGCCGTCGGCGGGCGCCTCGACCCCCTCCATCGCCCGCTGGGCGAAGTGCGGGCGGCCGTGGATCCCCATCTCGACGAAGGTGCCCTCGTCGACCAGAAGCGCGATCCGCTCGCGGGCGGTCAGCTTGCCCCGCTCGTGCTGCTTGGCGATCTTCTCCTCGCCGCCGCCCAGCTTCGCCCTCTCGCGCGCCGCGTGGAGCTGCTCGGTCAGCTCGCCGAGCGGCGCCGTGCCCGGGAGGAGGTGCTTGGGCTCCTGCTCCGTGCCGGGCTCCTGCTCCGTGCCGGGCTCCTGCTCGGCGCTCGCCATCCCTACCGTCCCTTCCATTTGGGCTCGCGCTTCTCGAAGAAGGCGGTGACCCCCTCGACGATGTCCTCGGTGGAGAAGGTGAGCGAGAGCTGCGAGCGCAGGTAGTCGAGCGCGTCGTCGACCGCCATGTCCTGCTGGCGGTACATCGCGTCGTGTCCGAGCCGCATCAGCACCGGGCTCTTCGAGGCGAGCTTGCCGGCCCACTCGGCGACCGCGGCGTCGAACTCGCCGGCCGGTACGACCTTGTTCGCCAATCCGTACTCGACCGCCTGGTCGGCGCTCAGCCGCTCGCCCAGCAGCATCATCTCGTTGACCTTCTTGCGCGGGACGTTGCGGTAGATGATCGCCATGATCATGTAGGGGAAGGCGCCGACGTTGATCTCCGGCGTGCCGAAGGTGACGCCCTCCCTGGCGATCACCAGGTCGCAGGAGAGGGCGAGCCCCATCCCGCCCGCGAGCACGTGGCCGTTGAGCGCGCAGAGCGAGGGCTTGCCGAGCCGCGGCATCAGCCGGAAGAACTCGAGGAAGAGGTCGCTGGCGAAGTGTTTGGCGACCAGCGGCACGTCCGCCGCGAAGCCGCCGAGGTCGGCGCCGGCGCAGAAGACCTTCTCCCCCGCCCCGGTGAGGACGACGGCCCGGACCTCCTCGGAGTCGCGCGCGGCCTTCATCGCGTCGACCAGCTCGAACAGCATCTGGCCGGAGAGCATGTTGCGCTTCTCCGGGTTGTTCAGGGTCACGGTGGCGACGCCGTCGGCGACGTCGTAGGCGACCAGCTCGTAGCTTCCCTGGACCATCCGCGCCGGCAACCATACCGGCTCCCGTCGAAAGTGGGAAGTGCTACTGTCTACTCGCCCATGGGGGTGTCTGAGTTTCCCCCACACATTTGTGGGTCAAGCTCAGAAACGCCCAGCGAAACGCGAGCGAGGAGAGAGACCAGTGGCGACCGCGACTACCGACGGCTCCAGCGTCATCAAGCCCGACCATGCGGCCGGGCGCAAGCACTTCATCTTCACGCAGGAGCACGAAGACCTGCGCGAGTCGATGCAGGCCTGGGTGCAGAAGGAGCTGTGGCCGCACCGCAACGAATGGGAGGACACCTACTGGCCGACCGAGAAGATGAAGCGGGCCGGCGAGCTCGGCTTCCTCGGCCTCTGCTTCCCGGAGGAGTACGGCGGCCAGGGCGGCGACTACTTCTACTCGCTGGTCCGCGCCGAATGCATGAGCTACTCGGGCTCGGGCGGCACCAACATGGGCTTCGCCGTGCAGTCGGACATGGTGCTGCCGCCGATCCACCTGCTCGGCAGCGAGGAGCAGAAGCGCAGGTACCTGGAACCGGGGCTGAAGGGCGAGAAGATCGGCTGCCTGGGGATCACCGAGCCCGGTGCCGGCTCCGACGTCGCCGGCATCCGCACGACCGCGATCCGCGACGGCGACGGGTACGTGATCAACGGCTCCAAGACCTTCATCACCAACGGCCCGCGCGCCGACTTCATCGTCCTCGTCGCCAAGACCGATCCGGATGAGCGCCACGCCGGCATCACCCTCTTCGTCGTCGACCTGCGCGACGAGAGCGGCGAGAAGGTCCCCGGCTTCACCGTCTCAGCCGAGCTGGAGAAGATGGGGATGCACGCCTCCGACACCGGCGAGCTGGCCTTCGAAGACGTCCGCGTCCCGGCCGACGCGGTGCTGGGCGAGGTCGGCAAGGGCTTCTACCACATCGCCTGGGAGCTCCAGGGCGAGCGCCTGGTCGCCGCCGCCGGCTGCCACGCGGGGGCGGAGCGGATGATCGAGAAGACGCTCGACTACGCGAAGGAGCGCGAAGCCTTCGGCCGCCCGATCGGCAAGTTCCAGGCGATCCGCCACAAGTTCGCCGAGATGGCGACCAAGACCGAGGCGGCGAAGCAGTTCACCTACGCGACCGCCTGGCGCTTCGCCAACGGCGAGTACCCGGTGCGGGAGATCACGATGGCGAAGCTGTTCGCCTCGCGGATCGCCTGCGAGGTCGCCGACGAGTGCGTGCAGATCCTCGGCGGCTACGGCTACATGAAGGAGTACGAGATCGAGCGCGCCTATCGCGATGTCCGGCTCAACCGCATCGGCGCCGGCACCGACGAGGTGATGCTCGACGTGATCGGCCGGAGCTACGGGCTGTAGGGCGCCCGGCCAGCCACCGAACTAGGTGCGGATGACGACGGCGACGATGGTGGCGAAGATGCCGAGCATCGTCGGACCCCAGAGCATGAAGATGAGCTGCCGCAGATCGCGGATCTCCGTGCGCAGCTCACGGATGTCCCCGTCAACCCGCTCAAATCCAGCATCCATGCGCCGTGACATGTCATCGAGTCGCTGGTCGCTCCACATCGTCCGCTCCATGCTAGCCACGCTACAGAACCTGGGCGCACGAGAAGCGCGTTGTCTGCAAATTCTTCGTCAATTCTCTCTCGCATGACCGTCACGGAGCGGGTCCCTCGCCGATTGCAGGTCTCCGCCGGGAACGAGGCGGGGCGGGCATGACCGTGGTCAAGGACAGCGGCGCCCGCGCCACCCTGCCCCCCTTCGGCGAGGAGCATGAGGAGCTGCGCGAGACCGTCAGCCGCTTCGTCTCGAAGGAGATCGCCCCGCACGTCGACGAGTGGGAGGCGGCGCGCGAATTCCCCCGCAAGCTCTACTCGCGCTGCGCCGAGCTCGGCTTCCTCGGCCTCAAGTTCCCCGAGCAGTACGGCGGCCAGGGCGGCACCCACCTGCACGACGCGATCTGGGTCGAGGAGCTGGCCCGCTCGGGCGGCTCCGGCGGGGTCGCCGCCGGCCTCAACGCCCACACCTCGATCGCGATGCCGCCGATCTTCAACTTCGGCACCGAGGAGCAGAAGCGGCGCTGGCTGGCGCCGGGAATTGCCGGCGAGAAGATCGGCGCGCTCGGGATCACCGAGCCCGGCGCCGGCTCCGACGTCGCCGGCATCTCCACCACGGCCAAGCGGGTCGACGGCGGCTACGTCGTCAACGGCGCCAAGACCTTCATCACCAACGGCGTCCGCGCCGACTTCCTCGTCTGCGCCTGCAAGACCACCCAGGAGGGCGGCCATCACGGCATCTCCTTCCTCGTGCTGGAGCGGGAGATGCCCGGCTACGAGGTGGCGCGGAAGCTGGAGAAGATGGGCTGGCACTCCTCCGACACCGGCGAGCTGTCATTCACCGACGTCGAGGTGCCGGCGGAGAACCTGCTCGGCGAGGAGAACGGCGGCTTCAGGCTGATCATGGCCAACTTCGCCTGGGAGCGGCTGCTGATGGCGATCGGCGCGGTGGGCGCGATGCAGCGGCTGATCGACGTCACCGTCTCCTACGCGCTCGACCGCGAAGCCTTCGGCCGCCCGATCGGCAAATTCCAGGCGATCCGCCACCACGTCGCCGAGATGGCGACCCAGGCCGAAGCCGCCCGCGCCCTCACCTACAACGCCCTGCGCCTCTTCCACACCGGCCAGGACTGCATCCGCGACGTCAGCATGGCCAAGCTCGTCACCCAGCGCACCGTCCTCGAGATCGCCGACCAGTCCCTCCAGATCCACGGCGGCTACGGCTACATGCGCGAGTACGGGATAGAGCGCGCCGTCCGCGACGCCCGCCTAGGCCCGATCGGCGGCGGCACCGACGAGGTGATGAAGGAGATCATCGGCCGGCAGATGGGGCTGTAGAGGTTTGTTGGGAGTGTCCGGCATACCCAGGTGACCTCGACCACACCACACCGTTCGTGGTTCAAAAGGAGCATGGAGCCGTCACGTCTTGTGGCACTGCCGTTTTCAACCCAAACTCTGGTAGAACCTCGTCGGTGTCTGTTTGGACGGTTAAGGGCGGGCGGCACGGCGAGCGCGAGGAGCGCTGTCTCGAGCACAGCGTGATCGGCGGCGGCTGGGAGGACATCCCGAGCCTGATCGACGTCGAGTCCAAGGAGGAGCTGTCAGCTCTCTGCGAGAAAGCAGCGCCTAGCTGGTCAACGAAGACGCGAGCCAACTACGTGGCCCAGCTTTGGTCGCTCAGGGAGCGGATGCAGGACGGGGAGCTCGTCGTTCTCCCGTTGAAGACCTCGGGCACGATCGCCGTGGGCAGGCTCAGCGGCCCCTATGCCTACCGCGACGACCTTGGCGCGGACTTCAAGCACACGCGCGCGGTGGACTGGCTCAAGACGGATGTCCCTCGCGACTCGTTCGATCAGGATCTCCTCTACTCGTTCGGCGCCTTCCTCACGATCGGACGGGTTCAGCGCGAAAACGCGGAGCGTCGAGTTCTCGCTGCGATCGGGGAGCCCGTCGCCACCCCCGAAGAGCGGAGCCCGGAAGACGAGGCGCCCGAAGCCGAGGCGTCTCCCGATCCCTCACAGCTTGCAAGAGATCAGATTCGCCAGCACATCACGCAGTCAATCGCCGGCCACGACCTGGCCGATCTCGTTGGTGCCATCTTCGAAGCTCGAGGCTTTTCGGTAACCGTCAGTGCTCCGGGGCCAGATGGCGGAGTCGACCTCCTCATGGGATCCGGTGCGACCGGCCGCGAGAGCCCACGTGTGGTCGCTCAGGTAAAGACCGGTCAAGCCGGCCTGGACCAATATCGAGCAATCCTTGGCTTGAAGGACCGGCTGGGTGCGGATCAAGGCCTTCTTGTTGCCTGGCGCGGGTTCCAGGGGAAGGTAAAGACCGAGGCCAGAGGGGACCACTTCTCGATGGTCGTTTGGGACGCGGATGACCTGCTGGACGCGTTGTTCGGCGCCTACGACGCGATCCGTGGCGACATCCGGTCTCGCCTGCCCTTGCAGCGCACCTGGGTTCTCGTGCACAACGGAGACTGATGAAGATTCTCGCTGAGGCAATCGGAAGGCCGAGCCTCGCGCCACCGTCTCGACCGGCCATTTGACGAGGGTCCTGTCGATGATTTCTGGCGCTGATCGCTCGACCGTCCGGCGGCTGCTGATAATGTGTGCCTCGCAAGGTACGGATTATGTCCTCAATGGCTTCCCCGCTTCTGACGAGAAATGAGATCGCCGAGATCAGCGGTGTCTCGATCAACGCCGTCAATAAGGCCCTGGAGCAGCGGGTGGCGAAGGCCCGGCGGCAACGGGGACGCACGTTGCTCGCGGCCGATGAGGCGGCGGCGCTGGCGCTGCTCTCGGAACTGCCGATCAGCCTCTCGATCAAGCTCAAGCGCGAGGTGCGGAACTGGATCGTCAAGCGGAATCCAGCCGAGGCGGAGGAGTTTGAGCTTTCCCGCGCGCTGCGGGTTGCGATGACTGAGAATGCTGCCGATGTGGCCAAACGGGCGATTTGCTACGTGCGCCTGCGCGAGAGGTACGTCGAGGTCGATCCAGGCAAGCGGGGCGGCACGCCGGTGATCCGAGGGACGCGGGTGCCGGTGCGAACCCTGGCCCGGCTTGTCGAAGGCGGGGAAAGCCCCGAAGCGCTCAAGGAGGACTACCCGCACATCCCGGCGGAGGCGTACGACGTTGCCGTCCTTTGGGCGAGGGGCAATCCGCGGCGGGGGCGGCCGGTCGGGGTGGCTCGGACCCGAGCCGCCGGCCGCACGGTGGCGTGAAGCTTTGGATCGACGAGTGCCTGTCTCCGACTCTCGTGGGGCGAGCCAATCGTCGCGGCTACTGGGCGACCTGCAATCGGGACCGCGACCTGCTCGGGATCGCGGACAACAACCTGCATGAGATTGTCATCAACGAAGAAGCGGTCTTCGTCACCAACGATGAGGCGGATTTCGTCGCCAACCACGACGATCTGCCCTCCGCCGGATAGGGAGGCGGACACAATCCGGACACATCAGCGTGTCCACCGAATCGAGGCAGGTCCAAGCTGGGATCGGCCGCGCGCAGCTCAGGGGCCCAGCGAGGTGATCGGGATTACCTGAACCCCGTCCTCGCGCGCGTAGCCGTAGCCGGTTGCGACGATCACCGCCAGCAGAGCGGGCTCCCCGCTCTGCTGGGCGTCGATTTCGCCGGCGAACTTCAGAAGGCTCGAGGCGGCCTCGTCGACCGGTCCCTCTCCCCCCAGCTTCACCTCGAAGGCCGCCCAGGCGTCCTTGGTCTGGACGATCGCGTCGACCTCGAGGCCCTTGTTGTCTCGGTATTGCCTCAGCTCGCCCCCGAGTGGCTGGGAATAGACCCGGAGATCGCGCACGACCAGGGACTCGAAGAGGAAGCCCAGCAGGTTGAGGTCCTCCAGCAGCGCGGCGGGGCCGGCGCCGAGCGCGGCCACCGCCAGCGAGGGATCGACGAAGTGGCGCTTGGCCGATTTACGCAAAATCGAGCGCGACCGCAGGTGCGGCTGCCAAGGGGGCTGGCCCTCGACCACGAAGAGGCGCTCGAGCGCGGCCAGGTAGTCGCTCACGGTTTGGTTCTTGAGCGGGTCGGCGCCGTGGGCCGCGGTCTCCGCGGCGAGCTTGGTGACCGTCACATGGGTCGCGACGTTCCGAGCCAGACTGCGCAGCAGGCGCCTGACCCGCGCCGGATCGCGACGCACGCCATCGAGCCGGCCGATGTCGGTGCGGGCCACCTCCTCGAGATAGTCGGCGACCGAGGCGACCGCTCCCTCGATCGGCATGCTCTGCAGTGCTGGCCAGCCGCCGCGAGCGATGGCATCGACCAGATCGGCGAGCCCAATCCCCCTGTCAGGAGAGCTGGACACGCCGCCGCCGATCAACTCGGCGAGCGAAATCGATCCGTCGCTGAGACCCGACTCGACCAGCGACATCGGGCGCATCCGCAACCTCGAGAAGCGCCCTGCGCCGGAGTGGCGGGTCACCTCGTCGGCGGGCACGGTGACGGGGTAGAGCGCCACGTCGAACTTGCCTCGTCGGCGGGCACCGCCGAGCCGGTGAGGATGAAACGGCCGAGCTCGCCGCTGTCATCGACGGCGCGGCGAACCAGATTCCAGACCACTGGCTCGACCTGCCACTCGTCGATCAGCCTTGGCGCCTCACCGGCGAGCACCAGCTCGGGCTCGACGGCGAGGGCGGCGCGAGCGCCGGCGTCGACGTCGAGGCGCACTTCACTGGCGGCAAACTGCCTCGCGGTCTCGGTCTTGCCGCAGGCCTTCGGCCCTTCGATCAGTACGGCGCCTATACGCTGCAAACGGCTTTCCAGCTCGCGATCCGCGATCCTCGGGCTGTAGGCGGAGGCATTCATAGGCAAGATTATAAGGCTTGCAGCGGTAAAAATATAAGAAAATTAACGGAAAGAACGTAAGGGGTCCAGCGGCAAGAATGTAAGCCTGCCTCCGTTCGGCTCGGGCATGTTCGCGACCTAACCCGCCGGCTCGGGCCAGTCCGCCGCCCGCATCGAGTAGACGACGCTGTCGAGATAGCGACCCCCGACCAGCTCTGCCCGGCGGCGCACTCCCTCTTCGCGAAAGCCGAGCCGCTCCGGGATCGCCCTGCTGCGGCGGTTCTCGACCCGGTCGAGCCGCCATACCGTCCCCGACGATCCCCTCGCCGGCGACGATCGCCGCCTGGAAGCCGTCGTTGCCGGACAGCTGCGACCGGGTCCTGCGGATGAAGTCGAGCGTGTCGCCGAAGGTCTGGCCGGCGGCCCAGGGCAGCCAGCGCGCGAGGTAAGCCCGGTTCGCCTCGATCAGCCCGTGCAGCTCACCGGCGTCCGCCTCGTCGAGCAGGCGAAGATGGGTGTCGTCTCGTATCGGCAACCGGCACGGCACGATCGCGGAGGCATTTTGCCGATCCGCACCACGGGGATCCTCAGAGCCGATTCAGGTTCTGGTCGATCTTCAGGTGCCCTCCATTGCCGTCGGTGTGCTCGAAGAGCAGCCGGTGCAGGTGCAGGACGAACGGGATGCTCAGCTCCTCGTAGGTCTCCAGCCGCATCAGCATGTCGATCGCGTCCCGGTAGCCGGCGAACTCGCGCTCGTTCCGATTTCGATAGCGATGCGAGCCCTCCGCGATCCGCGCGTGCTCGGCGAGCTGCCTCAGCAGCTCGGGCTGCTGATCCTCGAAGAGGGGCTAATTTAGCGGGAAATTAGCTCGATTACTGCGCGTTTAGCGCTATTCGGCTCGGCGCGAAGAGCTCAGTGACCCGGCCCGGTCTCGCATTCGTGCGAGCGGCCGACGCCCGGCCCGCCGTCGCAGTAGTCCTTCCCCGGGCCGCCGTAGAGCTGATCCGGGTCCGCTTCTCCGTAGAGCCGGTCGTTGCCGCCTTCGCCGTGGCAGCCGTCCTGGCCCGGGCCCATGTAACAGACGTCGTTGCCGGGCCCGCCCCAGCAGCCGTCGCTGCCGGTGTCGGTGCGGCAGTAGTCGTCGCCGGCTCCTCCCACGCAGTCGCTGTTGCGAGGCCCGGTGATGCAGACGTCGTTCCCGGGCCCGCCGATGCAGCGGTTGCGCCGCGTCCCTTCGCCGTAGCAGACGTCCTTCTCGCCGTTGCCGATGAACTTGTCGGCTCCGGTGCCGAGGTGGACGGTGAGCGGCAGCGGGATCCGGTCGACGACTTCGACGAAATCGCCGCCGGGCCCCATGTCGACTTCGATCGCGTCGGCCGCGGTGGCCGAGCAGGCGGCGACGCGGTGACCGCGAACGAAGTGGCAGCCCTTGGGCGGCTTGTGCGCCATCACGCCCTCGACCCTGATCGTCGACCCGTGGGTCGAGATCGCGAGGCGACTGCCCGAAGCGGCCCCGTAGACGACGATCCGCCCAGCCGGCGAGGCGACGCTCGGGAGCGCCAGCACGGCGGCCAAGGCCAGCACGACCGCGAGAATGTGTCGAGAGCGTGAAAAAAGCATCGGCGGATGCTAAAGATCTTGTCGGCAGAAGAGGCCGCCGCCATTAGCCCCAGTAGACGACCGGGGCCCGAGGTCGCCCCGGGCCCCGACCGCCTGCCACCCCTTCGGTCAGTCGTCGTGACCGTTCTCGAGGGAAACCTCGTAGGTGCGGTTGTCGCCGTGCTGCTGGGTGTAGAACCAGCGCCAGCGGTCGTTCCGCAGGTTCGGCGCCTCGCTGCCGAGGACGTCGTCGGCGCCGGTCGCCCCGTCGGAGACGTAGAGGCCGGTGATCTCGTTGTCGCCCTCGTTGGAGCCGAATCCGCCGTTGGCGGCGTCCAGCGTCGCCGACGGGTCGCGCCCCTCGGCCAGCCAGCGGAGGGGCTGGTTGGCGGGGTTGGAGTAGTCCCTGTCGACGTTCCAGACGAAGGCGGAATCGAGCGCGTTGCGCTGCCCGTGCAGCCCGTCGCCCGCGTCCTCGCCGAACGAGATCGAGTCGCGCGAGAGGAAGGCGACGTTGTCGAGCCCGCTGTGCCCTTCGTCGCCCTTGTAGAACATCCGCAGCGTGCCGGCGCCGGCGCTCGGGCCTTTCTGGGAGAGCACCATGATCGAGCCCCAGCCGCCGGCGGTTTCGTTCTCCGGGCTGGTCGTGTTGGTGTCGCCGGTCTCGTCGAAGAAGAACCTGCGGAAGCCTGAGCCCGGCTGGAAGGCCGAGTTCTCGGGCCGCTTGAACGGCGTCGCGTTGGCCGCCTTCGCGAGCTCGTTGGCGTTGAACGGGGCGTTCCCGTCGACGGCGGTGTCGTGGATCGTCACCCAGCGGGTTTCGAACGACCTGCCGTAGGTGTGCAACGCGACCTGGTCGGGGTTGTTCAGCGCCGCCTCGCCGGCGAAGGTGATCGGCTCACCCGCTTCGTTACGCGCCTGCAGCGCCTGCAGCCTGCCGTGCTGGAGGTCGCCGGGGTGCTTCGGCACGTAGCGGTAGACGAAGCTGTTCGGGCGCTTCGCCGCGGTGCCGGACTTCCCCGAGCCGCCGATGTCCTCGACGATCCAGATGTTGCCGTCGGAGTCGTCCTGGATCCCCTCGTAGCCGCCCCGGCCGAGCGCGCCGGAGACGTCGGTAACCGTCGAGGGGTAGTCGGGCGTGGCCGCGTAGGTCGGCGCGCTCGCGTTCTCGGTGGTGAAGAGGAGCCGCTTCGACCACGGCTCCCACTCCGAGCCGTCGATCGTCGCCAGCGGGCGCCCCTCGTCGTCGATGGTGGCGAGCAGGGTGACCCGGTGGTCGGCGTCTGCGTCGAGGTTGACCCGGGTGATGTAGCCAGCTCCGCCGGCGCCGCCCTCGTGCCCCTGGAAGAGGAAGTGGGCGCCGTAGTCGTAGCCGGAGTCGGCTCCGTCGAGGCCGCGCTTGAACACCAGGTAGGTGTTCTTGTCGGGCTCGGTCTTGTGGGCCTCGTGGGTCGGGTTGGACGGCGTCGGGACCATCTGGGGCTGGCCGAACGCGTTGAGCACGTCGTTGTCGTAGCCGTAGTAGGAGGTGAGCGCCGAGGGGTTCTCCAGCGCGGTCGAGCCCTGCGCGACCACCGTCTGCGTCAGCTGCGGCGAGAGCTTGCTCGCCGGCGCGTAGCCGTCGGACCTGGTGTTGGCGTTGGGAACGCCGGTCAGGGTCGGGCTGTCCGGCGCCGCCGCGGCGCCGCTCACCGCGAGCGCCCCCGCCGCCAGCGCGCCGCCGGCGAGAAGAGCCAGCAAATGCCTGCGTCGTTTCACCTGCTTCTCCTTTTTCGGTCGCGCCCGACGCTGCGTCCGGCGCTGTCGAGCCCGAACCTAGGATCGGCGTTTCGGGACCCTGTTAAGGGGCTGCTGCCCTGGCGTGTCCATTCGGTGAACGCTCCTCGTCCGGCCGCCGGGCCGGCCGCCCTACGATCCAGATGTGATCTATCTGCTCCGGCACGGCGACGCCGAGGAGGGCGACGGGGACGACGCGGCGCGGCGCCTCACCGCGAAGGGCGAGCGCCAGGCGAAGGCCGCGGGACGAGCCCTGGCGGTGCTCGAGGCGAAGCTCGACGCCTGCCTCACCAGTCCCAAGGTCAGGGCCGCGGAGACGGCTCGGCTCGCCTGCGAGGCGCTGGGGCTCGAGCCCGAGAGCGCCGGGGAGCTGCGCGGCGGCGCCTTCGACGCGCTGGGCCTCGCCGCCGGGCGCGGCGAGGTGCTGCTGGTCGGCCACGAGCCCGATCTCTCCACCGAGGTGGCCCGCCTGACCGGGGCGAAAGTGAAGCTGCGCAAGGGCGGCCTCGCGATCGTCGACGGCTCGACCCTGGTCGCGCTGCTGCGACCGCGCGACCTCGCGTCGATCGCGGCCGGCCGGCGCTGAGCCTAGGTGCGCACCGCGGTTAGCTCGGCGGCGACGCCGGTGGCCCACTCGCGGATCCGGTCCCAGTCGCGGCGGTCGCGGAACTCGGGCGGCGTGTTCTGGACCATCGCCTTCTCGATCGGCCCGTGCGGCTCGGCCGGGAGGCGACCGCCGAAGACGACGTGGCCGCGCCCGCCGAGCTCCTCCACCTTCCCGACGATCCGCGCCGGCTCGTTCCACTCCGGGTTGTCCTCGCCCGGGTCGCCGGCGGGGCCGGAGCTGAAGACCCAGAACGGCATCCGCTCCAGAGCCTTGCGATGCCGCCGCAGGAAGTGCCGCGCGTCGCTGCGCCAGCGCTTCATGTAGACGGCGCTACCGAGGACGACGGCGTCGTAGGGATCGAGGCTCTTCACCTCGCCGGCCGGCTGGCACTTGACTGTGAGGTCGGCGCGGCGCAGGGTGGCGGCGACGGTCTCGGCGATCTCCTTGGTGGAGCCGCGCTTGGAGGCGTAGGCGACGAGAACGTCCACGCCGCCAAGATCCCACCCGCAGGCCCTCGCTCCATCGGTGGTCTCCCGCAGAGTCGCCCCCGGCTTCTCCCGCATGGCCAGCTAGAGCAGCTCGATCAGTCCGCGCAGGAGCAGGAGCGCGCCGATCGCGCCGGCGGCGATGACGCCCGCGCGGCGCCCGCTGCGCGCCAGCCAGGCGCGGAACCCCGCGACCGCCTTCTGCGTCCGCTCCGGCGCGAACAGGTAGCCGAGCAGCGGCAGCTCGAGCAGCGTCTGCTGGACCAGGCAGAAGCCGATCACCAGCAGGGCCGTCTCGACCACGTTCGCGTCGAGCTTCGCCATCCGATCGAGCGCGGTCAGGTAGGAGACGCCCGGCAGGGTGAGGACGGCGCCGACCGCGAAGGAGACCCGGGCCGAGCCGCGGCCGAGCATCCGCATCGGCCACGGGTCCTTGGCCTCTCCCGCGGCCTGCTTCGCCTCCTTGCGCCGCCGGCGGCGCTCGCTGAGTGGGGTGTCGCGGCCGCTGCCGAGCACGAAGGCGATCAGCAGCACGATCGCCCCCAGCACGATGTCCTCCGCCGGGCTGAGCGAGCGTTTCGCGGTTTCGACGCTGCCGCTCCCGTGCAGGGAGAAGACGACCAGCATCCCCAGCGAGATGCTGGTCAGGTAGGCGCCGAGCAGGTAGCCGACCATCAGCGTGCGCGTGCTCGGCAGCAGCATCATCACCGTCACCGCGGCGAGCAGCGTCGGGTTGAACATCGACAGCAGCGCGAGCAGGAAGATGCTGAGGAGGTCGCTCACCCTGCTCGCCCGTCCCGGGAGCCGACGATCACGCAGCCTATTCTGGCCGGAATGATGGACGGGTGAAGGAGCGGATGAGCCGACCCGGGCTTGCGCAGGCGCGTCAGGCGGGGAAATCGTCCGGCAGCAGCCGGAACGGGCGCCCGTCGGAGCGGCGGATCGCGCGGAAGTGCCGCTGGTCGAAGGTGAGGACGTCGGAGGTCGAATGCTTCTCGGCGAGCACGACGATCGACGCGTCGGCGAGGCCGATCCGCAGGTCGGCGTAGCGCCGCATCACCTCGCCCGCCGCCCTGACGTCGTCGCGGCCGAACTCGGCCAGCCGGTAGGCGCCGTCGACCACCTCGCCGAGCAGCGCCAGCTGCTTCTCCTGGCCGTGGCGCTGGATCAGCATGTAGTCGAGCTCGGCGAGCACGAACGGCGAGAGCAGGTAGGGCCCGTCCAGCTCCCTCACCACGCGCAGCACGTCCTCGTGCCGCGCCCCGGAGGAGCTGGCGAGCTGCAGCGCCGCGCTGGTGTCCACCAGGATCACTCTTCGCCGAAGCCTTCGAGCGCCTCGTCCACCCGGAGGGGGTCGTCGAGGACCGGGTCGGAGAGCGCGAACAGCGCGCCCGGCTTCCGCCGCTTGGCCCGGTGGAACTCGAGGATCCGGTCGAGCCCCTCGCGGATCAGGTCCGACTCGGTGCGCGTGGTCCTCTCCGAGAGGACCTCGAGCTCCTGCTTCTGGGCGTCGGTGAGATAGATGGTCGTGCGCTTCACGCCATATATCGTGCCATATGCAGCGGCGGATGCCTCCATGGGCGCTTCAAGGCCCGACGCACCGCCATCTCTCCCCCCTCTCCTTCAACGGTTCCTCCCTCTTTGCGGGAATTGGCCGGCTGACCAGGATTGCGCTGATCCCTGTAGCCTCCGCGACCGACTTCACGAACCAAAAGGAGACGCAGACTGATGGGACTTCTGGATGGGAAAGCGGCGATCGTCACCGGGTCGGCGCGCGGAATCGGGCGCGCCACCGCCGAGCTGTTCGCCAGCGAGGGCGCGAAGGTTCTGATCAACGACCTCGACGCCGACGTCGCCGAGCAGGCGGCGGGCGAGATCGGCGGCGAGACCGCCGTCCACGCCGGCGACCTGACCAAGGCCGACGCGCCCGACCAGCTGGTCGCCGCCGCCGTCGACGCCTTCGGCGCGGTCGACATCGTCGTCAACAACGCCGGCTACACCTGGGACGGCGTCGTCCACCGGATGACCGACGAGCAGTTCCAGGCGATGCTCGACATCCACACGGTGGTCCCCTTCCGCATCACCCGCGCTCTCGCCCCCCACTGGCGCGAGGCGGCGAAGGCCGAGCGCGGCGAGGGCAGGGAGGTCTTCCGCAAGCTGATCAACGTCTCCTCGATCTCCGGCACGATGGGCAACGCGGGCCAGGCCAACTACTCGGCCGCGAAGGCCGGCGTCGTCGGCCTGACCAAGACGCTGGCGAAGGAGTGGGGCCAGTTCAAGGTCAACGTCAACGCGGTCGCCTTCGGCTTCGTCGAGACGCGGCTGACCGCGGCGAAGGAGTCCGGCGGCGAGATGACCTCGCCGACCGGCGAGAAGATCGAGCTCGGCATCCCCGAGCAGATGCGGGCGATGGCCTCGGCGATCATCCCGCTCGGCCGCCCGGCCCAGCCCGAGGAGGCCGCCGGCCCGGTTCTCTTCCTCGCCTCTCCGCTCGCCAACTACGTGCACGGTCAGGTGCTCAACGTGACCGGCGGCCAGTTCGGGGGGATGTACACCTGAGCGACGCGGCGACAGGTCGCAGGCCTCCCCGCTACCTCGACGTGGCGGATCGCATCTGGCCTGCGACCCGCCGCTTCATGGGCATCCACACCTTCCTCTACCGCAGGACGGGTGGGCGCCTCGGCCACTCGGTCCCCGGCGTGCGAGGCAAGGTGCTCCTGCTCGACCACGTCGGCGCGAAGAGCGGGGTCAAACGCACCTCCCCCCTGCTCTACGTCGAGGACGGCAAGGACGTAGTCATAGTCGCCTCCAAAGGCGGCTTCCCCAAGCACCCCGCCTGGTACCACAACCTCCTCGCCAACCCCGACACCACCGTCCAGATCGGCGCCGAACTACGCCAGGTACACGCCCGCGTCGCCACCCCCGAGGAGCGGGAGCGACTGTGGGCCTTGGCTGTACAGGCCTACCGCGGCTACGAGGACTACCGCACCCGCACCGACCGACAGATCCCCCTAGTCGTCCTGGAGCCCCGCCCGAACCCATCCCGATAGGGGTGGAACGTCTTGTACTTTTTCGGCGCCGCTCGCCCTCGGACGGCCCAAGCCGATCTCGAAAAAGTTAAGCGAAACCCCTACCGGGATGGGTTCGGCCTGCGCTCCTCGGCAACCGGGTCGCCGCCCTCGGTGGCGATCGCCTGCGGCGGCCACGGCCCCGCCCAGTTGTCGCGGGCGCCGTCGATCGTGATCGTCGTGCCGGAGACGAAGTCGCCGGCGGGCGAGGCGAGGTAGGCGACCAGCCAGGCCATCTCCTCGGGGCGGCCGGCGCGGCCGACCGGGATCGAGCGCTCCAGGTTGTCCACGACCACCTGGGGGTACTTGGTCAGCAGGGTCTCGGTCGCGAACTGGCCGGCGGCGAGGGCGCAGGTCCTGATGCCGAAGCGGGCCCACTCGATCGCCAGCGTCCGCATCATGTTCTCGACCGCGGCGCGGGCGGCGCCGGAGTGGACCATGCCGGGCATGCCGTTGTGGGGGGAGAGGGTGACGCTCAGCACCTTGCCGCCGCCCTGGGGGATGAAGGCCTTCGTCGCCGCCGCGTGGGTCATCAGCCAGGTGCCGTTGACGTTGAGGTCGATCACGGTGCGGAAGCCTTTCGGCGTGATCGCCTCGGCGGGACTGAGGAACTGGCCGCCGGCGTTGTTGACGAGGACGTCGAGGCGGCCGTTGCGCTCCAGCAGCCGGTCGAAGAAGCGCCCGACCGGCTCCTCCTCGCGGATGTCGAGCGCTTCGTGCTCGAAGGAGCCGGGCAGGCCGGCGGCGAGCTCGGCGGTCTCGGCCAGCGGCTCCTCGCGGCGCCCGCAGGCGACCACTACGGCGCCCAGCCGCGCCAGCTCCAGCGCGGTCTCCCGCCCGAGGCCGCTGCCCGCGCCCGACACGGCGCAGACGACCCCGTCGAGCAAACCGTCCCGGAATACCTGCGAATGCGCGCTGTCAGCCATCGGCGAGCAAGCCTATAGGCGACCCGATCGGCGGTAATGTGAGCGCACCATGAAGGTTCAGGTGGAGGCGCAACCGCTGCACGAGGCGCTCGCCGGGGGAACGCAGGGAGCGACGGTCGCGGTCGAACCGATCGTCGCCGGGCACTGCGAATTCCCGGTGGCGATGATGGAGAGCCCCGGCGGCCGCTTCGTCACGCTGAAGCTCGCCCGGGCGCTGCTGCGCGGCAAGCCGGCGCGGAAGATCCCGATCCCCGCCTTCCTGATCCGCCACCCGAGCGCCGGGGCGATCCTCGTCGACACCGGCCTGCACCCGTCGGTCGCCACCGACCCGAAGCAGAACTTCGGCGGCCTCGCGGCGCGCGGGGGCAAGCCGACCCTGGAGCCGGGCGAAGACGTGCCGGCGCAGCTGCGCGCCCGCGGCCTCGACCCGAACGAGCTCCCAGTGGTGGTGATGACCCACATGCACATCGACCACACCTCGGCGATCTCCGAGTTCCCCAACTCGACCTTCATCGTCAGCGAGGCGGAGTGGGAGGCGGCGGCGCACGGGCCGCGGCCGCTGCTGAACGGCTACCGGCGCCCCCACTTCGACTACGCCTTCGACTACCGCACGATCGACTTCGACCGCGGCGGGATCTCCTCCTACGCCAGCTTCGGCCGCTGCTTCGACCTCTTCGGCGACGGCTCGATCCACCTCGCCTACACCCCCGGCCACACCGCCGGCCACATGTCGGTGATCTGCCGCCTCAAGGAGGACGACTTCGTGATCGGCGGCGACACGATGTACGTGCTGGCCCAGCTGGAGGGGAGCGCGCCGATGCCGCCCCGCCCCTTCGACGCCCACAACTTCCGCCGCTCGCTGCAGGAGCTGCGGCTCTTCCACCGTCAGTTCCCGCGCGCGACGATCACGCCGGGGCACGATCCGGAGCTCTACTCCCGGATCGCGGCGCGCTACGAGTAGCGATCGCCTCGTACATCTCGCGCACCCGGTCGAAGACCTCGGTCGCGACCTCGAGCTGGCGCTCGACGCTGGGCGAGGGCTCGACCGGAAAGCTGAGCGGCTCGCCGAACTGGACGGTGACCTTCGGGAAGCGCAGCCGCTTCCAGCGGCGCACCCCGGCCGAGCCGTGGATCGCGACGGGGACGATCGGCACCCCGGACTCCAGCGCGATCCGGCCGATCCCCGGCTTCGGCTCGCCGAGGTCGCCCGAGCGCGACCTCCCGCCCTCCGCGTACATCAGCAGCATCTCCCCCTGGTCGAGGAGCTGGTAGGCGGTCTTGAACGCCTCCTCGTCGTGGTGGCCGCGGCGGACCGGGAAGACGCCGCCGTGCTTGTAGATGTAGGTGAGGACCGGCGGGCCGAAGAGCTGGGATTTGGCCATGAAGCGGATCTTCCGCCGCAGGTAGACGCCGCAGAAGAAGTGGTCCATCTGGCTCAGGTGGTTGGGCGCGAGCACCACCGCGCCCTCGCGCGGGACGTTCTTCACGCCGATCCCCCGCACCCGGTAGATCAGGATCGTCGGCAGGGTGAGGACAAGGCGGGCGAAGGTGTAGGTCCAGCCGACGCCCCTGCGCGCGGCCCGGTGGAACTGCGTGAAGTACTCCGCCGGGCGCGGGTCCCTGTAGACCTGTGGCTTCATGTCCGACATCGGCAAAAGGGGCGGGGGCGGCCCACCGCCTTTGCCTACCCTGGCCCCGGCCGCCAGTTACGCGTATCCGACATTGACCCACCTGGGGTGGGGTCAATGTCGGATACGCGGATCGGCCCAGCCCCGTGAGCGCTCCAGGGCGCGGCGCCAGTCGGTCAGCAGCGCCTCGCGCTCGCCGGTCGCCATCGCCGGCTCGTAGCGCGCCGCCTCGCGCCACATCTCCCCGACCTGCTCGAGGCTCCAGCGCCCGGTCGCGATCCCGGCCAGGTAGGCGGCGCCGAGCGCGGTCGTCTCCGCCACCTCGGGCACCACGACGGGCGCGCCGAGGACGTCGGCCTGGAACTGCATCAGCCAGCGGTTGGCGACGGCGCCGCCGTCGGCCTTCAGCACCTCGAGCCGCTCGCCGGCCGCGGCCTCCTGGGCTCGCACAGCGTCGACCGTCTCGTAGGCGATCGCCTCCAGCGCCGCCCGCGCCAGGTGGGCGCGGCCGCTGCCGCGGGTGAGGCCGACGATCGTCCCCCGCGCGTAGGGGTCCCAGTGGGGGGAGCCGAGCCCGGTCAGGGCGGGGACGAAGTAGACGCCGTCGTTGCCGTCGAGCGAGGCGGCCAGCGCCTCCACCTCGCCCGCCGCCTCGATGATCCCGAGCCCGTCGCGCAGCCACTGCACCGCGGCGCCGGTGACGAAGATCGAGGCCTCGAGCGCGTATTCGACCCTGCCGTCGATCCCCCAGGCGACCGTGGCGAGCAGGCCCTCGGGGGGCGCGGGCGCGGCCCCCCCGGTGTTGAGCAGGACGAAGCTGCCGGTGCCGTAGGTGTTCTTCGCCATCCCGGCGTGGTGGCAGGCCTGGCCGAAGAGGGCGGCCTGCTGGTCGCCGGCGATCCCGGCCACCGGCACCTCGCCGCCGAACTCGCTCGTCGTCCCGTAGACGTGCGATGAAGGGAGCGGCTCCGGCAGCCGCGCCGGGTCGACTCCGAGCAGGTCGCACAGCTCCGGGTCCCAGGCGAGGCGGCGAATGTCGAACAGCATCGTCCGCGAGGCGTTGGAGTAGTCGGTGGCGTGGCGCCCGGTCAGCTTGAAGAGGAGCCAGGAGTCAATCGTCCCGAACACCGCCCGCTCCGCCCCCTCGACGTTGCGCAGCATCCACTCGATCTTGGCGCCGGAGAAGTAGGGGTCGATGGTGAGCCCGGTCCGCTCCCGCACCAGCTCCTCGTGGCCGGCGGCGCGCAGCTCCTCGCAGCGCGCGGCGGTGCGGCGGTCCTGCCAGACCAGCGCCCGGTGCAGCGGCTCGCCGCTCGCCGGGTCCCAGGCGACCACGGTCTCGCGCTGATTCGTGATCCCGATTCCCTCCAGCTCACGCCCCTCGATCCCGGCGGCGGCGATCGCCTCGGCGGCGACCCGCCGGGTCACCTCCCAGATCTCGGCGGCGTCGTGCTCGACCCAGCCGGGGCGCGGGAAGTGCTGCTCGAACTCCGAGTAGGCGCGGCCGGCGATCCCGCCCCCCTCGTCGAAGACGAGGCAGGTGGTGCCGGTGGTGCCCTGGTCGATCGCGAGGATCACCGGCTCACCCTCTCACGAGCGTCGTCAGCCGCGCACCTTGCAGCTGCGGGTCAGGGTCGAGGCGAGGGTGCGGCCGTCGGCGAAGGTCATCGAGGCGCGGGCGAAGGGGAAGACGGCGGCGGTGAACCCGGATGGGGCGTCGCAGGCCGCGGTGAGGTAGCTGTGCGTCCTGCCGCGGTACTCGAAGCGGCGGTGGAGGCTGAGCGATATCCGCGTCACGTAGCCGTAGCGGTTGACCGTCGCCGGCACTTCACCGGTGAGTACCGTGCCGTAGGTGCCCCGCGTTTCGCGGATGTGGAAGACGATGATGCGCGAGATCGGCACCGGGTTGGTGCCGAAGACGTGGGCGAGGATCGCCCGCCTCCCTCCGACAACGGCGTTGAAGGCGAGGATCCGGCCCCTGGTGGGGAACTCTTCCTGGTCGGGGAAGGCCGTCTTGGCGGCGAAGCTGCCTTCCCCGATCAGCGCGGTGCGACAGCTGCGCAGCGCTTCGGCGTTGGAGGAGGGTTCGATGTCGGCACGGCGACAGGTCGGCAGGCCACGCGTGTCGAAGCGGCCGCCGCGATTGATCGCGATCCGGATCCGTCGCAGCGCCGGTGGGCGTTCGCCGGAGAACGTCCGTATCGTGCCCGCGACCCGGACTGAGATCGGCGCGCGCGCATGCCGGGGCAGGGCGCCTGGCGCGATCCCGCCGCTGAACTTGACGAAGAGATCGCCGTGCTCGGTCAGCTCGGCGCCGGCCAGCGAGACCCCCAGAGCGAGGGCGGCGCCGAGCGCCACCAGCAGCAATCCGATTCCCGCTCCCGCTCTCCGCATCCAGTCCAGGCTAGCGGCGGCTCGTCGCGGCTCCCCCAGGCGCCCGACGGCCGCGACGGGAGACGTAGACCCGGGCGAAGTCGCGCAGCTGGGCGCCGCGGTGGAGGAAGCCCGCCAGGCTGCGACCGGTCGCGCGGTGCTCGAGGTCGAGCTCGTACTCGCGGAGGCGGTAGCCGGCGCGCACCGCGTCGACCGTCATCCCCACCTCCATCCCGAAGCCGGCCGCGAACGGCAGGGTCGCCCGCAGCGCCTCCACGCGCAGCGCCCGCTGGCCCGAGATCGGCGCCTCGGCCTCGACGCCGCAGAGCCGCCGGATCGCCCAGCGGGCGAAGCCGAGCGCGACGCCGAAGCCGCCGCCCACCCGGCGCGAGAAGGCGGCGACGGCGAGGTCGCACTCGCCGCGCTCGACCGCCTCGACCAGCGGCGCCAGCCGCGCCGCCGAGGCGCCGAGGTCGCCGTCGCAGAGCAGCACCAGCCCCGGCTCCGGCTCGGCGCTCAGCGCCGCCTCAACGGCGGCGGTGACGTTGGCGCCCTTGCCGTGCGGGCGGCCGCGGCTGACCACCTGCGCGCCCGCCGCCATCGCCGCCTCCGCGGTGCCGTCGGTCGAGGCGTCGTCGCCGACCCAGACCGCGGCGGCCGGGAAGGCGCCGCGCAGGGCGCGCACCGTCTCCCCGATCCGGTCGGCCTCGTCGCGGGCGGCGACGACCACGGCCAGCGACCGATCGGGCATTCCCGCCGCCTGCTCCTGTCGCTCCGCCGTCACGCGCGGATATTCTCCCCGGCCATGCCAGACATCGAGGCTCACATCACCGGCAACGTTTGGAAAATCGAGGTCGCGGTCGGGGACCGGGTCTCCGACGGCGACACCGTCGCCATCCTCGAGTCGATGAAGATGGAGATACCGGTCGAGGCCGAAGACGATGGCGTGGTGAAGGAGATTCGCTGCGAGGAGGGCCAAGCCGTGAGCGAAGGCGACGTCCTCGTAGTGCTGGAGTAGGGAACGGCGTGGAGGAGCGGCTCGCGGGGGGCAAGCTCGTCATCGACCGGCCGGCCGAGGCGGTCGCCCGGCTCCGCATCTCCAATCCCGAGCGCCGCAACGCCCTCGACCACGAGATCCTCGAAGCGATCGCCGAGGCGCTGCGCCAGCTCGATCGCGGAATCGAGACGCGCTGCGTGATCGTCACCGGCGCGCCGCCACTCTTCTCCGCCGGCTACGACATCGCGACGATCCCCGCCGAGACCTTCGAGCGCGACGCCGAGGCGCTCGTCGCCCATCCCTTCCACGGAGCGATGGAGAGGCTCGCCGCCTTCCCCTGGCCGACGGTCGCCGCGATCAACGGCCACTGCCTCGGCGGCGGCCTCGAGCTGGCGATCACCTGCGACCTGCGGATCTGCGCCTCCGGCGCGAAGCTGGGGATGCCGCCGGCGAAGCTGGGGCTGATCTACGGCCACACCGGGCTGCGCAAGTTCCTCGACGTGGTCGGCCTGTCGCGGACCAAGGAGCTGTTCCTGACCGGGCGCAACTTCGACGCGACCCGGGCGGAGCGGATCGGCCTGGTCAACGAAGTCGTCAGCGACGAGCGCCTCGAAGCCGAGTCGGTCAGGCTCGCCGCCGAGATCGCCGCCAACGCGCCGCTCTCGATGAAGGGCAACAAGCATGCGATCGACCTGCTCAACGCCTGCCCGGCGCTGACCGAGCAGCAGGAGGCGGGGCTGATCGCGCTGCGCGAGTCCTGCTTCGCCTCCGAGGACCTGCGCGAGGGGATCCGCGCCTTCGGCGAGAAGCGCGCCCCGCGGTGGACCGGGCGGTGAGCGGGAAGGCGCGCGCAGCCCTCGCCGCCGCCGACCCGGCGATGGCGGCGCTGATCGAGCGGATCGGCGAGATCGACCTGGCGACGCGGCTGCGGCGGCGCAAAGAGGAGCGCCCGGCGGACGCCTACGGGGCGCTGCTGCGGGCGATCGTCGGCCAGCAGCTCTCGACCAAAGCGGCGCGGACGATCTACCTGCGCGTGCTCGAGATCTTCGGCGGGGCGACTCCCTCTCCCGAGCAGCTGCTGGAGGCGAGCGAAGCCGACCTGCGAGGAGCCGGCCTCTCGGGCCGCAAGGTCGAATACGTCCGCGACCTCGCCTCGCACGTGCTCGAGGGCGAGCTGGAGCTCGACCGGCTCGACCGGCTCGACGACGAGGAGGTGATCGCCGAGATCGTCGCCGTGCGCGGCCTCGGCCAGTGGACCGCCGAGATGTTCCTGCTCTTCCACCTCGAACGGCCCGACATGCTCTCGGGCGGCGACCTCGGCATCCGCAAAGCGGTGCAGATCGAGTACGGGCTCGAGGAGATGCCGCCCCCCTCGCGCGTGCTCGAGATCGGCGAGCCCTGGCGCCCCCACCGCAGCCTCGCCTCGCTCTACTTATGGGAGTCGCTGGCGGCGGTGCCGGAGTGAGCATGCGAATCCGGGTCTGGCTCGGCCTCGCGGCGGTGCTGGCGGTTGCGGCCGGATCGGTGGCGGTGGCGGTCGTCGTCCACGACAACGAAGACGCCAGCTTCCATCGCAAGCAGCGCGACGAGGCGATGCGGTCCGCCCACCAGGCTCAGGCGGTGGCCGGGCTGTCGGTCGGCGAGCTCGCCAACGCGGCCGCCTTCTTCCAGGCCGAGGGGCATTTCAACGAGCACAAGTTCACCGTCGTCGCCAGGCCGCTGCTTCAGCGCGGCGCGCTCAGCGGCACCGCCTTCATCCAGCGGGTGCTCCGCTCCCAGCGAGCCGAGTTCGAACGGGTGAACGGCGCGCCGATCTTCGAACCGACCGCGAACGGGCCGCACCGCGCCGGCGCGCGCCCGGTCTACTACCCGGTCCTCTACGCGCTGAGCAAGTTCGGCGCCGTCGGCCCGGTCGGCTACGACCTCGCCGGCGACCCGCGGCGGGCGCCGTTCCTGCGGCGCGCCCGCGACACCGGTCGATCGGTGGCGACGCCGCCGGTGCGGCTGCTGGTCGGCGGGGTCGGGGTCAACGTCTACCGCCCGGTCTACCGCGATGGCGCTCCGACCGCGACCGTGGCACAGCGCCGGGCCGCGCTGATCGGCTTCTCCGCCGGCGCCTTCCGGGTCACGGACCTCGCCGCGGCGGCGGTCTCCAGCGTGCCGGAGGACGTCGCGGTCCAGCTGCGCGTCGCCCCCCACCAGATGCTCGGCGCCCAGGGCGATCTGGAAGACGCCGCGCGGGCGCCGATCCACATCGCCGACCGCACCTGGCTGCTGGTCGTCCGCGACCCCAACCGCCCCGACGCCCTGCTGCCGATCCTGCTCGCCGTCGTCGGGATCGCGCTGGCGGCCCTGCTGGGGGTCCTGATCGTCCTCTGGAGCCGCAACGAACGGATGCAGGAACTGCGACGCCAGGCGAGCCAGGACGAGCTGACCGGGCTGAAGAACCGGCGGCGCTTCGAGGAAGAGCTGCGCGCGACGATGGCCCGCGGCCGCCGCGAGGGCACGACCGGCGCCGTGCTGATGCTCGACCTCGACGACTTCAAGCGGGTCAACGACTCCCACGGGCACCCGGCGGGCGACCGGATGATCGGGGAGATCGCCGGCGTGCTGCGCCGCCGCAGCCGCGAAAGCGACGTCCTCGCGCGCCTCGGCGGCGACGAGTTCGCCATCGTCCTCCCCCGCTGCGACGAGGCCCAGGCGCGGATGACGGCGGAGGCGATCGCCGAGGCGGTGCGCAGCCACCGCCCCGCGGACGACGCGGTGGAGCCGATCACGGTCAGCATCGGCATCGCGATGTTCGGCGAGGACCCGCGGACCAGCCTCGAGTCGGTCGTCTCCGAGGCCGATACTGCGATGTACGCGGCCAAGGACGGGGGTCGCGACGGGGTGCGGGTCTTCGACCCGCTCGCGGTTCGCGACACGGAGAGAACCCATCCCGATAGGGGTTTCGCTTAACTTTTTTGTGAGTCGGCCTGGGCAGTCCTAGGGCGAGCGGCGCCAAAAAAGTACAAGACGCTCCACCCCTATCGGGATGGGTTCTCAGCGCGGCAGGGACGCGCGAAGGCCGAGGACGCGTTGCGCCGAGGCTTCGAACTCGGCGCGGTTCAGGGAGTTGGTGCGGAGCGCTGCGGCGAGGGCTCGGTGGGCGGTTTCGGCGGTGCTGAGGTTGGTGAAGAGGAGGAGGTCGGTGCCGGCGCGGGCCGCGGCGATCGCGACTTTGGCGGTGTCGCCGAAGGAGCGCACCGCGGGGGTGTCGAGGGCGTCGGTGATCGAGACGCCTTCGAAGCCGAGCCTTTCGCGCAGCTCGCCGGTGGCGATCGGGCGCGCGAGGGCCGCTGGGTCGGGCGAGAGGGCAGAGTAGGTCGCGGTGCTGAGCATCACCATCCGGCCGCCGGCGTAGATGAAGGGCCGGTAGGGCGCCTCGTCGACCCGGCGCAGGGTCCGCTTCGAGAGGCCGATGCGCTGGACGGCGAAGTCGGTGTTCCCCCGCGCGGCGCCGAAGCCGGGGAAGTGCTTGCCGGTGGCGGCGAGGCCGCCCTGCTGCAGGCCGGCGGCGAAGGGGACCGCGGTCGAGGAGACGCGCTGGGCGCCGGCGCCGAAGCCGCGTTCGGTTTCGGCGATGTCCCCGCCGGGCCGGGCGACGTCGAGCACCGGCGCGAGGTCGACGTTGACGCCGAGCTGCCGCAGGTTGGCGGCGGTGCGCCGCCCCTGCTCGCGGCTGAAGGCGGCGCCGCGTTCTCCCATCTCCCCGGCGGACGCGGTGGGGGCGCCGCCCACGCGCTTCACCAGCCCGCCCTCCTGGTCGACCATGATCAGCAGCGGGCCCCGCAATCCGGGCGGGCGGTGGATCGACTGCAGCCGGCGGACCAGGCGGCGGCCGGCGGCGCGGCTGGGGAAGTTTGCCGGAGAAGAGGATCACGCCGGCGAGGGAGCCCTCGCGGATCGCCGCCGCGAGCTTTGGCGGGACGCGCGTGCCGCTCAGCCCGGCGACGATCCGCTCGCCCGCCAGCCGAGGCGGCGGCAGCGTGCTCGCCCCGCTCGGCTTCGGCGGCGGCGGCGAGTCGCCGAGCGCCGCCCCGAGGGCGAAGGCCCCGGCGGCGAGCCCGGCCAGCGTCGCCAGCGCCCAGCGGCGGCGTCGGCGCGATCTCGCTCGGTTCACGCGCCTGAAGCTAGCGGCCAGCCGTCCGAACCGCTGCCTAGCCTTGCGGCCACCTCCTCGGAGGACCGCGCATGCCCCCCCTGATCACCTTCGACGAAGCCCTCCAGCTCGGCCAGCTGACCGACCACGACGCGATCGGGGAGGTGGTCGAGCGCGCCTGGAAGGTGCGCCGGGAGAACTTCGGCGACTCGACCGACATGTGCTCGCTGGTCAACGCGAAGTCCGGCGGCTGCGCCGAGGACTGCGGCTTCTGCGCCCAGTCCCGCTACGCCGAGGCCGACACCCCGATGCACGCGATGATGGAGCCGGATCAGATCCTCGAGCACGCGCGCGCGGCCGAGGCCGCCGGCGCCCATCGCTTCTGCATGGTCACCCAGGGGCAGGGCCTCTCCAAACGCGACTTCCAGAAGATCCTCGACGGCGCGCGGCTGGTCGCGGAGAAGACCAACCTCAAGCGCTGCGCCTCGATCGGCCACATGTCGGGGGAGCGGGCGAAGGCGCTGCGCGAGGCCGGCATCCAGCGCGTCCACCACAACGTCGAGTCCTCCCGCTCCTACTACCCGGAGGTCTCGACCACGGTCCGCTACGAGGGTCGGCTGCGAACGATCAAGGCGGTCAAGGAGGCCGGCCTGGAGACCTGCGTCGGCGGCATCCTCAACCTCGGCGAGTCCCCCGAGCAGCGGGTTGAGATGGCCTTCGAGCTCTCCGAGATCGATCCCACCTCGGTGCCGATCAACCTGCTCAACCCGCGCGAGGGGACGAAGTTCGGCGAGCGCGAGCTGATGGGCCCCTGGGAGGTCGTGAAGTGGGTGGCGATCTTCCGCCTGATCATCCCCGGCGCCCTCTTCCGCCTCTGCGGCGGGCGGGTCGAGAACCTCGGCGAGCTGCAGCCGCTGGCGGTGAAGGCGGGCCTCAACGGGGTGATGATGGGCAACTTCCTCACCACGCTCGGCGCCGAGCCCGAGGACGACCGGGCGATGTTCGAGGAGCTGGGGCTCAACGTCGCCCGCCAGCCCGACAACGGCGCCAACCCGCGGCCCGACAACCGCTCGGGCTGGCTCGACGGCGAGACGCCGGCGACGCCGATCGACGAGCTGATCGACCGCCAGGACGAGGCCAACTTCTGGGATCCCTCGACCCAGCTGCGGGTGATCAAGAAGGCGAAGAAGCCTCCCCCCTACCCGCGGGCGGCGTGACCGACGTCGCGGAGCGGCTCCAGGAGCTCCGCGACCGGGGGCTCCACCGGCGGCTGCGGCTGGTCCACGGCCCGCAGGGCCCGCGGGTGCTGCTCGGCGGGCGCCCGGTGCTGCTGCTCTGCTCGAACAACTACCTCGGGCTGGCCGACCACCCGCGGGTGCGGGCGGCCGCGGCCGAGGCGGCGATGCGCTGGGGCGCCGGGGCCGGGGCGTCGCGCCTGATCTCGGGGACGATGGAGCCGCACCGCGCGCTGGAGGAACGGCTGGCCGAGTTCAAGGGGTACGAGGCGGCGCTGCTGTTCGGCTCGGGCTACCTGGCGAACACGGGGACGATCGCGGCGCTGGCGGGACCGGGCGAGGTCGTCTTCTCCGACGAGCTCAACCACGCCAGCATCATCGACGGCTGCCGGCTCTCCCGGGCCGAGACCTTCGTCTACCGCCACTGCGACCTCGACCACCTCGCCTGGGGCCTGGAGAGGGCCGGCGGGCGGGCCTCGCTGATCGTCACCGACGGGCTCTTCTCGATGGACGGCGACGTCGCGCCGCTGGTCGAGCTGCTCGAGCTGGCGCGGCGCCACGGCTGCCGGCTGCTGGTCGACGAGGCGCACGCGACCGGCGCGCTCGGGCCGGGTGGCCGCGGCTCGGTCGCCGAGGCCGGGCTGAGCGGCGAGGTCGACGTCGTCGTCGGCACCCTCGGCAAGGCGCTCGGGAGCTACGGCGCCTACGTCTGCGCCGACGCGGAGATCGTCGAGCTGCTGCTCAACACCGCCCGCCCTTTCGTCTTCTCCACCGCGCCGCCGCCCCCCGCGATCGGCGCCGCGGCGGCGGCCCTGGAGCTGCTCGAGTCCGCCCCGCACCGGGTCGAGCGGCTGCAGGCGAACGCGGCGCGGCTGCGCTCCGCGCTCGCCGCCGAGGGCCTCTCGCCGGGGCGCTCGCGGACCCAGGTCGTCCCGGTCGAGGTCGGCGACGCCGAGCGCACGATGGAGCTCTGCGAGCTGGTCCTCGAGCGCGGCGTCTTCGCCCAGGGGATCCGGCCGCCAACCGTCCCCGAGGGCGCCTCGCGCCTGCGCTTCACGGTGATGTCCACCCACCGCGCGGGCGAGCTGGAGCGAGCCGCGAAGCTGGTCGGTGGCGCCGCCCGCGAGCTCGGCCTGGTGGCAACCGAGAGCCTGGTCCCCCAGGCCGCGTGACAGGGATGGGAAGCCCCACCCGTTGCGTGGTTCCTTTGTAACGCCGGCGGTGCCAAAGGAACCACGCAACTGCTCGGGCGTCTTCGTCACCGGGACGGGGACGGAGGTCGGCAAGACGGTGGTCGCGGCGGCGATCGCTCGCACCCTCGCCGCGGCCGGAGAGCGTGTAGCCGTCTTCAAGCCCGCGGTGACCGGGCTCGACGAGTCCGGCGAGCCCGACCACGTGCTGCTGCGCCGCGCGGCGGGTTCGGACCAAACCGACGCGGAGATCGCCCCCTACCGCTACGGCCCGCCGGCCTCGCCCCACCTGGCGGCGACGATGGCGGAAGAGGAGATCGAGCCGGAGCGGCTGGTGGAGGCGGCGCGCTCCGCCGCGCGCGCCGCCGACGTCCTCGTATGCGAGGGCGTCGGCGGGTTGCTGGTGCCGTTGCGCGGGGGGCGGGTTGGTAGCAATATGTGCGACCAACCCGCCTACCTCGTCCGCGACCTCGCCGTCGACCTCGGCCTGCCGCTCGTGATCGCCGCCTCTCCGGGCCTCGGCACCATCAACCACACGCTGCTGACGATCGAGGCGGCCCGTTCCGCCGGCCTCGAGGTCGCCGCGGTCGTCCTCACCCCCTGGCCTGAGCACCCGAGCGAGATCGAGCGCTCGAACCGCGAGACGATCGCCTCCCTGGGAGAGGTCGCAGTGCAGACGCTCCCTCCCCTCGACCTCTCCGATCCGGCGGGCTGGCCCACCCTGGGCCCATCCCGGTAGGGGTGAAGCGTCTTGTACTTTTTCGGCGCCGTGAATCTCGGACGGCCGCAGGCGACCCACGAAAAAGTCAAGTGAAACCCCTATCGGGATAGGTCCAAGGCGAAACCCCTACCGGGATGGGCCCGCAACGACCACGTCGAGGCTCCCGTCATTCAGCTCGACCGTGAACCCGGCGCCCTCGGCGACCGCCGCCGCGTCCTCGGCGTCGCTCGGCGCCACCCTCGCCTCGAGCAGCGCCCGCGCGACCTCGCCGCGAACCGCCTTCGCCATGTGGGTGACCGGCTTGCGCTTGCCGCCCTCCTCGCCGAAGGCCCGCACGCCCAGCAGCGTCGCCCGCCGCGGCTTCCAGGCCGCCGTGTAGGCGCCCGAGCGCATGTCGACGATCAGCTCGCCCTCCCGGTCGGGCATCCCATCCGCCAGCGCATCGCGCCAGAAGCCGGCCGGCGGCCCGATCCCGTCGAGCCTCGCCTTGGCCGAGAAGCGGTAGTAGGGGATGCGATCGCTCGGCCGCAGCACGCCCCAGAGAGCGCTGGCGATCAGCACCTGCTCCTGCGTCTCCACGGGCAGCTCCGGCAAGCGCAGCCGGTCGTAGAGGACCCCGGTGTAGACCTCGGCCGCCGGCGCTGCGGGCGCATTCCGCAGCCCCGCGTCGACAGCCACCTCGCCGGCCTGGCCGGACGAGACGCCGAGCTGCTTCACCGCCGCGGTGACCGGCTCCCGACCCAGCCGCTCGAGCGCGTCCAAGAGCGCCTCGCGATGCCCGCCGAGCTGCTCGGCGAGCGCCAGCGAAGCGAGGTCGACCGGCGCCGCGCCGGGCGGCGGCGTCGCCTTGCCTTCAGATGGCGGCAGCAGGATCAACATCGCCGATCGGCACCTCGACTCGCCGGGCCCGGATCGCCACGGCGCCGACCAGCGCGCCGACCACGGCGACCGCCGCCGAGACGCTCATCGCCAGGCTCAGGGCGTCGACGAATTCCTGCGGACTGGCGGTTTCGAAGGTGCCGCCGACGGCGCCCTGGAAGATCGCGCCGGTCACCGCGACGCCGAGGCTGCCGCCGACCATGCGGAACATCGAAAGCACGCCCGACGCGATCCCGGCCTTCTCGACCGGCACCGCGTTCATCGCGGCGCTGGTCATCGGCGACATCGTCATCGCGATCCCGATTCCCAGCAGCACGAACCCGGGCAGCAGGTCGAGGTAGCTCGAGTTAACAGCGATCCCGCTGAAGCTGTAGAGCGAGGCGGCGACGATCGTCAGCCCGCCGGCGATCAGCCAGCGCGGGCCGAAGCGGTCGGCGAGGCGCCCGGCGACGGGGGCCACGCCGACGATCATCAGGGTCGAGGGCAGGAACCGCACCCCCGCCTCCAGCGGCGAGTAGCGGAGGATGTCCTGCATGTAGATGGCGAGGAAGAAGAAGACGCCGAGCATCGCGAAGGAGACGATCAGCGCCACCACGACCGCGCCGAGGAAGTTGCGGTCGGAGAAGAAGTGGAATTCGACCATCGGCGCCTTCACCCGCAGCTCGGTGAGGACGAAGGCGAAGCCGCCCACCACGGCGCCGATCAGCAGCGCCACGATCGTGGGCGAGCCCCATCCCCAGCTGTTGCCCTCGACCAGGGCCAGCACCAGCGCCGTGAGGGTCGCGGTGAGCAGGGCGACGCCGGCGAAGTCGACCTCGCGGCCGACCGTGGTGTCGCGCGACTCGCGCACGGCGAAGAGCGCCGCGGTCACCGCCCCGGCCGCGACCGGGATGTTGAGGTAGAAGATCGCGCGCCAGCTGACGTGCTCGGTGAGGAAGCCGCCCAGCACCGGTCCGACCGCCAGGGCCAGGGCCGAGACCCCCGCCCACATCCCCATCGCCCTGCCGCGCTCGGAGGCGGGGAAGGCGTCGGTGATGATCGAGAGCGTCGCCGGCATCATCAGCGCCGCACCGACTCCCTGGACCACGCGGCTGACCACCAGCGAGGTGTCGTCGGCGGCGAAGCCCGCGGTCGCCGAGGAGAGGGCGAAGATGACGACGCCGAAGAGGAACATGCGGCGACGGCCGAAGAGATCGCCGAGCCGCCCGCCGGTGGCGAGCAGGACCGCGAAGGAGAGCGTGTAGCCGTTGATCGTCCACTCGAGGCCCGATACCGAGGCGTCGAGGTCGCGCTGGATCGAGGGGATCGCGACGTTGACGACGGTGTTGTCGAGCATGATCATGAACAGCGCGAAGCACATCGCTCCGAGCGTCCACCACTTGCGGTTCTCGTCGGTGATCAGATGGCGGTAACGGGTCAAGCGGGCCCAACTCCCTTCAGGTGCTCGTAGGTCTCCGCGATGTCCTCCCGGTCCATGAGCGAGTCGACGGCGGCGTCGAGCTTGCGTCGCTGGGCGGCGCTGAGCGTCGCCGCGAACGCCTCGATGCCGCTCTGGCGGACGGCGACGAGGGTCTCGACCAGGTCCTTGCCCTTCGGCGTGATCCGGACCTGGCGGGCGCGCCGGTCCTCGGGGTCCTCGACCCGGGTGGCGAGGCCCGCCCTGACCAGCGCGTCGACCGCGCGGCTCATCGACGGCACCGAGACGCCGAACAGCTCGGCGAGGTCGCTCACCTGCCAGGCCTCCTCGGTCTGCCCCAGGCCCCCCAGCTCCAGCAGCGCCTTGCACTGGGTCATCGACAGCCCGGACTCCTCGATCACCCGCAGCTGGTTGCCGCGGTCGTAGAGGAAGAGGTGCCGGAACAGGGCGGTCAGCCGCGCCGCGGTCTCCTGCGCCTCGGGCCCGACCTCGGCCGCTGCCTTCTCGGCCATCTCCTTGACATCGCTCGCGTGCATGGGTGGGAATGCTTGCACTCAGGCAACTATTTCGCAAGGGCAATATTTGCTCGTGTGAGCACAATCACAGAGGGCCTGGTGTTCGGCGTTCGTCCTTTGTCCCCCTATAGGCCTACAAAGGACGAACGCCGCCCCGGAATTCCGGCCGGGCGCCGGTCTAATGTCGCCTCGATGCCGTCGGACCTCGCGCAGCTGGACCACGACCATGTCTGGCACCCGTTCACCCAGCAGCAGGGATGGAGCGAGGAAGAGCCGCTGGCGATCGAGCGGGCCGAGGACTGCTACCTCTTCGACACCGACGGGCGCGCCTACATCGACGGCGTCTCCTCGCTCTGGTGCAACGTGCACGGCCACCGGCACCCGACGATCGACCGCGCCGTGCACGAGCAGCTCGGCCGGGTCGCCCACACGACCATGCTCGGCCTCTCCCACCCCGGCGCCGCCGAGCTCGCCGCGCGCCTGGCCGAGATCGCCCCGCCCGGCCTCAGCCGCGTCTTCTACTCGGACTCCGGCTCGACCGCGGCCGAGGTCGCGCTGAAGATGGCCTTCCAGTACCAGCGGCAGCGCGGCGGCGAGCACCGCCGCCGCACCTCGTTCGTGCGCCTGCGCGAGGCCTACCACGGCGACACGATCGGCTCGGTCTCGGTCGGCGGCATCGACCTCTTCCACGCCGCCTACCGTCCGCTGCTCTTCGACACCCACGCCGCCGAGCCGGGCGACGCCGCCGACCTCGCCCGCATCCTCTCCGCCCACGGCGAGGAGATCGCGGCGGTGATCGTCGAGCCGCTGGTCCAGGGCGCGGCCGGGATCCTCGTCCACCCGGACGGCTACCTGCGCGAGGCCCGCCGCCTCTGCGACGAGCACGGCGTGCTGCTGATCTGCGACGAGGTCGCGACCGGCTTCGGCCGCACCGGCACGATGTTCGCCTGCGAGCAGGAGGAGGTGGCGCCGGACCTCCTCTGCCTCGCCAAGGGGATCACCGGCGGCTACCTGCCGCTGGCGGCGACGCTGGCCACCGAGCGCGTCTACGAGGGCTTCCTCGGCGCGCCGGCCGAGCAGCGCACCTTCTTCCACGGCCACACCTACACCGGCAACCCGCTCGCCTGCGCCGCCGCCCTCGCCAACCTCGACGTCTTCGAGCGGGAGCGGACGATCGAGCGCCTGCAGCCGAAGATCCGCCTGCTCTGGGACCTGCTCGACGGCGTCGCCGCGATGCCCGAGGTGGCCGAGGTGCGCGGTCGCGGCGTCATGGTCGGGATCGACCTCGGCGAGCACGACCCCGAACTGCGGATGGGCCACCGGGTGACGCTGGAGGCGCGGGCACGGGGCGCGATCGTCCGCCCCCTCGGCGACACCGTGGTGCTGATGCCGCCGCTCTCGATCGCCGAGGAGGAGCTGCGGCGGCTGGTCGAGATCGCGGCCGAGTCGATCGCCGCCGCGGGCGCCGGCACGATCTCGGTGGAGGGTCGCTCTCCCGCCTCCACCCGCCTTCAGGCCGCCTGACCCACCGCCCGTCGTCGCCTTTCGCGCTCGCCTCGCCGATACTCGGCGTGATGGATCCGGCGCCGGGGCGTAGTAGGGGTATGAGCGAGACGCTGGTGGCAGCGGCAGAGGAGGCGCCCCGCGAGGTCGACCTCGCCTTCGACCGCCTCTATCGATCGAGCCGCGACGACGTCTACGCCTACGTCGCCGGCCTGCTCCGCGACCGCGGCGCGGCGGAGGAAGTCACCGCGACCGCGTTCGAGCGCGCGTACCGCAAGCGCTCCCGCTTCGACCCGCGCCGCGGCGAGCCCCGCGCCTGGCTCTTCGGCATCGCCCGCAACGCGGCGCTCGACGAGCTGCGCCGCCGCGGCCGCCATGCCGAGCTGACCGCGGAGCCGGCCGACCTCGGCGCGATCGGGGTCGACGACAGCACCGAGGCCAGCGAACGGCGCCTGGCGCTCGCGGGGGCGCTCGCGAGCCTGCCCGCGCGAGAGCGCGAGCTGATCGCGCTCAGGTTCTTCGCCGGGCTCTCCAACTCCGAGATCGCCTCGGTGCTGGGGATCGGCGAGTCCAATGCCGGCACCCGCCTGCACCGGGTCGTGACCAAGCTGAGGGAGGCATGCGATGAGGGCCTTTAGAGACGACGCGGAGCTGGTGGCCGAGCTGGCCGCGCTGCGGCCGGCGCCCGAGCGCGGCTTCGCCTTCGAGCTGGACGAGCGCGTCGCCGCGGGCTTCCCGCGGCGCTCGCGGGGCGAGTCGCCCCTCGCCTCCCTCTTGGATCGCCTCCGCGAAACGCCACGGCGGCGGATCGTCCTCCCCGCGGCGGCGAGCGCCCTCGCCGCGGTCGCGATCGCCACCGCCGTCGTCGCCATCAGCCAGCCCGGGGGCGAGCGGTCAGCCGGGAGCAAGGAGCTCGGCGCGCTGCCCAACCCGCATGGGTCAGTTCAATTCCCTGCCCCGGCCCATCGGGCGATCGCCCCGAGCTCCGCGCCCTCGGCCGCCGCCGGCGCCGCCTCCAACTCGGGGCACGCGGCCGCCGGCTCCGCATCCAGCCAGGAGGCCGAGGGGGTCGCCCCCGCGCCCGAATCCGGCCCCTTCGCCGTCAAGGCCCCTCACCGCGAGGTCGAACGCTCGGCGGAGATCGTCCTCGGCGCCGATCCGGCCGACGTCCGCCGCGACGCCGCCAAGGTCTTCGACGCCGTCCACGCCAACGACGGGATCGTCCTCGACTCCTCGATCTCCGATGGCGGCGCCGGCGAAGCGGCGGCGCGGTTCTCGCTGCTGATCCCAGCCGGCAAGCTCGGCGACGCGCTGGCGGACCTCTCCCGGATCGGCGAAGTGCGCGCCCGCCGCGACACCAGCGCCGACATCACCGCTCCCATCGTCGGCCTCGGCGAACGGCTGCAGGACTCCCGCGCCAGGATCGAGGGGCTGCTCGCCCAGCTGGCATCGGCCGAAACCGACGCCGAGCGGGCCGCGGTCGAAGTCGAGCTGGGCGCCGAGCGCCGCCAAGCCGCCGCCCTGCGGGCACGGCTGACGGGCCTGCATCGCCGCGCCCATCTCGCCCAGGTCTCCCTGCGGATCGAAAGCGGGGAGCAGGCGTCGCCCGGCGGCGGCTCAGGCAGCTCATGGGGAATCGGCGACGCCCTTCACGACGCGGGCCGCATCCTCGCGATCGCCGCCGGCGTAACCCTCCTCGCCCTCGCGGTGCTCACCCCGCTCGCCCTGATCGCGCTCCTCGCCTGGCTCGCGACCCGCACCCTGCTGCGCCGCGGCCGCGAGCGCGCCCTCGGCTGACCCCTCCCCACTCCAATCGGCTCACAGATCTCCCACCCCAGGGGTGTCTGACTTTCCCCACCCCATATGTGGGTCAAAGTCAGACACCCCATTAGGGTGGGTGGATGGAGGGGCGGAGAAGAGGGCCGGCCGAGCTGCCGAACTTCGGGCCGCCGTCGACGCCGCGGCCGGCCGCGTCGGTCGTGCTGCTGCGGCGCGGCGGCAGGCACGGCGACCGGGCGCTCGAGGTGCTGCTGCTGAGGCGCAGCGAAGAGGCGAAGTTCATGCCCGGCGTCTGGGTCTTCCCCGGCGGCGCGGTCGATCCGGCCGACGGCGAGGCCGAGGCGGGGCACCGGGCCTGCGCGCTGCGCGAGCTCGGCGAGGAGGCGGGGATCGAGCTGCCCGCGGACGAGGAGCTGGTGCTGTTCTCGCGCTGGATCACCCCCGAGGTGATCGCCACCCGCTTCGACGCCTGGTTCTTCCTTGCGCTGGCGCCCGCGCACGCACCGCCCCGGCCGGACGGGGTCGAGACCACCGACGCGGGCTGGTTCGAGCCGCGCGCCGCCCTCGACGCGCAGGTCGCGGGCGAGCTGATCCTCGCCTTCCCCACCGTCAAGCAGCTCGAATCGCTGCTCCCGTACAGCACCTCGGACGAGGCGATGGCCGCCCACCGCGAGCGCCCGATCGAGCCGATCCTGCCGAAGGTGATCGGCGCAGAGGGCGAGCACCGCGTCGTCCTCCCGGGCGACCCGGACTACCCGGCCTGACCTGGCCCGGCGAGCCGCCGAAGGTGGCGGTCTTGCCCGAGTTGACGTAGTTGCTCTGCAGGGCGACGCTGCCGCAGCGCCCCGGCTCGCTCAGAAGCCGGCGATGCCCGCCGGCGTCCCCATCCCGGTTGGGCCGTCGTAGCCCGTCTCGCCGGTGCAGAGGTAGGCGAGGCTCGGGTTGGCGAAGCGCCCGCGTCCGGCGCAGGAGCCGTTGGAGCCGCTGGTGACGTCGGTGAGGAGCGGGTTGGGCGAGCCGAAGGCGATCGAGCCGCCGCCGTAGAAGCCGCTGGCGTTGCCGGCGCCGTGGCCGGCCAGCCCGTAGACGCCGGCGACGATCTGCGCCGAGGCGCTAGTGCCGCCGAAGACCATCCAGCCGGGCTCGTTGAAGGTGTCGTAGACCTTGACCCCGGTGTTGGGATCGGCATCGGCCGCGACGTCGGCGACGGTGCGGCGGGTGCAGGCGGTGTCGTGCTGCCAGCTCGGCTTCGTCACGTAGGCGGAGCAGCCGCTGCCCGCGCCGCTCCACACGGTCTGCGCCCAGACGCCGCTCTGCTGCCGCAGCGAGGTGCCGCCGACCGCGATCACGCTGGGCGCGGCGGCGGGGAACTCGACGCCGTAGCCGCTGTCGCCGGAGGAGGCGGTGACGGCGATGCCGGGGTACGCGTAGTACGCCTGTCCCAGCGCTTCCTCGGAGCTGAACTCGCTGCCGCCGTAGGAGTTCCCGATCGCGACCGGACTGAAGCTTGCCGCGGTGACGGTCGCGGCGCCGAGGTTGGCGAAGGTGTTGGAGCTGGCCTCGACCAGCAGGATGTTGCACTTGGGACAGGTCGCGGAGACCATGTCCACGTCGAGCGAGATCTCCTCCGCCCAGCCGGTGTTGGTGATCGGGTAGGAGCCGGCGACGCCGGACTGGTTCACCTTGGAGAAGCAGGGCGAGGTCGAGCCGGCGAGTTCGGTCGGGGCGCAGGAGGCAATCGCCGGCAGCCCTTCCGTCGCCCGGTACTGACCGAGGTCTTTGTAGGCGTTGGGGTCGTCGTAGGCGTCGACGATCGCCACGGTGGTCCCGGCGCCATTGCTTTCCGCGGCAGCCGTGAGGCCGTAGGCGCTCCGCAGTTCGGCCGCGCCGTAGCTGACCGCCGGCAGCGTGTTCTTGCCGGCTCTGCCGTCGTGCCTGATCGCGAAGCAGGCGGCGTGGCCGCTGGCCGGCGTCCCGCAAACCCTTTCGTTCGCGTTCGCCGCTCCCGTCGCCGACATTTCCGCCTGCGCTCCCGCGGCGAACAGCAAAATGCCGACGAGCATCCCCGAAATCGCGCCCCCGATCGCCCTCATGACCGTGACACCTTATCGTGCACTCGCGATTCCTGCTGGCGAGGATCGCGTTGAGGCTCGCCGCGGCATCGGCGAGCGCGTCGGATTCCCCATCGGCACCGGCTGAGATGCCTCAAGCGCGCGGACGCTTGTTTGGAGGCGATCCCCGCGCCCCTATGAGGCGGGAAACGGCTGCAGCCCCGCGTGCCAGGGTCCCGGCGGGTAGGTGTGGATTCCGCTCTCGTCCATCTCGGCCTGCAGCCGCTTGAACAGCTCGCCCGCGTTCCTCAGCGCCGCCTTCAGCTCTTCTTCGCTGCGCTCGCGCAGCCGCCAGAGGAACCAGAGCTGGCGGTCGTTCACCCCGAAGTCGATCTCCCCGGTCATCGTCGTCACCCAGGCGAGGAAGCCGGGCCCGAACAGCTCGCGCAGCGCGACCGGGTCGTACTCCTTCGGCACCGTCGCCCAGAAGCGCCTGTTGAAGTCGATCGACTCGAATTCGACCTTGCGGGAGAAGCGCTGGGCGACCGCCTCGTGCCCCTCGATCGACTCGACGTTGAAGGCGGGGACGACCTCGGCGAGGTCGGGCATGTGAGCCTTGGCGAGGATCGCGGTCGGCAGCACCGCCTTGCCGAAGAGGCCGCCGACCTCCTTTTCGTCGGCGTCGCAGGAGGATCCCCAGAACCCCTCGACCAGCTCGCCGGTGAGCCGGTTGACCCCGCCGACGCAGAGGGCGACCGGCCCGTCCTTGGGGTTGATCCCGCCGACCTCCTCGTAGGCCAGCCCGTGGCCCTCGCCGTAGCGGCGCACCGCTTCGGCCCACTCCCCGGCTTCCTGCTTCGCGCCCATCGGCCGATCCTATGGCTCCGGCGCGCCGCCCCACCCGGCGTTCGTCCTTTGTAGGTCATATGGCCCACAAAGGACGAACGCCGCAGCGGTAGGATTGCCTCAGCCCGGTCCCACCACCGAGGGAGCCCAATGGTCATCGCCATCATCGTCGTCGTCGCGATCGTCGTCGTCGCGGTCCTCTACTACATCGGCAAGCGCAACTCGATCATCGCCGCGCGCAACCGGGTCGACGAGTCGTGGAGCGGGATCGACGTGCAGCTGAAGCGCCGCCACGACCTCGTCCCCAACCTGGTGGAGACGGTGAAGGGGTACGCCGCGCACGAGAGCGAGGTGTTCGAGAAAGCGACCAAGGCGCGGGCCGAGGCGATGTCCGCGCAGAGCGTCGGCGACACCGCCAAAGCCGAGCAGAAGCTGACCGGGGCGCTGACCGACCTGCGCGCGGTCGCCGAGAACTACCCGACGCTGCGCGCGACCGAGAACTTCCAGCAGCTGAGCCGCAACCTCTCCGAGCTGGAGGACGAAATCCAGGCCTCGCGCCGGATCTACAACTCCAACGTGCAGTCCTACAACACCGGCATCCAGCAGTTCCCGGGCTCGGTCATCGCCAACCAGAGCGGCTTCGCCAAACGCGAGTACTTCGAAATCGACGCCGGCGAGCGCGAGCCGGTCTCGGTCAGCTTCGACAAATAGCGCCCCTTTAGTATTCGCTCATGACCGCGACCAAGGAAGCGACGCTGTGGATCTGCGAGAGCTGCGGGTTCATCTACGACCCCGAGGTCGGCGACCCGGACGGCGGCATCCCGCCGGGGACGCCGTTCGAGGAGATCCCGAAGGACTGGTTCTGCCCGGTCTGCGGCGCCCGCACCACCGACTTCCGCCCCTACGACCCGGCTGAGGGCTGAGAGGGCTCCAAGCCCGGGCGAATGCGCCAGTTCGATTACGACTGGATAGTCGTCGGCTCCGGCTTCGGCGGCTCGGTCTCCGCGCTGCGGCTGGCCGAAAAGGGCTACTCGGTGGGAGTGCTCGAGTGCGGGCGGCGGTTCGGCGACAGGGACTTCCCCCGCTCGACCTGGGACACCCGCCGCTACTTCTGGGCGCCGCGCCTGGGGATGCGGGGGATCTTCCGGCTCACCACCTTCAGGGACGTCTCCGTGGTCAGCGGCTGCGGGGTCGGCGGCGGCAGCCTCGGCTACGCCAACACCCTCTACGTCCCGCCGGCCGACTTCTTCGAGGACCCGCAGTGGAGCGACCTCGAGGACTGGGAGTCGGCGCTGGCGCCGCACTACGAAGAGGCGCAACGGATGCTCGGCGTCGTCGTCCACGACAACGACGACCCGGCCGACCAGCTGCTGCGCGAATTCGGCGAGGAGATCGGGGTCGGCGACACCTACCGCAAGACGCCGATCGGGGTCTTCCTCGGCGAGCCCGGCAGGACCGTCCCCGACCCGTACTTCGGCGGCGAGGGGCCCGAGCGGACCGGCTGCACCCAGTGCGGCCGCTGCATGGTGGGCTGCCCGGTCGGCGCCAAGAACACCCTGGTCAAGAACTACCTCTGGATGGCCGAGCGGCGCGGGGTGACGATCACGCCCGACCGCACGGTCACCGAGATCCGCCCGCTCGGCGCCGCCGACGGCAGCGAGGGCTACGCGATCGCCAGCGAGCGCTCGGGGCTGCTGCGCGGCCGCGACAGGCGGACCGTCACCGCCCGCGGCGTCGTCGTCGCGGCGGGCGCGCTCGGCACCAACAAGCTGCTGCAGCGCTGCCGGCTCGGCGGCGCCCTGCCCAACGTCTCCCCCCGACTCGGCGAGCTGGTGCGGACCAACAGCGAGGCGATCCTCGCGGTCACGGTGCCCGAGGACTACCCGGACGACCTGACCAAGCGGGTGGCGATCACCTCCAGCATCTACCCCGATCCCCACACCCACATCGAGACCGTCACCTACGGGAAGGCCGGCGACTCGATGAGCACCCTCTACACGCTGCTGGTCGGCGACGGGACCCGGGTGACGCGGCCGCTGAAGCTGCTCGGGCAGATCCTCCGCCACCCGCTGCGCTTCGCGCAGGTCCTCTGGCCGCGCGGCTGGTCGCGGCGCACGATCATCCTCCTCGTCATGCAGACGCTGGACAACGCGATCGCGCTGCGGCCGAAGCTGAAGCGCTCGGGCGAGGTGCGGCTGCAGACCGAGCAGGACCCCGAGCGGCCCAACCCGACCTTCATCCCGGTCGCCAACCAGGCGGCGGAGTGGCTGGCGGAGCGCACCGGCGGGATCGCCCAGAGCTCGCTCACCGAGGCGCTGCTGAACGTGCCGACCACCGCCCACATCCTCGGCGGCGCGGTGATCGGCCACGGCCCCGAGGACGGCGTTGTCGACCACCGCCAGCGGGTCTTCGGCTACGAGAACCTGCTGGTCTGCGACGGCTCCGCGGTGCCGGCCAACGTCGGCGTCAACCCCAGCCTGACGATCACCGCGCTGGCCGAGCACGCGATGAGCGCCATACCCGAAGCAACGAACGGGCGCGAAAGCCAAGCAGGTCGGGGGATGCAGGTCGGCCGGTGAGGGGAGCGCACTTGTTTGCGCGTGACCCGACTCCGGCCGACCGAAGACCCCGAGATGCGCCGGTTTGCAGCGTCCGCGCCTAGAGCGCGTAGCGCTCGGCGACGTAGTTCCAGTTGACGACGTTCCAGAAGGCGTCGAGATAGTCGGGGCGGCGGTTCTGGTACTTGAGGTAGTAGGCGTGCTCCCAGACGTCGCAGCCGAGCAGCGGCACGCTGCCGTCGGAGACCGGCGAGTCCTGGTTCGGCGTGGAGACGATCGCGAGGCCGGAGGAGTCTTTGACCAGCCAGGCCCAGCCGGAGCCGAAGCGGGCGATGCCGGCTTCCTTGAACTGTTCCTTGAAGGCGTCGAAGGAGCCGAAGGTGTCGTCGATCGCCGCCGCCAGGTCGCCGCTCGGCTCGCCGCCGCCGTCGGGGCTCAGCATCTGCCAGAAGAGCGAGTGGTTGTAGTGGCCGCCGGCGTTGTTGCGGACCGGGCCCTGCTTGTCGCCTGGCAGGCTGGCGAGGTTGCGGAGGACGTCTTCGACCTCGCGGTCGGCCCACTCGGTGCCCTCCAGCGCGGCGTTGGCTTTGTCGACGTAGGCCTGGTGGTGCTTGTCGTGGTGGATCCGCATCGTCTCCTCGTCGATGTGCGGCTCCAGCGCGTCGTAGGGGTATGGCAGGTCGGGTACCGAGAAAGCCATCGAGGTCTCCTTGTCTTCGTTGGAAGTTCACCCCGGAGCCTAGAACCATCAAGGCGCGGGCGGCCTTCCGGCATGGCGCCATCGGTGACGGGCAGATGCGCTCGCGACGCTATTCGGCGGCGAGCCAGCGCGGGACGGTGTCCGGGTTCCCGCCGGTCCAGGCGTTGAAGCGGTACCAGGAGGGCTTCGCTTCGCGCTTCGCCGTCAGCAGCCCGGCCGAGCGGCAGAACTGGCAGGAGCCGCCTTCGTCGCTCCAGGTGAACCACCAGGCGCCGCCGATCCGCCAGCGCAGGCGGTTTTCGGAGATGATCTCGAAGGCGCGCGAGAGCTGTTCGGCCTGCCCGTAGAGGCCGCGCTCCCAGCGGGTCGGGCCGTCGCTCGACCCCCAGCCCAGCTCGGTCACGTAGAGCGGCGTCGCCGCGTCGCCGTGTACGGCCATCACCCGCCGCAGGTTCGCCATCTCGGCGCGCATCGCCCCCGCTTCGGCGACGTAGGGGTGCAGGGCAACGCCGTCGAAGTACTGCTTGACGTGGCGCGCCCGGTAGAAGCGCGAGAGGTAGTCGCCGGAGGCGACGTTTGGCGGGATCTGCAGCGGCCGGCCGAAGAAGCCGCCGAGGATCACCTTCGAGCCGGGGTCGATCGAGTGGAGGATGCGGCCGGAGATCCGGATCAGGGTCGCGAAGCGGGCCGGTTCGGGCCGGGTGGCGAAGGTGACGATGTTCTCCTCGTTCCAGATCTCCCAGCGCCGGATCGGCAGGTAGGGGAGTTCCGGGTTTTCCTCCCAGAATTCGCCATAGGGGCCGTAGCGTTCCTCGGCGTCGCGGACGAAGGTGCTCCAGCCCCAGCGCTGCCAGGCGGTGGTGACGGGGAGGTCGTTCCATTTCGGCGCCGCCCACTTCGGGGTCGCAGTGAGGAACGGCATCACCCGGATCCCGGCTTCGGCGGCGAGCGCGACTTCATGGTCGAAGGAGGTCCAGTCGGGCTCGGCGACGGTCGGGTTCTCGGTCTGCACCAATGCCCAGGAAAGCGGCAGGCGAACGCTGTCGACCCCCGCTTCGCGCATCAGCTCGAAGTCCGACCGGGTCGTCGTACCCTGCGGCGAGACGCCGACGAAACCCGGCGGCAGGTAGGCGCGCGCCGACGCGGGAGCCAGCGCCGCGAGCACGAGCGTGCAGATGATCAGGAGCCTGCGATTCATCGCGATTGCTTGAACAGAGCCGAGCCACAAAGTAGCGGCCAACTCCCGCTGACCTCCTCCAGGCGTCGGCTCTGAGATAATCGCCCCTCTCGGGGCGTGGCGCAGCCTGGTAGCGCGCACCGTTCGGGTCGGTGAGGTCCCCGGTTCAAATCCGGGCGCCCCGATGTTGCAGACAAAAGCATCCGACCCGTTTGGCAGGCTGCTCGGATGGCTGTCTCGACGGAGGAGACTGGCTCGCTGGAGTTGATATCGGCTCCGGCGATCGAGAAGCGGATCTTCGTCGCCCGCGGGCGCCAGGTCATGCTCGACGAGGATCTCGCGGATCTTTACGGCGTCGAGACAAAGCGGCTGGTCCAGCAGGTCAAAAGAAACCTGAAGCGCTTCCCCGACGATTTCATGTTTCAGCTCGACCAAGGCGAGGCCGAGGCTTTGAGGTCACAAATTGCAACCTCAAACGACGGGAGGGGCGGGCGGCGCTATTCCCCGTATGTCTTCACCGAGCAAGGCGTGGCGATGCTCTCCGGCGTCCTGCGCAGCGACCGCGCAATCGCCGTGAACATCGAGATCATGCGGACGTTCGTCGAGCTTCGCCGGGCTGCGGGTTCCTACGCCGCGATTGAGAAGAGGCTCGAAGAGATCGAGCAGGAGTTGGGTGGGCACGACGCGCAGCTGAAGCAGATCTTCGCGACGCTGAGACATCTGATCTCGCCACCCGACCGGCCAAAGCGCCCGGTCGGGTTCAGGGTGCCTGAGGACGAGTAGCGGTCTCGTTACGCGAGTTGAGGTTCAGGTCCTCTACCAGCGGTCCGGGAGCCTGGTCGTCCTGCTGCACGCCTTCGAGAAGAGACTCATTTATCTATTTAGATAAGCTACTCCCCATGGGCGCGAAGAAGAACGGCAACGCCGGTCCGAAGGGCAGAACCGTTGGTGCGGCGGCTCGGGGCCGTGCTCGGCGCAGCGAGGAGTTCCGGGAGGCCCGCGGCGAGGACGCGGCGATCCGCGAGCTGCGTGAGCGGAACTGGATAGCCGCCCATATACGCGAGCGGCGCTACGAGCTCGACCTGACTCAGAAAGAGGTCGCTGAGCGCGCGGGAACCTCGCATTCCTTCATCTCGAAAGTCGAGGGCGGCGCGCACATGCCGACGATCCCGGTGCTCAAGCGCATCCTCGCCGTCCTGGACGAGGAGCTGCTGATCGGTATCGAGCGTCAGGCTCCCGACGAGGAGCCTGAGCGTGAGGTGGCGCCGGTGCCCGCCGTTGCCGCGTGATGCAGCGCCCGGATGCGTTTAGGCGCCTCGTGGTTCAAATACCGTCCAGTTAGGCCGATGTTGTAGCACGATGCGTGCTACATTGACCTCGATGAGTCGCTCGCTACATGTTCGGCTGGATGACAGCTCAGCAGCCGCGCTGAAGGTCGTCCGCGGGGGCTCGATGACCGATTCCGAGGCGGTCCGCACCGCCCTGCTGGAGTCGGCTGCCCGGCGTCGGGCGCGTTCTTCGATTGCGGCGGAGGTCGAAAGGCTGGCCGCCGATGACACTGACCGGACCGAGATGCGGGTCATTCGTGAGCAGATGTCCGAGCTGGCGCCGGATCCGGTCGACTAGTGGTCCGTGGCGAGATCTTCCGGCTGCCGTCCCCTCGGGGTGCACGGGGAAGGGAGCAGCAGGGTGCGCGCTACGCCGTCGTGGTTCAGGCGGACGAGTTCATGGCGCTGAGCACGACGCTTGTCGCGCCGACTTCCACGAGCGCTCGTCCGGCGACCTTCCGCCCGACGATCTCGCTGGACAACACTGAGACCCGGGTCCTCGTCGAGCAGACGACGGTCGTCGACCCGGAGCGCCTGGGCCGATCCGCCGGACGCCTCAACGCCGACGAGCTGCGAGCCGTCGACGAGCTGCGAGCCGTCGACGAAGGGCTGGCGCTGGTCCTCGGCCTCTAACCCCACCACGCACGTAAGACGGCACGGGCTGCAACATCTCGCCGGTCTTTCCCCTGCCTCCACAGTCGCTTCTCGCGCAAGGCGGCAACGCCCGGATCATCACCAAAGGCTTTCGGGTTGCCAGATCTTCCCCTCGATCTCGTACACAGGGTCGGCTGGCGGGGCGAGGGTTCGCAACTCTGCTTCGTGTTCGCTCATGGCCAGAGCGGAGACCGCCGCGTCGAAGGCATCTTCGGAGCCGGCGGCCCGCTCAAGGAGGTCCATCGGCTGCTGGGGAAAGCGCTCACGTAGATAAGCGTGTCGCGTCGACCACCTGCTCTTGTTAACCGGACCGGTCAGCGCGCGCGGATAGATCTCCACCACCCGAGGCCATCTCTCGGAAAACGGCCAGATGCCGAAGCCGCTCTTGGCAAGTGTGAGCAGGTACGGCATCCCGCGAATCGATCCCGTCCCCACGGCGCCGGCTCCACCGATCTGGAAGACGGACTTCGGGCGCGCCAGGTCTTCGTTCCTCTCGGTATGTCTATAGAGCCGTGCTTTCGGATGGGGGTTCTTCTTACCTGGGCGTCCCCAGAACGGGTCTTCGCATGTCGCGAGCAGGGTCTCGCCCTGCTCTCCCATCGCCGCCCAGACGTCCTCTCCACTGGACCAGCCTTCCTCCTCGCACCACCACGTAGGGAAGGAGAAGGCGAAATCGATCCCGACGACCACGTGGGGCTCCTCATCGGCAAGCTCGATCAGCCTGGCAATGAGCTCGCCGCGGCCGAGCCCATTTCTCAACTCCGTCAGCCTGCCGTCGCGAACCTCGGCTCGCCAGAGGAACTCTGCGGCACCTTTTGCCTTGCCGGACCAGTCGACCGCCACGATCAGCACGAAGCGATGGTGGCAGTTCTCGTTAGACGCGCTCCCACATCTTCGCGCAAGGGAGCAGCGGCTCCGCGTAGCAGCACGGCTTCCGGTCGTGGGGCGAAGGGTAGAGCGCGATGTGATTAGTTTCGTGGCGTGTCTCCCGGTCACAAGAGCACCAAAACCGAAGAAAGAACGTGACTTGTGGGCAAGCTGATCTATTCGATGAGCGTCTCGCTCGACGGCTACATCGCCGCGCCGGACGGGAGGTTCGACTGGTCGGTGCCCAGCCAGGAACTCCACCGCTTCCACAACGAGCGGGCCCGCGAGCTCGGCTGCCACCTGCTCGGCCGGAACCTCTACGAAACGATGGTCTACTGGGAGACGGCCGACCAGGACCCGGAGCTCGGTGAGGTCGAGCGCGAGTTCGCGGGCATCTGGCAGGAGCTTCCAAAGGTGGTCTTCTCGACGACGCTCGAGGAGGTCGAGGGCAACACGCGGCTGGTGCGGGAGGGCGTCGTCGAGGAGGTCGAGCGCCTGAAGACGGAGGAGGGAGGGGACCTGGGGGTCGGCGGCGCCGGGCTAGCCGCGACCCTGATCAAGGCCGGCCTGGTCGACGAGTTTCAGCCGTTCGTCCACCCGGTGATCGTCGGCGGCGGCACGCCATTCCTCCCCGACCTGGAGGAGACGCTCGACCTGGAGCTGGTCGAGACCCAAACCTTCGGCTCGCGGGTCGTCGCGATGCGCTACCAGCGGTCCCGGCGAGAATGAGCCAGCCAGGCCGACGAGCGGCACCCCGGAACCGTGCCGGCTTTGGCGAGGGATCGCCAGCACTTCTGCTTTCGCCCAAAAGCAGAAACACCAGCACGTACGGCGATCGAGGTCCTCGGTGCGGTGCGGCGGAGAGAATTACGTAACGCAGGAGTGATGCGCGGCCGCCCCTCCGGCCTTGCCAGGGCCGAATCAATCCGATCGCCCCGATGTAGACAATAGGTTCCGGCCGATCTGCCATCATGCAAGCATGGCTGACACGGCGGGGGATAGCGCAGAGGTGCAGGTCGTCGCGGCGCCGACGATCGAGAAGCGGATCTTGGTTCAGCAGGTCAAACGAAACGGGGAAGCGCTTTCCCGCAGACTTCATGTTCCAGCTGACGAGGGTAGAGGCGGAAGCTTTGAGATCACAATTTGTGATCTCAAACGATGGCCGGGGCGGGCGCCGCTATGCGCCCTATGTCTTCACCGAGCAGGGTGTGGCCATGCTCTCCGGGGTCCTTCGCAGCGATCGGGCGATTGCCGTAAATATCGAGATCATGCGGGCGTTTGTCGAGTTGAGGCGTATCGCCGGCTCCTTCCAAGAGCTGCAGACGCACCTCGACCAGCTGGAACTCGACATCGGCGCGCGTCTGAGCGGGCCGAGGGCCGGCGGGCGAAATGGCTCGGCCTCCCGCGGTTGGCGGCCTCAGTCGCCAGCGGCTTCCAGGTCCTCGAGGTCGGCGAGGTCGCGGGTGCGGCCCGCCGCCTGCTTCATCGCCTTCAGGTCCTCCACCGAGCAAACGGCGACCGTCGTGCCGAGGATTTCTGCCTCGGTGGCGCGCGAGCGCAGCTCCTCGTAGCCGGGAACGCCGTCCAGCCCCTGGACGACGTCGAGGCGGCCGAGGTCGGTCTCGATTGCCACCTGTTCGCCTCCGGCCAGCGCCGAGGCGATCGAGATCGAGCTGCCGAGGAGCGCCTTGCCCTGCTGTACATGTCCGCCCGCGGCCACCGCGACCTCGGCCACCCGGTTGAAGTTCTCGGGCTCGGGAGCAACCACGACGTCGACGTCCTTGGTGCCGCGCACAACGCCCCAGGCGTTGAGGGCAAGGCCGCCCACCACGACGAACTCCACCTCCGCTGCCGCAAGGCGACGCAGCAGCTCGTCGAAGGCCGGCTCGCTCAACTGCGCCGCGCAGCCCCGGTGAAGCGCATCAGCTTGTGGCTGAGCGCGATCCCTTCGGCCAGGTTCACGCTGATCGGGCGCTGCGCGTCTTCGCGTATCCGCTGCATCCGCACCGCCTCAGCGTTCGTGGCCGCGGAAGCACGCTTCTCTTGACCCTTCACAAATCGGATGCTACCCGCACGCTTCGGGCAAGATAGGTTCATTCAATGGCTGGTTTCAGCCCGCCCACGGATCTGATCTACAACCGCGGTCCCGTCTCCGACCCGGAGGCGTTCGCGCGCGAGGCGGGCGCGGCCTCGTGGCTCTTTCTCTGCGGCGAGGAGTTTGCGGCGATGGACGGTGGGATGTCCTACGCAAGCGTCGAGGCGGCCGTGCCGGAGTCGGCGAACGTCGTTTCCGACCCACCGCGCGTCCCTGACATGGATCTGGCGAAGCGGCAGATCACCGCGCTCGACCGGCTCCCGCGGCCGACTCTGGTCACCTGCCGCGTCGGCCCCCGCTCCTCGGCTCTCGTCTACCTCTACTCGGGCCTTCAGGCAAACGCCCCAGCCGACGAGGTGCTCCGGCGCGCCGAGGCCGACGACGCGCCCTTCGCGAAATCCGACGAGCTGAGAGCGTGGGTGACGCAGGGCCTCGAAGAGCTCCCTGAGCTGGGACGCTAGCTCGGGTCCCGCCACATCTCGCGCAGCGGCGGGCCGCCGGCCGGCATGTCGAATGTGCCGGTGAGGGCGAAGCCGTTGCGCTCGTAGAGGACGCGGTTGCGGTCGGTGCTCGCCTCCAGGTGGGCCGGGCTCCCCTCGCTGTCGCAGCGCTCCAGCATCGGGGCGAGCAGAGCGCCGCCGAGGCCGCGGCCCTGGCTCCTCGGTTCGACGCCGATGTAGTGGAGATACCAGTGGTGCTGGCGCGGGTGGCGCCGCTCGAAGCGCAGCTGGGTCCAGGTGGCGAGCGGGAGCCGGCGGCCGAAGACCGCCACCATCTGTCGTCCCGGGCGCAGCGTGCGCGCGAACGGGACCCGCCAGCGCCCCGGGCTCGCCCACACGGCCGCGCCGCTGCCGTCCTCGGTCACCCAGAGCTCACGGTAGTCGGGGACCAAGTTGCCGATCTCGGCGGTGAAGAATTCGAGCAGGCGTTCCGCGCGCAGCTCGTCGTTCGGCAGCAGGTGGGCCCAGGCCGGGTCGTCGGCGAAGGCGAGCGCCAGGGCCTCGGCGGCGGGCTCGTGGTCGTCCGCGGTCGCAAGCCGGACGGTGGGATGCGGATCGACCATCGCCACCAACGGTAGCGCCGACTCGGCCTTGGGAGCGGCGCTCAGCCCGGCGGCTCGCCACTCCGCAGCCGACGCCCGATCAGGGTGCCCAGGCGCAGCAGGCCGGCGAGCAGCCCGAAGGCGATCGCGACGCCGACGACGCCGAGCAGCAGCTGCTCCCAGGCGGGCAGGCCCTGGTCGCACTTCGAGCAGATGTAGACGGCGAGCGGGATCGGCACGGCGAGGCAGCCTACCGGGTGGCCGGACAGTCATCTGATGTCTTTACGCGCCTTTGCTAGCGTGCGGCGCCTTCCGGCGGCCCACGCCGCCCCGCAAGCCACCCAGCCCTCGCGACCCGCCGGGGGCAGCAAGGAGAAGCACACGCATGAAGCAACGCCGAACCGCCGCGCTCTTCGCCGCCGCGGCCCTCTCGCTCGGCCTCGCCGCCTGCGGCGGAGGCGGCTCCGGCGAAAGCTCCTCGTCGAGCACCGCCTCCACCCCGCCGCCGACGACGACCACCGCCGACCAGCCTCAGAGCGGCGGCGCCGGCGGCCTGACGCCGGCCGGCACGAAGCTGCCGCTGGGCAGGGAGGCGACCGTCGCCTGGGTCCCGTACGCGGAAGAAGACCCGACCAAGGCGCAGCAGGGCCTCGAGCTGAAGGTCGTGGTCGAGTCGATCGAGATGAAGTCGATCGACGACCTCGCGAGCCTCGAACTCGAACCCGAAGAAGAAGAAAAGACGCCCTACTTCGTCAAGTACCGGCTCGAAGCGCTCGGCGGCAAGGAACCGCCGAAAGAAGAAAACCCGGCGCTGGCCTTCGACGCGCTCGACGACCGCGGCCAGGAACAGACCTCGGCGACGATCATCGGCGAATTCCCCGACTGCGAAGAGGCGGAGATGCCGCAGCCGTTCACCAGCGGCGACAGCTACGAATCCTGCTCGATCTACCTCGTCCACAAGGGCGGCGCGATCGCCAAGATCGAGTGGCGGGGCGGCCCCTCCGAACCGAACGAAATCACCCCCTACTTCGACGACCCGGTCGTCTGGGAAGGCGGCTGAACGGACCGCTGCGACGGCCCGGGCGGGCTATTCGACCGCGGCGATCGCCGTTTCGATCTCGCCCAGCTTCGGGCCGTCCTGCAGCGTCCGGGTGCCGTTGGGGCCGGTGACGATCGCCGCCTGCCGGGTGCGGATGCCGAGGTCGGTACCGAGGTGTTCGTAGCCTTCCAGCCGCTTTGAGATCGCCCCGTTCGAGCCGCTGTTCTTTTCCAGGTATTCCCGCCATTCGGGGAAGTTGAGTTCCTCGATCCCGCCGGCGATCGAGTCGAAGAAGTCCTGGCTCAGGTGGGTGCGCGCGGCTTCGTCCTGGTTGCGGAAGAAGAGGTAGGCGTACTGCCAGCCGTAGCCCTGGGCGGCGGCGGCCTCGGCGCCGAAGAAGCCGAGCTCGACCGGGCTTTCGCTGACCGAGTAGTGCCGGTAGAGCAGCTTCACCTCGCCCGGTCGGGCGAAGCGTTCGGTCAGCGCCGGGATCGTGCCGAGGAAGTCCTCCCGGCAGCTCGCGCACTGGAGGTCGTTGAAGACCTGAATCGTCACCGGCGCGTCCGAGGAGCCCAGCCGGTCGCCTTCCTGCGGCACCCCACCGAAGATTTCCTGGGCTTCGGCGATCCCAGCCACGTGGATCGCCGCCGGGCCGGCCTTCTGGGTCGAGATGTTGACGATCGCGTAGCCGAGCCCGGCCAGGGCGAGGGTCAGCAGCAGGACCACCCAGAGCCGCCCGCGGCGCGGGATCGCTTTGACCGTGGCTTCCGACATCGGCGCCCATTATCGCGAGCCGGGCCCGCCGCCCGATTCGAGATCCGAAGCCCCGAAATCGCGCGATCGAATCGATTGACACATCCGTGGCAAGGGGTAAAGATGAGCTACCAACTTTTCCAACGATACGGAGGTCGTCCATGGCCAATCACCTGACGCCCAGCGAGCTTGCCGACCAGATGCAGATGAAACGGCAGGAGGTGATCGGCAAGTGCGTGGAGATGGGCGTCCCGATCTTCCACGGGCGCATCGACCGGACCCTCTTCGAAACCTCCCTGCGCAGCCAAGCGGCGAGGCGCGGCGCGCGGGGCTCCACCGGCGGCTGACCCTTAACTAGACTCCCCGTAAATGGGGAGGGGGACGAAATCCAAAACCCTTGCCGACCTGCTGCCGCTGGCGGCGCGGATGTACGGCGACATGCCGGCCGTCCGCTACAAGGACGGCGACGGCTGGGTGACCCGCAGCTTCTCCGAGGTGGAGGGGATCGTGCGGCCGCTGGCCCTGGGCCTGGCCGAGCTCGGCGTCCAGAAGGGCGACCGCGTCTCGATCCTCGGCAACACGCGGCCGGAGTGGACCTACTTCGACTTCGCGGCGCTCTCGATCGGGGCCACCGTGGTCCCGATCTACCAGACCAACTCGCCCGAGGAGTGCCGCTACGTGCTGGAGAACTCCGACGCCCGCGTCGTCGTGGTCGAGGACGGCGAGCAGCTGGAGAAGATCCGCGAGGTGCGCGACCGGCTGCCGCAGCTCGAGCACGCGATCCTGATGGAGGGGACCGCGGATGACGCGATCTCGAGCGAGGACCTCGCCGCGAAGGGCGCCGCCGTCGACTCGGCGCGCTGGGAGCAGCTCTACTCGGCGGTCGCCCCGGCCGACATCTGCACCTTCATCTACACCTCGGGCACGACCGGGCCGCCGAAGGGCTGCATCATCAGCCACGGCAACTACCGGGCGATGCTCGACATGGTCAACGAGACCAGCGTCATCGAGGGGGAAGACGTCACCTACCTCTACCTGCCGCTGGCCCACTCCTTCGCGCTGCTGATCCAGCTCGGCAGCTTCGACCTCGGCGCGACGATCGCCTACTGGGAGCGCGACCCGCTGAAGATCATGCCCAACCTGGCCGAGGTGAGGCCGACCTACTTCCCCTCGGTCCCCCGCATCTTCGAGAAGATCTACACCGCCGCCACCAGCGGCATGGAAAAAGCCGGCGGGCTGAAGAAGGCGGTCTTCGACTGGTCGATCCGGACCGGCGGCAGGATGCGCGACGCCGAGCGAGACGGCCGCCGGCCGGGCTTCCTGCTGCAGCGCCAGTACGCCTTCGCCGACAAGCAGGTGCTGTCGAAGATCCGCAACCTGTTCGGCGGCAAGCTGCGGCTCGCGGTCTCCGGCGCGGCGCCGATCAACCCGGAGATCCTGCGCTTCTTCGACGCCGCCGGGGTGCTGGTGCTCGAGGGCTGGGGGATGACCGAGACCTCGACCGCGGCGACGATCTCATCGCCCGACGACTTCAAGATCGGCACGATCGGCAAACCGTTCCCCGGCTGCGAGGTGAAGATCGCCGACGACGGCGAGATCCTGGTCAAGGGGCCGAACGTCTTCCAGGGCTACCACAAGAACGAGGAGGCGACCCGGGAGACGATCGTCGACGGCTGGCTGCACACCGGCGACATCGGCGAGATCGACTCCGAGGGCTTCATCAAGATCACCGGCCGCAAGAAGGACATCATCATCACCGCCGGGGGCAAGAACATCACCCCCGCCAACCTCGAGGCGGAGATCAAGCAGCATCCGCTGGTCTCCCAGTGCGTCGTCGTCGGGGACCGCCGCCCCTACCTTGTCGCCCTGGTCACGCTCGACCCCGAAGAGGCGGCCGCCTACGCGAACGAGCACGGGCTGCCCAACGACCCCGGCGCGCTGGCCTCCAACGCCGACATCCGCGCCTCGATCGAGGCCCACGTCGACAAGATCAACCGGAACTTCGCCCGCGTCGAGCAGGTGAAGAAGATCGCGATCCTCCCCCACGACCTCTCCCAGGAGTCGGGCGAGCTGACCCCGACCCTGAAGGTCAAGCGCGCCGTGGTCGCGCAGAAGCACGAGGACGCGATCGAGCAGCTGTACGCCGCCTAGCCGCCGCTATGGACGGGGGGCGGTTCCCGAGGCGAGCAGCACCACGTTCGACAGGCTCAGCGGCTTCGAGCCGCCCCCGGCATCCGCCGCGGCCTGCGTGATCGCGTCCCAGGCCTCCTCCTGAGCCTCGCCCGCGTGCTGCTCGATCATTGCCCGGATCGGGGCGGCGATCGCCCTGACGTAGGCGGTGAAGCGCTCGGGGGAGTCGAACTCGAAGGTGACCTCGGCCTGCTCCACGGCGACGTTCGAGAAGCCGCCTCCCTCGAGCAGCGCGCCGATGGCGGCTGGCGTGGGGCGAGAGAGGGGCCCGGGCGTCCCGGCCGGCGGCGGCGGCACGCCCAGCCGCTCCATCGTCGTCCTCATCGGAATCGAGAGGAAGGGGACCTGATCGGGCTCCCCCCACGAGCTGATCGCGATCCGCGCGCCCGGCTCGAGGAAGCCTCGGATGCGACCCGCCGCCGCCTCCGCGTCGGGCTCGAAGATGATGCCCCAGCGCGATACGGCGGCATCGAAGCTCCCGTGCGGGAAATCGAGGCTGGAGGCGTCCGACTCGATGAACTCGACGTTGCCCAATCCGGCTGCCGCCGCGCGTTCACGCCCGAACGCGAGCATCTCGGCGGAGATGTCGGTGGCGACGACGCGGCCCTCCGGGGCGGCCCTGCGCGCGGCGGTGAGCGCCGGCTCGCCATAGCCGGCGGCGACGTCCAGGACCCGGCTTCCGGGCCGCACGCCGGCGAGCTCCACCAGCCGCTCGCTGATGTGCCGGTCCGCGCGGTCGTTGAACTCGCTCCACTCCATCCATCCCACCGCGGCGGAGTCCCAGTTCCTGTGCTGCGCCTCGCGGAAGTCGACCGGGTCGATCGCCTTGGATTCCATGCTCGCTCTCCTAACCACCCGTATTGCAGCATGGCCACGCTAGCCGATCCGGCTCGCCGATCCCCGGCTCGTTCCGAGCCGCCGCGACATATCCTCCCCCGCGCCCAACTACCCAAGGAGGTGGAGGCCGCGTGATGGACCTCACCCATCCGCTCCAGCGCTGGCCGCGCCGGCATCGACGCGGCATATTCGCCTGCCTCGCCGTGATCGCGCTCCTGCCGGCCGTTCTCGGCCCGGTGCTGCACCCGCTGCACGAAGACAGGCCGGGTGGCGAGGACATCGTCGCCTTCGAGCTCGCCGGCTCCGTCGGGCGCGCGCAGGAGATCCTCGCGACCTGGCACTCCGAAGGCGTGATCGACGAGGCGAAGACGATCCAGATCCTCGACTTCCTCTACCCGCTCATCTACGCGAGCGCGCTCGCGGGCGGATGCATCGCGGCGGCGGGGGCCTGGCGCCGCCTCGGCCGCGAGCGCCTCGCCGCGGCGGGGATCGCCATGGCCTGGGTCGCGACCGCCGCCGCGGTCTTCGACTACGTCGAGAACCTCGGGCTGGACATCTCGCTCTGGGGGGATCCGGCCTCCCCCTGGCCCCAGCTCTCCCGCGTCGCGGCGCTGCTCAAGTTCGGGGCGATCGGCCTTTCCCTGGCATACGGGCTCACCGGCGCGGTCGCGGCATCGGTCGGCCGGGCGCAGGAGCGGCGGGCGGGCTAGCTTGGGCGTCACTGTCATCGTCGGCCCACGGTCGGCGGCGTCTGGCGAGGCTGCCCGCCGCATAGGATTGCGCCGTGCCGTTCACTCTCAGGAACCTCAAGGAGGATCTGGAGGACGTCGGGTCCAACTTCGACGGCGCGCCGGACCTCGAGTTCCGCCTGGCGACCGAGGCGCTCGAGCTCGAGAGGTCCGGCCTGGGCTACCAGCGCGTCCCGCCCGGCTATCGCTTTCCCTACGGCCACACGCACAGGGAGCAGGAGGAGGTGTACGTGGTACTGCGCGGGAGCGGGCGGATGAAGCTCGACGACGAGATCGTCGAGCTGAAGGAGTGGGACGCGGTGCGGGTCCCGCCCGGCACGTGGCGAGGCTACGAGGCCGGGCCGGAGGGCCTCGAGATCTTCGTCATCGGCGCGCCCAACCTCGGCGAGAGCCCGCGCGACGACGTCGAGGGCAGGCGCGACTGGTGGACCGATTAGCGCGCCAGGGCGCTGGCGCTTGAGATCTCTTGTGTACTGATCCTCTTTCCTGGTGCACAAAACGCACCGATCGTAAGAGTGACACTTCCCATTAGCTAGCCTAATCGTCCAGTTGGTGATTGTGCCCTTGCGGGAGCGTTACAGTGCGCCTGCTTCCGAACCATCGGAAGCACACACAAGTCCTGCACGGACTTCGGGGAGTTAGGAGGACCGATGGTTACTAAGCCGCGGCTGACGGCTGCGCGGGTGCTCGCCGTATTTCTCACCCTTCCAGTTGCTGCTGCCGCTAACAAGCACGGTTCTCGTAAACACAGTGTCTCTCGGGCCATAGCTACAACGACCAGGCGGTTGCGGGGAATAGCCCGCGCCGCACAAGGCGGAGAATCTCCGCCCGAGTGAACGAGGAAAGCACATGGAAAATGCAATAAGCATCGGGCTGGGCCGCTGGCGCTCCAGTCCCATCGAGTGGAAGCTGCAGTGGATTCTGCGCATTGGAGTGGCGCTCGAGTTCTGGGGCCACGGCGCGTTCGGGATCCTCGGCAAGGAAGCCTGGCTCGCCTACTACCACGTCCTCGGCATCCCCGACAACATCGGTTGGACGCTGATGCCGATCACCGGAGCGGTGGACATCACCCTGGGCACGTTGGTCCTGCTGCGGCCAACCCGGGCGCTGATCGCCTGGATGGCCTTCTGGGGCCTGTTCACCGCGACCATGAGGCCGCTTGCCGGTCAGGGCATCTGGGAGCTCGTCGAGCGCACCTACAACTACGGCGGCCCGGCGATGCTCCTGCTGCTCTTCGGCGTCGGTCACAACGCCCGCGAGTGGCTCGAGCGCGTCAAGGAGGTCCCCCGCCTCACGGCCCAGCGCGCCAGGGCGTTCTTCCAGGGGTTCAAATGGATCATCGGCCTCTACCTGATCGGCCACGGCGGCCTTGGGCTGATAACCCAAAAGCCCCTCCTGATCGAACTGTACGAATCGGTTGGCCTGACCTCGCTGGTCAGTGACCCAACCTCGCTCAACACGTTCATCGGCACCTTCGAAATGGGCCTCGGAGTCGTTGCGTTGATCGTTCCGACGACCACGATCCTGCTGTCGGTCGTCGCGTGGAAGCTCGGCACCGAGTTCCTCTACGTGACCAGCGGCGCCTACGGCGCTCCCTTCGAGGTGTTCGAGCGAGGGGGCTCCTACGTGGCCCCGCTCGCGGCGATCTACTGCCGGCAGATCACCAGGCGTGAGGAGAGCACGGCTGGCTTCAACGAGCCAGTCGCGATGACTCACGGTCCCGCGGTGCCCTGACCGAATCCCCGTGCGTGTGCCGACTCGCTGCCAGGCGGCAGCGAGTCGGCAGGGGGATGACAGAGCCCGTCAGTTCGGACAGAGCGCGACATCGCCTTCCCCCGTCTCCGTTTTCGTACACACGGACGTGCCGATGCTTGTGACCCACCCGGCCTCGGCATCGTAGAGATCGGGGTCGCTGATGCCGACGTCCTGAAGGCCGGAGTCGTTGGCAAACAGAACAGGGTCGTAGATGCCGAGATCGATCCAGATTCCCTCGGGGCTCAAGGCGCGGAGCTGCTCAAGGAAGCTCGGGGCGTCGAAGGGGCTCTGAAAATGCGGCTGGTGGGAATCCCGGCCTTCAACTCTCGGCGATGGTTGTCCGGCGGGCGTCTGGCCCCCGGCGGAGAGGGGCATTTCCTCTGGCGCGGCCGGCGGCGGTGGAGGGGCCGGCGCCGAATGCGCCGCGGTTTCCGGAGCAAGAACGAGAGTCGGGGTGATCGGCCTGCCGGCGACGGCATGCGGGACGATGAGGGACGATGCCCGAGCGCTCGGCGGCGCAAGCAGAGCGATCGTAAGCAACGCCGTCGAAGCGACGCTCTTCCTCCAGCCTCGGCGTCGACCCATACCATCTGCCATGCGCAATCCCTTCGTCTCGGTCTCCAAAGTGGCGCCGCAAGGTAGTCCCCATCCAGGAGTGCTCGACATGTGTTCGGTTCGAGCGATCCTCGCCAGACTCCGGCCTTGACTGGGATCGCCGCGCAAGCGCCCTCACCCCTTGCGAAAACGACTGCTGCGAAATGGAAGGCCAAGTACCTGCGAAATGGAAGGGTAGCCAGTGCCGTACACGACTCGCGTGCTCGACGGGAGCTCGACGAGATTCTCGGGTCCCTCCCCACCCTCGTTGTCGAGGGCCCCAAGGGGTGGGCAAGACCGAGACGGTCGCTCTCTTCGAGTCGTTGGCGGCCCTCTGCGTCCGGGTCTACGCCCAGCGCGCCGAGGCGGGCACGGGGCACCTGCGGACCTTCAGCGGCAGCCGCGAGATCGACCTCATCGTCGAGAACCACGCCAAACGGGTCCTCGCCATCGAGGTCAAGCTGAAGCGCACCATCAAGGACGACGACACCCGCACCCTGCACTGGCTCAAGGAGACGATCGGCGACGAACTGCTTGACGCGATCGTCGTGACCACCGGCGAGACGGCCCACCGACGACCGGACGGGATCGGAGTCGTGCCGGCATCGCTCCTGGGTCCGTAGCGGCCGCGACTCGCCTGGAACACTCCATCAGCGGCGTCGAGGATCGCGGCGAAGCGCTCACGCTTGTCGCGCCGGCGCCCCTTCGCCAGCCGAACGCCAACCTTCAACTCCGCCACGGTGATCGCCGCGACCGCGACATCATCACTGTCGTCGATCGCTTCAGCCAGAGAATCACCCCCGCGCTCAGCGCCGGCTAGGACCGTCGTGTCGAGGATCAGTCGCGCCAGGGGTCCGTCACAGGCTCCATGCCCTCGCGAAGCTCCCGCAATTCGCTTGCCCAGGCTTCGTCAGGCCGATTGACGCGAAGCGCCTCCTTGAGTGCCTTCCCAGTTCCGCCGCTCGTCGGACCGATGGTCGCCACAGCGCGACCGTGGCGGACTACGACGCAGGACTCCCCTCCGTGCTCCACGTCGTGAGCACCTCTGAGGACCGGCGAGAGACATCAGTCGCGCTGAACTGCTTCATGAAATCAGATTTCTGACCGTACCGATTTCAGGGGGTCGGGCCACGCTTCGTTTGCGTTCTGTCGCGGCCGAACGTAGGTCACCGGACCGGAGGCCCAGCGCAAGGCCCAATTGACTCTCCCGAAGCGCGTGTTGCCCCAGGCGTTTCTCCAGGGCCGATTTGCACCCTTCTGTCTATACCATAAAAGACGAAAACCTGTAAGCGTTCAGTCGGGTAGGGGGACATAACTGCCGCCTGGCGAACCCCTCAGCGTGGAGCGCGCCGAGGCCGAAGCGATCTATGACTCCGGCCGCGAGGCCGTTGTCGCGGTGCTGTTGCGGATGG
>Ga0210143_1000012_pt1 | contig 81823 bp, 89 predicted proteins | sample MayberryNW_TuleC_2_FD_185527 | JGI IMG/M metagenome (GOLD analysis project Ga0210143, IMG submission 185527) | Wetland microbial communities from San Francisco Bay, California, USA, that impact long-term carbon sequestration - MayberryNW_TuleC_D2... | ecosystem: Environmental > Aquatic > Marine... | reverse complement strand
GCACGCTGGGGCGTGCGTGGATCAGGGTTCTCTGGCGCTGCTGGCGCGACCGGGTGCCCTACGACCCAGCCCGCCACGGCAACTTCAACCGCCTTCAGACGGCGGAGGGTTGACACAGGACGTCTCACGCCGGAGCAGTCGCAGGGCCCCTTCTACGTGGAACTTGGGCGGGTCCGCCGCGACGTCGTCGAAGGCAGCGCCGGCGTGCCCCTGACGCTGCGGGTGCGGGTGATCGACCCGGCCCGATGCGTCCCGGTCGAGGGGGCGGCGCTCGACATCTGGCACTGCGACGCGCTCGGGGTCTACGGCGACGAGGCCTCCGAAGGGACGGCGGGCGAGGAATTCCTGCGCGGCATCCAGATCGCCGACGCCGACGGGCGCGCCGAGTTCAGGACGATCTACCCCGGCCACTACGAAGGCCGCGCCACCCACATCCACGTCAAGGCCCACATCGGCGGGCAGCGCTCCGGCGACGCCTACGGCGGCGGCCACGTCGCCCACACCGGCCAGCTCTTCTTCCCCGAACCGGTCAGCGACAGGGTCTACGCCCGCCCGCCGTACAGCCGCGACGCGACGCCGCGGGTCCCCAACTCGGCCGACGGGATCTTCGTCGAGCAGGGCGGCGCCCGCTCGATGCTGAAGCTGGAGGGCGACCCGGCCCGGGAGCTGACCGGCACGATCGCGCTCGGCGTCGACCCGAGCGCGACCCCGCCGGTGCAATAGCGTGTCCGCGATGGCGGAGACGAGGGTGGCGGTGGTGACCGGGGCGTCGGTGGGGATCGGCAGGGCGACCGCCGAGCGGCTGGCGCGGGACCCCGGCGCGGAGCTGGTGCTGGTCGCGCGGCGCGAGGAGCTGCTGCGGGAGCTGGCCGGGTCGCTGCCCTGCCGGGCGACCTGCGTCGCGGCCGACCTGACCGACGAGGACGCGCCGGGGCGGATCCGCGCCCAGATCGAGGCCGAGCACGGCGGCAGGCTCGACCTGCTGGTCAACAACGCCGGCGCCGCCTGGCGCGGCACCTTCGCCGAGGGCGGTCACGCGAACGTGCGCCGCCACATGGAGCTCAACTTCGACGCGGTCGTGCGGCTGACCGAGGAGCTGCTGCCGCTGCTGCGCGCCTCGGCGCCGAGCGCGATCGTCAACGTCGCCAGCACCGCCGGCCGCGTCTCGCGCGCCCGCACCGGCTCCTACTCGGCGAGCAAGTTCGCGCTGATCGGCTGGAACGACTCGCTCTACGCGGAGGAGAGGGCCCACGGCGTCCACGTCGGCATGGTGCTGCCGGGCTACATCCAGACCGAGGGCTTCCCGGCAACCGAGCTGCGCCAGAAAGCGCTCACCCGCTGGATCGTCTCCAAGCCGGAGAAGGTCGCCGAGGCGATCCACGAGGCGGGCCCCGGCGGCAAGGCCGAGCGCTACGTCCCGCGCCCCTACGCGCTCGCCGCCGTCCTCCGCATCGTCACCCCGCGCCTCGTCCGCCGCGTCCTCAGCGGCGGCGCCGCGGAGAGCCTCACCACCAGCACCGCCGGCGACTCCGCCTCCGCCGACGCTCTCTAGGATTCTCGGCCGAGAAATTACGGCGGGTGGCCCGGCTATCCTGAGGCTCTATGGCACTCCTGCCAAAGACGAAATCCAGGCAGCTGTTCGAGATGCTGGGTGATCTCGAAGCGCAGATGCGCAAGATGAAAGGCGAGATCGCCATCCTGCAGGATCGCCAGACCGATGACGAAGTCGAGGCCCTCGCCGCCGAGCGGGTTCGAAGTGGCGCAGCCGAGCGCACTCAAGACGGTGTCGAGGCGCTGGCCGAACTCGGTATCCGCGTCCGGTAGACCGTGGGCGGAGAAACCGCTCCCGAGGTCCCGGTCGCGCTTGGCCAGGGAGTCAAAGGAGATATCGCCGAGCTGACGACGCTTCCGACCCGAGCCACTGAAGCAGACCGTGCCGAAATCGACGCGCTGAAGCGTCGAATCGCGGCGCTGTTCCTCGAATGTGAGACGAATCCTCATGCTGGCGAACTGATGGGCGCCGGTCGTCACCCCGAGCTGGCCGACTGCCGACGGATCCGCTTCGACATCGATGCGCACAAAGGCAAGCCGCGCTTCCGTCTGATCTACCGCAACGCGCCCAGCGACGGCGCGCCGGCGAAATGCATCTGGATTGCGGTAGGCCCCCGAGCCGGATTTCGGGCGCACCGCAAGGCCCGGCAACGTTCGTCGTGACCTCCCGCCCTGACGATTGACTCTGGTTGCGGCGTATAAGTCCACGGGGATTCCGATCCTGCTCGGGGACTTTCTCATCTCCCGCGGGGAGGATCGCCATCGTGGCAGGAAGAAGATCTGCCGCATCAGAGACAACCTCGCCGTTGGCTGGACGGGGAGCCTGCTACAGACCGAGCACGTACTGGCCTTCGACATCTGGGTGATGTCGGCTGTGGGGGTATCTAGCCCACGGGAGGAGCTTTTCGAATGGTTGCGGGCGGAACAGAACCTGCCGATGGACCTCAGCGCCGACTACCACGGAGGCCTGTTGATGTTTGCGGCGCCGTCACCATGTCCGCCGGTGCCGTTGGTCGGATGTCCCTGGGACGATCCAGGGCTTTTCAAAGGCTCGCGCGGTCGGTTCGAGTTCAAGATCCCGAGGGAGGCAATCGAAAAGGCCTATTGCGAGCGCCAGGCAATGTATGCCGCTGCGCCCTATCCAATGGAGGGCATTCGGCTCGAGCCGCCTCGATAGGATCGCGGGGATCGGCGATTTCGCCGGCAACTCCCGCTCAGAACCCCTTTTCACATGATCTCCACCAACCAGTTCCGCAACGGGTCCCACATCGAGATCGAGGGGACGATCTTCAAGATCCTCGATTTCCAGCACGTCAAGCCGGGCAAGGGCGGGGCGTTCGTGCGGACGAAATTGCGGCGGATCGACGATGGCTCGGTGATCGACAGGACGTTTCGGGCGGGGGAGAAGTTCCGGCCGGTGCGCACGGAGTCGCGCAAGATGCAGTTCCTCTACGACTCCGGCGAGGCGGCGGTCTTCATGGACAGCCAGGACTACGAGCAGATCGAGATCCCGCTCCAGGCGCTCGGCGACGCGATGCAGTGGGTGCTGCCGAACGACGAGGTCGACGTCCTCTTCGTCGACGAGCGGCCGAGCGACGTCGCCGTGCCGAGCGCGATCGACATGAAGGTGACCCAGACCGACCCCGGCCTGAAGGGCGACACCGCCTCCGGCGGCGGCAGCAAGCCGGCGACCCTGGAGTCCGGCGTCACCGTCCAGGTCCCGCTCTTCATCGAGGAGGGCGAGACGATCCGGGTCGACACCCGCAGCGGCGAGTACGTCTCCCGCGCCTGAACCACCGCCTGCGCCCGGGCCCAGTGCGCCGTGCCGGGATCCGGCGCTGAAAGAATGTCCCCATGCGCCGTTCCGAGCAACGCAGAGACGCGGTCTTCGCCAGCTACCAGCGCGACATCACCGGCCGCCCGCTGGAGGAGCTGGTCGAGGGGGCGCGGCCGCTCACCCGCGAGCTGGCGGCGGGGGTCGACGAGCACCGCGAAGAGCTCGACGAGGCGATCGAGGAGCACGCGAAGGGATGGACGGTTGACCGCATCGCGCCGCTCGACCTCAACGTGATGCGGGTGGCGCTGTACGAGATCGAGTACGCCGACACGCCGGTCGAGGTGGCGATCGACGAGGCGGTCGAGCTCGCCAAGGAGTACTGCGGGGCCGACGCGCCCGGCTTCGTCAACGGCATCCTCGGCGCGATCGCCCGCGAGCGGGAGCCGGCGCAATGAGGCCGCGCCGGTGAGCAGGCTGCGCGAGATCGCCGAGCGGCTGCGCCAGGTCGCGACCGAGCTGGAGGGCGAGGAGGCGAGCGACGAGCGCGCCGCCGAGCTGGCGGCCGAGGCCGCCGACCTCTCCGCCGAGGCGGTCGAGGAGGCGAACCGCGAGGCGCGCCGACAGGCGAGCCCCGAGTGAGCTACCCGGAGGACCTGCGCGGCATGGTGGACGCCGCGCTCGAGCGGCTCGGCTTCTCCGCCTCGCCGCCGACGGCCGGCCTCGAGGAGGCGATGCGCTACTCGCTGCTCGCCGGCGGCAAGCGGGTGCGGCCGGTGCTGACCCTGGCCACCGCCCGCGCCCTCGGCGCCGACCCCGAGGGGGTGCTCCCCTTCGCCTGCGCGATCGAGCTGATCCACACCTACTCCCTGATCCACGACGACCTGCCGGCGATGGACGACGACGACCTCCGCCGCGGCCAGCCGACCTCCCACGTCAGGTTCGGCGAGGACGTGGCGATCCTCGCCGGCGACGGCCTCTTCGCCGAGGCGGTCCGCCTCTGCTGCGAGCAGCCCGGCGAACCCGCCCGGGTGCTGGCGGCGCTGCGCGAGCTGGCCGGGGCGACGGGGGTTGAGGGGATGGTCGGCGGCCAGTACGCGGACGTGGTCGGCGAGGCGGCGGGCCCCGAGGACCTGCGCGCCCTGCACGCGCTGAAGACCGGCCGGCTGATCGCGGCAAGCATCGGTGTAGCCCTCACCCTCGAGGGCGTCGGCGAAAGTGAGACAATTCCCTACCGGCAATTCGCGGACGAGCTGGGGGTCCTCTTTCAGATCGTCGACGACATCCTCGACGTGACCGAGAGCGACGAGCAGCTCGGCAAGCCACATGGAAGCGACTTGCGACATGGAAAACTCACCTACGTCAGCCTCTTCGGGCTCGACCGCGCCCGCGAGCTGGCGGCCGAGTCCCACGCGAAGGCGACAGCGGCATTGGCCGGGGCGGCGGGCGAGACCGAGGACCTGAGGCGCATAGCCGACTACATCTTCACGAGGAACGAATGAGCGATACGCCCCCCACCCAGGGCAACGAGGAAGACAAAGCCGAGCAGCTGCTGAGCCGGATCGACGGGCCGGCCGACCTGCACGAGCTCGACGACGAGCAGCTGCGGCAGGTCGCGCAGGAGATGCGTACCTACATCATCGACACGATCGGCGAGATCGGCGGCCACTTCGGCGCCAACCTCGGCACCTGCGAGCTGGCGGTCGCCCTGCACAGCCTGCTCGACTCCCCCCGCGACAAGGTGCTCTGGGACGTCGGCCACCAGGCCTACCCGCACAAGGTCCTCACCGGCCGCCGCGAGGAGCTGCCGACGATCCGCCAGTACGAGGGCCTCGCCCCGTTCTGCTCGATCGCCGAGTCCGAGCACGACATCATGGGCGCCGGCCACGCCTCGACCTCGATCGGCTACGCGGTCGGGCTGAAGGAGGCGATGCGCAAGGGGATCGGCGAGGACGGCCGGGTCGCCGCGGTGATCGGCGACGGGGCGCTCACCGGCGGCGTCGCTTACGAGGCGCTGCACGCGGCCGGCGGGCTGCAGACGCCGATCGTGATCGTCCTCAACGACAACGGGATGTCGATCTCGCCCAACGTCGGCGCGCTCTCCCGCTACTTCCAGCGGATCCGCCTCAACCCGCGCCTCTACCACGCGCGCGAGGGGGTGGAGGACCGGCTGACCAAGCTGCCGCTCGGGCTTGGGCGGCGGATCGAGCGGCTCGGCCCGGAGATCAAGTCGGCGATCAAGGCCTACTGGGCGCCCGGCCTCTTCTTCGAGGAGCTCGACCTCGCCTACATGGGGGTGATCGACGGCCACGACGTGGGGGCTCTCCGCAACGCCCTGCAAGAGGCCTTCGACGCCGACCGCCCGGTCGTCGTCCACATCCACACCGTCAAGGGCAAGGGCTTCGCGCCGGCCGAGGAAGGCGGCCTGGAGACGATGGAGGAGTGGCACGCGGCGAAGCCGAACTCGATCGTCAACGGGCAACCGGCGAAGAAGCAGAAGCCGGTCGCGGTGACCGAAACCGACGCTCCCGACGCGATCGCGCCGGAGCGGCTGGAGAAGCCGCCCGCGGCCGGCGCCCCGCCGCAGTACACGCAGGTCTTCGCCGACGCGATGGTCGCCGAGGCCGAGCGCGACGAGCGGGTGATCGGGATCACCGCGGCGATGGCGGGGGGGACCGGCCTGCAGAAGCTCGCCGACGAGCTGCCCGAGCAGTACTACGACGTCGGCATCGCCGAGCAGAACGCCGTGCTGCTGGCCTCCGGGCTCGCCCTGCAGGGAGCGAAGCCGGTCTGCGCGATCTACTCGACCTTCCTCCAGCGCGCCTACGACCAGATCATCCACGACGTCTGCCTGCAGGACCTCGACGTCACCTTCGCGATGGACCGCGCCGGCCTGGTCGGCGACGACGGGCCGACCCACCACGGCGCCTTCGACGTCTCCTACTTCCGCCCGGTCCCGAACGTGGTCCTGATGGCGCCGCGCGACGAGGCGATGCTGGTCCACATGCTGCGCACCGCGGTCGCCCACAGGGGGCCGGTGGCGCTGCGCTACCCGCGCGGCGCGGCCGAGGGGGTCGAGCTGCCGGCGAGGCCGCGGGCGATCCCGATCGGGACCGGGGAGGTGCTGGCGCAGGGGGAGCGGGTGGCTCTGCTCGGCTTCGGCTACGGCGTCACCGTCGCCCGCGAGGCGGCCGCGGTCCTCGCCGACCACGGCCTGCGCGCGACCGTCGCCGACGCCCGCTTCGCGAAGCCGCTCGACGGCGAGCTGACGGAGCGGCTGGCGCGCGAGCACGACCTGCTGGTGACGATCGAGGAGAACGTGCTGCCCGGTGGGTTCGGCGCGGCGGTGCTGGAGCACCTCGAGGACGCCTTCGCCGACGCTCCCGGGGAGCGGGCGCGGGTGCTGCGGGTCGGCCTGCCCGACCGCTACGTCACCCACGGCAAGCCGGCGCTGCTGCGGGCCGAGGTCGGGCTGACGGGCGAGTCGGTGGCCGACCGGGTGCTGACGGCGCTGCCGTCGGCGCAGCCGGTGCTCGGCTAGCGGGTTCTCATCATTATTGGGCTTGCCTCAATCGGCTCAATCCAATAGCCTGCGCAGATCTCTCCGGCGAGTGGGAGCGAAATCGTCAGGTTCGCTTCTGGGGATCGCCATAGGGAGGAGAGATGTGTATCTCTGTATGTGCGGCGCCCGTCGGGGGAGACGGGCCACTCGCGACCCGCCGCCTGAGGCGACCGGGTCGCGAGCCGCGCCCGCCTCGTGTCAGCTCTCCTCGGCGAGGATCGCGCGTTTGCCGCTGTGGGACAGGGAGGCCAAGGGCAAGTGAGTCGGTCACGATCTTGGTACGGTCCGATACTTCAGGAGATGACCACCTAGGAGGGGAGCCATGCATCCACGCATTGGGAAGCCGCTGCTCGCGCTCGCGATCGTCGTCCTCGCCGCTCTGGCGCTGGGATCTCTGCCTGCGGTCGCCGCGGCCAGCGACAGGGACTGCTCGGACTTCGCCACCCAGCGAGCGGCCCAGATCTTCTTCCTCAAGCACGGAGGGCCGCGCCACGACCCGCACCGGCTCGACGGCGACCACGACGGGATCGCCTGCGAGGACAACCCCTGCCCCTGCTACTACCGCAAGCGGCTGCCGAGGCGTCAGGCGCTGCGGTGGACCTCGGTCGCCGTCGCCTGGTCGCGGGGGCGGACGACGATCTGGTCGACGTTGACGTGGGAGGGCTGGACGACCGCCCAGCGGACGCACTCCGCCACGTCGGCCGCGCTCAGCGGCGTCATCCCCTCGTAGACGCGGGCCGCCGCATCCCCGTCGCCGTCGAAGCGGACCAGGGAGAACTCGGTCTCGACCATGCCCGGCGCGATCTCGGTCACCCGCACCGGCTGGCCGAGCAGCTCGAGGCGGAGGGTGCGGACCGCCGCCCGCTGGGCGTGCTTGGCGGCGGTGTAGCCGGCGCCGCCGCGGTAGACCTCGAAGCCGGCGATGCTGGTCACCGCGATCACGTGGCCATCGCCGGAGGCGATCAGGGCGGGGAGCAGCGCCCGAGTCATCCGCATCGTCCCCAGCACGTTCGCCTCGTACATCGCCCGCCACTGTTCGTCGTCCGCCTCCGAGACGGGGCCCAGTCCGAGCGCGCCGCCGGCGTTGTTGACGAGGACGTCGCAGCGGGGGACCGCCTCGGCGAAGGCGCGGACGGACTCCGGCTCGGCGACGTCGAGGGCGAGCGCCCGCCCGCCGATCTCCGCGGCCAGCGCCTCCAGGCGGTCGAGGCGACGGGCGCCGACAACGACGTCGAAGCCGCTCGCGGCGAGTGCTCTCGCCGCCGCCTCGCCGATCCCGCTCGAGGCTCCAGTGATCACCGCGGTTCCGCTCATCCGGGGGACCTTACGAGGTGCCGCCGCCCGGCTCCGCCGCGCTCGCGTAGATTCCCCGCATGGACGCCTCGTCCGGACCGGAGCAGGTCAACCCGGAGAGCCTCGCCGCCTTCGGCGCGCGGGCCGCGGAGCCGGCCCCCGTCGTGATGCTCAACCTGCTCGCCTTCAAGCCCGACGGCGGCCAGGAGCGCTACGGCGAATACGGGGCCGCCGTCGCGCCGCTGCTCGAGAGGGTCGGCGGCCGCGTCGTCTTCTTCGGCCAGGCCGCACCCGCCCTGCTCGGCGGAGAGTCCTGGGACCTGGCGATCCTGGTCGAATACCCGACCCGCCAGGCCTTCCTCGACATGGTCGGCTCACCGGAGTACCAAGCGATCGCCCACCTGCGCGAGGAGGCGCTGGTCAGGGGCGAGCTGCACCCGCTGGACCCCGCCGACGCGCCATAGTCAGGCCACGCCGCCCGACCGGGCGAATACCGATTAAATGACCGCCCTTGGCGGGAATGGCCCACGAGCGGGGAGCGGGGACGTCGGGCGTCGACACCCTGCGAGTTGTCGCGGCGGGCGCGATCGGGGTCGCGCTGATCGTCATCCTGGCGATCGACCTGCTCGGCGGCGGCGGGTCCGCCGAAGGCGCGGCGGGCGGCGAATCCGTCGTTCTCTCCGAACACGAAATCCTCGGCCGCGCCGAGACCTTCGAACAGCCCGTCTACTGGCTCGGACGGCGCCCGGGGGTCGAGGGGTACGAACTGGAGGCGGATGCGAACGGGGACGTCTACGTCCGCTACCTGACCGCGGAATCCGCCGGCGACCCACGTGCCGGCTCCCTGACCGTCGGCACCTACCCCCTGCCGGAAGCCTTGCCCAGCCTCGAACGAGCCGCGCGAAAGGCGGCTGGAGGCGAAACGGTCCGCCACCGCGAAGGCTTCTCGACGCTCTCCTCGAGCGACTCGCACAGCGTCTACGTCGTCTTCGGCGAAGAGCCCGAACTCCAGGTCGAGGTCTACTCGCCGAAGCCGGGCGAAGCGGAGGAGCTCGTCGACTCGGAAGCGCTGACCACGTTGCACCGGGCCCCGCCTCCCTGAGATGAAGCCCGCCGTCTCGATCCCCCGGCTCGTCGCCTACGCCGCCTGCCTCGCTCTGGTCGTCGGATCGCTCGGGCCATGGCAGTCCTCGCCGGCCGCCTCGCAGGCGGGGGTGGACGCCGGAGGTCTCTACACCCTCCTTCTCACTGTCATCGCCGCACTGCTCCTGATCCCGCGGCGGGACTGGCTGACGCTGAGCGCTCTGGCCGGCCTGATCTGCCTCATCGTCACCGTCTTCAACGTCTTCGACGTGGCCAGTTCGACCCGTCAGCCGGTGGCGGCCGCGGCGCCGTCGATCGAAGTGGGGTGGGGGCTGTGGCTGGCGACCCTGGGAGCGCTGGGGCTGACCGCCGGCGTATTCCTATTCCGAAGAGAGCTTGCGGGAGGGAACGGGAGAGCGTTCGCCCCGCGTGGGCGGCGAACGCAGGCAGTAAGCGCGTGGATTCGCTCCCATCCCGCACTGTTCGGCTTGATGGTGCTGCTCGGGGTCGGGATCGTGCTGCGGGTCTGGCTGACCCTGGTCTGGAGCCCCGCGTTCACGGGTTACTCCGACACCGGCATCTACTTCACCGGGGCGGTCGAATCCGTCTGGTCGGACCCGGTCCGGATGGTCGGCTACTCGATGTTCCTGCGGGCGGTCCACTTCGTCGACCCGCACCTGCTGGCGGTGATCGTCGCCCAGCACGCGATCGGGCTGGGCGCGGCGGCGCTCTACTTCTTCGCGGTGCGCCGCTGCGGCGGGCCCCGCTGGCTCGGCCTGGCGCCCGCGGCGGTCATCGCCCTCGGCGGAGACGAGCTCTTCTTCGAGCACGCGGCGCTGAGCGACGCGCTCTTCGTCGCCCTGATCGCGGCCACCCTCTACGCCGCGCTCCGCGCCTCCGAGGACCGCGTCTGGTGGGCCGGCGTCGCCGGCCTCTTCGCCGGCCTGTCGGTGTGGGACCGCACGGTCGGCCTCGGGCTGGTCGCGGTGGTCGCGATCTGGCTCGCCTGCAGCCGCGGGCGCCCGAGCCGGCAGACGCTGCGGGCGGGGGCGGCCTCGCTCGCCGTCGCGCTCGCCGTCGTCGGCGCCTACGCGGCCTGGCGCAGCGCCGCGGCCGATCTTCCCGGCGCCCTCACCTCCAACAACGCCTGGAACCTCTACGGCCGGGTCGCTCCGTGGGCGGACTGCGACGAGTTCACGCCGCCCGCCTCGGCGAGGGGGCTGTGCGAGGCGACGCCCGCCTCCGAACGCGGCTATCCCTCGGGAGAGGAATACATCTACAGCCCGGAATCCCCGGGCCAGCGCCTGTTCGGCGCGCCATACGAAGTGTCCTCCGACCCCCACGGGATGGAATCGATGCAGGAATGGTCGGAAGCGGCGATCCGCGGCCAGCCGCTCGACTACCTGAACGCGGTCTGGCTCGACACCCGCCGCCTCTTCAGTCCCAACGAGCCGTCCTACGGCGACCTCTCGGCGGACACGCTGATCGCGTACCTGCTCTACGGCCCCGACCTGCACAGCGGCAGGAACGAATTCGTCGAAAGCTGGCAGACGCCGCTCTACCCGGACGACCCGCCCGCCCACCACGGCGACATCTCGCCCTTCAGGGTCTGGGAGGCGGTGACCCGCGTCGTCAGCCTCTGGATGGGCATCCTCCTCGCGCTCTGCCTGGCCATCCCCTGGGCGCTGTCCGGCCGGGCGCGCGCCGGGGCCGTCCTCTTCGGCGCCACCGCCCTGATGCTGATCTTCTTCCCGATCCTCTCCAAGGGCTACGACTACCGCTTCGTGGTCCCCGCCCTCGCCTCGCTCGTCGCCGCCGGCACGCTCTCGGCATGGGGGCTGGCGGTGCGGTTTCGGGCGCGGTTGCGCGAGACTCCCTGAGCACCCCCTGCGGCCGCCCCTTTGCGTGGCGGAAGCCGCCTGCTTCGGTGCCGGACTGTGGCACGACTGTGGCGCCGCAAGACTCAGCGGATTAGCTGAACCTCAGCCCCAACGTCTGCTTTGGCCCATTCCTGGTCCGCCGTTACGGCCGGAATGCCAAGGCGTCGATCCCGGCTCATGGCCTGCCGGGCCGAAGGCAGCGAGGGCACACGGCTCGGCGGCTGCGTCAAGACATACATCCCGCGCGGCCGCGATGCAGAAAGCGTCGGGCGTATGAGAGACCGCCGCGAGCCTCGATCCGGGGGAAATGCCCCGGCGGGCGGCTCGTGTCGACCATCTGTCCGACCGGATTGATTTTCCTGTTCTTGACCCTCACGCTCCCGGCTCCCAGGAGCAGGCTCGCTCGGAGCCCCTCCGCCGAGCTAGAAGGAGACCCTGTGCGCCGATTCCGCCCTAGCCTTACCTATGCGAATGTCATCTCGACGATCTGCCTCTTCCTCGTCTTGGGAGGGGGGGCCGCGTTTGCCGCAGCCCACCTCGGCAAGAACAGCGTCGGCTCTGAGCAACTGAAGCCCAACGCGGTCACCAGCGTGAAGGTCAAGAACGGCTCGCTCAAAGCCATCGACTTCGCAAGGGACCAGTTGCCAGCCGGGGCGAAGGGCGACCGCGGTCCGATTGGCCCGCAGGGCGCGACCGGGATCGTCAACTTGCTACTCGTCGAAGCGGTCGGTGGTGGTAACGGCGGAGTGGCGCCGCTCCTCGTGAGCTGCCCCGGCGGTCAGCACGTCGTCAGCGGTGGCGTCAACTCTCAGGACCCCAAATTTCACGTCGTGACGAACATGCCCGCGCCGGATGGCACCGGCTGGCTGGGGAAGGCGGCCGACAAAGATGGCACTGATGGCAAAGTCACTGTCTTCGTGCTTTGCTCGGCTGAGGTCAAGTCCGTAACCAAGCCGTGACTCGTGCGGGGGTAGCCCGCTCTGGGCGGGTTACCCCCTCCTCGACGCAAGCCACCGGTCCCGGGCTCGCCGAAGACCGAGAGAGCCCGACCACCCGCACGTGGACCCACAACAGAAGACGCCCCGGCAAGCCGGGGCGCTTCTGGGGTTACTACAGGGAGGAGAGATCTGAGCGCCGCCGCTTGCTAGTGCGCAATCCCGCCTGTAGCGCTAAATCCTCACCCGGTTGCACCCGGCTGGGTCCGGTTGTTTGGGGGGTCTATTGGCGAACGATTGGCGAACGAGCTGCGCTTTCCCGGGGCGGAGTTTGCAGCCGCGGCCTTTGACCGACTCGCAGATCCCGCAGCGTTGCTCCAGTTCGCTGACCGGCGACTCAACAAGCTGGCCCCATAGGTCGGTTGATGGGTTGTCCGGGCGCCCTGGTAAAAGCGACTCCCATGAATGTTGAGGCGCAAGTCAAAATGCTTCATGAGAGTGTGAGCAAGTTCGCTCCGACCGACAACTGTCCGTGGGAGCTTGCGGCTACCTTCAACGTGCTGTTGGAGGAGGCCGAGAAGGAGGTTGGCGAGAACCCGGTTGTCGCCAATATGGAGCCAGCGCAGCAAGGCCGTGGTGGCTCATACGCCACGATGAATTGCGGGGCGCTTGCTGGACTCAGCCTCCAGCTTTGGCGCGCGGTTTCTCGCGACTGAGCACGGGGGCAAGCGCTCCCGAAGGCCGCCCGTTGACAGGCGCACCGCTCGCCCTCGACCCTTGCCGTTCGGGTCAGCCGAGCGCGAGGCTAGCCTTGGTCCGTGTCCGATGGCGAGCACCTCGAAGCAATCGCGGCATCGCTCGATCGCATAGAGCGTTTGCTGGAGAACGAGGCGAAACAACGGCAGCGAGAGCGGTATGGCATGGCGAAGCTGCGTGAGGAGTTGGTCGAGGGACGGATGATGTTCCTCGCCGAGAGAAACCACGTGTTGACCTGGATCACCACCCCGGCTGCTGTAATCGCCGCTGTAGCCGCGGTGGTCGCCGCGGTCATTGCGGCGTAGGACGGGACCGCTGAGTACGGCTTCCGCGCTGCCCGGTAGCACATCCGGGAGCAAAAGTCTACAAACGCGCCTATGCGCATAGGCGCATAGGCGCGTTTGTAGACTTTGCTCCCCTGCGGCGGTACCAAGGGTGCATGCAGTCGCGCCGCGCATTCGCCCCTCGCCCCGAAGTCGGAGGTCCGCCGCTTTCGCCAGTGGTCCCCCTGTTGGGTGTGGGCAGTCTTGGATCCCGGCTTCGATCACCACTTCGAGAAAGCCTGCGCCCGTGCCTTCGCCCTTCGCTTCGCGGCGCGGGTAGGCCCTACGGCCGCCATCGCCCATCACAGCGCCGTTTGCGCGCCTGGCGCTTTGCCGACATTCCTACGCCACCCCCGGGTAAAGGCACTGAGTCGGTCGCGGCTGTCGTCATTGCCCTCTCGATCCTCTCCGCGTCCCCTGCGCTCGACGCCCCCGCAATCGCCACCGCGCTGGCTCCGCAGCGCCTCCCCTCCACCTCGGCGACCGCAGTCGCCTCGGCGCGGGTGACGACAGAGAGGCCGAACGGCATCGCGCTGGCTCCGCAGCGCTTCGCTGCTCGGTCGCAGGCTTGGAGGTCCGAATGAGCTGGAAGGCCGCAGCGGGGCTGAGACTGCCGGAGGCGACCGCCGGGGTCATCGCCTCGCTCGGCGAGCACCGCATCCTCTCCACCGCGCAGGTCCGCGCGATCCACTTTCCGGACTGCGGCCCGCGCCGCGCCCAGCAGGTCCTCGCCTACCTTGAGCGAGCGGGGTTGATCGCCTACGTCCAGGCGCGCCGCGCGCCCCGTCGCCTGTGGTTCTTGACCGAGCGCGGCGCTGACCTGACCGTCATCGCCGGCGAAGTGGAGCGCCGGCCGAAGGTCCTCACCCCCCAGCAGGCGGCCGGACCGCTGCAAGCCCACACCCTCGGCGTCAACGAGGTCGGGATCAGCTTCCTGCGCGCGGCCCGCGAGCGGGGCGAGGAATTCGGCCCGCTCTCCTGGCGGCACGAGATCGCCCACCCCCTCAACCGTGGTCGCGGGCGCGCTCGGCGGACGCTGATCGCCGACGCGGTGCTGAGCTATGTGCGCGACGAGGAGAAGGACCACGTCTTCGAGCAGCGCTTCGTGGAGCTTGACCGGGCCACGCTCTCGGTTGAACGCCTGGTCGCCGAGCTTGCCCGCTACGGCCGCCTTTACCGCGCCCGCGATAAAGAAGGCGAGCGGCTGTGGCGCAGCCACTACCCCAGCTTCCCGCCCGTGCTCTGCGTTCTGGCCGGGGCATCGCGCAAGGCGCTGCGTCGGCGGCGAAGCATCGCGCGCGTTCTGCTCGAAAGCAACCCGGAGCTGTCGAGCGCCCATGGCGCGAGGGTCTACTTCTGCCTCCTGGAGGACCTGGCGAGTCGCGGCCCCTTCGCGCCGATCTTCCGCAAGGTCGGTGAGCCGGCTCAGGCCGTGGACTGGCTTGGAGAGAGCGAGGAATGACGAAGAAGCTCGCGGCCTCGATCCCGCGCATTGCTCTCACTCCGGCCGAAGCGGCAGCGGCTATCGGGGTCGGCCCGGACTTCTTCGAGGCCAACGTCGCCCCCGAGCTGCGGCTGATCCGCCGAGGGCGGAAGCGGCTGGTGCCGGTGGCGGAGCTTGAACGCTGGACGGCGGAGAACGCCGAGCGCGTATTCGGCGGGCGACTGTGAGCGGCGCGCTGCAAGAAGCGCTCGCCGCTGCCGGTGCCTCCCCGGAGCTTTTAGGCTGCGCTCGATGGCAGAGGCCGAGCAGAGAGCCGCACGCCGCAAGGCGCGTGAGGCACAGGCGCGTTACGAGCGCGAGGTGGGAGCCGCGGCCACAGCGAGGCGCAAGGCGTTCGCTGAAGCGCAGGAGGCGGGCTTGTCGCTGCGCGCAATTGGCGAGGAGGTCGGTCTGCACCACACCCGGATCGGCCAGATCATCCGCGGGGACTAGACGAAAGTATGGAGAGTTTGGCTCTCCAAAACTGGTAGCCTCAAGAGATCGAAAAGCAGCGACCCGCCGCGCTTGCGACGCGAGCGGGCCGCCTAACCACAAGGAGAGCAAGCTCCCCATGGCTAACGAGAACCCTACGGGTGACGGCCATGCCGTCCCCCTCCAGATCCCCGCCGGCAACGTCCCTTTCCTGCGCACGGTCCTCACGGATGCCCGAGATGGCCTTCGAGATGACCTGAATCGCTTCGGCGACCAACTCCGCGAGCCAAGGGAGGAGCTGGAGACCGAACTCGCCGACTACGGCCGCCTCCTCATCGCCTTGGAGACCAAGAAGGTGCGGGTCGATTGCCGCCTCTACTCGGCGCTGCTCACCCTCGCTGACGCGATCGACCGCCAGAATGAATACCCCCGCGCCCGCTTCGAGCACCAGGCCATCCGCGGCCTGCTCGGCCAGATCGAAGCGGGGTTGGTCTGATGCCTGCCATCCACGCCGAGATCAGCGAGCGGTTCGGGGCAAACCTTCGACGCCGCCGCCGTTCCCTCGGCTTGAGCCAGGAACAGTTGGGCCAGCTCGCAACGCTTCACCGGACGGCGATCGGGATGCTGGAGAACGGCCAACGGATGCCGCGCATCGACACCCTGGTCAAGGTCGCCGCCTCCCTCGAAGCGACCCCGAACGACCTCCTTGTGGGGATCGAGTGGCTGCCCGCGCGTGACCGGGCTGAGGGGTCCTTCTGGCTTCCCGGCTCTCCCACGGTGGGGGAGGGCGGCGGCGATGTCTGAGGGGATCCGTCGCCTCCATTCGACCGGCTGCCCGGCCAAGGCGGGCAAGCGCTGCAACTGCAAGGCCGGCTTCGAGGCGGCAGTCTGGTCGGACCGCGACGGTCGCAAGATCCGCAAGACCTTCGCCTGTAAAGCCGCTGCGCGCTCATGGCGTGCAGATGTCAAGCGCTCACTTGACCGTGGCGAGCTGCGCCCCACCACGCACGACGGACGGACGCTGGGTGATGCGCTGCGCACCTTCATCGAGGGGATGCGAGCCGGGACGATCCACCCGAAGGGCCGTGAGCGTTACAAGCCGAACACGATCCGCTCCTACGAGCGGGCGGCGCGGCTGCACATCGCCCGCGCGCCCGTCGCGCGCCTCAGGGTGGGGGAAGTCCGCCGCGCCGATCTCAAGGGCTTCGCGCGGGAACTGCTCGCCGCCGGCTGTTCGGCTCGCAGCGTCAGCAACACGATGAACCCGATTCAGGCGTTCTACCGCCACGCGATCGAAGAAGACCACCTGACCTACAACCCCTCCGAGGGCATCGACCTCCCGACCGGCCAGAGCAAGCGGGCGAAGCGGATTGCCACCCCGAGCGAAGCCGCGACCGCGATCGAAGCGCTGGCGGTCGAGGACCGTCCGCTTTGGGCGACTGCCTTCTACGCCGGCCTGCGGCGCGGCGAGCTACAGGCGCTGCGCGCCCGTGACATCGACCTCGGCGCGAGCCTGATCCACGTCGAGCGCGGCTGGGATCAGGTCGAGGGCGTGATCGACCCGAAGACCCACGCGGGCCGTCGCAGAGTGCCGCTGCTGGCGATTCTGCGCGACTACCTGGATGAGCACCTGATCCGCACAGGGCGCAGGGGAGATGACCTCCTATTTGGCCGTACTCCCTCGCAGGCGTTCTACGCCTCGACGGTCAACGGTCGGGCAAGGCGGGCCTGGGAGGCGGCGAGCCTGCGCCAGTTCCATCTGCACCTGGCAAGGCACACGTTCGCGTCCCTGCTGATCGATGCGGGAGCGAACCCGAAGGCGATTCAGGAGTTCATGGGCCACTCGAAGATCCAGACGACCTACGACGTGTACGGGCACCTGCTCCCGGGCAGCCACGACGAGGTGCGCCAGCGCATGGACGCCTACCTGCTCGGGGCCGCTGAGGACACCGATCCTGCCGAGCGGGCTGCATAGCGGCCGTTTCATTGGCGAACGAATTGGCGAACGGGCGTGGAAACGGGGGGCGGCGGATCACGTAGAGCACGTCGCCGAAGCCCCGCATCCGGCTTTCCAAAGCCCTTCCCCACAACAGAAGACGCCCCGGCAAGCCGGGGCGCTTCTGGGGTTACTACAGGGAGGAGAGATATGTATCTCTATATATGTGGATCGGTGGGAGGTAGGTGAGCCCAGTTGTGCCGTGGGCGCCCATCGTGGGAAGCGACGGGGGCCATAGATACGGCGCGGGACTCAACCAAGAAGTCTTTTGCCTCGCTATGCATCGTCAGCTCCAACCGAATCCTTGAACAGCATACGAACATACGTGCGATTTGTGTGTGAGAGCGATCACAGAACCCCTGCATCGGTAGATGTCGTGGATTCTCTCCGTCCCCGCTTCCCCGTAGAAGACCAGATGGGAGGCGGAAACCGGTTAACGGAATGTTGCATACCCGCCTAAGCGCCCGATTAACGGCCCGATCGGGGGGTCCGCTGTAGCGTTCGGGCCATGAAAAAGGCCCGGATCGACGCGGTCTTGGCGGAGCGGGGCCTGTTTCCCTCGCGCTCGGCCGCGGCCGGGGCGGTCCGCGCCGGCGAAGTCCGCGTCGGCGCCGACGGGCCCGTGGCGCTGCGCCCGAGCCAGCTGGTCGAGCCCGAGGCGCCGCTGATCGTCGATCCGGGCCCGCGCTACGTCTCGCGCGGCGGGGTGAAGCTCGAGAACGCGCTGGAGGCGCTCGGCATCGACGTCTCCGGGCGCGACTGCCTCGACGTCGGCGCCTCCACCGGCGGCTTCACCGACTGCCTGCTGCAGCGGGGAGCGGCCAGGGTCGTCGCGGTCGACGTCGCCTACGGCCAGCTCGACCTGAAGCTTCGCGACGATCCGCGGGTGACCGTCGTCGAGCGCCTGAACGCCCGTGCGCTCGAGCCCGCCGACCTTCCCTTCGCGCCCTCCTTCGCGACCGTCGACGTCTCCTTCATCTCGCTGACCAAGGTGCTGCCGGCGGTGGCGCGCTGCCTGGAGCCGGGCGGCGAGGCCCTGGCGATGGTCAAGCCGCAGTTCGAGCTGGGCCGGGAGCGGGTCGGCCGCGGGGTCGTCCGCGACGCCGCCGACCGCCGCGAGGCGGTGCTCGCGGTCGCACGGGCCGCTTCGGGGCTCGGCCTGCCGGTGCGCGGCTTCGCCTCCTCGGGGCTGCCGGGGCCGAAGGGCAACCGCGAGACCTTCGTCCGCTGCGGCGGCGAGGGGCCGGCGATCGCTGACGCGGACCTCGAGGCCGCGATCGCGTTCGCCGAAGAAGCGGGGGAGGGGTCGTGAAGACGGCGGCGCTGATCACCCACTCGCATCCGCCGGCCGCCACCGAGGCGGTCGCGGTGGCGGCAGCGGTTGCCCGCGGGGCGGGCTGGCGGCTGCTCGCCATCGAGGAGGAGATCGCCAAGCACGGCGCCGCCGCCGACGGGGTCGAGGTCGACTCCGGCGACGGGCCGCCGCCCGACCTCTGCCTCGTGCTCGGCGGCGACGGCTCGATCCTCCATGCCCTGCGCCGCTTCGCCCGTACCGGCGTGCCGGTCTTCGGCGTCAACTTCGGCACCGTCGGCTTCCTCGCCGCGGTCGAGCGGGACGAGGCCGAGGCCGGCATCGGGCGCGCGCTCGCCGGCGAGGTCGAGACGGTCGACCTGCCCGGGCTGGAGATGACCATGGACGGAGTCGCCGCGGTCGGCCTCAACGACGTCACCCTGACCCGCCGCCCGCACGACCGCGTCGCCGAGCTCAGCTACCGGATCGCCGGCGAGGAGGTCGGCAACGTCCGCTGCGACGGGCTGGTCGCCGCGACCCCCGTCGGCTCCACCGGCTACAACCTCGCCAACCAGGGCCCGATCCTCGCCTGGGGGGTGAAGGGGTACGCGGTCAGCTACATCTCGCCGCACTCGCTGACCGCGCGGGCGCTGGTCGTCGCGCCGTCCGATGTCCTCCACGTCGGCAACGCCGCCGGCCGCGAGCCGGTCGAAGTCGCCCTCGACGGCGTCCACGTCGCCGACCTCGCCGCCGGCGCCGAGCTCGAGGTTCGCTTCGCCGACGCGGTCGCCCGCCTCGCCCAGCTGCCGGGCACGAGCTTCTACCAGCGCATTCGCGAGAAGTTCGGCCACCTCGCTGTTTAGACGCTCAGCCGAAGGTACTGACTCTCTAGGGTGTTGAGGGATGGCTAGGAAGTGGTGGACTCTCGTCCTGATCTCGATCGCGACGTTCATGCTGCTGCTGGACATCACGGTCGTCAACGTCGCCCTGCCCGACATCCAGCGCGAGCTCGGCGCCAGCCTCTCCAGCCTGCAGTGGGTGGTCGACGCCTACTCGCTGATGCTCGCCGCCTGCCTGCTCACCGCCGGCTCGCTGGGCGACCGGCTGGGCCGCCGCCGCGTCTTCACGATCGGCTTCGCGATCTTCACCGGCGCCTCGTTCCTCTGCGGGATCTCCGGCGACCCGACCCTGCTCAACCTCGCCCGCGGCCTGCAGGGCGTCGGCGGCGCGGCGATGTTCGCCACCTCGCTGGCGCTGATCGGCCAGGAGTTCCACGGCAAGGACCGGGCGACCGCATTCGGCGTCTGGGGGGCGACGATCGGCGGCGCGGTCGCGATCGGCCCGCTGGTCGGCGGCCTGATCACCGAGCACCTCGGCTGGGAATGGATCTTCTTCGTCAACGTCCCGATCGGCATCGCCGCGATCGCCCTCACCGAGCGCAAGCTCGCCAACGTCGCCGCGCAGGACCCGCAGCGAATCGATCTGCCCGGCCTCGTCACCTTCTCGCTGGCGCTCTTCCTGCTGATCTTCGGCCTGATCCGCGGCAATCCGGAAGGTTGGGCCAGCGCCCCGATCCTCGCCTCGCTGATCGGCGCCGCCGTGCTGATGGCCGCCTTCGTCGCGATCGAGGCGCGCGGCGCCCACCCGATGCTCGACCTGCGCCTGTTCCGCAACGGCGCCTTCAACGGCGTCTCGGCGGTCGCCTTCGGGCTCTCGGGCGGGATGTTCGCGATGTTCCTCTACCTCACGCTCTACATCCAGGGCGTGCTCGGCTTCTCACCGCTCGAAGCCGGGCTGCGGTTCCTGCCGCTCACCGTCCTCTCCTTCGTCGCCTCGCCGATCGCCGGGGCGCTCTCGCACAGGATCCCGATCCGGGTCCTGCTCGGCTCCGGCCTCGGCCTGGTCGGGATCGGCCTGCTGCTGATGCACGGCGTCAGCGCCGAATCGGATTGGACCGCGCTGCTCCCCGGCTTCCTCGTCGCGGGGGTCGGCATCGGGATCGCCAACCCGGGCATCGGCCAGGCGGCGATCGCGGTCGTCCCGGTCGAGAAGGCCGGGATGGGTTCGGGGATCAACACGACCTTCCGTCAGGTCGGGATCGCCACCGGCGTCGCCGGCCTCGGCGCGATCTTCCAGTCCCAGGTCGACTCGAAGCTCAGCTCGCTGCTGCCGAACGCCCCGAGCGGGCTCGGCGAGGTGGTCTCCTCAGGAGGCTCGCGCGCCGCCGCCGCGGCTGTGCCGCCGGGGCAGCGGGCCGAAGTCGCTCACGCGGCGGGGGTCGCCTTCGTCAGCGGCTTCAACGAGATCATCCTGATCGCCTCTATCCTCTCCTTCGTCGTCGCCGGCCTCGGCTTCGCCCTCGTCCGCTCGCGCGACTTCGTGCAGTCGACCGAGGCCGTGGCGGAGCCCGCCGCCGCGTAGCCGCCCAAGATTTACGGTTAATTCTTTGTCTGGCGACGTTTTCGTTGCATTGTGCGCGCCACGCGTGCGTCGATGCCCGGTAGCGTGCCTACCATGGAAGCGATGAGGGAAGCGTGGACCGACCACCGGCTCGACGACCTGGTCAAGCACATGGACCAGAGCTTCGAGCGGGTCGACCGTCAGTTCGAGCGCGTGGATCGCCAGTTCGAGCGGGTCGATTGCCGGTTTGAACAGGTCGATCGCAGGTTCGAGCAGGTCGACCGAAGATTCGACTCCGTCGAAGCTCGCTTCGACGCCCTGCAGCGCACCCTTATCGCGGTCGGCGGCTCGCTGACCGTCGCGGTGCTCGCCAGCGCGGTCCTCTCTCACCTCTGACCGCCGCTGCGACTCCGCAACCACCGCGAAAACCCGATCGGTCGGTCCGCGGGCGCTGCTACACAGGTCGCATGCTGCGAGAGCTGCGGATCGAGAACCTGCTGCTGATCGAGCGGGCGGAGCTGCGGCTCGGCGAGGGGCTGAACGCGATCACCGGGGAGACCGGAGCGGGGAAGACGGTGCTCGCCCACTCGCTCGACCTGCTCATGGGCGGCAAGGCGCGGCCGCAGATCGTCCGGCCCGGCGCCGGGGAGGCCTGGGTCGAGGGCGTCTTCGACCTTCCCGCGGGAGTGCTGGCGGAGCCGGAGATGGCCGAGCTCGCCGAGCGGCTTCCCGAGGACGCCGGGGAGGTGGTGCTGGGGCGCCGGGTCTCGGCCGGGGGGCGGACGAGCGCCTTCGTCGGGGGGCGCTCGGCCACCGCGGCCGACCTGAAGCTGCTCGGCGGTCGCCTGCTCGCCTTCTACGGGCAGCACGAGCACCGCAAGCTGACGATCTCCTCCGCCCAGCTCGAGATCCTCGACGGCTTCGCCGGCGCCGAGCACCTGACGACCCGCGAGCGCTACCGCGAGGCCCATCGCGAGTGCGGCCGGCTCGCCGCCGAGCTGGCGGAGCTGCGCGAGCGCGAGGGCTCCCGGGAGCGCGACCTCGACCTCTGCCGCTACGAGCTGTCCGAGATCGAGGAGGTCGCGCCGAGCCCTGAGGAGCGGGCCGAGCTGAGCGCCGAGCGCGAGCGGCTGCGCCACGCCGAGGGCCTGCGCGAGGCGGCGGCGGGCGCCCACGCGGGGCTGGCGGGTGCGGAGGAGGACGGCGGCGGCGCCGCGGCGACGCTGGCGGCGACGGAATCGCTGCTCCACGGCGCGGCCGGCCTCGATCCGGCGCTCGACGCGATCGCCGAGCGGGTCGCCGCGCTCGCGGTCGAGCTGGCCGACGTCGGCTCCGAGCTGCGCGACTACGCCGAGCGGGTCGAGGCCGACCCGGGCGCGCTGCAGGCGATCGAGGAGCGCCTCGACGCGATCGACCGGCTCGAGCGCAAGCACGGCGGCAGCGTCGAGTCGGTGCTCGCCCACGCCGAGCGCTGCCGCGAGGAGATCGCGCGGCTGGAGGGGGCCGAGGTGCGCGGCGCCGAGGCGGAGGCGGCGCTGGCCCGGGCGGAAGAGCGCCGCGCGGAGCTGGGCGAGCGGCTCAGCGCCGGGCGCGCCGATGCCGCCGGGCCGCTGCGGGAGCGCGTGGCCAACGAGCTGGAGCAGCTTGCGATGGCCGGCGCGAGCCTCGAGGTGCTGTTGGAGCCGCACCCGGACGGGTTCGGGCCGAACGGCCGCGAGACGGTCGAGCTGCGGGTCGCTCCCAATCCCGGGATCGAGCCGGCGCCGCTGAGCGATGCCGCCTCGGGTGGCGAGCTCTCCCGGGTGATGCTGGCGCTGAGCGGGCTCGGGCAGGCCGCCACCGCCGGCAGCTTCGTCTTCGACGAGATCGACGCCGGAATCGGCGGCAACACCGCCCGCGTCGTCGGCGAGCGGCTGCGCGGGCTCGCCGAGGAGCGCCAGGTGCTCTGCATAACCCATCTGCCGCAGGTCGCCTCGCTCGCCGAGACCCATTTCCGGATCGAGAAGGACGTCGCCGGCGACCAGGCCCGCGCCACGGTCGAACACCTCGACGGAGAAGGCGTGGTCGACGAGATCCGCCGCATGCTCGGCGGCGCCAGCTCGGACGAGGCCGCGACCCGCCACGCCCGCGAGCTGCTCGCCGCCGCCTGACACGAGTCTGCTCCAGGGCACCCTATGGGTGCCCAAATGCAGACTCGTCGCTTGCCGCGCGCCGGGCCCGTCGCCTAACCTGCACAGGTGGCCACCGCCAGTCGCCGCCGCCTTCCCGCCCTCCTCGGGCGCCGCAACGGGTCGCGGCCGGACGCCCCGATCGAGGGGACAGCGCGGCTCGGCGAGCGCACCAAGCACCTGGTCAAGCGCCTGCGTCCCGGCGACGTCGCCGTCATCGACCACCTCAACATCGACCGGATCGCCGCCGAGGAGCTGATCGACGCCGGCGTAGCCGCGGTGCTCAATGCCTCGCAGTCCTCCAACGGGCGCTACCCCAACGCGGGCCCGCTGATGCTGGCGCGGTCGGGGGTCCGCGTCGTCGACGCCCCCGGCGCGGACCTGTTCGGGCTGCTGCGCGACGGCGAGAGGGTGCGGCTCGACGGCGGCGCGGTGATCGTCCACGGCCGCGAGCTGGCGCGGGGGCGGGTGCTGGGCGTCGACGAGCTGGAACGGGAGCTGGAGGGACAGCGCGCCCGGATCAACGAGGCGCTCGCCGAGTTCGCCGAGAACACGGTCGAGCACGTGCGGCAGGAGACCGACCTGCTGACCGGCAGCATCGAGTTCCCCCATACCGCGGCCTCCTTCCGCGACCGCCACGTCCTGATCGTCGTCCGCGGCGACCGCCACCGGCGCGACCTGAAGGCCCTGCGCGCCTACATCCGCGACGTGCGGCCGCTGATCGTCGCGGTCGACGGCGGCGCCGACGGCGTCCTCGAAGCGGGGCTGAAGCCGGACGTGATCCTCGGTGACATGGACTCCGCCGGCGACGCGGCGCTCGCCTGCGGCGCCGAGCTGATCGTCCACGCCTATCCCGACGGACGGGCGCCCGGCCGCGAGCGGCTGCTCGAGGCCGGCCTGGCGCACACCGTGGTCCCCGCCGCCGGCACCAGCGAGGACGTCGCGATGCTGATGGCGCACGAGAAGGGGGCGGCGTTGATCGTCAGCGTAGGCGCCCACTTCAACCTGGTCGAGTTCCTCGACCGCAAGCGCGGCGGCATGTCCTCCACCTTTCTCACCCGGCTGCGGATCGGCGAGCGGCTGGTCGACGCGAAGGGCGTGAGCCGGCTCTACAACCCGAGCTCGAACCTGGCGCCCGCCGCGCTCTTCCTCATCGCCTTCCTCGTCCTGCTGACGATCCTCGTGGTCACCTCGCCGGCGCTCAACGACGTCTTCGAACTGTTCTGGCTGAAGGTGAGGATCTGGCTCGGCCTGTAGCGGCCGGGAGGGCGACCATCTAGCCTTCCCCGGTCGATGGGTTACAGCGCGCGATACCACACGACCTCGCTGATCGCCGTCTTCCTCGCTCTGGCGATCGGCATCCTGATCGGCGCCGAGTTCGGCGGCGACGCTCTCACCGGCACCCGCAAGAACCTCGAGCACAGCCTGATCGGCAACCTCCAGGACGCGCGCTCCCACAGCGACGAGCTGAGCGGCGAGCTGGGGCGCTCGAACGAGTTCGCGGACCGCGTCTACCCGGTGCTGGTGCGCGAACGGCTGGCCGGAAGGCGGATCGCGATCGTCGCCCTCGGCGGGCTGCCGGGCGAGGTGACGGGAGAGGTCGAGGACGCGCTGGGGCCGACCGGCGCGAGGCTGGTCGGCGTCGGCGTGGTGCGCGAGCCGGTCGACCTCGCGGGGCTCGCCGGCGACCTTTCCAAGACCCGCTTCGCCGACCTGCGGACCGAATCCGACTCGCTGACCGCGCTCGGGGTCGGGCTCGGCCGCCAGCTGGTGCGGGGCGGGACGCTGCCCGAAGTCGTCCGCGGCCACCTCTTCTCGCGGGCCAGCGGCGGCTTCGGCGCCCTCGACGGGGTGATCGTCGTCCGCGACCAGCCGCAAGGCATGGGCCCGGTCCAGCGCAGCCACGCCGGCCAGCTCGAATCGGCGCTGATGAGCGGGATCGTCGCGACGCGGATGCCGGCCGTGGGGATCGAGACCTCGACCTCCGAACCCTCCTCGATCTCCTTCTTCCAGGCCAACGACCTCTCCAGCGTCGACGACGTCGAGCTGACCGCCGGCAAGGTCGCGCTCGTGTTCTCGCTGCTGGGGGCGGAGGGCAGCTTCGGGATCAAGGGGAGCGCCGACCGCCTGCTGCCCGACCTCCTGACGCAGGGCCGCTGAGGTGTACTGGGTCGGCTTCCCGCTCGCGATCGCGATCTCGCTGTTCCTCGTCCCGGCCGGGGCGCGCGGGCTGCGCGACGCGGGCCTGGTGCGGGAGAACTACCGCGGCGCCGAGCTCGCCTTCCCGCTCGGGGCGGTGCTGGCGACCGCCGCCCTGGTGACCCTGGCGCCGCTCGCCTTCCTCAACGACCGCGTCGACCTGGACCTGCTCGACCCCGAGCTGCGGCGCTGGCTGCCATACCTGCTGGGGATCGCCTTCCTCGGCTTCCTCGACGACTCGCTCGGCCAGGGCGCGGCGGCGGCGAGCCCGCGCGGCTGGCGCGGCCATGGGCGGGCGCTGCGCGAGGGCAGCCTCTCGACCGGGGCGATCAAGGCGGTCGGGGCGCTGGCGCTGGCCGCCTACGTCGTCTCCGGGCGCGGGCTCGAATCGTGGCGCTACCTCGCCGACGTGGCGCTGCTGGTCCTCGCCACCAACCTGGGCAACCTGCTCGACCTGCGCCCGGGGCGGGCCGAGAAGGGGCTGGCGCTGCTCGGCGCCGGGCTCTGCCTCGGCGCCTGGACGCTGGCGCCGATCGAACTGCTGGGGATCTTCTTCGGGCCGATCCTGGTCGGCGGCTGGCTCACCCTGCGAGAGCGGGCGATGCTCGGCGACACCGGCTCCAACCTCCTCGGCGCGGTCGCCGGCGTCTGGCTGATGACCAACCTCGGCGGCGACGGGCGGCTGGTCGCGCTGGCGGTCGTCGCGGCGCTCACCGTTTACGGGGAGATGCGGTCTATCTCGGCGACGATCGAGTCGCTTCCGCCACTGCGCTGGCTAGACTCGCTTGGCAGAGCATGAGTCCGTCCAACAAAGGCGACACGAGGTTCATCTTCGTCACCGGCGGAGTGGTCTCGGCTCTCGGCAAGGGAATCGCCGCCGCCTCGATCGGCCGCCTTCTCGTCTCCCGCGGCTACCGGGTGCAGCTGCAGAAGTTCGATCCCTACATCAACGTCGACCCGGGGACGATGAGCCCCTTCCAGCACGGCGAGGTGTTCGTCACCGAGGACGGGGCGGAGACCGACCTCGACCTCGGGCACTACGAGCGCTTCACCGACGAGAACACCTCGCGCGCCTCCAACGTCACCGCCGGCGCCGTCTACAACTCGGTGATCCGGCGCGAGCGGCGCGGCGACTACCTCGGCGCCACCGTGCAGGTGATCCCGCACATCACCAACGAGATCAAGCAGCGGATCCTGATCGTCGCCGAGTCCCAGGCGGTCGACTTCGTGATCACCGAGATCGGCGGCACGGTCGGCGACATCGAGTCGCTGCCGTTCCTCGAGGCGATCCGCCAGCTCTACACCGACCTCGGCCCGAAACGGAGCATGTTCGTCCACCTCACCCTGGTGCCGTACGTGGGCCACGCCGGGGAGCTGAAGACGAAGCCGACCCAGCACTCGGTCAACGAGCTGCGCCGGATCGGGATCCAGCCGCACGCGCTCGTCTGCCGCTCGGAGGGGAGGCTCGACCAGGAGATCCGCAGCAAGATCGCGCTCTTCGCCAGCCTGCCGGTCGAGGGCGTGATCTCCGCCAACGACGTCGACAACATCTACAAGGTGCCGCTGGTCTTCCGCGCCGAGGGCGTCGACGACCTGGTCCTCGACCACTTCGGGATGGAGGCGCCGCCGCCGGACCTCTCCGAGTGGGAGGAGATGGTGCGGCGCGCCGACGCGGCCTCGGGCGAGGTGAGGATCGCCGTCGTCGGCAAGTACGTGCAACTCGCCGACGCCTACAAGTCGGTGATCGAGGCGCTCGAGCACGGCGGCTTCCACCACGGCGTGAAGGTGAAGGTCGAGCTGGTCGACTCCGAGCAACTCGACCCGGAGAAGCTGGAGGGGATGGACGGGATCCTGATCCCGGGCGGCTTCGGCGAGCGCGGGATCGAGGGCAAGGTCCAAGCGGCGCGGATTGCCCGCGAACGCTCGATTCCCTACCTCGGCATCTGCCTCGGGATGCAGATCGCGGTGGTCGAGTTCGCCCGCAGCGTCGCCGGCATGGAGGGCGCCAACTCGGCCGAGTTCGACCCGGAGACCCCGTTCCCGGTCGTCGACCTGCTGCCCGAGCAGAAGGAGGTCTCCGACATGGGCGGCACGATGCGGCTCGGCGCCGACCCGGTGAAGCTGCACGAGGGGACGCGGGCGCGCGAGATCTTCGGCGAGCAGGTCATCTACAAGCGCCACCGCCATCGCTACGAGGTCAACAACCAGCTGCGCCGCCGGCTCGAAGACGAGGGCCTGGTCTGCGGCGGCACCTCGCCGGACGAGCGCCTGGTCGAGATGATCGAGCTCCCCGACCACCCCTTCTTCGTCGCCTCCCAGTACCACCCGGAGTTCAACTCCCGCCCCAACCGGCCGGAGCCGCTGTTCCGCGAGTTCGTCGGCGCCGCGGCGCGGCATGCGGGCGAACGGCCTGCGGACGGGGCGGAGCTGCCGGAGGCTGAAGTGGCACGAGAGCGGGGCCTGTCCCGGTAGGGGTTCCGCTTAACTTTTTCGTGCGGCGTTGGCGGCCGTCCGAGATTGCGCGCCGCCGAAAAAGTACAAGACGCTCCACCCCTACCGGGACAGGCCCCGGTCCGTGGCCGCTCCGCTATCTGGTTAGCCTGTCCCGCCGTGGAGAGGTTGCATGAGACGTTCGTTCGGCTCTGTGAGATCCGCAGCCCGACCGGGGAGGAGCGGGAGGTTGCCGACACGATCGCGGCCGAGCTGGGGGCGCTGGGGGTCGAGGTGAGCGAGGACGGGGCCGCCGGCCCGGCGGAAGCGGGCGCGGGCAATTTGCTGGCGCGGCTGCCCGGGCGCTCGGATGGGTGGGTGATGTTCTGCGCCCACATCGACACCGTTCCCCACCGCGGGCAGGTCGAGGTGGTCGAGGACGAAGGGGTCTTCCGCAGCCGCGGCGAGACGATCCTCGGCGCCGACAACAAGGCCGCCGTCGCCGTCTTCATGGAGCTGCTCGCGCGCCACGCGCAGGAGCCGCCGCCGGTCGGGATCGAGCTGGTCCTGACTGTGGCCGAGGAGCAAGGGCTGCGGGGTGCGAAGGCGTTCGATGTCTCCCAGCTGCGCTCGCAGGTTGGCTTCGTCCTCGACCACGCCGGGCCGGTCGGCGAGGTGATCGTCGCCACGCCGACCCAGCAGAAGCTGCTCGCCGACTTCAACGGGGTCGAGGCCCATGCCGGCATCCGGCCGGAGGACGGCAGCAGCGCGATCGCCGCGGCGGCGGCGGCGATAACGCGGATGGAGCTGGGCCGGCTCGACCCGGAGACGACCGCGAACGTCGGCCTGATCGACGGCGGCACCTCGGGCAACGTCGTCCCCGGCCATTGCTGGATCCAGGCCGAGGCCCGCAGCCTCGACGCCCGCCGCGCGGCCGAGGTCGCCGGGCAGATGGCCGAGGCCTGCGCCTGGGGCGCCAGCGAGCACGGCTGCGACGTCGACGTCCGGCTCGAAGAGCTGTTCCGGGGCTACGAGGTGCCGCCGTCTTCCCCGGCGCTGGGGCTGGCCGAGGAGGGGCTGCGGGGTGCGGGCCTCGAGCCGGCGCGGGTGGCGATCGGCGGCGGCAGCGACGCCAACGCGCTGAGGCTCGATGGCTTCGACTGCATCCTGCTCGCCAACGGGCCCGAGGCGGTCCACACCGCCGAGGAGCGAGTCTCCGCCCGCAGCCTGGAGACGATGCTGGCTGTCTGCGAGGGGATCGTCGCCGCGGCCGCGGCTGGCGAGGCGTGAGCGGACGCCTGAAGCTGCGCCGCGGCGTCGTCGTCGCGACCGAGCCGCTGACGGTCGAGGTCGACGGCGAGGAGCGGCCGGCCTGGGCCGACACGGCCCTGCTGGGGGAGATGCGGGAGGGGGACGAGGTCGTCGTCAATGTCGCCGCCCGCGACCTCGGCCTCGGTTCCGGCGGCTTCGACGTCGTCCACGTAAACCTCACCCGCGGGCTGGAGGGGAGCGAGGAGGGAGGCGAGCACGTGATGAAGCTCAACTACACCTCGCTCCAGCACCCGGTCGACCCCATCGACTCCCCAGTTGCGTGGTTCGAAAGTAACCCTGGGGGTGCCAAAGGAACCACGGAACGGGGGGCGATGCCGCCGGTGGCGGTTCTGCCGCTGCACGGGCACCTGGCGCCGGCGGCTTGGGCGGCCGGGAAGGCCTCGCCGGGTCTGCGGGTCGGCTACGTGCAGACGGCGGGCGGCGCCCTGCCCGGATCGCTGTCGCGGGACGTGGCCGAGCTGCGCGAGCGCGGCCTGCTCTGCGGCCACATCACCGCCGGGCCGGCATACGGCGGCGAACACGAGGCGCTGAGCGTCGTCGGCGCGCTCGCCGCCGCGAGCGAGCTCGGCTGGGATGCGGTCCTGGTCGGACCGGGCCCCGGGATCATCGGCTCCGACACCGCCTACGGCCACGGCGGCATGGCTGCCCTCGACAACGCCCACGCCGCCCTCAGCCTCGGCCTCTCAACCCTGATCTCACCCCGCCTCTCCTCCGCGGACCCCCGGGACCGTCACCGCGGCCTAAGCCACCACACCCGCACCGTCCTGGAGCTTCTCCTGGCGCCGGTGGACGTAGCCCTCCCGGAGGGCAAGGACCTGCCGGGCGCCTCCGAGGCGATCAAAGCCCTGCGCTCGATCGCGGACGACCGCCACCAGATGCGTGAAGCCCCCGTCGACCTGGCCGCCTACGCGGCCTCAGGCCTCCCAACCACAACCATGGGCCGCCCTCTCACCGACGACCCCCTCTTCTTCGCAGCCCCCCTCGCGGCCGGCCGCCTACTCACCGAATAGCTGAGCCATCGCCGACGCTCCTGCCGCGGGCCGGAGCCGCGCATGGTCCCTTGCGGCTCAAGGTTTGTGGAAGGCCGGGGAGAACGTGCCTCCATGGCTATCGCAGTCAAGCCAGCGCTGCCCGCTGCTCCGGCCCGTCCCGGCGCCGACGCCCGCTTCGAGAGCCTCGTTCTCGACTTCCTCTCCTACCTGGAGCTGGAGCGCGGGCTCTCCCGCAACACCCTCGACGCCTACCGCACCGATCTGCACCAGTACGGCGAGTTCCTCTCCGCCCACGACCGCGACGCGCTGCGCGCGCGGCCGGTCGACGTCGCCGACTTTCTCGCCGAGCTGGCGACCGGGGAGGGGCGGCCGCCGTGCTCGGCCGCGACCGTGCACCGCAAGGCCGCCTGCCTGCGCTCCTTCTACAAGCACCTGCGCCGCGACGAGCTGATCGGCGACGACCCGACCGCGGCGCTGAGCGCACCGCGGCGGGCGAAGAAGCTGCCGCAGGTCCTCAACTACGCCGAGGTGCAGAAGCTGCTCGCCGCGCCGCGCGGCGGCGAGCCGACCGCCTTGCGCGACCGGGCGCTGCTGGAGGTGATGTACGCCTGCGGCCTGCGGGCCTCGGAGACGATCGGGCTCGAGCTGGCCGACGTCGACATGCGCGAGGGTTTCCTGCGGGCGCGCGGCAAGGGCTCCAAGGAGCGGCTGGTGCCGCTCGGCCGCAAGGCGATCGCGGCGATCGCCGCCTACCTGCGCGGCGGGCGGCCGAAGCTGGTCGGCGAACGCCACGAGCCGAAGCTGTTCGTCAACTTCCGCGGCGGGCCGCTGACCCGCCAGGGCCTCTACAAAATCGTCCAGCGCCACGCGCGTGACGCCGGTCTCTCCGGCCGCATGAGCCCGCACACCCTGCGCCACAGCTTCGCCACCCATCTGCTGGCCGGGGGCTGCGACCTCCGCGCCGTGCAGGAGATGCTCGGCCACGCCGACATCTCCACCACCCAGATGTACACGCACCTCTCGGGCGAGCGGCTGAAGGAGGTCTACTTCAGCGCCCACCCCCGCGCCACCGGCGACTGACCCCTCCAATCCCACCGGCGTTCGTCCTTTATCGGGAATAAGCCGACAAAGGACGAACGCCGGGGGTGTCTGAGCTTGTCCCCCGCATACGGGGGTTAACGTCAGACACGCCCAGTCGGTAGAACTCGGGGATGCCCGAGCTGCCCGAGGTGGAGACCGTCGTCAGGCAGCTGGAGCCGGAGATCGAGGGGCGCAGGATCGAGCTGCTGGAGGTGCTCGACCCGCGCTGGTCGCGCCCGGTCGCGCCCGCGCAGCTCGGCGGAGCGGTCAGCGGCCGCACGATCGAGGGGCTGGGGCGGCGCGGCAAGTACATGCTGCTGGGGCTGGACGGCAGGGAGACGCTGGTGATGCACCTGCGGATGACCGGCAACCTCGTCCTGGTCGAGGGCGAGGACGTGATCGACCCCTCCGGGGGAAGGCGGCTGTACGAGGGCGAGCGCTCGACCTCGGCTCGCCACCTGCGGGCGCGCTTCGTCCTCGGCGAAGGGCGCGAGCTGTGGTTCACCGACCCGCGCCGCTTCGGCGAGGCGTTCCTGATCGCCGACGCCGACCTCGACCGCCGCTTCGAGCGGCTCGGCGTCGAGCCGCTTTCACCCGCGTTCACGCCCGAGGCGCTGGGGGAGATCGCGGCGGGGCGCAGGGCGCCGCTGAAGTCCTTCCTGCTCGACCAGTCGGGCGTCGCCGGGGTCGGCAACATCTACGCCGACGAGGCGCTGTTCCGGGCCCGCCTGCACCCGCTCTCTCCGGCGGGCTCGATGAAGCACGAGCACCTGGAGGCGCTGCGCGACGCGGTCGTCGCCGCGCTGGAGGCAGGGATCGACGGCGGCGGCGCCTCGATCGACGACTATCGCGACGGTCGCGGCGAGCGGGGGACGATGCAGGACGAGTTCCTCGTCCACACCCGCGAGGGCGAGCCGTGCCCCTCCTGCGGCGGCCCGATCGCCCGCATCGTCGTCTCCGGGCGCTCGACCTACTTCTGCCCGAGCTGCCAGGTGCGCCTGCGCCGCCGTCCGCGGCGTCGGGCAAGGTAGGAGGGTGCGGGGAACCACCGTCAAGACCGAGGCGATCGTCCTGCGCGGCATCCGCTACGGCGAGGCTGATCGCATCCTCCACCTCTACTCGAAGACGAGGGGGAGGATCGGCGCGATCGCCAAAGGGGTGCGCAAACCGCGCTCGCGCTTCGGCGGGCGGCTCGAGCCGTTCTTCCGCCTCGACCTGATCCTGCACGAAGGCCGCGGCGACCTGATGACGGTGACCAACGTGGCGACCGTCGACGGCTACCCGCGCCTGCGCTCCTCCGGCCCCGCGCTGACGGCCGGCGCCCGCGCCTGCGACTCGGTGCTGCGCCTGCTCGACTCCGCCGAGCCGAATCCCCCCGCCTACAACCTGCTCTGTCGCTATCTCTCGCTGCTCGACGACCCGGCGCAGTCGCGCGCGGCCGAGCTGGAGACGGCGCTCTCCTTCCGGCTGAAGCTGGCGATGGCGGCGGGATTCGCGCCGGAGCTCGCCTCCTGCGCCCGCTGCGGCGAGGCCGAGCACCTGGTCGGCTTCTCCGGCGCCGCCGGGGGCGTCGTCTGCGCCAGCTGCGAGGCCGGCTCCTTCGAGCTCGCCGCCGAGGCGCACCGCTTCATGGTCGAGGCGCTGGCGCAGCCGCTGGCCGAGGCGCCGCGGGCCGAGCCCCTCGCGTTGCGCCAGGTCGAGCGGTCGGTGCGGGAGACGCTCGAGCACCACGCGCACGTGCAGCTGCGCGCGGCCGCTTGAGCGGGGCGGCTTATGATCGAGCGGTGCCCGCCACCGCCACCTTCGCGGATCGCGTCCAGGCCTGGGAGGAGCAGTTCCTCTCCGAGCACGCGACCCGCTCCTACCCCGCCAAGCGCGCCGTCGAGGAGCCCGACAGCCCCCTGCGGACCCCGTTCCAGCGCGACCGGGACCGGATCGTCCACTCCAAGTCCTTCCGCCGCCTCAAGCACAAGACCCAGGTCTTCGTCGCCCCCGAGGGCGACCACTACCGCACCCGCCTCACCCACACGCTGGAGGCCTGCGGGATCGCCCGCACGGTGGCGCGGGCGCTGGGGCTGAACGAGGACCTGACCGAGGCGATCGGGCTCGGCCACGACCTCGGCCACCCGCCCTTCGGCCACGCCGGCGAGGAGGCCCTGGACGCCGCCCTGCGCGAGCGCTGCGGCAGCGGCTTCAGGCACAACGAGCACTCGCTGAGGGTGGTCGAGGCGCTGGAGCGAGACGGCGCCGGCCTCAACCTGACCGAGCAGGTGCGCGACGGCATCCTCAACCACACCGGCTCGAGCAGGCCGGCGACGCTGGAGGGGCGGATCGTCAAGCTGGTCGACCGCGTCGCCTACATCAACCACGACATCGACGACGCCCTGCGGGCCGGGATCCTGCGACCCGACGACCTGCCGGGGGAGGAGATCGAGCTGCTCGGCCCGACCGGCTCGGCCCGGATCGACACCCTGGTCCGCGACATCGTCGAGCGCTCGGCCGAGGCCGGCGACATCGTCCAGGGCCCGGAGATCGGCGGCGCGATGCTGCGCCTGCGCAAGTTCATGTTCGACCGCGTCTACCTCGGCCCCGACGCCCGCCGCGAGCACGAGCGGGTCGAACGGACGATGCGCGGCCTCTTCGACCACTACCTCGAGCACCCCGACGAGCTGCCGGCGATGGACCCGGACGCGAGCGACTGCCAGCGCGCGACCGACTACATCGCCGGGATGACCGACCGCTACTGCATCGCCCGCTACACCGAGCTCACGATCCCCGCCGAGGCGCGCTTCTGATGGCGCTGATCTCGCCCGAGAGCCTGGAACGGCTGAAGCAGACCGCCGACATCGTCGAGGTCGTCTCCGCCCACACCGACCTGCGCCGCCAGGGCGCCCGCTGGGTCGGCCTCTGCCCCTTCCACGAGGAGCGCACTCCCTCGTTCTCGGTCGACGCGCAGGAGAAGCTCTACCACTGCTTCGGCTGCGGGGTGGGCGGCGACGTGATCAAGTTCGTCGAGGAGAAGGAGGGGCTGGGGTTCACCGAGGCGGTGGAGCTGCTCGCCGACCGCTACGGGGTCGAGCTGGAGCGCGAGCAGGAGGACCCGCGGGCGGAGGCGAGGCGCCAGCGCCGCCGCCGCCTCGAAGAGCTGCTCGACCGCGCCGCCTCCTTCTACTCCAGCTACCTCTGGGACTCGAAGGAGGCCGAAAAGGCGCGCGATTATCTGGCTGGGCGCGGCCTGCGCGAGGAGGTGCTGCGCGGGTTCGGGGTCGGCTACGCGCCGAGCGCCTGGGACACGATCATGCTCCGCGGCCAGCGGGCCGGATTCAGCGTCGAGGAGCTGCGCGGGGTCGGCCTGGCCCAGCGCGGCCGGAGCGGGGGGGAGTACGACCGCTTCCGCGAGCGGATCATGTTCCCGATCCGCGATCGCCGCGGCCGCACGCTCGGCTTCGGAGGGCGGGCGATGCGCTCCGACCAGGGCGCCAAGTACGTCAACACCGCCGAGACCGACTTCTTCCACAAGAGTCAGCTGCTGTACGGGATGGACCGGGCCAAAGCGGCGATCGCCAAGGCTGGGCGCGCGGTCGTGGTCGAGGGATACACCGACGTGCTGGCACTGCACCAAGCGGGCGTCGAGGAGGCCGTGGGGGTGATGGGGACGGCGATCACCGGCGAGCAGGTGGCGGCGCTTTCGGGGATGGTCGAGGAGGTGGTGCTGGCGCTCGACGCCGACTCCGCCGGGCAGGAGGCGATGCTGCGGGCGCAGCGGGTCGCCGCCGGGCGCAGGATGCGGCTGCGGGTGGCGACGATGCCGGCCGGGGAGGACCCGGCCGAGATGATCGCCGAGCCCGACGGGGCGGAGCGCTTCCGGGCGCTGGTCGAGGCGGCGGTCGAGCTGAACGCCTTCCAGGTCGGGCTGGTTCTCGACCGCACCGATGTCTCCTCGCCGGCCGCTCGCGACCGGGCGCTCGCCGAGGTGGCGCCGGTGCTGGCGGCGATGGGGGAGACGGCGAGCCGCGACGACCTCGTGCGCCGGGTCGCCGAGGGGCTCGACCTGGAGCCGGCGATGGTGATGGGCCGGGTGGTCGCGGCGCGGCCGGCCACCGGCGGAGACGAGCCGCCCGGGGGCGGCGACGGCAGGGCGGCGCCCCCGCCGCGGCGCGCCGCCGAGCTGACCTCGCGCGAGCGGCGCGAGCGGGCGCTGCTGGCGATGTGCATCGCGCTGCCGCAGGAGGGGACCGAGTACCTGGCGCGGCTCACCGACGCCCACCTCTCGCCGACTGGGCTGCGCGCCGTCGCCTGGCTGCGCGAGCACCCGGAGGACCCCGCCTCCAACCTGCCGCGCGACGACGACGAGCTCGCCGGGCTGGTCTCCGAGCTGGTGCTCAAGGCCCATGAGGAGCCCTCCTCCCACGAGGCGATGGAGCTGAACTTCCTGCTGCTGGAGCAGCGCCGGCTCGAGGACGAGATCGCCGCCGCCGGCGAGCGCGGCGACTACGAGCGCCGCGCCGCGCTCAGCCGCGAACGCGCCGGCCTGGTCGAGCGGATCGCGCATACGCAGCGTCCGGCGGGCACCGTGTAGCCAGCTCCATCCGCATCTTTCTGTCTGCATCGCTTGAGAAGATGCAGCGATGGAGAAGGAGTTCCTGGAGCGATGCCTGGCCGAGGGAATGTCGCTCGAGGCGATCGGCGACAAGGTCGGTCGGCATCCGAGCACTGTGGGCTACTGGCTGAAGAAGCACGGGCTCGCCCCTGTCGGAGCCGAGAAGTACGCAGGCCGCGGGGCGGTTTGCCGCGATCGCCTGGCGTCGCTCGTCGACTCCGGACTCACCCTCGCCGAGATGGCCAAGCAACTCGATCGGAGCGTGTCGACCGTCCGGTATTGGCTGGCTCGCTACGAGCTCGTACACGCGAGACCACGTCGAAGTGCCGGCGACGGCGCGAGCACCGCGACCTTCGAGTGCAAGCGCCACGGCCGGACCGAGTTCGTTCGCGAGGGCCGCGGCTACTACCGCTGCAAGCGCTGCCGGGCGGCAGCGGTGGCGAAACGTCGCAGAACGGTCAAGCGACAGCTTGTCCACGAGGCCGGGGGCGCATGCGTTCTCTGCGGCTACTCGCGCTGGCTCGGAGCACTGCAGTTCCATCATGTCGAACCCGGCACCAAGGAGTTTCATATATCCCACCGCGGTAATTCGAGGTCGATCGCAAAGAGTCGAGCGGAGATGCGGAAGTGCGTGTTGCTCTGCGCCAACTGCCATGCCGAGGTGGAGGGCGGATTCGCTACTCTGCCCCTGGATCAAGTGCGCCGGACGCGGGTCCCCCCGCGGCAGGGATGTGCTTAATCCATTTGATTGATCGGGGGTAGCTCAATTAGGCAGAGCGCCGTCCTGTTAAGTCGGTGGTTGGCGGTTCGAGTCCGCCCCCCCGAGCCTCACGAAGGGTCGCGAGAGATCGCGGCCCTTCGCATTGAGGGTGGCTGGCCGTGCGCCAGGCCTTCGACCAACTCTGCGCCCCTTGCCGCGCCGTCGTTCTTCCGGCCCCAGGCGGCGATCTCGCCGGCCCGCTCGGAGAAGGAAGGCTCGGCGAGCAGGCGGCGGACCGACCAGCGCAAGGGAGCCGGGCGGCAGAGGCGCCAGGGGAGGGAGAGGCCGGCGCGGGCCCAGGCGACCCGCATCGCGGTCTCGCTCATGTCGCCGGTGATCGGAGAGACGAGGACGGGCGCGCCGGCGCCGAGCGCGCGGGCGACGGTGCCGTGGCCGCCGTGGGAGACGACGAGGGAGGCGGCCGGCATCAGCTGGCTGTAGCTGAGCCAGTCGACGAGGACCGCGTTGGCCGGCGCCTCGATCGAGCGCTGCGGGACAACGTGGTTGGTCGTCGCGACCACCCGCACCGGCTCCTCCGCCAGCGCAGCGAGCGCCGTGCGAACCAGGTGGTTGCCGGAGTCGTGGGCGGTGCTGGGAGCGACGAGCACGAGGGGGGCGTCGCCGGGCGGCAGCTCGATCTCCGGGTGGGGCAGCTCGAAGGTCATCGGCCCGGTCACCTCGACCCCGGCCGGCCAGCGGCGCGGGTACTCGAGCTGGGGATAGGTGGCGACCAGCGCCAGGTCGGGGCTGATCCCGCCGTGGAAGCGATCGATCGGCGCCAGCCCGAGCCGCTCGCGCTGCAGGTTGAGGTCGCGGCGGCCGTGCTCGAGGCCGGCGTTCAGCAGTCGCTGTCCCGCCCGCCACCCGGCCCGCCCGAGCGGCGTGCGCGGCGCCCGCAGCCCGATCGCGAAGAAGGGCAGCCCCGGCTCGACCACGGGGTAGATGTGGGGGATCAGGGTCGCCAGCGGCACCCCGGCGCGCTCCGCGGCGAGGCTCGGCGCCAGGGTGAGGATGTCGCTGACGGCGACGTGCGGCCGCAGCTCCTCGAACAGCGGCAGCAGCGCCCGCGCCGCCTCGGCGGCGTGGCGGCCGTCGGCGGAGTCGGGCTCCGGCGGCGGGAACATCCGGTACTCCTCGGCCGCGGCGAAGCCCAGCCCGGCGCCCTCGACCGCCTCGCGCCGCTCCTCCCAGGTCTCGAGCACGACCTCGTGGCCGCGCTCCGCCAGCGCCCGCCCCAGCGCGATCGCCGGGAAGACGTGGCCGGCGTCGCCGAAGGCCGCGACCAGGACGCGCAGGGATTTGCCGGCGCCCCCCATCGCCGTGCCGCCGCTACGGCGTATCCAACCCCTCGCCGGGACGGGTGAACACGATCTCCGGCACATGGCAGTTGGGCGAGGTCCGCAGCAGGAAGCGGACCGCCTCGCCGAGGTCGGAGGGCTGGATCATCGACTCGGCCGGCACCTCCCCCTTGGCGAACTCGGTCATCGGCGTGTCGACGAATCCCGGCGCCAGCGCAGTGCACTGGATCCCCGAGCCGCCGGCCTCGCGATGGGTCGACTGGGTGAAGTTGATCACCGCCGCCTTGGTCGCCGCGTAGATCGAGAGCCAGGCCTGGCCGCCCTTTCCTGCGATCGAGGCGGTGTTGACGATCAGCGCCTTGCCGTGCTCGGCGCCGGCCTGGCGCAGCAGCGGCAGGCCCTCTCGGGTGCCGAGGATCAGCGCCCGCAGGTTGACCGCGAGCTGCATGTCGAGGTGCTTGGTCTGGATCTCCTCCATCGGCGCTCCGATGCCGACGCCGGCGTTGTTGACCAGCGCGTCGAGGCGGCCGTAGGCGGCGCGGTGGGCGGCGAAGACGGAGAGGACGTCGTCCTCGTCGGTCATGTTGGCGGCGACGTTCTCGACCGCATAGCCGTCGGCGCGCAAACCGGACGCCGCCTCCTCGAGCTTCTCCGGTCGCCGCGCGGAGACCGTCAGCGCGTAGCCCTCTTCGCCGAGGGTGCGGGCGATGGCGAGGCCGATCCCGCTCGATGCCCCGGTTACCAGTGCTGCGCGCTCCGCCATCCGGTCCTCCTCCGATTGCGACGACGCCGGGACCCTATACGCCGCTCCCCGCGGGCGTCGCGGCGCTCCGCCGACGAGCCTTCCCTGAATAACATGCCTGCCGATGCGCGCCCCCCGCATTGCCGCCGCCCTGCTGCTCGCCCCTGCCGCGATCCTCGCCGGCTGCGGCGGCTCGGGCTCGGGAGGCTCCTCGACCTCGTCGGAAAGCGCGCGGAGCAGGCCGGCGCCGGCCAGGAGCGACTTCCCGAGCGCCAATGGCAAGACGCTGCGCGAAGTCCTCAACTCGGCGGCCGGGGGTCCGTCGGAACTGGTCGTCTCGCCGGCCGCCTCGGTGTTCTACACGGGAAAGAACCGTTACCCGTTCGGCGTCTTCGAACGCGACCGCACCCAGGTGCCGGACGCCGAAGTCGCCCTCTACTTCGCCAAGGCTCCGCCCGCCAAACGCGGCGCAGGCAAGCGGTCCGGCGGCGAAGCCGGGTCGAGCGGCAAAGGCGCGGCCGCGCAGGCCGAGGAACAGGCCCTCGACCAGCCCGCGGTCGGGCCGTTCCCGGCCCGGATCGAAACCCTGGCGACGAAGCCGGCCTTCCGCGCGAAGACGACGGTCGACGACCCCGACGCGGCCAGCGTCGTCTACTCGACCGAAGCCGACTTTCCGAGCGACGGCGAGTGGCGAATTGCCGCCCTGGTGAAGGAAGATGGGGAAACGAAGGGAACCCTGCTGCCGAGCGCCGTGGTCGGCCAGTACAGCAAGATCCCCAGGCCCGGCGAGAAGGCGCCGGAGATCCACACGCCGACCCCCGCCGACACGGGAGGCGACCTCTCCAAGATCACCACGCGGATACCGCCGGACACCCAGCATGAAGTCGACTACGCGGAAGCCCTGGGCAAGGAACCGATCTTCCTCTTGTTTGCCACCCCTCAGTTCTGCCAGAGTCGTGTCTGCGGGCCGGTGGTCGACGTTGCGGAGCAGCTGAAGCGGGAATACGGAGACGAGGCGGCGTTCATCCACATGGAGATCTACAAGGACAACGATCCGAGCAAGGGCGTGCGCTCGCAGGTGGACGCCTTCCACCTGCCGAGCGAGCCGTGGCTGTTCGCGATCAACCGCAAGGGCGTGGTGGGCTCGGTGATCGAGGGGGCCTTCGGCGTCGAAGAGCTGACCAAGGTCGTGAAGAAGGTGATCGCCGAATGAGCGACAAAGCCGGCTCGGACGCCGAGCTGCTCGAGTCCTTCGCCGAGGAGGCGCGTCGCCGCTGCGACGTGATCTCAGCCGGCCTCGCGACCGAGACGACCGACTTCGAGACGATGCGGGCCGAAGCGCACGCGCTGCGCGGCACCGCCGGAGTGGTCGGCCTGCGCCGCCTCGCCGAGCTGGCCGGCCTGATGGAGTCCGACCTCGCCGAAGCGAAGAAGACCGGCGTCATCCGCGGCGGCCGCTCCCACCAGATCGCCGATGCCGCCAAGGCCCTCGCCGACGGCGCCGCCGCCGCCGCCAAGGGGGAGGAGGAGCCGCCCGACGTCGGCCGCTCCCTCGCCCAGCTCTTCAGCGCCTGACCGCCGCCGCCCCGCTACTCTCGCCCCAACGGGGCGGTAGCTCAGCTGGTCAGAGCAGCGGACTCATAATCCGTCGGTCGCTGGTTCGAGTCCAGCCCGCCCCATTTCGATCAGGTCGCGAGCGTCTGCTCGCTTCTGATCTCGACTCGATAGTCAACGGGCAGCGGGACGACGAGCTGACCACCCCTGGGCGTGGGGCGCCGGGTCAAAAGACGCTTGAAGAATGCGAGCAGTCCGCCGCGGGGCGCGGCGATGATCTCGTGGCCCCCTGGATAGACAAGGGCAACCGGCCTACGTCCGCCTATGGCCCGCGACAGCGACACGAAAGCGTCGGGCGAATCGGCGGGGATCAGAGTGGACGGGGTTGGGGGTTAGATCAGGTGGCCCGATGAACGGGGTCCGGTCAAAGACGTAGCGCACGGCGTGGCGCCTGGCCCTAGAAAAAGCTGCTGACGTGACCGCCTTACTAACTGCCTGTGCTGCGCAGTAGGCGGTTAATCGGTCGCTCGAAGTCTGCCGGCGGGTCACTGAAGGCGTTGGCGTCCAAGAATTTCAGCGGGCCTCCACGCCGTCCATAGAAGATGGCTGGCACGCCTATGACGTCAAGGTTCTTTGCCTGTTGCTTCTCGGCGGCAAGCTCCTGTTTGATTACGGACGAGCTGGCAGCAGCCATTGCTGCCCGCACATCGAAGCCTTCGATCGAGGTGCCGATCTGTTCGATTAGAGGCGCGCTCAGCCAACCAGAGTTCTCCGGGCCTTGATTGGCCATGATGTCGTCCAGTACATCCCACAAGTGATCCTGTCGTCCCGCGGCGGCGATGAACCGAGCTCCAGTCACTGACGCCGGACCGATGATCGCAAAGCCGTGCCACTGGATCTGGAGCTTGCCCGTTCTCACATATTTCTGCACCAACGCAGGCAGAATCCGCTTGTGGAAACTGAGGCAAATTGGGCACTGCGGATCGCCGAAGTACAGCATCTTGACCGGAGCGCGCGAGCTCCCCAAGGTCTCGTTGTGTTGAGGAATACCCGCCAGCGAGAGAGTCGAGGGTTTGATTGAGGTAGGAGGCGTGGTCGCCGAGGCCCTTTCGCCTGAAGCTGCCTGGGCGCCGATCGCGAGCACCGCTACAGCGACCAGCAGTCCGATTAGGGCACGCAGACGGCCCCGTCGCGGCAGTGGGCTGCGGGCGGCAAGCTTCCTCATATGAGCAGTCCTCTTCTCAAACAGGTTGGCGCGAGGAGCCTCGCGATTGGCGGCGGGCCGAAGCTACACGGCCTCCCGGCATCGCAATCGGATACAAACGGATGTCCAGGAGAAGCTGAGACTGGATCGTGGCTACAGCGTCCCGTGCAGACTCGTAACAGCTGCCGCTATCTCTCGGTTCAAATGCCGTCCGGTTAGGCCCATTCGGCCGGCCATCCGGTCAGTGGTGATTCCCGATCCAGAAGGCGTCGACTCCAAGGTGGTCGCCGAGCCGTTCGAGATGCTGATCGAAGTGCAGGATGCCGATTCCCGCATCCTGCGCCGCGACGGCGACGGTGAGATCGGTGAGGGGATAGCGATGGGCGCCATGGGAGCCGTCGGCGGCTAGTTCTCGCATCAGCGAGAGGACGCCGCGCTGCACGCCGCGGTTGACCGGGACCTCGCGCAGAGCGTCTAACGTGCGCTCGACGGCGGCGATCCCATCGCTGCCTCGCGCGTCGATCATCAGCTCGTAGCGGACCGGCCAGCACCAGCGCACCTCGCCGCGCTCGATTGCGGCCAGCAGAAGGTCACGCGCGCCGGCGTCGCGGCGCGCCTGCATCCAGGCGGACGTGTCGACCATTACCGGCCCGGCGCCGTCCCAAAGGCGGTTCGCCATCAGGAGGCGGGCAGCGCGTTGAGTCGATCGACGGCGTCGAGGTCGAGGTCGAACTCGGTGGAGTCCATAGCTTCGAACAGCGCTTCGGCCGCGACGCGGCGATTGCGCCCCGCCTCCAGCTCTGCCTCGGCGCCCTCGACCGCGAGGCGGCGCAGCAGGGTCGCGTCTGGCTCGCGGGTTCCGGTGGCGGCACGAACGCGCGCCAGCGCCTCGCCCAACTCGGGGTCTGCGGTCACGGCTATTCGGGGGTGCTTGGAAGGCATCGCGCGCTCAAGTGTAGCTCATAGGTGTTACTCCAAGGCGGTGTAGCGGTGCAAGCCCTCGATCGTCGCCCGGAGCGAGTGGTTCGAATACCGTCCAGCCCGCCCCATGCCTTGCGCTTGCTCGTCTTCGGTCGTAGGGTCCATCCCGGTTATCGTGAGCCGACTCGGCCTCCCCGCAATTGATCGTCTCTCAGCGCTGCCTTCTGACTTGAATGAGGCGCTGCGGCTGATTCCTGAGATCGCTAGGAACACTGCCGCGCTGCCCGAGGTCGCCCGCTCGCTGAAGCGGGTCGCCAGGGACACGGAGGCGCTTTCCGGCATCCGCAAGGACATGGCGCGCGTTGCCGAGGCGACGAGCGTTCTCGGCGTGATGGAGGGCAGGATGGCGGCCATCGAGGAGGCCATGCCGGTGCTGGTCGAGGTCCAGCGCCATCTGGACAAGCTGCCCGAGACGATGGAATCGCTCAACGACGGCCTGGACCGCCTCAGCGGACTGATGGAGCAGCTGCTGGCGGGGCTCGGCGGGCTCAACCAGAGCATCGATACGCTTCAGGCGGGGGTGGAGCCGATGGGTCGCCTCGCCAGTCGGGTACCCGGCCAGAAGAAGAGCGCACCCGCGGACAAGTAGCCCTGTTCGGACTTTTCGCAGCCCCCATACGGCCGTTTACCGGTGCAGTAGCGATTCGGCTCTATGGACGGATTCCGGCGCGGCTCAGCCTCCCTTTTCGCGATCGGGTACGGGATAGTCTTCGCGAATGGGGAGAGGACACCTATCTTTGGTTGCGGTTGGTCTCGTGGTCGCGGCCGTGCTGCTTCCCGCGACCGGCATGGGACAGGCGAAGCTGCGGCGCGCCGGCGGGTTCGAAGTCCAGCCGGCCTACACGGCCGGTTTCTTGCGTCTCGGGAAGGAGAGGGGCTACAAGGTCGCCCTCTATATGCCCACCGATCGAATCGTGATCTTCTATGCGTCTCGCACCGAGAAGTCGAAGGACGGCTCTTTCAAAGTCCTGTACAGCCTCTACGCCGTGCGCAACCTGGGGGATCTGGAGCACGGGGTGGTGCGGGCGCGGTTCGGCTCACTGGGCCGGGTCTCCCTGCGGTTCCGACCAAACGGGCAGATGCGCAAGCGCGATCCGCAGTCAGGGTGCGAAGGGGGGCCGGAGATCACCGAAGACGGCAGGTTCGTCGGCCACCTCAGTTTCCGCGGCGAGGGCAACTATTTCCACGTCTCCTCCGCCAAGGGCCAGGCCTATATCGCTCACTCACCTCGCCTCAGATGCGAGAAGGGGCAGGCGCTGGAATCCCACCCGAGGTCCTTGCGGAAGCACGTCGCGCCCGTCCCCCTGTTTCCCGACGAAGGCAGTATCGCCCTCCTCTACGCGTCTGCTCGCAGCCACGGGCGCTATGTCGGGATCACGGCCATGCATCAGGGAAGGTCCTCGCCGGGGGCGGACGTCCAGCTGGGGATCGTCGAACCGAGGCACGGGATGGCGATCGGCCATGGCGTCTACCTCGAAGGGCCCGCGGGGACGCTGCTCACCAGCCTGCCCGGAGCGCATCCCGCCACGGCCACGCTGGCGCCGCCGCCGCCGTTCTATGGGGAAGCCGCCTATTCGGAGGATTCCGATGCCTGGACCGGCACCCTCGGCGTCAAGCTCGCCGGGTTGAGCCTGCCGCTGACCGGGCCTGGCTTCCACGTTCACCTCTGTGTCGTCAATCCCCTGAGAGACAGGGATGGCTGTGACTTCTTCAAGGCAGAGCCGCCGCCCGACGAGTGACGGCGGGTTCGGGGTGGGTGCTGCGATGAGGATGCGACAGGCCGCCGTTGCGGTCCTTGCGCTTCTCGCCCTCTCCTGCCTTCCGGGGAACGCTTGGGCCAAAGTCGGACGAGGCCGGCCACCGGCCAAGCAGTGGATCGACATCGAACTCGAGGGCTCCAACGGCTACTCGATTCACCTCAGCGTGAATCCACGCCGGCATTTGATCCTGCAGGTCACCAATGAAGGGTTTTCCGCCGAATACATGACTCGGGACGTCTTTGCCGACGCCGATCGGGTGAAGGCGAAGCTGCTCGGCCTGGGCAAGATCTCGGTGCGTTTTCACCCGCGTGGGCCGGTCCGTCACCCCTCGCTTCCCGGCTGCGGGAGGAAGCGCCCAACGGTGCAGCCGGGTGTGGTACGCGGGACGATCAGCTTCGTCGGCGAGCGGGAATACACCCAGGTCAAGGTGCGCGAAGCCGAGGCGGCGGTCGAAGAACCGATGAGCTGGCGCTGCCGGTACGGAGTGAGATTTGAACCGAAGCCCCGTGAGCGTGAATGGGTCAGCAAGTTCTCGGCCGAGGAGGAAGGAGCCTATTTCCTCGCCCGGAAGTACCGGCCCGGCGTGATCGAAGGCGGCCAGGTCCTCTACTTGGCCGAAACGGGGGAAGCGTTCGAAACGGCTTCTGGCCAGGTGCCCCTCACCATCTATAGGCATCTAAGCGTCCCCGCGCTCGCCTCCACCTTCCGCGACACTCATCCCGAACACCTGACCGTCTCGCCGCCCCCGCCATTTAGCGGCACCGGCACCCTCACCCGCACCCCCGAATCAGTCTTCACCTGGGGGGGCGACCTATCGGTTCAGTTCCCGGGCCTCGACCCGATCCCCCTGGCTGGTCCCAGCTTCGAATCTGAATACTGCCTGCGGGGATCGGGTTGCATCCGCTAGGGCCCCGACGCGGATCTGGCGGGACGGTGGGGTCGACGGGGCGCGCGGCCAGCCCGCCTCGTTTTCGTTGCACGGGGGGAGAACTTGCCCCCCGCCAGCCCTTGACCGGTCATGACCATGCCCGAGCCAGGAGTCCGTGCCGTCTCCCAGGAGCTGATCGAAGGGTTGATGGGCGCCGTCGTGGCGGCCGACTTCGTGCTTCAGACGCTGATGGCCCTGCCGGCGGATGCGCTCCCCGGCGAGGACAGGGCGGAGGCGATTCGCGAGCTCTTGACCGCCAGCGCCTACCGGGAGGTGGGGCCCGTCGGGGAGGAGGCCTGCCGGGCGGCGACGGCTCTGCTCGAGTCGGTCATCGACCGGATCGCGGACGACGCAGACGCCCTTGCGCGGTTGGCGGGGACCTCAGGACAGCGTCATTGCTGACTAATGCGGCTTCAGCACCCAGATGAACTTGCCGCCGCCGACGGGCTTTTCGTCCGAGGCGCAGTTGCCCTGGGGTGGGAAGGAGCCGCACTGCTTCAGCTCGGCGAAGTCCGTCGCCCAGCCGCCCGCGATCTGGATACAGGGCTGCCCGCTCAGCAGCGGGTCTCCGGGGCAGCTCAGGTACGCGTCCGGGCCGACCCCGCCGATCAGATGCAGATTGCCCGGGATGTGGTTGTGGTCTCCGACGGCGGAGACCGAGACCCCGGCGCCCGGCCGCAGGGCATCCTCGCCGCTGTACACCGTCCTTGCTCCAAACCCGGCGGCGAGCGTGTAGATGCAGTCATCGGTGTCGAGGACGACCGACGCGAAGCTCAGCGAGGGAGGCGCCGGGCCGCTGCCAGCCGGGCTCTCAAGCCTCGCCCACTCCTCCCCACAAGCGCCGGCTGAGCGTCAGGACCACGATGGCGGCCAGCTTACTGCGTGCCGCCTAATGCATCGATGGGGCGAAGGAGATCCCGACGATCGCTCCCTCGGGCGAGAGCATGCGCGCGACCGTCTGCCCCCATGGCTCCTCGCGAGGCGGGCGGAGGAGCTCGTGGCCCGCGGCGGCGAGCTCCTCGGCCGCGGCGCCGACCGCGGCGCGGTCGGCGACCTCGAACTCGATGCTCACCTGGGGGACGGGGAGGTGGGCCGGCCACCGCTCCTCGCCGAAGCACGCCTCGGCGGCCTCGGACAGCGGCCAGACGCCGAAGTGCTTCACTCCCTCCACCTCTTCGCTGTGGAGGTAGGCGCCCTCGCCGGCGAGCGGGAGCCCGAGGGTGTCGACGTAGAGCCGCTGGGACTTGGCGGGGTCGGGAGCGATCACGGCGACGCCGGTGACGAACTCGATCTTCATCGGCGCAGGCACGACCCCTCTCTCGAAGTCATCCCTACAGATTGTGGCAATGTGGCGAGATAAGGAGAAGCCGATTCAGGAAGGTCGGCGCGGGTAATCGGCAGCGACGGCCATGAAGGAGAGGAGCGGCTCGATGGACGCCCAAGGCGGAGATTCTCCATCCCAGCTGATCGATGCGAGGATCGAGGAGCTCGGGGATTGGCGGGGAGAAATGCTCGCGCGGATCCGGGACCTGATCAAGGAGGTCGACCCAGAGGTGGTCGAGGAGTGGAAATGGCGAGGGGTTCCGGTCTGGTACCACGACGGGATGATCTGCACCGGCGAGACCTACAAGGAGCACGTCAAGGTGACCTTCGCCAAGGGGGCCTCGCTGGAGGACCCCTCGGGCCTCTTCAACTCCAGCCTCGAGGGCAACGTCAGGCGCGCGATCGACTGGCACGAGGGCGACGAGATCGACGAGGAGGCGTTGAAGGCGCTCGTCCGCGAGGCCGTGGAGCTGAACACGTCCCCGGCATAGAGTCTCGAGATGCCCACGGCGCGGACGGTCCTCCACGTCTCGGCCCATCCCGACGATGAGCTGCTGGGGGCGCCCGCGGCGCTCTTCGCGCTTCGCGACGCCGGCTGGGCGATCGTCAACCTCGCCTGCGGCCTCGGCCGTGACGGGCAGCACGCGCGCCGGGAGGCGGAGCTTCGCGAGGCCTGCCGCCGCGCGGGCTTCGAGCTCGAGCTTCCCGCCGAGCCGATCGCGCTGTCGCGCTCCGACGACCCTGTGAAGGCCGGGCGCCGGCTCGTGGAGCTGATCGCGGAGACGGCGGCGAGGCTCCGACCTGCGCTGATCGTCTCGCCCCACCCGCACGATCGCCATCCCGCCCACGAGCTCGTCGCCCGCGCCGTCCGCGACGTCATCGCCGATCAGCGGGCGGGAGGCTGCGCGCGCTGGTGGATGTGGGGCGTGTGGGACGACCTGCCCCTGCCCACGATCGCGGTCGGGTTCGACCGGCGAAGGCTCGACGAGATCACCGGCGCGCTCGAAGCGCATGAGCGGGAGCTGGAGCGCAACGACTACCGCAGGCTGGTTCGCGGGCGGGCCGAGATGAACGCGGCCCGCGGCCCCGAGCTGATCTTCGGCTTCGGATCTCCGGGACGTTCCGAGCCCTACCTCGAGCTGCTCACCGAGGCGGTCCTCGCCAGTGGCCGCTGGCTGCTCGGGACTCCGCGCAGGCTCGATCCGGCCTCGCCCTTGGGCGAGCCGCCCAGCGGCGTCGAGATCGGCGACTGGCTCCAGCTCGAATCCGTCACCCAGCGCTACGGCGCCCCCGGCGCGACGCGTGAATGAAGGGCCGGCCTAGAGCCGGGTCGGCAGGCCCAGCTCCCTGCGGATCGCGAGAGTGAAAACCGCCAGGGAGGCCGCCAGCGCGATGTAGGCGAGGATCGCCGCGAAACCGGATACGTCGGCGTGGTCGAGCGGCGTCGCATGCCTGCCGTCGGATGCCGAGGACCGGGCGGGGACCGGGGAGGGGGAGCCCCCGCCACTGGCGCTCGCGGCCGCCGCCAGCCGCAACAGCTTGCGCGCGGTCGCGGGCGCTGGCGGCGTGCCCATCGCTCGTGGGAGGAGGGTGGTCAGGAAACGCCCGCCCGGCAAGAGGGCGATCGCCGGCCAGACGTAGGCGACCAGTCGCCCGGTGGGCGCCGCCCTGGCGATTTGGATCGGAGGCGCCCGATCCTTGGAGCCCGGCTCACCGGACGGGCCTGGGGGATCGGAGCTCGCGCCGTTCCCCTCGCCAGGTTCGCTGCGAGGGGCCGTAGCCGCCTGCTGCGCCGCTTCCGCCGAGGTCCCCGCGGTCGCCCGGGCCAAAGCGCCGGCATCGCCCCCGGCCCCCGCCGTCGGAAGCGGACGGGTGGCGGTCGTCGTGCCATCCGTGGCCGACTTGGTGACGTTCGAGCCCGGTGGGGCCGGAGGCGTCCCCGTCGCCGGTTCGACCGGATCGGCCGGGGCCTGGGGCAGGGGCGCGCTCGGCGGCGGCGGGAACGCTTGCTGGACCACCGGCACGAGCGTCGAGCCCACGTCACCCGAGAGACCTTCGAGCGGCGCGGCGGATGCGGGGGAGGCGCCTAGAGCCGAGGCGAGGAGCAGGCCGGCGAGCCAACGTGCGCTGTCGCGATAATCAAAGATCTTTAGAGGATACCCAAAATTTGGACGTATATACCAATTATTTGGTATTTCGCGGGGCGGCCGGGGACGGCGGCCTTCAGCGATACAGGCCGGGGTTGACGACCCCCGCGTAGTACAGGAAGTGGGAGCGCGTGTATTCGCGGTTGCCGGTGACGGTGGGCACGGGGTTGGGCCCCATCTTCATGTCGGCGCCGAGGAAGGGGCGGAAGCGGGGGTTGGCGCTGAGGTAGCTGCTCGGGTCCGCCCGCAGCAGGCCGAGCAACGTCTCGACCACGATCCGCCCGCCAACCGGCCCGAGGGTGAGCCCGCCGGCGGCGACCTTCGCCTCGGCGAGGATGTAGTACCAGAGCGGGGTGCTGGTCCCGAACGGCCTGTAGACGCTTTCGATCTCCGAGAGGTCCTGGCGGGCCAACGGCGTGACCCCCATCGCACGGGCGACGTCCTGCCCCGACGGCAATCCCCAGGTCAGGTGACGCAGCAGGTTGCGCTGGGGCAGCACCAGCGGGGCGGTCTGGGTGTGAGGCGCGATCGTCGGCAGCGGCAGGTTGAAGAGCACGCTGGAGATGCTGGTGTCGATCTTCTTGTTCGTTTTGACCTGCCCGTCGCCGAGGTCGAAGAAGGTCTGCCAGCCGATATAGCGCCTGGGTGCGGCGCAGCCTCCCAGCAGGTCCCCGCGGTCGTGCGGGGTGTTGAAGTCCGGCTCGTTCGGGTCGAAGACGAGGCCGAAGAACGGCGCCGCCGCGGGATTGACGCCGTCGCCCGTGCCGCTGGTGAAGTTGGCGCGGTAGGAGGGGCGCACCATGCTGTGCCCGAAGCGGTAGGCGGCGCCGCCGAACTCGATCGGCATGAAGCCGTCGCGCTCCGGCGGCCGGTAGAAGCGGTTGCCGTGCCGCAGCACCTCGTCGACCATCGTCTGGCCGGCGATCTGGGGAAGGTGCTCGTTGACCAGCAGCCACTGGTAGTGCCACTGGGTCGCCTGGCGCGCCGCCAGGAAGGCGTTGTTGCGGTGGCTCAGGTCGACCCGGTGGGCGGTGGGAAAGCAGCCCATGTCGTGATTCGCGAGCTCGTCGAGCACCCGGTTGTAGAAGAGGATGTGGGCGCACTGCAGGCCGGCGACCATCAGGTTCTCGTCGTTGCGAGGATCGCCCAGCAGCGCTTCGCTTTCACCCTCTCCGACCGGGACGCGCGGCACGTCCTCGTGCACGCCGCCGCTGCCGATCTTCATCTTCGGGCCGACCGATCCGTCGGGGTTCGGCTCGTACAGGTCCGGCCGCATCCCGGGCCCGCCGCCGAAGACCGAGTCGAGGTCGAGGGCGGGGGTGCGGGTGTTCCGCGAGGTGAGCGGGTTCTGGGGCACGCCCAGCTGCGAGGTCTGGTCGAAGGTGATGTCGTGGTCGGTGAACTGGCCGACAAAGGTCGACCCCGCCGTCATCGTCGGGTTGTCGGGGTTGGTGCCGTAGGGGTCGTTGGCGGTCGCGTTGCCGTTCACCGCCGGGTCGACGATCAGGGCTTTCGGGCCCGCCGCCAGGTTGTCCTTGGCGTCCATGATCCCGCCCGGCTCGCCGACTTCGGCGAGGGCGGCGCGGACCCTGTCGTTCGCCTCGGCGAAGGGCCGCAGCGAGGGGAACATCCGGCCGAAGTCTTCGGGGCTGCCGGGGGCGCCAGGGCCTTGCCGGTAGTGGCGGTAGGCATCGTGGCGGCGATGCTTCTCGCGTCCCCGAGAGGCGACAGCCGGGTCCACGCCAAGCGACCCGGCGACCAGACCGGCGCCGACTGCGCCGACCCCCTTCAGGAACTCGCGGCGAGACGGGGGCTGGGGGGCGGCACTGCCGTTGTCGGTCATGAGGGGACTCTGCCCCAGGAAACCGGATGGTCATCGTATGTCTGACGTCTCTGCTCCCACATCGGTCCAGGCCGAGTGCGACGAGCGTCCTCTTTCCCGCCCGGCTCGATCCGCAGGGCGCGCGGCGGCGTACCATGGGCGGATGTTCGGATTCGGAAACATCGGCCCGCTCGAGGTCGTCGTCGTCCTGATCATCGCTGTGATCGTCTTCGGCCCGAAGCGGCTGCCGGAGCTCGGCGGCAGCCTCGGTCGCGGCATCCGCGAGTTCCGCGACACGGTCAGCGGCGAGCGGCGCGAGCACGCCAAGGCGCTCGACCCCTCGAGCGCGACCGCGCCGCCCCCCTCGCCGAGCGCGGGGGAGACGGCACGGAAGCGCCAGGGCTGAGGGCTACGGCTTCAGCGTCACGCCGACGGCGGCGCCGAGCGGCAGGATCTTGCGCGGCTTCCTGCTCTGCTTCGCCACCTTGCCGGTCTTCGCGGTGGCCCCGCCCCGCTTGGTCACGTGACCGAGCTTGCAGTGGGAGCTCTTCAGCCGCCGCTTGGCGACCTTCAGCGTCTTGCCTTTCAGCTTCGGGACGATGCAGGCGACGTAGGTGAAGCGGTCGGCCCGCGCCGTCGGGCTCGTCCCCGCCAGCGTGGTGACGGTGACGTCGACGGTCCCGGGCTTGAGGCTGCGTGGCGCGGTCGCGGTGATTTCGGTTTCGGAGGTCGCGGCGAAGCTGGCGGCCGGGCTGGTGCCGAATTTGACCGCGCTTGCCGCGCCGAGGTTGGCGCCTACGATCGTGATCGTGGTCCCTCCCGCGATCGAGCCGGAGGCGGGGGAGATCGAGGTGACTTCCGGCGCCGGCTGGATTTCGGCGCTGAGCTCGATCTCCTTGCCGGCCACGGATCCGCTCGGGGGGACCGTGGCGCCGTCGAGCGGCGGCGGGAAGATGTAGGCGTAGCTGGCCCCCGCCACTTCCGCCACGCCGATTTCGTCGGCCGCGCTGGTCGGGTCGATGCCGATCAGGTCGCCGGCGTGGACGGTCAGGTTCGCGTTGAACGTCTGCAGCCCGGCGCCTGAGGGGGTGGCGGGGCCGCTCGTGCCCGAGGCCGCGTAGGCGCCCGACCCGTTCGGGTGGAGGACCCGGAGGAAGAAGGGCCCGCCTTTCGCGCCCTGGACCCGCCAGCGCACGATCGCGCCGTTCACCGGCGAGGTCAGGTTCGCGCCTTTCTCCGGCAGCGCCGTGTTGAAGAACGTCTCCACCTGCCCGAAGGGAGTGGAGGCGAAGGTGGTCGGCAGGACGCTGCCGACGGTGATCGTCGAGGCCTGCGCCGATCCCGCGCCGAGCAGCGCCAGGGCGCCCGCCGCGGTCGCGGCCAGCGCGGCGACCCTCCCCGCCTTTCCTCTGAATGCCTGACCCTTGCCTGCGAGCCCTGCGTGCCGCCTCCGAGCCTTCATCGCCTTCCTCCCCATGGTCGTGGCCCTCGGCCCGTCGCGGGCTGGCGGCCGGTTCGTTTCGAAGGCGCAAAACACGGCAGCCGGCGAGAGTTGCGGCCGATGGGCCATCCGGATCGCTTCTTGACGTGGACGGAAGGCGGACCGTCCGCTATCGTCTCGCCACTATGAGGAAGTTGAGTGATTGCTAATTCTTAGACCGAAGTTTGGGAGCGGGAGTCGATGAGCGTACTTGCGAAGGAGATAGCGAAAGACTGGTACCGGACGGCCTTCGCCGAGACGGCCGACATGACCTGGACCGACCGGACCGAGATGGAAGTCGACCGGGCGCTGAGCATGCTGAAGGCGCAGCCCGGCGAGCGCGTGCTCGACCTCGCCTGCGGCTCGGGCCGGCACTCGCTGGAGCTGAAGCGGCGGGGGTTCGAGGTGGTCGGCGTGGACATCTCGCCGGAGCTGTTGGAGATCGCGCGGCAAGACGCCGAGAATCAAGGCCTCGAGGTCGAGTTCATCGAGTCCGACCTGCGCGCGCTCGACTTCGACGCCGAGTTCGACATCGTGCTCAGCCTCAACGACGGCGCGATCGGATACCTCGAGACCGAGGAGGAGAACCGCCACGCCTTCGAGGTGATCTCGCGGGCCCTGCGGCCGGGCGGGCGGCACCTGGTGCAGCTCCCCAACGTCCTCTACGCCCGCGAGCACCTGCCGCAGAAGTCGTGGATCCTGGGCGAGGCGATGATCGAACTGGTCGAGCACCGCTGGAACAAGCGCGACCGCTACATGGAGGGGGCGATGATCCCGATCCGCTTCGGCGAGGTGCTGGAGGAGCTGAAGCCGATCGAATTCCGCCAGCGCCTCTACACGGTCGAGGAAATGCAGGAGATCATGGGCTCGGTCGGGATGGAAGTGGTGCGCGTCTTCCACGGCAACGGCAAGGTCCGCGAGCCGACCCACAAGCAGTTCGAGGTCTTCATCGAGAGCGAGAAGAGGTAAGGGCCTCAGCGCTTCGCCCGCCGCTGTCTCAGCTCGCGGCTCTTCTCCTTCGCGCCCGCGTAGGAGGACTCGACCAGCTCGCGGCCGCCGGACCAGCCGAAGACCCAGGAGACGAGGATCAGCGCGAAGAGCACGTCCCAGGCGGTGACGATCAGCTGCTGGCCGATCGAGTAGGCGGTCGCGGTGGAGGCGTCGGTGGAGCCGGAGAGCGCCGCCGAGTTCATCGCCTGGGTGACGCCGACCCCGCCCGGGGTCGCGGAGACGCTGTTGGAGATCGAGTTGGAGGCGGTGACGGCGGCGACGTTGTGGAAGCTGACCGGGATCCCGTAGGCGCCGAGGAAGACGGCGACGATCGCGAGCCGGGCCGCGTAGCTGCCGAGCTCCGGCAGGACCAGGCCGGTGAGGGCGCGGCGGGGGCCGCGCAGGATCGCGCCCCCTGCGACCAGCTGCGCCCGCAGCCCAGCCAGGCGTCGCCAGAAGATCCGCGCCAGCAGCACGATCAGGACGACGGCGCCGATGGCGATCGCGACGACCAGGCCGGTGTGGTCGGCGAGGAAGCCGAGCTTGATCGAGAACGAGCCGCTGACGGTGAGGAACAGGTAGAGGTAGAGCGCGACGTTGAAGACCGAGAAGGGGATCTTCTCGACCAGCAGGCCGGAGACCATCATCGCGAAGGTCGCGCCGACGATCAGCGTGGTGAGCATCAGCAGCATCGCCAGCGTGCCGAGGTTCGCCGGGAGGAAGCCGTTCAGCGCCACCGCCACCGCGTAGGAGGCGAGGACGAGCCGGTAGGAGACGCGGGCGCGGGGCAGCGCCGCGCGCAGGATCCCGAACCAGGCCAGCGCCGCCAGCGAGGTCTGGGCGGTCTCCAGCAGGACGCCGGCGACGATCGCCCAGGCCGGCACCTCGCCGACCTTGCGAAAGAGATCGCGCAGCCAATCGGAGGCCGGGACGCCGAGCAGGTCGAGGATGAAGAGGAAGAGGGCGACACCGCCGAGCCAGATCGCGATCCGGCCCAGGCGGTGCGCCAACGACCGGCCGCTCAGGGGGCGTACTTTTCGGCGTAGCTCTGCGCTTCTTCAGCGCCCTTTTCGGCCTGCGCCTGGCCTTCTTCGATTCCCTTTTCGGCCTTCTTGACCCCTTCTTCGACGCCCTTCGAAGCCGATCCCTTGCCTTCTTCGACCTGCTTCTTCGCCTTTTCGAGCCCCTTCTTGGCTTCTTCGGTGCCTTCCTTGAGGCCCTTTTCGGCCTTCTTGATGCCCTGTTCGATTTCGGTCTTCGCCTTGCTCGTGCTTTCGCTGTTGTCGCTGCCGCCGCAGCCCGACCAGACGACGCCGCCGGCGAGGATCGCGGCGATCGCGAGGGCCGCGCCCAACCGGCTGGTTCCCGAACGGCTGAGTCTCATGTGAATGCTCCCCGGGGTGGATTCTCGGACCGGATGACTCTACCGTTGCCACGGATGGCAAACGACCCCGAGCTCGACGATTTCGAGGCGCTGGTCGCCGACGCGATCGACGCCCTGCCGGAGGAATTCCAGAAGGTCCTGGAGCGTGTGGCGGTGGTCGTCTCCGACCTCGGCGCCGAGCAGGGCGCCTACGGGCAGTACTTCGGCGACGGCGTCGCCCGCGATCGCTATGAGGACCGGATCGTCATCTACCGCGACACGCTCGAACGCGACTTCGGCCACGACCGCGCGCTGCTGGCGAGGCAGGTGGAGCGGACCCTGCGCCATGAGCTCGCCCACCACCTGGGCTGGGGCGAGCGAGGGGTCGGCGGGCTCGGCCTGTAGCGGCCCGTCCCCGGCGGGCCCGTCAGCCGCGGACGTGGCAGACGCTGGAGAGCTCGGTCGGGATCACCCGGTCGTCGGCGAAGTGGAAGGTGCCTTTGGCGAGCGCGAACGGAACTTCGTGGAAGCCTTCGGGGGCGCTGCAGGCGGCGCTGAGGTAGCTGCGCCGCTGGCCGCGGTAGGCGTAGGTGCGTCCGATCCGCAGCTCCAGTTCGGTGATCGAGCCGACCCCTCCGGCGAGGGTCGGGAGGTCGGCGGAGAGCACGGTGCCGAATTCCCCCTTCCCGTCATGGGTGACGGTCAGGGCCAGCACGAAGGTCGCCCGCACCGGCGTGGTCCCGTAGAGATGGAGCAGGACCACCGGCCTTCCCCCGTGGTTGCCGTTGAAGGCGAGGATCCGTCCCGAGGCCGGGAACGTCGCGGTCGGGAAGTCGACATTGGCGCTGAACCGCCCGCCGCCGATCCGGGCCGGCCCGCAGCGCGCCATCGCGGCTTCGCTGGTCGTCGACTGAAGCGCGCGGCTGGTGCAGGTCGCGAGCCCGCGGTTGGACAGCTTGCCGTTGCGGTTGAGCCCGATTTCGACCCGATGCAGGGGCGGCGGCTGGGAGCCGTCGGTGGTGCGGATCTTCCCGGTCAGGTGGACGCTGAGCGGCGCGGGACGACTCCTCGGCAGGGCCTTGGGGCTGAAGTTGCCCCGCAGCGAGACCAGCAGACCTTCCTTGACGAAGCTCTCGGCTCCGGCGAGGCTCGCCCCCGACGCTGCCACGAGCGCGAGCGCGGCGAGGACTGCGAGGCGGCGGAGATGCATCGGTACCACCCAGTCTAAGCCGGCCCGGGCGGCGCGAATGTGAGGGTCTCATTGAGCCAGGACGCTGGACATCGCCTTCACGCTCGGCCTGGAGGAAGGCGAGGAACGCCTGCTTGACCGGGAAGTCGCCGGCGTCACCCGCCGCGAAGATCTCGGGGTGGTCGATCAACCGGCGGCTGGCCGGGTCGGTGAGGAGGAAGCCGCGGTCGTCGGCCTTCAGCCCCTCGAACGGGGTCGCCGCCACGTAGGGCGGGAAGGAGACCAGTCTCGACGCTGTCCCGGGCGCCCTTGCGGCGCAGCCAGGTGTCGAGCATCAGCACCTCGACCGGCGTCCACGGGGTCAGCGCGTGCTCGGCCAGGCCGGGGATCTCCTCGGCCCGCATCTCGGCGCCGGTGGCGACGATCAGGAAGTCGTAGGGGATCGAGCCGCCGTCGAGCCCGACGGTGCGGGCGTCGGGGTCGATGTTTCGAGCGCTGGCTTCGAGCAGCTCGATCCCCCGGCGGGCGCACGGTCGCGCCAGCGGGACCTTCAGCCTCTCGGGGTCGAAACCGAAGGGCGGGCGCATCGGGGAGGGACCGCGCCTCCGATCCGTGATTTGCCACAGTGAGGCGCGCGGATGAAGACGAGCACGTCCTACCTGACCTTCGAGACGAGCGAGCGGCGGCAGCTGATCCGGATCACCGAGGAGCTGCAGGCCGCGGTCGACGAGGCCGGCATCGCCGAGGGCATGGTGCTCGCCTCGGCGATGCACATCACCGCCGGCATCTGGGTCAACGACGACGAGCCGGGCCTGCACGAGGACGTGCTCGAATGGCTCGACAAGGTCGCCCCGCCGAGCTGGTCGGCGCCCGCGAACGAGGTGGCGGCGGCGCTGCTGCCCGACGGCGGCGACTACCGCCATCACCGCGGCGGCGAGGACAACGGCGACGCCCACCTGAAGAACCTGCTCGTCCACCACCAGGCGATCGTCCCGGTCACCGAGGGGCGCCTCGACCTCGGCCCCTGGCAGCAGGTCTTCTACTGCGAGTTCGACGGCCGCCGCAGCAAGCGGGTCGTGATCAAGGCGATGGGCGAGTAGTGGAGGGGCTGGCGGTCCCGCTCGGCGAGAGCCGTGAGCTGTTCGACGAGTGGATGCGAGCCAACCTCCGCCGCCGGCTCGGGCGGGGCTGAGCCCGCCCGGGGACGCAGGCGCCGGCTCGCAGCGGTACCCGCGGGTATCTTTAGCTGCTGTTGCTTGGAGCGCTGGGGAGAACTTGCTCGTAGGAGATGGACACCGTGCGGCGGTCAGAGCGCTCGTCGACCGCTTCGCTGCGCTTGCCCACGACGGCCCCGGGCTGGTTTGCCTTGCGGCCCCGCCCGGCTGGGGCAAGACCCGCGTGGTCCAGGAGATGTACAGGGAGCTCGCGGCGGCGCAGCCGACGCCGGCGTACTGGCCGGCCGAGCTGCGCAAGGACGGCGGCCCTGAGATGCGCTCGATCCTCGAGGGCCGCAAGCGACTCTACGTGGAAAAGGTCGTCGTGCCGAAGGGCGCCGAGCTGCCCTGGTTCTGGTGGGCGACCCTCTGCCAGCGGCGCCCGGACGGGACCTTCGCCCAGGCGATGTTCGACGACGCGACCCAGCTCTACGCCCACGCAGATTCGATGCTTGACCGCATTGGCGCCGCGGAGGGATCGGGTCGCGCATTCGACGCCTCCGGCGCCGTCATCGGTCTGATCGGGCTGCTCGGGGTCGCCGTCGCGCCTCCGGTCGGGATCGCGATGGGGGTCGCGGGCGCGGCCCGCGCGGGCTGGCAGAACCGGGACCTGATCGAGAAGATCCTTCGCTTCCAGCGCCGCCGCGGCGAGAGGACCCTGGACGCCGGCGCCTACGGCCGGGTCGAACAGGTCGAGGAGATCGCGACGCAGCTGGCGGCGCTGTCCCGAGTCGTCCCGATCGTTCTCGTCGTCGACGATGCCCACTACGCCGACGACACCCTCGTCGAAACGATTGACATCGTGCTGCGCAATCGCGACGCCCAGGTGCTGGTGGTGGCGACGGCCTGGCCGCAGGAGCTCGACGACAAGAACGAGCAGGCTCCGTTCCCCGCCTGGTGGAATGGAAAGCTGGCGCAGCGAGGGCACGAGCGCCTGACCCGTATCGACCTCGGCGCGCTCGACGGGGCGGCGGCGCGCCAGCTTCTTCAGGCCGACCTCCCGCAGGGGGCCGACCAGACGGCGGACGCGATCATCGAGCGCTGGGGTACGAACCCCCTCGTGCTGAGGACCCTGGTGCGCCTGCCGCGGGTGCGGGCGGCGTTGAAGGAGGGCGTCGTGGGGGGCGAGTCGCTGTCCCGACTCCCGCAGCAGCTCGAGTCCATCCTCGGCGAGTACTGGAGCAACCTTCCCGACGGGGTCCGGGGGACGCTCTCGCTCGCCTCGCGCCTCGGCGCCGAGTTCGTCCCGAGCGTGGTGATCGATGCCGCTCCCAGCGCCGGCACGACGGACGGGGCGTCGGCGGTCCAGGAGGCGGTCAGTCCTTACGCCTGGACCCGCGAGTACGAGCGCACCCTGCACGGCTTCGTCGAGGCCGCCCTCTGGCGGGTCGCCTGTCGCGGGGCGGACGATCTGCTCGACGACGCGGCGGCCGCTGCGCTGGCGTCCGCTCTCGAACGCGCGGTGGGCCAGACCCGCTCCAACGGCGCCGATCTTCCCGAGCGCACGCTGGTGACGCTGTGGCGCCAGCACGCCGCCTTCGTTGGGGCGGGGTCGCTCCCCCGGAACGAGCTTGCGGCATGGTCCGCGCTGAGGCTGGCGGGGCACCTCGCCAGCCGACTCCAGTACGAGGAAGCCGCGCGCCTCGCCGAAGCAGCGCTTGAGTGGGCCGCCTTCACCCGATCCGAGGAGGCGCTCGCCCGTCGCGATCTCGGCGAATGGCTGCGACAGGCGGGTCGCTTCGAGGAGTCCAAAGCGCAGCTGTTGAACGCGGTCCGTGACCTGGAGGACGAGGGCGCGCGCTTGCAGGCGGCGCGAGCGCGGCGCTCTCTTGGGGACACCTATCGCTATCTCGGCGATCTTCATTCGGCGGTCGAGTGCTTCACCGTTGCCCTGGGGTCCTTCGAAGCGCTCGGTGAGCTGGTCGACGCGGCTGGCGCCCTCAACGGGATCGGCGATGCAAATCGCGGCCTCAGCAAATGGGACGTCTCCGAGGACAGCTTCCGCAAATGCCTCGACATCTACAGAAGCCTGGGGGACGAGCGGCAACTCGCCCGTTCCCTGGTTCGCTACGGAATGGTGTTCAGGGACCGCTGGCAGAACGAGAGAGCCCTGGAGGCATTCAACGAGGCGCTCTCCGTGTTCCGCGAGTGCGGCGATCGCAGGTGGGAGGCCCGCACGATCCGCAACCTTGGCGTGATCGACCGCCACGAGGGCCGGCTGGAGAAGGCACGTGCCCGCTTCTGCGAAGCCGAGGCGATCTACACGGAACTGCACGACGAACGAGGACGCGCCGTGAGCCTGCGCAACCGCGGTGATGCCCTGCGGCTTGCCGAAGAGCTCGAGGAGGCGGAGGCCGACCTCAAAGAGGCAATGGAGATCTTCCGGCGAATCGGCGACCGGCGCTGGGAATCCAGGGCGAAGCTGGGCCTCGGGGACATCGAACGGCGGCGGAAGAATTGGTCGCAAGCGCAGACGCTGATCTTCGAGGCGCGGGAGTTCTACCGTGAGCTCGGCGACGTGCCGGCAGAGGCGCGGGCGTTCCGGGCCGAGGGCCTGCTGATGCGCGATTCCGGCCAGCTCAACGCGGCACGCGCCGCCTTTCGCAAGAGTCGTGAGCTGTTTGAGAGGCTCGGCGACATGCTGTGGGTGGCGCGGGCGATGATGGGGGAGGCAAATGTCGCGACACTGGAAGGGAAATCGGCGATCGAGCTGGAGCAGGAGGCGGTGAGGATCTGCCGCGCGCTGGGCGTCCCCGATCGGGAGGCGCAGGAACGATGTCTGGCCGAGTGGTGAGCCGCAGGGCGACCCGCTACGAGCGGATCCTCGCTGACGGCTCCTCGCCCGACGGCCTCGCGGTCGCGATGGCGACCGCCAGCGCGGCTGCCCGCGCCGCGGTGGAGGTCGGCTCCGAGCACGAGCGCTGCATCCGGGATGTGGCGGCGGGCGTGGCCGCGCCGACGCTGGTCGGCTACGTGGCCTGGGTCGCCGGGGAGGTCGAGAAGACGGGGTACCGCCACGTTCACTTCCTCTCGCGGGACGGCCAGGTTCTTTGCCTGATCGCCGAGAGGCTTAGAGCAGCCCTTGGCCTGCGTGCCGACCTTCGCTATCTCTACTGCAGTCGTCGCACCTGGAACCTCGCGGCGTCTGACCCCGACGATCTGGCCGGCGAAGCCTGGCTGTTCGGCAGCTTCATGCGCTCGAATGCGGCCGACCTATGTGCGCGGCTCGGGCTCGACCTCGCCGAGCACCGCTCGGTCCTGGAGCGATGCGGGGTCTCGCTCGACCCGGAGGTGAGGAGCGGCGACCGACGGCAGCGTGCGGCGATGGGTCGGTTTCTCGCCGATCCGGGGCTCAAGGGCGAGCTTCGGGACCGGATCGACTCGCTGCGCGCACTTGTCGTCGACTACGCGCTGCAGGAGACGCTCGACGACGAGCGCTCGGTTCTCGTCGATGCGGGCTGGACGGGGAGGATGGTCGGGGCCCTGGGCAGGGTGATGCGTGGATCTGAGCTCGCCGTTCCCCCCGGGCTCTTCTGGGGGTACATGCCCAAAGACAAGTTGGGGCACGCCGCGCGGGTGAGCGCCTACATGTTCGACACGACGACGAAGGGCGGGACCAGGTGGCGTTTGCCCGACATCCCATACCTGATCGAGTCGTTCGCGATGGCTGACCACGGCATCGTTTCGGGCTATCGGCGATCGGCAAGCGGTCGGGTGGAACCCATCCTTGCCGATCCTCGCAACCCGGTCGCGGAACGGTGGGGCCTGCGCGTGTACCGCGAGACCCTGATCGCGTTCTGCGATGCCCTCACCGAGTGTCGCGGGGGATGGGAGGAAGACCTGAAGCCTGTCGTTTACCGGCTGCTGCGGGGCTTCTGGCTGGAACCGCACGCCGTGGAGGCCCGAGCCTGGGGGTCCTACGCCTACGACAGCGACCCAACCGGCACGGCGGCGCGTGCGCTGGCGCGACGATTCTCCGCTGCGGAGACGAAGCGCAGCGTCGGCACCGGGAGATTGGCGCGGGGAGACCGCGCCTGGCTTGCGGGCTCCCTCGCCCTGACTCCGCGTCCGCTCCGCGAGCAGCTGAACCGAGTTTCGTAGAATCCCAGGCTGTCTCGACCTCCCCGGAAGGAGAACGATGGAGCGCTGGACGCGCGCCGTCATCGCCAATCGGAAGAAGGTGATCGCCGCCTGGCTGGTCCTCTTCGTACTGGGGGGCTACGGGGCCTCGCACCTGGGCGATCTGCTCAGCAACCGCTTCAGCGTGCCCGGGTCGGACGCCGAGCGCGGCCTCGACATCGCCAAGGAACGCTTCAACGAGCGCGGCGACGGCGCCTTCACGCTGGTCTTTAAGACCGAGAAGCCGGTCGCCGCTACGCCGCGGTTCCGGGTCGAGGCGGCGCGGGCCGCGAAGAAGGCCTCCTCGGTCATCGACGAAGCGAAACCGGGGCCGGTGCTGCGCGCCTCGCCCCATCTCGCCTACGTCCAGATCAACACCCCGCTGGAAAACCAGGACGCCTCGAAGCTGACGCCGAAGATCCGCGCGGCGACGCCGCAGCTGCCCGGCACGACGACGTATCTCTCGGGCTTCCCCGCGATCAACCACGACACGCAGAAGATCTACAACGAAGACCTCACCAAGGGCGAGCTGATCGCGATCCCGGTCGCGCTGATCGTGATGGCCTTCATGTTCGGCACGCTGGGCGGGATCGCGGTTCCCTTCGCCTTCGCCTTCGTGACGATCCCCTCGACCCTCGGCGCGGTCTGGATCGCCGCCCACTTCATGGACATGGCGGTCTACGTGACCAACATCGTCACCCTGATCGGCCTCGCGATCGCGATCGACTACTCGATGCTGGTCGTCTTCAGATACCGGGAAGAGCTGGAGAAAGGCCGCAGCCCGCACGAGGCGCTGATCACGACGATGGCGACCGCCGGCCGGGCGACCCTCTTCTCCGGCGCGACCGTCGCGGTCGGGCTGGCGCTGCTCGTCTTCATGCCGCTGCCCTTCATGCGCTCGATGGGGGTCGGCGGCCTGCTCGTGCCGCTGTTCTCGATCGCCGCCTCGGCGACCTTCCTCCCGGCGCTGCTGTCGGTAATGGGGACGAAGGTGAACCGGCTGCGGGTGATCCCGAAGAGCATCCTCGAACACCGCGCCGAGGGTCGGGCCGGCGTCTGGAGCCGGCTGGCGCGCTCGATCATGCGCCGCCCCGTGCTCTACCTGGTCGTCGCCGGGGGCGTGATGGTCGCGCTGGCGCTGCCGGCGCTGGGCCTGCACCTGACCAGCGGCGACAACCGCGGCGTGCCGCTGACCAAGGAGTCGACCAGGGGCTTCGCGCTGCTCCGCGACACGCTCGGCCCCGGCGCCCTGGCGCCGAACCAGGTGATGATCGTCACCGGCCGACCCGACGGGGCCTACGCGCCGGCGGTCCGCGCCGCCGAGGCGCGCCTGGTCGCCGAGCTGCGCCGCGACCCGGAGGTGAAGCCGGCGACGATCCTCTCGCCCTCGCTGCTCCCGCCCGGCCCGGCCGGACGGGTGCGGGCCGAGCGCGCCGGCCTCGTCGACCCGAGCGGCGAAGTCGCGCAGGTCCGCGTGGCGGGCCAGGGCGACTCGGGGACCTTCGCCGCCCAGGACCTCGTGCACAGGATCCGCGACACCTACATCCCCGACGCCCGCTTCGGCGACGCGGAAGTGATCCTCACCGGCGCGCCCGCCTTCGGCGTCGACTTCGTCGACACCGCCTACGGGGCCTTCCCGTGGCTCGTCGTCGCCGTCCTGATCCTCTCCTACCTGCTGCTCCTGCGCGCCTTCCGCTCGGTGGTCCTGCCGCTGAAGGCGGTGCTGCTCAACCTGCTATCGGTCAGCGCGACGTACGGGGTGCTGGTGCTCGTCTTCCAGGAAGGGCTGCACTCGAGCCTCGGCCTCGAAGGGTCGCCGCAGATCGAAGGCTGGATCCCGATCTTCCTCTTCGCGATGCTGTTCGGCCTCTCGATGGACTACGAGGTCTTCCTGCTCTCGCGGATCCGCGAGGAGTGGGACAGGCGGCACGACAACGAGGAGGCCGTCGCCTACGGCCTCGAGCACACCGGCCGCATCATCACCGCCGCGGCGCTGATCATGATCGCCGCCTTCTCCGGCTTCACCGCCGGCTCCTTCGTCGGCCTGCAGCAGTTCGGGGTCGGTCTCTCGGCGGCGATCCTGCTCGACGCGACGATCGTCCGCGCGATCCTCGTCCCGGCGCTGATGAAGCTGCTCGGCGACTGGAACTGGTACCTGCCGAAACGGGTGGAGCGGGCGCTCGACCGCACCCGGCGCCACCGCCCGCTCGAGGCGCAGAGCTAGCGCCGTGCCACCTCGCGGCCTCCGCTGATGCCTTGACCCGGCTATAGGCGGGTCAAGGCATCAATTGTCGAGATGGGCCGCGCGTTCGGCTCGCCGGCGCACCTCGGCGGTCGCCTCGCGGGTCGCCGCCACGGCCTCCTCGCGCGCCGCGGCAATGCCCTGGTCGGGCTTGCCGCCGACGATGTCGCGGAAGGCGTCCTTGAAGCGCTCGGTGCGGCGCTCCGGCGGGAAGCGCGCTTCGGCCCGCGCCTGCTTCTCCGGCCGGCGCTCCCCGTAGCGGCGCCGCGCCCAGGCCGAGCCCGGCTTGCCGAGCCGCGAGGCGCCGTAGATCGCGATCGGCAGGACGAAGAAGCCGACGGTCCCGTGCAGCAGCCGCTGCTTGGCGAAGCAGATCGCGACCATCGCGAAGAGGAAAAGGGCGCCGAGGACGCTGAGCGCGATCTCGCCGGGGGAGCTGGTGTCGAAGCTGAACGGGCTGAACCCGAGCAGGATCAGGAGCATCCCAGCCGCGGCGATCACGGTCGCGTCGATCGAGCTGCGCCCCTCCTCGGCCCAGTAGACGTCGTCGAGGTAGACCCAGAGCGCGAACTCGTCGATCGTCAGGCCGGCGCCGATCCCGAAGGCGAAGGCGCAGATCTCCGCCCAGGGGCTGTGGCCGAGCGCCGCGAAGCCGAGCGCGCCGGCGGCCATCATCGTCACGATCCCGAAGACCAGGTGGTGGAGGTGGACGCCGCTGTCGCTGACCACGCTGCCCGGCCACCAGGGGACGCGGGGGCTGCGCATCAGCCGGGTGCTCATCCTGATGAAGGCGAAGGAGAGGATGAAGCCGGCGAGGACGAGGAAGAGCCCCTGCTCGTCGTGTTCGACCAGGTGGTCCCAGAAGTCGGTGAAGATCGAGGCGCTGCTCATGCCGTCGCCGTGCTCGGCGCCACGTTGAGGTGCGGGCCGGCGCCGTCCCTGGCGGCGATCAGGTCGACCGTGAGCAGCACCGCCGCGACGGCGAAGACGGGGGAGAGGGCGATGTTGGAGGCGCTCTCCGCCAGCCAGCCGGCGAGGAAGGTGTGACCGAGCAGGCGGTGCACGAGCGCGGCGAGGAGACCGCCGATCGCGTCGCCGGCGAGCTCGATCGGGACCATCACCCAGAAGACCAGCCAGAAGCTGCCGCGCACCAGGCGCACGCTGCGGGCGAGGGCGCCGCGGGCGCTTCGCTCCTCGATCTCTACCACCGACCCGGCGAGCGAGAGGAAGACGAAGGCGAGCACTCCGGGCACGAACGCGAGCAGCAGCCCGACGGCGACGATCGCGACCACGGCGACGTCGACGACGATCAGCCGGCCGTACTTCACCCGCCGGGCGATCTCGCGCAGCGAGGGCGGCCGCTCCCCGTGGGGGTGGGTGAGCGAGATCGCGATCGCGCCGCTGAAGAGCATCTCGCCGAGCAGCCCGGTCATCGCGATCGCGCCGACCGCGAGGGCGAAGGCGGCGACTTTGATCCCGTTGGTGAGGTCGAGCGAGTCGACGTCGACGTTGGCGCTGATCGCGTCGAGCAAACCCAGCGGCAGGAAGACGATCAGCGCCAGGGCGAAGATCGAGCCCGCCCATGCCCGGTAGGTGAGGCCGACGCGCCGGTAGAACGAGACGATCTCGCGGGCGCGGCGCACTTCAGCTGCGCCGGCGTCCGGGCCTGACCCGGCCGCGGGCCTCCAGTCGCGATTGGCTCGACTCCGAGGCCGGCACCCGCCGCAGCTTGGCCAGCTCCGGGATCAGCAGCTCTTCGGCGCACTGGCGGTGCCAGTGGTGGTGGTCGGTGCCGGTCGGCCGCCGCACGTACTGGACGATCGTGTGCTCCTCGCCGACCGGGATCTCGCCGTGGCAGCCGGGGCAGCGGTAGAGCTTGCGGGCGATGCCCCGGATCAACCAGGCCTCGTCCCCCTCTTCGGTCAGGCCCCGCAGACTCCAGCGGACGCTCGGCTGACCGTCGAACTGCCCCACTTCATCGCCTCGACATCCAGGCGAATCCGGCCGCCATCGCGACGTTGGCGACGCCGGCGAGGCGCAGGCCGAGCTTGGCGCCGGGCCGGCTGACCGCGGGCGACTCCGCCCAGAGCGCGTCGGTGGCGATCTCGGTCGCGCGCAGCCAGGCGAGCGACTGCCAGTCGGCCGCGGTCCCGCGGCGCTCGGCGACGAGGTGGGCGGCGGCGAAGGTGAGCCAGATCGGACCGCAGCGGCGGAAGAGGTGGCGGGCGTCGGGCGAGGGCTCCTCGTGGCCGAGCGCCTTCAGGGTCGCGGCGGGCGCCGCGATCGCCGCGCTTCCCAGGATCAGGTCGAAGACGATCATGTTGCGGTTGGTGAGGCGGAGGGCCTGCTCGAGCGTCATCCCTGCAAATCCAACCAGATTGTCGCGGCGGAGCTCCGTCCCGGTCGGTTGCGCATCGTTCGGAAGGGAAAGCGGACGGCCCGGCGAAATGGACCGCCGTGACCAAGACCGCGACGAAGTCCCCACAACTTAAGAGCCTTTCCGACTACATCCAGGAGCGCTTCGAGGATTTCTCGCGCTCGCAGAAAGACGTTGCCCGCTACATCGTCGATCACCTCGACGAGGCAGCCTTCCTCACCGCCGAGGAGCTGGCCAGGAGAGCGAGCACCTCGTCATCGACGGTGGTGCGCTTCTCCCAGGCCCTCGGCTTCGAGGGCTACCCGGAGCTGCAGCAGGCGGCGATCGAGGAGTACCGCACGACGATCGCCGGCAGCGCCGCAGGCAACGGGGGGGCGCTCTTCTCCTTCGACCATTCGGAGCTGGAGGGCTCGCTCAGCGCCGACTACTCGAACCTCGAGGAAACCGCGCGCAAGCTGACCCCGGAGCAGGTGGACGCGTCGGTGGCGGCGCTGGCGACCGCGCAGCGCATCGTCATCGTCGGCGTCGACCAGATGGCCTTCTTCGCCAGCTACCTGCGTCACACCCTCAGCCTGCTCGACATCCGCGCCGAGATCGTCGCCAGCACCGGCGGCGAGTCCCTGCAGCGCCTCGGCCGGATCGACGAGGAGACCCTCGTCATCACCCTCTCCGCCGGCCGCGCCCACCCGCTCTTGTTGCGGGCGATGAAGCTCGCCCTGCACCGCGGCGCCCGCACCCTCGCGATCTCCGACGCCACCATGTCGGAGGTGGGCGAGCACGCCGAGCTGACCCTCTACTTCTCCTCCAACAGCCCCTCCTTCGCCCGCTCCAACACGGCCCTGATGGCCCTGGTCCAAGCGCTGGCCCATGGGCTGTACGCGAGGGACGAAGCGGCCCACAAAGACCGCATTCGGGCTTACAAGCTGAAGTAGACCGCGGCAGTTGGCCGTGGTCCACGGGGATTCTCCGCACGTGCCGATTGGCGCGCGCGAAGAACCGCCCCTCATCGTTTGCAGGCTGAAACTGGGTAGTTCGCTATCTATGCTTCGTTCATGGCTTGTTCCCTGGTGCAGACTTGACTGATAGGGCGCTAGACCCTAACTCTGTCTCGGAGGAAACCCCCCGAGCCAATGTGGCTCGGGCGTTCGAGGAGGGTGAAGATGGGTTCAAGATTGAAGCTGGCCGGGCTAGCCCTTTCCTTGTGTTGCATGTATAGCGGTCTCGTAATCCCGGCAGCCGGTGCAGCAGCAGGCAACTTCCACTGGACCGCGAGCACGACCAAGCTCACAGCCAAGCAGGACGACGAAGAAGGCAAAAACACAGAAACAGGCCTTCAGGTCCTCGGCACCACATCCGGGTCCGTCGAATGCGACGAAGCATCTGGCGAAGCCTCGGTGACCGGGACCGAAGCCTCGGAAGTCACAATTCAAGGCCTCAAATACAACAACACCGGCAAAGAAACCTGCGCCGGGCCGTTTTCTACTAGCCCAAAAGTCGAATTCAACGGCTGCGATTACCGCTTCGCGGCGGGAGAAGTGATCGGCGAAACGGGAATGGAAACCAAAGGGCCAACAACGATCGAATGCCCTGAAGGCAAACAAATCACAGTCACCGCCCCGTTCTGCCAAATCCACATCCCGGCGCAGACCCCCGAAGGGCATGTCGTCTACCACACGATCACACCTGCAGAAGGTAAACACTACGTGACAGCGGAAGCGACACTTACCGGTATCAAATACCAAGGCACAGAACTCTGCAGCGGCGGGACCGGAGGCCAATACAAAGGCAACTTCGTCCTCAAAGGCTACAAACAAACCCCGCACGAAGCAGCGCAACAGACTGGGGTTGAAGTGCGCGAACCAAGTTCAGGCAACTTCCACTGGACCGCGAGCACGACCAAGCTCACAGCCAAGCAGGACGACGAAGAAGGCAAAAACACAGAAACAGGCCTTCAGGTCCTCGGCACCACATCCGGGTCCGTCGAATGCGACGAAGCATCTGGCGAAGCCTCGGTGACCGGGACCGAAGCCTCGGAAGTCACAATTCAAGGCCTCAAATACAACAACACCGGCAAAGAAACCTGCGCCGGGCCGTTTTCTACTAGCCCAAAAGTCGAATTCAACGGCTGCGATTACCGCTTCGCGGCGGGAGAAGTGATCGGCGAAACGGGAATGGAAACCAAAGGGCCAACAACGATCGAATGCCCTGAAGGCAAACAAATCACAGTCACCGCCCCGTTCTGCCAAATCCACATCCCGGCGCAGACCCCCGAAGGGCATGTCGTCTACCACACGATCACACCTGCAGAAGGTAAACACTACGTGACAGCGGAAGCGACACTTACCGGTATCAAATACCAAGGCACAGAACTCTGCAGCGGCGGGACCGGAGGCCAATACAAAGGCAACTTCGTCCTCAAAGGCTACAAACAAACCCCGCACGAAGCAGCGCAACAGACTGGGGTTGAAGTGCCTTAAGTGAGGTGTTGAGTAGAAGTCGTTTGTCGCGAGGGTCGCGATTGCCGGCCTGTCAGCCCCTCCGTCCGAACGACGTCGCGCTCTGCTGCCGGGAGTTCTGACCTCCCCGGATGGCAAGCTGGCGCAGATGACGAATGCAGACAAAGACATCCTCTATCGGGTTGCCTACGACGAGGCGGTTCGGGCTCTGTCCGAGCAGCAGAACGTCATTGACAGCTTCCGAACCCGCTCGGGGCTGGTGCTTTCCGCCGCAGCGATCACGACTTCCTTCCTGGGGGCACAGGCTCTGGACGGCGGCAATTCGCCCTGGACAGCCTGGCTGGCGCTGGCCGTGTTCGCCGGCGTCGCCATCTTGTCGCTGGGCATTCTCTGGCCTCGTCGATGGGAGTTCACGGCAAACCCACGCGATGTGATCCAGACGTACATCGAGTCCGAGGAGCCGGCCCCGATCGACGAACTGCACCGGGATCTTTCCCTCCACATGCACGACAGCTATTCCGAGAACCGACACGGCCTCGAACAGCTGGCCGCCTTCTTCCAGATTGCCTGCGCCCTTCTCGCGCTGGAGGTGATCCTCTGGATCGTCGCCATCGCATCGACCCCGTAAAATCGCCCTATGACCCAAACCGCGCCGCCTACTCCGCCACCAGAGCCGAAACGTCCCAGCCCGATGCAGGCAGAGACGCGTGGTCTCTCGCTCGGCAAGGCGAAGTAGATGCTGACGCACCTCGGCCTGCCCCGATAGTCGTCGCTTCCGGGCCGGCAGGCGCGCCGCGTAATATGCGGCTCATGGCTGAGCGCGCCAGCTTCCGCCTCAAGACCGGCCTCGCCGAGATGCTGAAGGGCGGCGTGATCATGGACGTGGTCACGCCCGAGCAGGCGAAGATCGCCGAGGAGGCGGGCGCCTGCGCGGTGATGGCGCTGGAGCGGGTGCCGGCGGACATCCGCAGGGACGGCGGCGTCGCGCGGATGTCGGACCCGGCGATGATCAAGGGGATCCAGGAGGCGGTGAGCATCCCGGTGATGGCGAAGGCTCGGATCGGGCACTTCGCCGAGGCCCAGGTGCTGCAGGCGCTCGAAGTCGACTACATCGACGAGTCCGAGGTCCTCACCCCGGCCGACGAGAGCAACCACATCGACAAGCTCGCCTTCGACGTGCCCTTCGTCTGCGGCGCGACCAACCTCGGCGAGGCGCTGCGGCGGATCGGCGAGGGGGCGGCGATGATCCGCTCCAAGGGCGAGGCCGGGACCGGCAACGTGGTCGAGGCGGTGCGCCACATGCGCGAGATCGTCTCCGGCGTCAAGCGGCTGGCGCAGCTGCGCCCCGAGGAGCTGGCCGGGGCCGCCAAGGAGCATCAGGCGCCGCTGGAAGTGGTCCAGGAGGTCGCCGCGAAGGGCCGCCTGCCGGTGCCGCTGTTCTGCGCCGGCGGCATCGCCACTCCGGCCGACGCGGCGCTGATGATGCAGCTCGGCGCCGAGGGGAACTTCGTCGGCTCCGGGATCTTCAAGAGCGCCGACCCCGATCGCCGCGCCCGCGCGATCGTCGAGGCGACGACCCACCACAACGACCCCGAGCGCGTGGCCGCCGCTTCGGTCGGGCTCGGCGAGGCGATGCCCGGCCTCGAGATCGCCGACCTCGCCGCCCAGGACGCGCTGCTCCAGCACCGCGGTGCCTGAGCTGCGCGTCGGTGTCCTTGCGGTCCAGGGGGACTTCGAGGCCCATGCCCGCATCCTGCGCCAGCTCGGCGCGGAGGCCTCGGAGGTCCGCACGCCCGAGGACCTCGAGGACCTCGACGGGCTGGTGATCCCCGGGGGCGAGTCGACCACGATCGTCAAGGGCATCGAGTCGGCCGGCCTGGAGCCGGCGCTGCGAGCCCACCACGAGGCGGGCCGCCCGATCCTCGGCACCTGCGCCGGCTTGATCGTCTGCGACTCCGAGCACCTCGGCTTCCTCGACGCGACCGCGAGGCGAAACGCCTTCGGGCGCCAGCTGCAGAGCTTCGAGGCCGACCTCGCGGTGACGGGGATCGGCGACGAGCCGCTGCGCGCGGTGTTCATCCGCGCCCCGTGGGTGGAGAGCCACGGGCCCGAGGTCGAGGTCCTCGCCACCTACGAAGACCATCCGGTGGCGGTGCGCCAGGGCGCCGTTCTGGCCGCGGCGTTCCACCCGGAGCTGACCGACGACCCGCGCTTCCACGCGCTCTTCATGGCGATGGCGACGAGCGCCCGCGAGCGCAGCGAGAGGGGGGAGGTGGCGAGATGAGGGACCCGCGGACGGCCGCGCTGGCGAAGATCCTGGTCGGCTACTCGACCGGGGTGAAGGAGGGCGAGGTCGTCTCGATCGACGGCGAGAGCGCCGCCGCGCCGCTCCTCCTCGCGGTCTACGAAGAGGTGTTGATGGCCGGCGCCAACCCGGTGCTCAACGTCGCCCTCGAGGGCCAGGTCGCCGCCTACTTCAAGCACGCCTCAGACGCCCAGCTGGAATGGATCTCGCCCTTCGCCGAGTGGATGGTCGACAACGCCGACGTGCGGATCGCCGTCGGCGCCAGCACCAACACCAGGGAGCTCTCCGGGGTCCCGCCGGAGCGCCAGACCCTGCGCCAGTCGGTCACCGGCGACCTGATGGCGCGGGCGATGAAACGCAGCGCAGAGGGCGATTTCCGCTGGTGCTACACGCTCTATCCCACCAGCGCCTACGCGTCGGAGGCGGAGATGAGCCTGGCCGACTACGAAGACTTCTACTACGGCGCCTGCCTGGCCGACGACGGCGACCCGCTCGGCGCCTGGCGCCGAGCCTCGGCCGAGACCGAGCGCCTGGCGGAGTGGATCGAGGGGCACGAGGAGGTGCGGGTGACGGCGCCCGGCACCGACATCAGGCTCGGCATCGCCGGCCGCAAATTCATCCCCTGCGACGGGCGCCACAACATGCCCGACGGCGAGTTCTTCACCGGCCCGATCGAGGACTCTGTGGAGGGGGAGGTCAGCTTCCACCTGCCGGCGGTGATCGGCGGCCGCGAGGTGTCGGGCGTGCGACTCCGCTTCGAGGCCGGGAAGTGCGTCGACGCCAGCGCCGAGCGCGGCGAGGAGTACCTGCTGAAGCTGCTCGACACCGACGAGGGCGCCCGCCGCCTCGGCGAGCTCGGCATCGGCACCAACTACGGCATCGACCGCGGCACCCGCGAGGTGCTGCTCGACGAGAAGATCGGCGGCACCGTCCACATGGCGGTGGGGACGAGCTACCCGGAGTCGGGCGGGGTCAACGAGTCGGCGGTCCACACCGACCTCGTCTGCGACCTCCGCCTCGGCGGCAAGCTCGAAGTGGACGGCGCGGTGATGCAGGAAAACGGCAAATTCGTCGTCTGAGCGCCGTCAGCCGTGGGCGAGGATCGTCGCGATCGTCCCGGCGAACCCGACGAGCATCACGGCGAAACCGCCGAGCATGGCCTGTACGAGAGTCCTGTGCATGCTCGCCATCTCGGAGCGCAGCGCCGCGAACCCGCTCGCCATCTCCGAGCGCACCGCGGCGAATTCGGTGTGCATCTCAAGCCGCAGCGCCCTGAATTCGCGGTTGACCTCCTTGAACCCCTCGTCAACCCGGTGGCTGAGGTCGTCCATCCGCTCGTCGGTCCAGGTGTCTCTCACGGCTTCCATTCTGCCACCGTAGAGGATGCGATGTAACGTGTTGTGCGCGAAACGAAAAGATTTCGTCACGCGGGGGATACGGAAGCGCTACTGGTTGGGGATCGGCGAGCCGGCGAGGAGGAAGAACCAGATCGTCAGCGCCACCGCGGCGAGCATCACCGAGGCCATCAGCACCGCCTCGACCACGGTCACCGAGTTCGGCAGCGGGCCGGTGTCGCGCAGGCTCTTCAGCCAGGCGGCCCGCATCGGGGCGAGCCGGTTGGTTCCGGTGATGCGGATGTAGAGGCGGTTGAGGCGGCTGATCAGCCAGGCGACGATCAGCACCGAGGCGACGAAGCCGACGCCGACGAGGGCGTAGGGGCCGCCGCTCGGGAACTGGGTGCTGGAGACCTTGGAGGCGATGTAGACCCAGCTCAAGGGGATCGCCGTCCACAGCGAAAACGCCGCCAGCAGCATCGCCAGGAAGACGAGGCCGGCGGCCAGGCTGCGGGCGGGGCTGTGGCTATGGGCGTCCGAGGCCATCTCCCAGCTCATAGAATGACAGCCGCATGTCAGGGCATTCGAAGTGGTCTTCGATCAAACACAAGAAGGGCGCCGCCGACGCCAAACGCGGCAAGCTCTTCAGCAAGCTGGCGCGGGCGATCACCGTCGCGGCGCGCGACGGCGGCGGCGACCCGGACGGCAATCCGGCGCTGGCGACGGCGATCCAGAAGGCGCGCGACGCCTCGATGCCGAAGGACAAGATCCAGAAGGCGATCGACGTCGGCACCGGCGCCGGGTCGGACGGCGCGGCGATCGAACGGATCGTCTACGAGGGGTACGGGCCCGCGGGCGTCGCGATCCTGGTCGAGGCGCTGACCGACAACCGCAACCGCGCCAGCGCCGAGATCCGCTTCGCCTTCTCCAAACACGGCGGCAACCTGGGGGAGCCGGGCTCGGTCGCCTGGATCTTCGAGAAAAAGGGCGCGATCGTCGTCGACGGCGAGCGCTACGGGGAGGACGACCTGATCGGCGCGATCGACGCCGGCGCCGAGGACGTGCGGGCCGACGACGGCAAGCTGCGGGTGATCTGCGACCCGGCCAGTCTCACCGCGGTGAGGGGGGCGCTCGAGGGAGAAGGGATCGAGGTCGAATCGGCCGGCCTCGTCACCGAGCCGAAGAGCACGGTCGAGGTGAGGGGCCACGACGCCGAGCGCGTGCTGAGCCTGCTCGACGCGCTGGACGACCAGGACGACGTCGACGAGGTCTTCGCCAACTTCGACATCCCGGACGAGGTCCTGCAGAAGCTGGCTGCCTGAAGGCATCCGACCCGGCCCACAGAATCACTCCCCTATGCAGGTGGTGATGGGGATCGACCCCGGCGCAGCGAATCTCGGCTTCGGCATCGTGCGAGTCGAGGGCAACCACATGGTCGCCCTCGACGGCGGCGTGGTCGAGACCGCGCCCGAGCTGCCGATGGAGAAGCGGCTGGAGCGGATCCACCGGGCGCTGGCCGAGCTGATCGCCTGGCACGAGCCGAAGGCGATGGCGATCGAGGACATCTACTTCGGCAAGAACGTCCACTCGGCGATGGCCGTGGGCCGGGCCAGCGGCGTCGCGATGCTTGCCGCCGCACAGCGCGGCATCTCCTGCTTCTCCTACACGCCGCAGGCGATCAAGATGGCCGTCTGCGGCTCCGGAGGGGCCGGCAAGCGGCAGGTGCAGAGGATGGTGGGAACCCTGCTCGGGCTGCCCGAGCCGCCGAGCCCCGACCACGCCGCCGACGCGCTGGCGGTGGCGATCTGCCACGGCGGCGGGGCCGGTCGCCGCGAGGCGATCGCCGTCGCCGAGACGGTCTCGCCGGCGCGGGAGCGGCTGGCCGGATGATCGCCGCGGTGCGCGGTGAGGTGATGGTGCGGCGCGGCGACCACGTCGTCATCGACGCCGGCGGGGTCGGCTACCGCCTGGCGGTCTCGGCGGAGACCCTGAAGGCGGTGCCGGCGACCGGCCGCGAGGCGTTCCTGCACGCGGAGCTGATCTCCCGCGAGGACTCGCTCGCGCTCTACGGCTTCTCCTCGGAGGAGGAGCGCGACCTCTTCCGCCTGCTGATCTCAGTCAGCGGCGTCGGCCCCAAGGTGGCGATCGCGGCGCTCTCGGGCGGCAGCGCCCGCGACCTCCTGCGGGCGATAGCCGCCGGGGACGCGAAACGCTTCCAGGCGGTGCCCGGGATCGGCAAGCGAACCTCGGAGCGGATCATCGTCGAGCTGCGCGAGAAGGTCGCGGGCGCGCTCGAGGAAGAGGTCGCCGGCGCTGCCGAGGGCGGCGACGCCCGCTCGCTGGCCCGCGACGGGCTGGTCAACCTCGGCTATCAGCCGCTGGAGGCGGAGCGGCTCCTCGACGGGGTCGAGGGAGACGACCCCGAGCAGCTGGTCTCCGGCGCGCTGCGCAAGGCGGCGGCCGCGCGGAGCGGCGCATGACCGACTCCCCTGACATCGGCCGCAACCGCATCCGCACTCCCGGCATCGAGGAGGAGCCGATCCCGATCGACGCGGAGGTGAAGGTTCACGACGCCAGGTCGGAGGCTCCCGAGGAGGAGCTCGAACGCTCGCTGCGGCCCCCGACCCTGGCCGACTTCGTCAACCAGGCGCAGGTCACCGAGCAGCTGTCGATCTTCATCGAGGCGGCGCGGAAGCGGGGCGAGCCGCTCGACCACGTCCTCCTCGCCGGCCCGCCGGGGCTCGGCAAGACCTCGCTCGCCCACATCGTCGCCGCCGAGATGGGAGTGCCGATGGTGCAGACCGCCGGGCCGGCGCTGGAGCGCAAGGCCGACGTCGCCTCCTTCCTCACCGCGCTGGAGCCGGGCAGCGTCTTCTTCGTCGACGAGATCCACCGCCTCGGCCGCGCCGTCGAGGAGACCCTCTACCCGGCGATGGAGGACGGCGAGCTGCCGGTCGTCCTCGGCCAGGGAGCGGGAGCGCGAACCGTGACCCTGCCGCTGCCGCCGTTCACGCTGGTCGGCGCGACCACCCGCGCCGGGCTGCTGACGACGCCGCTGCGCGACCGCTTCGGCGTCTCCCACCGGCTGGAGCACTACAGCGCCGAGCACCTGGCGGAGATCGTCGGCCGCTCGGCCCGGATCCTCGAGGTCGAGGTCGACGCCGAGGGGGCGCGGACGATCGCCTCCCGCTCGCGGGGCACGCCGCGGGTGGCGAACCGGCTGCTGAAGCGGGTGCGCGACTACGCCCAGGTCAAGGACGCGGGGCCGATCGGCGGCGAGGTCGCGGCGGCGGCGCTGGAGATGCTCGAGGTCGACGCCGGCGGCCTCGACCGCGGCGACCGCGCCCTGCTCGACACGATCGCGACCAAGTTCGGCGGCGGCCCGGTCGGCCTCTCGACGCTGGCGATCGCGATCGGCGAGGAGCAGGACACGATCGAGGACGTGCTCGAGCCCTACCTGCTCCAGCAGGGGCTGCTGAAGCGGACGCCGCGTGGACGGGTGTTGACCCAGCGCGCCTACGACCATCTCGGCCTGCCCGTGCCCGAAGGCGCGGCAAGCCTCTTTTAAACTCGCGCCGCTAGCCTGTCGGAGATGCCGTTCTTCATCTGCCCGAACTGCGGTCACCGCGAAGCGAGCCAGGAGCGCACCGCCGGCTTCAGCACGCGCCCCAAGGGCTGCTCGAAATGCGGCTTCGGCTTCGTCTTCGAATTACTCGACGATTATTATCCGGCTCCCAATGCGGCGTTTTTCGTATGTGACAGGCAGGAACGCGTGATCGACGCCGGCAAAGGCAGCTTCGAGCTGACCGGGCTCACCGACGAGGACGTGATCGGCCGGCCGGTGCGCGAGGTGCTCGGCCTCGACTGGATCGACAGCGGCGACGGCGGGGAGACCGCCGACACCAACGGCGACGGCGAGACCGACCCGATCGAGACCTCGCTGGAGTGGGGCGTCCGCTCGCTCGGCAAGCGGGTCTCGGTCAACGCCGAGGGCGACCTGCCGGCGCGGGCGGTCGCCGACGTCTTCCCCGCCTACGACGACGACGGCGGCCTGCTGCTCGTTCTCACCCCGGAGGGCTGAGCGATGGGGACGAAACGGCGGAACGTCTTCGTCCTCCTCTTCGTCGTCGGCCTGATCCTCATATCCGGGCTGGTCATCGCCGGCAAGCAGACCAAGCTCGGGCTCGACCTCAAGGGCGGCCTCGAGCTCGTCTACCAGGGGCAGCCGACCGGGCAGGCGACCGGCGTCAGCGGCGAAGACATCGAACACTCGATCTCGATCATCGAACAGCGGATCAACCAGCTCGGCGTCTCCGAGCCGGAAGTGGCGAGGCTCGGCGCCGACGAGGTCACCGTCAGCATGCCCGGGATCACCGACGCCAACCGGGCCGCCGAACAGGTCGGGACGACGGCGCAGCTCTACTTCTACGACTGGGAACCGAACCTGATCGGCAGGGAGAAGGCGATCGGCGGCCACCCCGGCACCGAAACGGCGCCCGAACTGCTGAAAGCGGCCGACAAAGAATGGGAAGAAGCGGGCCGTTCGGTCAGCAAGAAACTCAATCAGCAGGAGGTCGTCTTCGGCGCCCTGCCCACCGCATATGCGGCGGCGAAGCTGGCCTCCGAACAGAAGCCGGAACCGGACTGCACCGAATGCTCAACGAGCAGGCCGCGGTTCTACCTGTTCTCCAAGAAGAGCCCCCACGAACTGATCTCGGGGCCGGAGTTCTCGGAAAAGGACCTCTACCTCAAGGCGACCGGAGAAAAGATCCACCGGAAAGGCATCGTCGTCGAAGTGCCGCCCGGCACGACGATCGTCTCCGACAAGCCGGTCAACTCGAAAGGGCAGACGGTCGAAAACGCCGAACCGGGCTGGTTCGCGCTGCTGGACCGGCCGGCGCTCTCGGGGAAGGACATCACCAATCCGGAAGCCGGCGAAGGCCAGTTCGGCGAACCGAACGTCAACTTCGAATTCACCGGGAGCGGGCGCGACGCGTTCCAAGAAGTCACCCGGCGGATAGCCCAGCGCGGAGAGGCGCGGGCGGTCGGCGTCGCCAACGAAGAAACGGCGGAAGCGACCTCGGGACGCTTCGCGATCATCCTCGACAACGAAGTCAAGAGCATCCCGATCGTCAACTACATCCAGAACCCGAACGGGATCAACGGGATCAACGGCGCTCAGATCGCCGGCGGCTTCCACGAACGGGGCGAAGCCCAGGAACTGGCGACGACGCTGCAGATCGGCGCCCTGCCGATCAACCTGAAGCTGATCAGCCAGACCCAGGTCTCGGCCACCCTCGGCAGCCAGGCGCTCCACGATGGGGTCAAGGCGGGGATCATCGGCCTCGCGCTCGTCGTCCTCTTCCTGCTCTTCTACTACCGCTTCCTCGGTTTGATCGCCTCGATCGCGCTGGGCGCCTACGGGGTGATCTTCTTCGCCCTGATCAAGCTGATCCCGATCACCCTCACCCTGCCCGGCATCGCCGGCCTGGTGCTGACGATCGGGGTCGCCGCGGACTCGAACATCGTCATCTTCGAGCGAATAAAGGAGGAGGTGCGGGCGGGGCGCGCGATGTCGAGCGCGATCGCGGCCGGCTACAGACGCGGGATCGCGACGATCATCGACGCGAACGTGGTCACCCTGCTGACCGCGTTCATCCTCTTCGTGCTGGCGACGGCCGGCGTGAAGGGGTTCGCCTTCACCCTCGGCATCGGCACGATCGTCTCGCTGCTGACCGCGGTCGTCTTCACCCAGGCCCTGCTCAGCACGATGAGCCGCTCGCGCCTGCTGCGCTCGCCGCGCGCGCTCGGCGCCGGCGGCCAAGGCCGGCGCTGGCACTTCAACTTCATGGGGGCGAGCCGCTGGTTCTTCACGATGTCCGGTGTGATCCTGCTGGTCGGCGCGCTCTCGCTGGCGACCAAGCAGCTCAACTTCGGCATCGACTTCAAGTCCGGCACCCGGGTGAAGGTGGCCCTGGTCAAGCCGACCGACGAGGAAGGCGTGCGCGAAGCGCTCGACAAGATCGGGGTCAGCGGCGAGGAGGTCCAGCAGGTCTCGGATCCCGTCTTCGGCGAAAACGTCTTCCAGATCCAGACCCGCCAACTCGGCCCCGAACAGGTGAAAGACGCGCAGCGGGCGCTGACCGAAGAATTCGGGATCGCGAAGAACGGCTTCGACAGCACCAGCGTCGGGCCCACCTTCGGCCAGCAGGTCGCGAACAGCGCCCTGAAGGCGCTGATCTTCTCGCTGCTTGTGATCTGCGGCTACGTCGCGCTGCGGTTCGAGCCGAAGTTCGCCGTGCCGGTTCTGATCGCGCTCTTCCACGACATCCTGATCACCGGCGGCATCTACTCGTTGACCGGGAAAGAGGTGAGCAGCGGCACGGTCGCCGCCTTCCTGACGATCTTGGGCTACTCGCTCTACGACACGATCATCGTGTTCGACCGAATACGCGAGAACGTGCCGCGGATGCCGCGCGCCGCCTTCTCCCAGATAGTCAACCGCTCGATGAGCGAGGTGCTGACCCGTTCGCTGGCGACGAGCTTCTCGACCCTGCTCGCGGTCACGTCGCTGCTGATCTTCGGCGGGGCGACCCTGCAGGACTTCGCCTTCGCGATGCTGGTCGGGATCGCCTCCGGGACCTACTCGTCGATCTTCATCGCCTCGCCGGTGCTGACCGCGTGGAAGGAACGCGAGCCGGGGTTCATCCGCCGCCGCCAGCGGATCGCGGAAGTGGAGGGCGGCGTCGTGCCGGCCTTCGCCGACGAGATCGAGACCGCCAAGCTGGCCGCCGACGAGGAGGCGGAAGGCACTCCCGCGGCGGCCGAGCCGGCGGAGCCGGCCGGGCAGGTCCAGGCGGGGGCGGTCGCGACGGTCGAGCGGACCGGCAGCGGCGGCGACCCGGCGCAAAACGGCGAGGGCGACTCGGTCTCCGCCGAGCGCCGCCAGCGCAACGCGGAGCGGCGGGCCCGGCGCCAGCAGCGCCGCAAGCACGGGAGGAATCGCTGATGGCTCTGCTGGTCTGGTTCACGATGGGCATCGCCCTCTGGCACTTCACGGTGTTCCTCCCGGACCGCTTCTGGCAGGGCATCGTCGGCGCCTTCCTCGGCTCCGTGATCGGCGCGCTGATCTTCGGCGCCATCGTCGAGGTGGCGAGCGGGAAGAGCGTCGGCAACACCGACCTGGCCACCGCGCTCTACGCCGTTCCCGGCGTCGCGATCGGCCTGGCCGTGGTCTACGCGCTCGGGATCAGGGCCGAGCGGCAGTCCGGCTGACCGCTCGACAGCGGCACAGCCCCTCCTCGTTCCGTCCTGCGGCGATCCTAGGTTCGGGGGGTGGCGGAGACTCCCAAGGCATACGCGGCTGAGCCCTATTCCTATGCTGAGGCACGGGTGCTCGCAGAGGAGCTCAGCCTCAGCGAGCCGCTTGCGGTGACGCTGGTCCGTCGCGGCTATCGCACTCCGGCGCAGGCTCGGGCCTTCCTCGCCGCCGACGAGTCGCACCCGCCGTCGGCGTTCGAGTCGATGGGAGCCGTGGTGGAGACGGTGCGGGCGGCGATCGCCGCCGAGCGGCGGATCACCGTCCACGGCGATTTCGACGTCGATGGGGTCTGCGCCACCGCGCTCATGGTCTCGACCCTGCGCGAGCTCGGCGCCGACGTCGACTGGCTGATCCCGGACCGGCTCGGCGACGGGTATGGCCTCAGCGCTCCCAACATCGAACGGCTGGCTCAGCGCGGCACGTCTCTGCTGCTCACGGTGGACTGCGGGATCACGGGGGTCGACGAGGTGCGTCTCGCGAAGGAGCTGGGGATGGAAGTCGTGGTGACCGACCATCACCAGCCCGGCACTGAGCTGCCCGACTGTCCGATCCTTCATCCCGAACTGAGCAACTACCCCTTCGCCTCGCTATGTGGGACGGCTGTCGCCTGGAAGCTGGCGTGTGCGTTGCGGGAGGGGGTGGGATTCCCGGGACCCACCTGCAAAGTAGGTCCCGGGAATCCCACCCCCTCCGACGCCGCCGGGGATCCGAACTTGGACCTCGTTGCGCTGGCCACCGTTGCGGACGTGGTGCCGTTAATCGGGGAGAACCGGAGCCTTGTCAAGCGGGGCCTGGCGGAGATGCGGAGAGCGAAGCGGCCAGGGCTGCGGGCGTTGATGCAGGTAGCCAAATGCGAGCCCAATCGTCTCGACGAGGGGGACCTGGGGTTCAGGCTCGCGCCGCGGATCAACGCTGCGGGACGGCTGTACCGAGCCGATGCCGGGGTGGAGCTGCTGCTGACGGAAGACGAGGCGCGGGCGGGGGAGATCGCGGTGGAGCTGAGCCGGGCGAACGCCGAGCGGCGGGCGACCGAGCGGGAGGTCGACGCGGCGGCGGAGAGCGCCCGGCGCGAGCTCTCTGACGAGCTGAAGGAGGCGCCGGCGCTGGTGCTCGCCGGCGAGGGCTGGCACCCGGGCGTGATCGGGATCGTCGCCTCGCGGCTGGTCGAGCGCCACCACCGCCCGGCGGTGGTCATCTCCCTCAATGGGCAGGAGGGGCGGGGATCCGGCCGCAGCATCCCCGGCTTCGACCTGCTCGCCGCGCTGGAAGCCTGCGGGGAGCACCTGATCGGCTTCGGCGGCCACCGCGCCGCCGCCGGCCTGACCCTGCGCGCCGACCGCCTCGACGCCTTCCGCGAGGCCTTCGCCGTCCACGCGGCGGCTGTGCTCGGCCCGGAGGACCTGGTGCGAACCGAGCGGGTCGACGCGATGGTGGGTGGGGTCGGCCTCGGCCTCGATCTCGCCGAGGAGCTCGCTCAGCTCGCTCCCTTCGGGATGGGGAACCCGGGGGTGCGGCTGATGGTGCCCTCGGCCACGGTCAAGGACGTGCGCACGATGGGGGAGGGGAAGCACGCCCGCTTCAGCCTCCACAGCGGCTCCCACCGGGCCCTCGGCGTCGCCTTCGGCCGCCCCAGCCTCGGCGTCGGCGAGGACGACCCGGTCGACGCCGCAGTGCGGCTCGAGGTCAACCACTGGAACGGCTCGGTCGAGCCGCGGGTGGTCCTTCGCGAGCTCTACCCGCTCGCCGAGAATGGGCGCGAAAACGCCGGGAGCGAGGACGCCGAGGGAGCGCCGTCGCTCCACGCGTGCGACTGCGAGGACGCGGAGTGGTGGCAGCGCTTCGAGGCGGAGCTGGAGCGCGACCTCCCTCCCTCGGCGGACGAGGCGCTTTCCTCTCGGATAGGGAGAGGAAAGCGCCTTGCTCTGGGAGCGGGGGACGGCGGGCGGACGCCGGTGCGTGGCGAGCGCTCGCCGAATGCCGCGATCGCCGAGCTCGTATCGAGCGGCGCCGGGGTGCTTGCCGTCTGCGCGGACGCCTCGCGCCGCGCCGGGCTCGCCGGAGGCGCCACCGGCCTGGCGCGCTTCAACGGGGGCGCCGGCCGGGTCGCCTGCCGGCGATGCGGCGCCGCGGCGCTCGACGGGGTGGCCGGCCGAGCGGCGGGCGGCCTCGCGCTGACCGACTACGCGACCCTCGAACGCGCTCACCGCGAGGCGGGCGGAGGGCCCGACGGCGACGCTCGTTCCGCGGAGGTCGCGGCGGGCGCAGGGCTCGCGGAGCGGTTCGAGCACGTCGTGCTCGTCGATCCGCCCCCGTCCGCCGCCGCCGAGCAGCTCGCTTCGCTGTCCTATCTCAACGCTGAGGTCGCAAATGAGCCGAGTCCGCTCTCAACCGGCTTCCTCCACCTGCTCTGGACTCCGGCCGAGTGCGAGTTCGCGCTCGCGGCGATGAACGAGCAGGCCGCCTCGCGCGAGACGATCGCCGCGATCTTCCGGGCGTTGCGCGAAGCCGGCGAGGTGGGTGGAGTGGAGCTGAAGGAGGTGCTGCGGGGCCCGGGCGCCCACCCGCGCTCGCCCGAGACGGCGGCGCGCTGCGTGCGGGTTCTGTGCGAGCTCGAGCTGGTGCGCGCAACGCGAAACTCGGGCAACTGGACGATCGGGGTCGTATCCTCAGAGGGAACGGATCTGGAGCGCTCGCCCGCGTTCCGCACCTACAGAGCAGACCACTCGGAGGCACAGCGATTCCTCGAAAGCCGCAGACAGCCCTAGATCGGAGCGAGCTCCTCGCCGATCTGTTCGCCGTGGTCGAGGAGTTCGACTCTTCGGCCAACGCCGCGCCCGATGCCAACGGGGGCGGGACCGCGGTCGCCAACGGCGGCGGCGCCGCGCTGGCGGTGGCGACGATCGACCGTGCCGCGATCGAGCGGGCCTTCGACTTCGCCTGCGACCGGCACGCCGACCAGCTGCGCAAATCGGGCGACGAGTTCATCACGCACCCCGTGGGGGTGGCGCAGGTCTGCGCCTCGATGCGGCTCGACACGGAGACGCTCTGCGCCGCCCTCCTGCACGACACGGTCGAGGACACCAGCGCCAGCCTGGAGGAGATCCGCGAGGAATTCGGCGAGGAGATCGCCCAGCTGGTCGACGGGGTGACCAAGCTGACCGGGATGAGCTTCGAGAGCCGCGACGAGCGGCAGGCCGAGAACTACCGCAAGATGATGGTGGCGATGGCCACCGACGTCAGGGTGATCCTGATCAAGCTGGCCGACCGCCTCCACAACATGCGCACGCTCGGCGCCCTGCCGAAGCAGAAGCAGATGGCGAAGTCGCACGAGACGCTGGAGATCTACGCGCCGCT